>Ga0335071_10005105_pt1 | contig 13679 bp, 11 predicted proteins | sample Lox_Sample_15_FD_206724 | JGI IMG/M metagenome (GOLD analysis project Ga0335071, IMG submission 206724) | Soil microbial communities from Loxahatchee National Wildlife Refuge, Florida, United States - Lox_Sample_1.5 | ecosystem: Environmental > Terrestrial > Soil > Wetlands | place: USA... | reverse complement strand
ATCATCGGCGAGGTCCGCGGCGAGGAAGCCTTCGACATGCTGCAGGCGATGAACACCGGTCACGAGGGTTCGATGACCACCATCCACGCCAACACTGCGCGCGACGCCCTTTCACGTTTGGAATCGATGGTGGCCATGAGCAACATGAACCTGCCGGAGAAGTCGGTACGCCAGCAGATCGCCTCGGCTATCAACATCGTGGTCCAGGTCTCGCGACTCAGCGATGGCACACGCAAGGTAACCAGCGTTTCGGAGATCACGGGTATGGAAGAAAACGTGATCAGCATGCAGGAGATCTTCACTTTCCAGCGCAAGGGGATTGGACCGGATGGCCGCGTGATTGGACTATTTCAACCGAGCCGCATTCGCCCGAGATTTCTCGAAAGGCTCCGCATCTCGGGCATCATCTTGCCGCCGGAACTGTTCGAGCGGGAAACGCAGGTGAACTGAGGTATATAAAGGAACGCCTATGACGATGATTGCGGTTCTCGTATTTTTGGGGGCTTTCGTTCTTGTGGCTCTGCCCGCGATGGCATTTGCCTCGAGCCCGTCAAAGGCTGAGCGCAAGGCAATGGCCACCTTGGATTCGGCCCTGGGAAGTCACGTCCCCGATGGAAGGCAGCAGATTTTGAATCTGCGCAAGGAAAAACGGGCCAGCACGATTCCGTGGCTGAACCGGAAACTGCGCCAGATGGAAGTGCTGCCGCATGTGCAGCGCCTGCTGGATCAGGCTGATACAACATGGACACCGTTCAAGCTGCTGGCTGCCTGCCTGGTAGGATTCGCCGCGCCGATGTATGTGATGTATCTCCGCTGGGGGTTTGTCCTCCTCGAACTGCCCGTGGCTCTCGCCATTGGGATGGCTCCTTTCCTGTGGGTTGTCTACAAGCGCAAGAAGCGCTTCTACCGCTTTCAGGAGATCTTGCCTGAAGCGCTGGACATGATGGTGAGCGCCCTGCGCGCCGGCCACAGCCTGATCGCCGCCATGGGACTGGTGGGCCGGGAATGCCCCAACCCGGTGGGCTCGGAGTTCAGGGCCTGCTTCGAAGAACAGAACTACGGCCTCGAAATGAAGCCGGCTCTCGACAATCTCACCGACCGGATGCCCTTGCAGGACCTGAGAATGGTGGCTACGGCCATCATGATCCAAAAAGAGAGCGGAGGAAATCTGGCGGAGGTTCTCGACAAGACCGCACAGTGCATCCGCGATCAATTTCGGCTGAAACGGGATATTCGCGTGCACACGGCTCAAGGGCGCCTGACAGGCGTTGTTCTAACCCTTCTGCCTATCATCCTCGGCGTGCTTATTTATTTCGTTGATCCGGAAATGATGAGCGTGCTTTGGACGAAGCCGCTCGGCGTGAAGCTGTTGTGGGCTGCCGGCATCATGGTTGTGATCGGTGCTCTGGTAATTCGCAAGATCGTGAACATGGAGGTGTGAACGGAAAGCATGGGAATCATAATCTTCATCTTCTGCGACGTCTTCCTCCTGGTTGCCTGCGCGCTCCTGATCTTGTCGAAACGGGAGTCGGTGGTCCGGCGTCTTTCCCAGGCGATCGACCTGCGGCCGAAGCGTCAAAGATCTTTTAAAGCCGCCCTCCAGCAAACCGGCTCCTCGCTGGGCGGAGTCATGGGACACCTCGAGCAGGTGCTGCCGAAGTCAGAGAAAGAGAAGTCTATCGTGCAGCAGCGCCTCGTCAACGCCGGCTTTCGCAATGATTCGGCGGTGAAAGTTTTTTATGGCGCTAAGGTGCTGATCCCCCTGATCCTTGCCGCGCTGCTGACAGTGACCGGACTTGCGAAACTGAACCCCTTTATCCTTTACCTGGTCGCGTTGGGAATTGGCTTCCTTATCCCCGACTTCTGGCTTGGACGCCGGATCACCGCGCGGCAGAAGCGCATGGAGCGGGGCCTTCCCGATGTGCTGGACCTGCTGGTGATATGCATGGAGGCGGGCCTCAGCCTTGACCAGTCTACAAAGCGGACGTCGGAGGAACTGACGAAGGCGCAGCCCGAGCTGTGCGACGAACTCTCGTTGGTGGTGTTGGAACAGCGTGCCGGACAGGCGCGCACCGACGCCTGGAAGCACCTCGCCGATCGCACTGGCACGCCGTCGATCCGCAATCTCGTTTCCATGCTCGTGCAGGCCGAACAGTTTGGCACCAGCTTGGCCAGAACGCTGCGCGTGCATTCTGAAACGCTGCGCACCCAGCGCGTGCAGAGGGTTCAGGAGCAATCCGCAAAGACCTCCGTCAAGCTTGTTTTTCCCCTCGTGTTCTTTATCTTTCCGGCGCTGCTCCTGGTGACTCTCGGGCCGGCAGTGCTTTCGATCATGGATTCTTTCAAGGACATGGTGAACCACTGAGGAAAGGAGGAAGGCTTATATGGATCCCCAAATGGTCCGCATTGCTGCTGGCGTTTTATTTGTGATCGTGCTGGTTGTGTTGATCCAGCGTCGTCGCACGAAGGCGAAATAGGAGAATGGGCCAGTCTGCGGCGCCCCCCCGCAAGGACCGGGCGTCGCGGCTCGCAGTAGCGGCATGTGAAGAACTGCCGCGGGCAAACCCCAGGGAGCGGGAAAGGGAAGGCGTGTTCCTTATGAACAGCGCTGTTTTGAAAGAGAATTCGATACCCCCACATAGGCCAAATGTCGAATCGGCAGGGGAAGCTGCCTTGGGGAACGAGGGCGAAATGAATTTGAATCCGCTGTTTCAATCGGGATTGCGGCATTGCGCCTACAACGAGACAAGGGAGTGTTTTCTGGGCCTGCACATCCGGATTGCCGATATCGATGCGACGCAACTCGGACTTTTCCTGGAAACTCTCTCCCTTAAATCGGGCGAGGGGATCTGGCTCAAGCCATACCACGGGATTTCTTCCAACAGCGGGGGCCCGTTGGATCTGGTCTATCTCGACGAGAAACACCGCGTCATTGAGACCGTGGAGAGCTTTCCGAGGTTCCAGGTGAACCCCGCGAGCCCGCGCGCTGCAACCGTGCTGGTGCTGCCAGTACATTCAATCTATTGGTCGCAAACCCAGGCCGGCGACCAGCTGATGCTCTGCGAAGCCGAGGAAATGCAGAAATCCCTGCGGAATCGCACCAATGCGACAGGCCACGCAGGGATGCCACTCCGGGAGAGATCGCGACTCATGGACGAACTGGATACGGATGAGAAGAAGAAGCGCCAGAGCGCCAGCTCGGGCGAAGAACCGCAGGCCGAGGAGACTACCGTCGCTCGACCGGGTCTTAAAACCGCCCGCCGGTTGCAGGAATGGTTCCAACGCTGGTGGTCGCCGGACCCGCGCCGCGCGCCGCGCGAACCGGGAGCCGGCTTGACAATCCATTACTGGGACGGCGGTGCTCCAAAAGCGCATGGGGTGCGCGACATCAGCTCGACAGGCTTGTACCTGGTCACCGACTCGCGCTGGTATCCAGGAACGGTGTTGCTGATGAATATGCAACGCTCCCCCTGCGAAGACCCAGGCGGCGAGTGCGCCATCCCCGTGCATTCAGTAGTGATACGCTCGGGCGAGGATGGTGTCGGGCTGCAATTTGTGCTGGACGAAACCAGGTTGAATCTTGCAGGCCCTGACGTGGCGGGGGTAGCCAATCGTAAGCAACTGGAGCAGTTCCTGCAGTCGTTCCGAAAGGAAAAAGAGTAACCAGCGGGCCTCGCGTAGTGGGTCTACGCGATGATTGCGGTGCGGCAGCGGTGCAGAATCGACGGCACGCGGCGCCGAGAGGCAAACGATGAAGAATTTGAATGCATTCCAAGAACCGGCCCTTCAAACTGTCAGACGAAATCCCCTCACCGCGCCGGCGCGTTGGCGCGGCTTCCTCCTGCGGTTGTGGAAGGGAGAAAACGGCCAGTCGCTGGTGGAAGCCGCCTTCTATTTGCCCATTCTGGCCACCGTGCTGGTTGGAGTGATCCAGTGCGGCCTTCTGTTCAGTAACTATATTCAACTCACCAATGCCGTGGGCCAGGGGGCTGATTACCTGCAGACCATCCGCCAGACTTCGACAGATCCTTGCAGGGACACCTTCACCGCCATTGCCAATGCCGCTGCCATCCTCAAGCCGGCCAATATCACCCTCACGATCATCCTCAACAACACCAGCAGCACAACCGCGTCTGCGAGCACGTTTTCCGGGACGGGAACTTTGTCCTGTTCCGGAAGTCAATCTCTGCTCATCTCACTGGCGCCTGCCACGGTTACGGTAAGCTATCCGGCTTCGCTCGTGATCTACGGGAAGAATTACTTCGGGGCAGGCGCGACAATTACGCAATCGGTCACCATTTACGAGAACTGATTGAAAGAAAAGAAAGGAAGTAAGGAAATGATGCGAGGCAAAAGCCGAACCCAAATCCGAGTAGCGCCAGACTGCGAGCAAGGCCAGGGTATTGCCCTGGTGCTCTTGATGATGATGGCCATGCTCGGTATCGCGGGCCTGTCTGTTGACGTGGGGCGTGCCTACGTACTGCGCCAGGCGCTGCAAAACGAGGCGAATGCCGGGGCGCTCGCTGCTGCTGGACAAGTCTACTACTCCTCCAGCACAAGCCAGGCGCAAGCGCTGGCAACCGCCTACGGTGGCGGCACATATAATGCCGTCCCCAATGCGAACGCCCCTGTCATCACGCCCTACTGCCTGAACGCGCTGATGCCCACGGGACAAACCTGCACTTCGACCTCCCAGTCCAACGCCATCAGGCTCACCGAGTCGGCGAACATGAATACCCTTTTCATGCGCATTTTCGGCATGAGAACGATGAATGTCCATGCCACGGCCATGGCCTCGATGCAGGGCTCGGCCCAGCCATGGAATGTGGTCATCATCCTCGATGCGACCGGGTCAATGAGCAATGCGCCAGCTTCAGGCAGCTGCAGCGGGTATAGCACGAAATTCGCCTGCGCTCTGCATGGCGTCACGACCCTGCTCCAACGGGTCAACCCGTGCAATGGAGCCTCGACTTGCACCACAGGCTCCTCAGGCAACTCGAATTTCCGCGTCGCGCTCTTCTCGTTTCCCAATGTGAGTTCGAGCACGGTTTCCAAGTTCTATACCACCTGTGCGGCTCCGACTTCCATACCCTACACGTTCCCGGCAACCAATCTCACATCCTATTCTCAGGATGCTGCTACAAATGGCCCTTACTACGCCGGCAACAACGCGTCGAGCCCGAATGAGCGGGTTCCGGCAACTTACGAGGACTCGCCCATCAACTCCAGCAATGGCGCAGCTGACGGCGACGCCAACGGATTTGTCGTGAATTACTGGCTGGGCAGCTCCAGCAGTCCGGCGTACCTGAACTCGAGTTCCAGCATCGTGAAGGAAGTTGCGATATCCACTCCGTGTCTGACGAACCCGGGAGGCCAGGGCACGTATTACGCGGGCGTCATCTATGCGGCGCAGGCGGCATTGACGGCTGAGCACGCTTTGTACCCCAAGGCGAAAAACGCCATCGTCATCCTCAGCGACGGCCAGGCGCAAGCGGTCTACAACGGGACAACTCCGTCCAACTCCAATCTGGGGGTCGGCGCGCCGACGCAGACCTCAGGGGGCGCCCCCGCGTCGGATTATCTCCAGTACATCGCGAGCCCCACGAGCACAAATTACTATCCTTCGGCTACCGACGAATGCCAGCAGGCGATCAAGGCCGCACAGGTGGCCCAGGCGGCCGGCACAAAGATCTACTCGGTCGCCTTCGGCTCCACGTCGAGCGGATGCACCACCTCAAGCGGCGGGACGGACTCGGCGCTCTGGGCCTCGGCGACCAGCGGGCAGCCCGCATTCACCGCCCTCTCGCAGATCACGCCCTGTGCGGTGATGAAGAACATCGCCTCCCCGACCGCCAATAACATCGACTACTTCTACGCTGACTCGGTGAGCACTGGCAACAGCTGCACCTCCACCGCGAACAGCGTATCTAACGTTGGCGATATCTTTTCGTCAATCGCTGCAACTTTCACATCGCCGCGCCTGATGCCCCCGGGCTCAAGCGGAAACTCAGTCCCGAGCTTTTGACGGGACGGCATGGCTCACTACGGGTGTGGGCAGCTTGGCCACACCCGTACGACAAATTCTTAACAGTGCCGCAGGGCCAGTTTGTGCCCTGCCTAGGATGGATTTGCTTCCCCGTGTATTTTTGCAACAAAGATGGCGTTTAGCGGAGCGAGTGGCTCCTTCTACTCCTCAGCGCCGGGGATGACAAGCAGCACTTCCACGCGGACGGCCTGGCCGTTTTGCTGAGCGGGTCGGAATTGCCACTGGGCCAGAGATTTGAGAACGAAGTCGGATTCGGAGAAATCCGGCGGGAAGACGACATGAAGCGAGTCGAAGTGTCCGGATGGATCGATGAAGCCGTGAACGATGAGGGCATCCGCATCAACGGCTCCGGGCGCGAGATTAGGACGGACAATGTTGTAGGGCCACGGCGCATCGAGCCGGGTGACAACGCCGGCCGCTTCAGCGTCGGCCGCTCGCGGCCGCGAGTACTGGAGAATCCAACTCTTGGCAAGGCCCACGTGCAGGTAGACGGTGTAGGCCATCCTGCCGCTCCAGACCTCGCCCGTTTCCGGGTATCGTTCGGAAAGCTGGTCGCCGACCACCACCGAGTTGAATTGGCCGTCTTTCGGCAGGCTGATGCGAGTGGATCCGGTGTCGCCGGCAGAGCCTCCGACCGGCGATCCGTTGGCGGAAACTCCCGCCGTGTTCCCGTTCGCCGCCGCTCCCCCGCGATTTCCCCCGCCGGGATTCGCGGCGTCGTTGCCAGTGACTGGGCGCTCCACGTTGCCGGAGGTTTTTCCCGCGCCGTTGCCGGCGATCTTCGCTGCGCCGTCTCCCGCGCCTTTCTCCGCGCCGTTGCCGGCGATCTTCGCTGCGCCGTCTCCCGCAGCTTTTCCGGCGCCGCTACCGGCCGTGCCGGCTGCTCCAGCCACTGCGGAACCGCTGCTCGACGGCTGCGAGGCGGAAGCTACATCTCCCGGCTTGAGGTCCCCGTTCGCATCGGAACCGGAGGATTCACTCACCGGCGGAAGAATCACGGTTCCAGAGGCGCGTTCATCGGAGATGGACACAATCGCCGCAGGGGTTGGCTGAGCATTTGCCCGGGCCTGCGACATGGGTACGGTTTCCTCCTTTCCGGGCGCCTGCACCGCAACCGGAGAGGAGGAACTGGGAAGGGGCATCTGCTTCTGCGAGGGCGTGGGGCTCGACTTGATGCTCAGGTCGCCAAGATTCGCCTCTTCCGTGGGAATGTCGAATGCAGGTCTCACTTGAACGGCGGCAGCGGGCTTTTGCGGCGGTGGCGGAACCAGTTTCTTTACGATCACGTGGCTCGGCGACCAGAGAATGACTTGCGGAATCTGCAACCTCTCGGGAAGCGCAATGTGTTTGGTGAGATCCGGCTGGACGATCGTCTGCGGGCCGCGATCGGCAGACAGTTTGCGGAGCGCTGCCCTGAGCGGCGCCTGCCCGTTGCCCTGCCCTGCGCCCCGGGAGTTGGCGCTCGGATAGTATTTCCCGGGCGGGTTGCTGCGCCTCGTCTGTTCAAGCGCATTCAATTCGATGCTGCGCACCATCAGATGCTCGGCGGCCGCCCGCGCGTCGATTCGAGGAGAATTGAAAAGACCCCACGAGATCAATGCCGCCGCCACGCCATGCAGAAAAACAGAGAGCAAAAAGGAGGCGGGCTGCTGGCCTGCATCCAGCCGCTCCGTAAAGAGCGTGGTCGAGGGGGAGACGCTCATCGAAAAAACCTATTCCTCCGCCGGGGCGACCCTGGGACCGATCTCCTTGCGCGGCACAATGCTCCAGTGCACGCTTTCCCGGCCCCGCTGCTGCTCCCGGCATCGTTTATTCGCAGGGCCCGGACCATAGCTATCTTGGTTCCTTCCAATGTTACACGCATTTTTCTGAAGTTGAGCAGGAAGTGCAAGCGCCGTAACATGAGACCGCAGCATTTGCTTCCCATCACAACCAGCAGGGTCCAGATCCGTACGCGCTGGGCTCCACACTGTTGCAATAAAAGCGTGCTCGAAAAGGGAGCACAGAAAGGCGGACCGGCTGGTGGCCGTGTCCTAATGGCCTGGAGATGAACCAAAGACTACTAACCATCCTGGTGGCCGCGTTTGTGATCGCCGGCATATGCGCTCTTATCGTCTCTCGCATGGTGAGCACTCGCACCGCGGCAGCGAGGCCCGTGGCGTCAACGAAGGTCATCGCCGTAGCCTCGGATATCAAACTCGGCACTGTGCTCGCGGCAGGGGACCTAACCACAGCAGAGATGGTGGGTCCCCTGCCTAACGGAGCGATTCTGAATCAGAAAGACGCCATCGGGCGGGGCGTACTTGCGGATCTCTACAAGGGAGAACCGATCCTGGAAAGCAGGCTGGCTGCGCCCGGATCGGGCGGAGGGCTTGCTGCAACCATTCCCGTCGGCAAGCGCGCCTGCGCGGTACGAGTCGATGAGGTCGTCGGCGTGGCGGGATTTGTGACTCCCGGCATGCGGGTGGATGTCCTCGTCTCGGGCGTGCCGCCGAGCACCCAGGGCGGCGATGGAACGGTCACCAAGACCATCCTGCAAAATATCGAGGTGCTTTCGGCGGGCACCGTGATTGAAAACACCAAAGACAACAAGCCTCAGCAAGTGCAGGTGGTCAACCTCCTTGTCACTCCCGATCAGGCCCAGACTCTGAGCCTGGCCAGCCAGCAAAAAATTCAGCTTGTGCTGCGCAACCCGCTGGATACTGAAGTGGCTCAGGTGTCGAGCACAGCCATGTCTCGTCTCTTTGTGGACAGCGGCGCGCCGCAGACGCACGTGGTGCGCAAAGCGGCCCCTGTACAGAAACCCCCGGAGTTCTCCGTTGAGGTGATCAACGGGGCCACGCGCTCGGAACAAAAATTCGCTTCCCTCGGAGGACAGCAGTGAGAACAAGACCAGGAGTAGCTATTTCGTTCTTCGCAAACATACTGGTTCTTTTTGCGGTCCAGGGTTTATGGGCGCAAGCAGATCCTTCAGCCGCTGCAGCCCCAGCGGCGCAGGCCGGCGGAAGCTCGATTCAGGATTCTTCCAACGATCTGAATGTGGCGGTGGGCAGAACCGTCCTCGTGGACACCGCGAAACCGATCAAGCGCATCGCCGTGGGGCTGGGCGATATCGCTCAAGCCAGCGCAGTAAGCCCCACTGAAATCATGGTCAACGGCAAAACGGCGGGACAGACGAGCCTTATCCTTTGGGACATCAGCGGCAGCCGGCAGTTCTTCAATGTGAATGTGCGGCCCGGATCGACCCAAACCGGCGACGGTCTCGACGCCGTGCGCCGGGAGCTGCGCACCGAATTGCCCGGCCAGACCCTCAAGTTGACCTCTGCAAACGGCACCATCTTTATGCGCGGTACCGTCAAAGACCTGGATAGCGCAAAGCGAGCCATGCAGATCGTCTCGACAGCGGGCAAGGTCGTCAACCTGCTGGATGTGGAGGTGCCTTCGTCGGATCCGCAGATTCTGCTCAAGGTCCGATTCGTCAGCGTGGATCGCGCCCGCCTCAAGCAGTTGGGCATCAATCTCTTCAACCTGGGCTCAGGCAACTTCGTGGGAGGAATCTCGACCGGCCAGTTCTCGCCGCCTTCGGTGTCATCGTCCTCTCCAGGCACGGGAGGCGTTGCCGGCTTTCTGGGTGGGGCAACCATCACCAACGATTTGAACATCCTGGGGTTTTATCCGGGCATCGGTCTGGGCGCGACCGTCGAAGCGAACCAAACCGATAGTTGGGTGCAGGTGCTCGCCCAGCCGAACATTGTGGCCCAGAACGGCAAGGAAGCCAGCTTCCTGGCCGGCGGCGAATTCCCTTACCCGGTCGTGCAGTCAACCACTACCGGTTCCGGCGCAATCACCATTGAGTTCAAGGAATTCGGAGTTCGGCTGAACTTCATACCCACGATAACGCCGCGCGGATCGATCCGCCTCCAGGTGGCTCCAGAGGTGAGCACTCTTGATTATTCCCACGCGGTTGAGGTTTCAGGATTCAACGTTCCGGGCCTCTCCACGCGGAGAGTCAATACCGAGGTGGAACTCAAAGATAGGGAGAGCTTCATCATCGGCGGCCTGCTCGACCAGGATGAACAGAAAACCCTCGAAAAAGTTCCGTTCCTGGGCGATATTCCAATCCTGGGCAAATTCTTCCAATCGCAATCGTTGAACAAGCAGGACACCGAGTTGATCGTCGTCGTGACGCCGGAGATCGTCTCGCCCATAGCCGCCGGTCAGGCGCTGCCCGAATTGAAGAATCCGGTATCGCATCTGCCCGCTAACAGCAATGTCCCGATGAGCCAACCCGATGCCAAAACGGCCGAGAACACGCCGGCCCCTGCACCGAGCGTGATCCACATCGAGACTCTGCAGGATAGCCTCAAGCCGGAACAGCCACTGGTCATCGAAAATGGGACCGGAGTTTTCGGAACCGGAACGACCATGCCGGTCACCGGTTCTTCAACGAGTACTACGACGACATCGTCGCAATAACACAGTGTGCCTGGGGCACGGGATGAAGCTGACAGTGTGGCTGAGGGAACTGTTGCGGGAGCGGCGAGAGCCGCTTCCAGCGGCAGCGCGTCAGCTTCTGCAGATCGTCAATTGCACACGGAAGACGGTGTTGGCCAGCGCTCTTGAAGTGGCCGCAACCGGCAAGGAGCGCAGGAGAGGTTTGCTGGGTCGAGAGACGCTGGCTTCGAATGAAGGGCTATGGATTGTGCCCTGCGAATCGGTGCACACATTTTTCATGCGCTTCGCTATCGACCTCGTGTACCTGGACCGGAGAAACCGCGTTCGGAAGGTTCGCAGCGCCGTGCCCCCGTGGCGATTGTCGGCGTGTTTCAGCGCTCATTCCGTACTCGAACTCGCCCCGGGCACGATTGAGACGACAGGGACGAAGAAGGGCGATGAGCTGGAGTTTCAGCCTGCTGTCCATGGCTCCGCCGATAACCAATGACCGGCGCTTCTTTGGAAAGCAGGCGATTGCAGGTGAATCAAAACGCAGCAGCCGATCGAGCCTGACTCAGAATGGTTATTGATCGACAGACAAAGAAATTTTACGATGGATGCAAATTCGGCGAATCTGTGGTTCACGAACGGAACGAACTCGGCGCTGAGTGCAGCCGGAAGGATGGAGAAGACATGCATAAACGCTTTCTAGGCACATTGTTCCTCCTTTGTACCTTAGCCCCCATCACCAGTTGCGTAAGCGGGCCGTCGCTGACGTCAATTGTGATCAGCCCTACCGCCTTCACCACCACGCTCGCCTTCCTTCCCAATGGACAGGTGGCGCCGAACCAGGTGTGGACGCAGTACACCGCAACGGGATACTATACGCACCCCAATCATCCGCCGATCACGAAAGACCTGACTGACCAGGTCACATGGACCAGCTACACGCCTCTGCTGATGACGGTGAGTGACACAGGAGTCGTCACGGTGACTGGCGATGCGGTCGGATTCTCGCAAATCACGGCAAGCATGCCCGGCTTCAACGGCCTCGTGATCAGCAATGCCTCGACTTTTACCGTGAACCTGCCTACGTCGATCACTACCTCGGATGTTGTTTCGATAGCGATCCAACCGGCAAACCCCGCGGTCAAGGCTGGCCACGCGATCGGCTTTAGCGCTATCGCTACGACCGGCACGGGCCAAACCATGGATGTGACCACCGAGGCTACGTGGACCTCAAGCAACACCGCTGTTGCCACAATGAATGCGTCAACGCCGGGCTCCGGCACAACTGTTGCAGTTGGCACCTCAGCGATCACCGCCACCTTTACGAATAGTGACGGCCTTCAGGCAGTTGGATACGCGTTGCTGACTGTCGATTGAGCATCGATCCGTTCGGGGTACTGACCATTCTTCAAGGAGTAGATTGTCCAGATTCTGACCCAGGGAGTCCGTGTAAGGAGAACGTATGAAGAGAACGATGCTCTTGTTAGTGGCGACGATTGCGATCTTTGCCGCTGGTTGTGGAGGAGGCAGCTCGGTCAAGAATGCAGTGCCCGCTCACCTGGTTGCCACAGCTGGTGATGGTCAGGTTGCTCTCTTTTGGACCGCGGCTCCCGGTGCTACCACTTATAACGTCTACTATTCGACGACGAAGGGAGCGGAAAAGTCGAGCGGGAACAAGGCCGTCGCCAGTTCCACGCCCACGCTCACAGTGACGGGGCTGACCAATGGCTCAACCTACTATTTTGTAGTCACCGCAGTCAGCCCGGCAGGCGAATCAGATACTTCAAACGAGGCATCGGCCGAGCCGGTGGCGGCCATCGCAGCCGTTCCCGCCGGAGTTACAGCCACTCCAGATAACAGCCAGGTTACGATCTCCTGGCTGCCGGCCTATGGCGCGGTCACCTACAACATCTACTATTCCACAAACAGTTCCGTGACCCCGGCGAACGGCACACAGATTAGCGGCATTACTTCGACCAGTGACACGGTTACCGGGCTCACGAACGGCGTCACCTACTACTTCATCGTCACTTCGGTGAATACCGGCGGCGAATCGAACCCATCGCACGAAGTTTTCGCTACGCCGGACCTGATGCCTCCGGCCAACTTCGCCGCCGCCCCCGGCAACGCCCAAGTCACGCTCACATGGACGGCGGCCAGCGGCGCAGACTCCTACAATATCTATTTTTCAAACACCCGCGGAGTCACAACGGCATCCACAAACAAAATTGCCGGAATCACTTCTACATCCTATTTGCATTCCTCGTTGACCAACGGCCTGACCTACTATTACATCATCACGACCGTCAGCAATGGGGTCGAGTCGCTGCCTTCGAGCGAGGTTTCGGCGATGCCGGTCGCGCCTCCGCCGGCTCCTACGGGCCTGGTCGCGGTCTCCGGAGACACCATCGTGGGTCTCACCTGGACGGCCGCGGTCCGCGCCACTTCCTATAACATCTACTATTCGACGAGCAGCTCTCTAACCCCTGCCAATGGAACCAAGATAAGCATTCCTGCAGCCACCTCCTATACAGTGACCGGATTGAGCAATCAAACTCCGTATTACTTCATCGTGACGGGCGTGGACGCGGGCGGCGAATCACCCGCCAGCAATTTGGTGAGCGCAACACCGAGCAACGGCATTACCAAACCAGGAACTCCGCTCACCGATACGATTATCTCGATGCAGTACGACTCGACAACGGAGCTGACCTGGGACTTTTATGCCGCGGCCATCAATCAGCCCGAGGATATAACCGTTTTGCCGCTCTACGGGAGCGACGTTCCCGCACCGCTGCCCGCGTCCAAGGATACGCTGATTGCAGCCTTCAGCATCAGCCTTAATCCCACAATTACCGCATTCAACATTCCCATCGGCATGTGGGGCGTTGACACCGCCAGTTCCAAGGGCATTACCTTCAATCTGGCCTACCTTACCGGCGGTGCCTGGGTGGACGTGGCCACATTCGTGGTGGGCGACAGCGGAGCGTTCACCGAGACTCTGCCTTCGTTGGCGCTGCCCGGGTTGCTCAATACAGGAACCTATCTTTTGTATGAACCGGCTACCGGCACCAACCTTACCGTTTCTAACCTGGGCATCGTGCTGATGGCCGACGATAGCCACGTCATGGCTGACGGCTCCAATGGCGTCCAGGTGATTCAGTTGTACGACTCCAACGGAAACCTGCTC
>Ga0335071_10005104_pt1 | contig 13679 bp, 9 predicted proteins | sample Lox_Sample_15_FD_206724 | JGI IMG/M metagenome (GOLD analysis project Ga0335071, IMG submission 206724) | Soil microbial communities from Loxahatchee National Wildlife Refuge, Florida, United States - Lox_Sample_1.5 | ecosystem: Environmental > Terrestrial > Soil > Wetlands | place: USA: Florida... | reverse complement strand
TCTTCAGGACGCATCGAGTTGAACTTTATTCCGTTTCCGACCTGGGGATCGCAGGTCACCACGGTGGCGGAAATCAACACCCTGGTTTGGATGGAAAGTTGGATATCCAGGTTGGTCCCGACCGGGAATGGGAAGATTGACTCAATATAGCAACCGCCCAGGCTCAAATCCGTAGTAGCCCCACAAGTTGGGCCACTGCTTGCGTCAGATTGTATTTCGAACGGCACGCTCACCTTGATTCGCCGGTGCTCGCGACGGTCTTGCCCTTTCGCCGTGCTCCGGGCTTGCTGTCCTGTTTGTGGAGTACAAACGGTCAGCTGTCTGGTCTGCGGAAGGCATACCGTAGCTGCATGTTCAACGGGATTGGATCCGAACCTGGCCGAAACCTGATCGGCCGTTAAGGGCTTGCTGAAGTAGTAGCCCTGAATCTCGTCGCAGCGAAGCGCACGCAGGAACGACATTTGCGCTTCGTTTTCCACTCCTTCTGCAATGACCTTGAGACCCAGACTTTTCGCCATTCGGATGATCGCGGTGGTGATCGCCGCATCATCGGAATTCGCCCCCACGTCGCGGATGAAGGAGCGGTCCACCTTGAGCTTGTCAAAGGGAAACTGCTTCAGATAGCTGAGACTGGAGTAGCCAGTGCCAAAATCGTCGATGGATAGCTTCACCCCCATGCGCTTCAATTCCAGCAGAACGGATGCAGTCATATCCGCATGAGAGAGCAAAAGGCTTTCTGTCAACTCCAGCTCGAGGTATTGGCAGGGCAGGGCCGTCTCGCTCAGTACGACGCGAATGAGTTCTTGAAATCCCGGCTGGCGAAACTGCACCGCTGACACATTCACTGCAACCGGCACTGCGCAAATCCCTTCGTCTTGCCACTTTCGAGCCTGGGCGCAGGCTGTTCTCAGCACCCAGGCCCCGATGGGCGCGATCAGTCCGCTATGTTCGGCGACGCGAATAAATTTATCGGGTGGCACTAAGCCCAACTCGGGATGCTGCCAGCGGATCAGAGCTTCCAACCCAACCATCGCTCCTGTGGCGATGTCCATCTGCGGTTGATACATGAGGAAGAATTCGTTCCTGTCGAGTGCCGCCCGCAACCCATCTTCTAACGTCAACCGCTGCACCACCTGGTCATTCATCTCCTCGGAAAAGAAGGTGAATCGGTTGCGCCCACTCTCTTTGGCTGAGTACATAGCCGCATCCGCGTTCTTGATCAGGGCTTCGCTGGTTAAGCCATGTTCCGGGAAGATGCTGATTCCCATACTGCAATTGACGCTCAAACGCCGGCCCTCAATGAGGAATTCGGCGACGATCGCGTCCATGACCCGTTGCGCCGCGACCGATGCGTCCGTCATATCTTTCAAGCCGGTAACCACGATGACGAATTCGTCGCCCCCGATGCGGGCGACTGTGTCTTGTTCGCGGGCGTATTTCTTGAGACGATCTGCTACTTCTCGCAACAGCAGATCACCGAAGGAGTGGCCGAGTGAGTCGTTGATGACTTTAAACCGGTCGAGATCAAGGAACAGAAGCGCAACCTTGTCCTTGCGGCGACGACTCGCCGCCAATGCCTTACCCAGTCGATCCTCGAGCAGAGTCCGGTTGGGCAGTCCCGTCAGAACATCGCAATAAGCGAGGAACTTAACCCGGTTCTCGGCGACCTTGCGGTCTGTAATGTCTTCCAGCGTCCCTTCATGCAGCGTGACGTTGCCGTCTTTGTCTCGAACGGCCCGCACATTCGCCAAAACCCATTTTTTCGTACGATCTCTGCAGAGAACTTGCACCTCTGCACTGCGCACCACACCCTTTTCGTTCAGCGTGCGCTTGAACTCATCGCTTTGCCGGGAATGGATAAACAGCTGAGAGAATAGGTTCGAGACCTCCGCCATGAAATGTTCAGGTGAGTCGTAGCCATGGATTTGCGCCAGCGCCCGGTTGACGTTGAGCGGAAGCCCCTCCGGGGTCATCTGAAAAATTCCTACGACAGCATCTTCGAAAATGGTACGGTACTTCCCTTCGTCACGGAGAAGCGCCGTGTTGTGGACCAGCAGTTGCTCGGCCCGTCTTCGCTCCGTGATATCCCGATTTACAACGACCAGTTTCTGGTTTCCACTCCCCGTGTTTAGCAAAGCATAGATTGTCGATTCCAACGTGCGCCAGGAACCGTCTTTGTGGCGCATCCGGCATTCCAGGCGCTGTGGCTCACCACTTGATCGCACTTTCTCCTCTGCCTTGATCACCTGTGCGCGATCATCCGGATGAATCTGCTCGCCGGTCCAGGTTGCCGTTAGCTCCTCGGGAGAGTATCCAAGAATCTTCTGATAAGCGATGCTGTTGTACGGTCGGCGCCGACCGCGCTCGACCACGGCAATCATGTCCGCGGCGTTTTCGGTGACCAGTTGAAACACCTGGTCTCGCTCAGCCAATTGCTCTCCAATCCGTTGAATCCGCAATTGCTGATAGAACGCGTAACCACCAAAAGCCAACACCAGACCTGCCAGCGCGCATACACCTGCATGGAGCTCAAACCCGCCAATGATGCGGGTTCCCCCTTGGGACCACGGAAAGGCGAAGGAGAAGATTCCGAGGGTTAGCCCCGAAGTCAGAAGAACCGCAAGGGCCAACAGCCACCAGCCGCGGTTTACGATCTGCCGCACATCGGCGGGACCGGACTCGCGCTCGTTTTCGCGGACGTTCTGAAATAAGGGCGAGTTCATTCTCGTTCGACCGGCACTGGGTACCGCACGGATTGTAGGCTGCTTACGAGCGTAGGGGGAGTTACCGAGGTAAGATCACTGGCACGATCGTGTTCGTTATCTTCGGGTGCTATTGCGCTCGAACTTCGCAATAAACGACTTCAACTGCTGTTCTGAGCCTATCCTTTTACCTCAATTGCCCCTTTCGCCAGGCACGTTGGCCTAAGATGCGGTTGCAATCTTCTTCATTGAAACATTGGCCGGTTTGTGAACTTTCCGGGCCGAAATTTCGTATCCGATCCTTAAGGAGCCGAGCTCAGGGTTAACGGATATCTCACAAATCCCCCGTCACCCCGTCTAAGGTTCTGAGAGAGGTGAGCCATGAATCGCCATCGCCAATCTGCCACTTTGCTGGGAGCCGTACTCGGGACGATCTGCGCGTTGCTCGTCCTCGCCTTGAGCGCTCATGCCGCCGACCATCGCGGAGCGCTGACGGAAGAATTCCACCAGAGTTATCCCATCACGGCCGACGGCCGCGTCGAACTCGACAACATCAACGGCAACGTTCACATCTCCAGCTGGGACCGCAACGAGGTCAAAGTCGACGCCGTGAAGTACGCCGACACCAAAGAGCGGCTGGATGAGGCCAAGATCGAAGTGCGCACCGGCAAGGACTACGTCGAGATTCAAACCAAGTATCCGGAGCACGACCACTCGTGGAATTGGGGCGCACACAATAACCCGGCGAGCGTCGAGTACACCCTGACGGTACCGCACAACGCTCGATTGGACGAAATCAAGCTGATCAACGGAGCGCTTGACGTGAGAGGCGTGGCGGGGGAGGTGCGCGCCTCGAGCATCAATGGACGCGTGGAAGCGCAGAACCTGGCGGGCGAAGCCCGGCTCTCGACCGTCAACGGACGCCTGACCGCAAGTTTCGACAAGCTCTCGGGAAACTCCGTGGAGCTGAGTTCTGTGAATGGCTCGGTTGAACTGACGATTCCTTCCGACTCGAGCGCGCGGGTGGAAGCAAGTACCGTCTCGGGCGGAATCGATAACGACTTCGGCCTGCACGCGACCGGTCACTTTATCGGTCACAACCTCAATGGCGAACTGGGCAGCGGTAAAACGCACATTAAGGTGTCGGATGTGAATGGAAGAGTGGAAATCCATCACGCCTCCGACGGCCGGTCCATGAGCCCGGTTAAGGATTTAACCCATCACGACCGCGACGACGATGACGACGGCGAGATCTGACCGGGATTGGTCGGGCTGCTCGCCATCAGAAGTGACCTTTGCCGCACCCTCGTTTCGATACAAACAGGTCAGTAGATCGTGTACCCCGGTGCCGGGGTGCGCAGGTCTGGCTTTTGCGCCATCAACAGCAATGCGCCTTCGCGCTTGAAGGCGCGCAGGTCGTCCAGGCTGTGGAACGATTTCGTCTTGTAGCCGTCCGGGGTGGGAGTGTCGTCGGGGATGCGGCGGGCTTCCACATTTTCAAAGGCGTGCTTCTTGAGCAGATCGACATACTCGGCCGCCGAGCGTACGTGCACCGGAACCTTCAGCTTGTCCACCCACTGTAGTGAGTATTGGTTGTCTTTGTAGAGATTGATCAGGATGAACAGCTTGCCCTTGGGCGCCATGACGCGGAACAGTTCCGTCAGGGCGCGGTCCTGATCGGGATAGTAATAGAACGATTCCACCGAGAGGACCTTGTCGAAGAAGTTCTCTTCCCACGGAATCTGCTGCGCCGATCCCCAGACGTAAAGAATGTTCTCGAAGTCCTTCGATGCTTCCCTGGCCTGCCGCACCATTTCGTCCGAAACATCCACGCCAACGACTTGCCCGAACCCTTCCGGGCCATCGCCGACGAGGCGGGCGAGCAGGCGTGTCGCCCATCCCGAGCCACAACCCAGATCGAGAACGCGCTCCCCGGGGCGCAACTGCATCAGCCGGATGGTCTTCTCGGTGATATCGAGATGGTGCTGCTCCATCTTGGGGCCTTCGCCGGCCTCGGCCCAGCGGTTGAATTCCTGCTGCAGTTTTTCGTCGGGGGTCTGCGGTTTGTCAGCCATGGCAACTTCCTCTGGTTCCATCTCAGTTTATCGCGGAGCGCTTTCCTTCTGGGAAGCCGTCATCCCGAAGGCCCGCGGTTTCACCGGCGGGCCGAGGGATCTCATGACTGTCGCTTCGGGCGGTTGGAGATCCTTCGCTCCGGCTGTAAAACGCCTCCGGTCAGGATGCCCCGGCCAGGTGGCGCCCCACCACTACTCGTTGTGTGCTACAGTTCCCCACCAAATGGCTGCCAACCCCCAGACGCCGCCCAAACCCGGTCCCGGCCCGCTCTACTGCCCCAACTGCGCCGAGGAAGTCACAGATCCGCTGACCTGCGGCGATTGCTCGGCGGTGATCTGCCGTAAATGTGGGACGCCGCTGGAGTCCCCGGACGAACTGGGCATCGGATGAAAGACGCGAGCGCGGTCGTGCCCGGGCCAGCGAATTCTTCGGAACAAAAACCGACGTTAGTGCGCGGGCTCAGCCTGCTCGATTCCGTGTTGCTGCTGGTCAGCGGGATCATCGGGTCATCGATTTTCCTCACCGCAAAAGACATTGCTACGCCTCTGCCCCAGCCCGTTCTATTCCTGCTCGTATGGGTGCTGGGCGCGCTGATCTCGCTCTGCGCCTGCTTCGCGTTTGCCGAGTTGGGGTCGATGTTCCCCGACTCGGGCGGACAGTACATCTATTTGCGTGAAGCCTACGGCGACCTGGTCGCGTTTCTGTATGGCTGGATGTTGTTTGCCGTGGCCAATGGAGGAACGATCGCGGCGCTCTCAGTCGCTTCGGCGGCGTATGCCGGGCAAGTCTTCCCCGCCATCTCGCAGGAGCGGGTGGCCTTCGCCATCGCTGGAATCGCCGTGACACGCGCGCACCTGGTTGGCTTGTTGCTCATCGCAGTACTCACGTACGTCAACGTCGTTGGGTTGCGCTGGGGAGCGCTGTTGCAGAACGTGTCCACATGGACGAAGTTTACGGCGATGGCGGGCTTCGTCGTGCTCGGGCTGGTGATCGGCAAAGGCAACTGGGGGAACTTCCACGCGCACGGCGTAAGCCTCACGATGGGGCTCGGCCCGGCTTCATTGATTTCGGCGCTGGGCGTAGGATTGATCGCCGTCTTCTGGGCCTACGACGGCTGGGTGTACATCACCTGGGTCGCAGGAGAAGTGAAGGATCCACGACGAAATGTGCCGCTGGCCATGGTGCTGGGCGTGCTCGCGGTGGGCGTGATTTACATCGCGATGAATGTGACCTACATGTACGCACTCCCGCTAAGGGAGATCGCCTCGCACGAGACCATTGCCCACGCGGCGGCCGCCGTCTTGTTTTCCCCGCGAGTGGCGGTGTGGCTGTCGCTGATGATCGCGGTTTCCTGCTTCAGCGCGGCGGCGACCTGCACGCTCTCGGGCGCGCGCGTTTATATGGCGATGGCGCAGGATGGCGTGTTCTTCCGGCGGATGGCAGAAATTCATCCCAAGTGGCGGACTCCGGCGTTCAGCCTGATCGGCCAAGGGATATGGGCGGCGGCACTGACGGTCAGCGGGCGCTATGACCAGCTTTACACCTACGTGATCTACGGAATGGTGCTCTCGTACACGCTCACGGTGATCGGAATGTTCTGGCTGCGCTGGAAGCGTCCGGAGATTCCGCGGCCGTATCGTTGCACGGGGTATCCGTGGCTGCCGGGCATTTATGTGCTGATCGGCGCGGCCTGGACCCTGAATACGATCATCACCCGCCCCCATGAGGCATTCTGGGGAACAGCGATTGTGCTGGTCGGTGTGCCCGGGTATTGGTACTGGAAACGAACCAGGCGCATCATGTAGGGACAGCCGCCTCGGCTGTCCGGCGAGCGAAGCTCGGCGGAGTTGCCTGGAGTCATTATGTTTGAGCGCTACACCGAGAAGGCGCGCCGGGCCATTTTCTTCGCGCGGTACGAGGCGAGCGAGTATGGCTCGCCGGTGATCGACACCGAACACCTTCTTCTCGGGCTGCTCCGAGAGGATCCCTCGTTGGGGCGCTGGTATCCAAAAGCAAACGCCGAGAGCATACGACAGCGAATTGACGCACAACTGATAAAAGGCACAAAGATCTCCCCCGCGGTAGACATGCCCTTGAGCAAGGCCGCTCAGCATGTCCTGCGACACGCGGCCGAAGAAGCGGATCAACTTGGCAGCAGAGACATCGGCACGCAGCACCTGCTCTTGGGATTGATCGAAGAGCAAGAGAGTCTCTCGTCCCAGGTCCTGCTCGAAGGCGGCGCCGATGCAGACGCCATGCGCGAGCACCTCGCCGAACTGGGCGGGTACGCGAAACCCGGGTCACATCAACGTTTCTCTCCTCGCAGTCACGGATTTCGCGAGTTAACCGGTGAGAGCGTCGAAATCCACGGAGCAAGATGGAATGCCCAGTACGTTCGCGACGCGATTCAACGCTGCCGCGCCTACAACTGGCACTGGCGCAAGACAACATGGAAACCCCGGGATATCGTGATCAGCCACACCGACGGCACTTGCTCGTTCGACGTTTCGCTGGCCGACGATGCGCACTTCACTTTGGTGAAGGAGGGATGGAAGAAAGATCACTGTGTGGTGTGCCGGTGGGAACTGTTCGGTTCGGGCGACGACCATGGAGTTGGGTACAGCAACGGGCGTGAGTGGTTGTGCGTCGAGTGCTATGAACGCTTTTGGCAGGATCCGGAGGCGTTGGATTCGCTGCCCGAGATCACCTGAAGAGCAGGGGCGAAGGCTCCCGCTCCTCCCAAAAGCCGGGCTTGCGCCCGGCGACCCTACACGGGCGTTGCCGTTTTCCTTGGCGGATTGAAGAACGGGAGCGCTGCGACTTTCACGTTCGCCTTCAGACGAATCGCCTCGATCGTGATTTCCATCTGCAACTGCTTGCCGGGCTTCGAGTGCTCGGTGGCGACGCTGGCCAGGGCAATCATCTTCTTCAACGTTGGCGACCACGACGTCGTGGTGGCTTTGCCGACCTGGTTGTCCCCGTAGTAGACCGGAACGGACACGCGGGACGCTTGCGCCGGCGCGGCCGGGGTCAGGCCGTAGCGCTCGTAAAGTTGCTCGACGTCGGTCCAGTCGACCTCGAGGCCGACCAGTTGGCGCGGGACGCCCTGTTTCTTGTCGCGTTCGAGGGCGCGCTTGCCGATGAAGTTTTCTTTCTCCAGGTGAACCATTTTGCCGAAGCCCAGTTCGTAGGGCGAATACTTCTGGCTGGGGATCAACGCCTTCTTGGCGCTGATGTAGTCGACTTCGATCAGGAGGAGTCCCGCTTCCACGCGGGCTACATCCAGCGCGAGCATCCCGGCGGCGTGCAGGTCGAACTGCTTGCCTTTTTCGGCGAGCGCGTCCCAAACCTTGACCGCGTCGTTCCAGGGCATCCAGATTTCGTACCCCAGGTCGCCGGTGTAGCCGGTGCGGGAGATGTCGACGGGAACGCCGGCGATTTTGCCCTGCGTGACTCGGAAATACTTCAGGTTGGCGATGTCGGCGTCGGCAACCGTCTTCAGCAGGCGGGCAGAGGTCGGGCCCTGCAGGGCCAGCGCTGCAACTTTCTCCGAAATGTCTTCGACGTGCACGTCCATGTTGAGGCCGTTCTGGCGGAACCAGCGCAGGCTGGGATCGGCGGCCGTCCAGCGATAGACGTTTTCCTCGAGGCGCGAGATAGTTCCGTCATCAATGACCTTGCCGTCTTCGTCGCACCAGCAGCAATAGATGACCTGTCCCGGCTTGACCTTGTTGATGTCGCGCGTGATGACCCGGTTAACGAGGCGGGTCGCGTCTTTGCCGGTGATCAGGTACTTGTAGAGCGGCGAAACGTCAATGAGAGCGCAGGCGTTGCGGATGGCGTTGTACTCGTGCTCGTGGTGCACCTCGTAGACGCTGACGGTATAGTATCCCGACCACTCGCGGTAGTTCAGGCTGTGGCACAACGGGAAAGTGCGCTCGTGAAATGCGGTTCCAATCGGCAAGGGGGCCTCGCTGGTTCTCTGTGCACCAGAGGCACAGAGTCAGAACGGGATTATATGCAGGGGCGCGGACGAGGAGCAACTTGGACGCCCGTACTGCGTCATCCCGAAGGGCCGCGTTTTCTCCAGCGGGTCGGTTTGAAACCGACGTTTGGATGATGCTGCTACAATTGCTTTCCTTCATGCGGCGACTTATTCAATGGACCGTTCTGCCTAGCGGGCTCTGATTTCCCTGCCCTCCTGTTCTCTTCCCGCGTATGATTGCGTTTCCATTTGCAAAAATTGAGAGCTGAAGGCTGAGACCTGATGGCTGAAAAATACGACGTGATCGTGATTGGCGGCGGGCACAACGGCCTGGTCAATTCTGCATACCTGGCGCGAGCCGGCAAGAAGGTGCTGGTACTGGAGCGGCGGCACGTGCTTGGCGGGGCGGCTTGCACAGAAGAGATCGTGCCCGGCTTCAAGTTCTCGGTGTGCTCGTACGTGGTATCGCTGCTGCGGCCGGAGATCATCCGCGACCTCGACCTCCCCCGGCACGGGCTCGAAATTCTTCCACTTGATGGCACGTTCACGCCGATGCCCAGCGGCGACTATCTGTGGCGCGTGAATGATCACGGTCGCACGCATCGCGAAATCGCCCGCCACTCGCGCCTGGACGCCGAAGCTTACGACGAGTTCGGCAAGGCGATGCAAGCCATGTGCCGCTTCGTGAAACCGATCCTGAGCATGGTGCCGCCCGATCCGACGACCTTGAATCCGCGCGAACTGATGAAGCTGCTATTCATCGGACGGCGTTTCCAGGGCATGTCGAGCTACGACAAGTACAACCAGGTGCAGCTCATGACCATGTCGGCCATTGATTTCCTCGATCAATGGTTCGAGACGGATGTGCTGAAAGCGACAATGTCGGCGTCGGGAATCATCGGGACGTTTTTAGGCGTGCGCTCTCCCGGGACGGCGTACGTGCTGCTTCACCACTACATGGGCGAGATCGACGGCGCGTTTCGGGCCTGGGGATTCGCGCGCGGAGGCACCGGGGCCATCTCGAATGCGATCGCGGATGCGGCACGTGAGGCCGGGGTCGAAATCCGCACGCAGTCGGGTATCGCGCAGATCATCGTGAAGGACGGCAAGGCGAAAGGCGTCGTGCTGGCCAATGGCGATGAGGTCTATGCGGATGTGATTTCGTCGAGCGTCGATCCGCGGCTGACGTTTACCAAATTCATCGAGGCGCAGCACCTGCCCGGAGATTTTCTGGAGGAAGTGAACCGCTACAAGTTCCGCGGGTCGTCGGGCAAGGTGAATATGGCACTCGATGCCTTGCCTAATTTCAAGTGCATGCCCGGACCGGGCGCCCACCTGCGCGGAGCGATTTCGATTTCTCCGGCGGTCGAGTACATGGAGAAGGCCTACGACGCGGCGAAGTACGGGAATTTCTCGCCACGCCCTTACATCGACATGGTGATCCCCTCTCTCACCGATCCCTCGGTCGCGCCTCCCGGCAAACATGTGATGTCGTGCTTCGTGCAGTATGCGCCCTACAAGCTGCGTCCCGGGCTGAGTTGGGACACCGAGAAAGAGAAGTTCGGCAACACCGTCGTCGATACGATCTCGGAGTACGCCCCGAACCTGAAAGACATCATCATCGACAAGCAGGTGGTGACGCCGCTCGATCTGGAGCGCGAGTGGGGACTGAGCGAGGGCAACATCTTCCAGGGCGAGCTTTCACTGGAGCAGCTTTTCTTTTTGCGTCCTGTACCAGGATGGGCGCAGTACCGCACGCCGATCAAGAACCTGTACATGTGCGGGTCGGCCACGCATCCCGGCGGCGGCATCATGGGCGCGAACGGGCGGCTGGCGGCGCTGGAGATTCTGAAGGATGTGGCGTAGAGCCTGGCTGCCGTGGCGTTTTGAAAGTACCAGGAACGACGTCATTCTGAGCGGAGCCGCGGTTCAGGCGGAGCGAAGGGTCTCCTGTACTCAGACATAGCAGGTCAGAAGCAACCAGACTAAGGCTCAAGAATGTCTAACACACGCGATGTCGTAATCATTGGCGGTGGTCATAACGGGTTGGTGACCGCTTTCTATCTCGCCAAAGCTGGTTTGAAACCGCTTGTGCTCGAGCGGAACGCGCAGGTTGGCGGCGCGGCAATTACCGACGAATTCCATCCCGGCTTTCGCTGTTCGACGCTGGCACACTCGGCGGGACCGGTGCGCGCGGACATCGTGCGCGATATGGGACTGGAAGCGCAAGGGCTGCGGCTGATCACTCCCGACACCTGCGTGACGGCGCTAGCCCCGGACGGGCGCTCTCTTACGCTCTACCAGGATGCCGCGAAGTCCGCGCAGGAGATCGTCGCGTTCTCGGAAAAAGACGGCGCCCGGTATCGGGAGTTCGAGCAGTCATTGGGAAAGATCGGCAAAGTGCTCGCCGAGGCACTCGCGACGGCGCCTCCCGATATCGATGATCCAAGCCGCGCCGATCTCTGGAGCATGCTGAAGACCGGCCGGGCCATGCGCAAGCTGGGGAAGAAAGATATGTTCCGGCTGCTGCGCTGGGCTCCGATGGCAGTGGCGGATTTGGCGGCAGAATTTTTCGAGACCGAGTTGCTGCGGGCGGTCGTGGCGGCGCGGGGAGTGTTCGGTACATTCCTCGGGCCGTGGTCGGCAGGAAGCGCGCTGGTTTTATTGATTCGCGCGGCGGGCGATGCCCATCCGGCTGGCTCCGCGTTCTTCGCGGGCGGAGGCATGGGCGCTCTCACGCAGGCCATGGCGGAGGCGGCAAAGTCGGCTGGCGCAGAAATTCGCACTGGGGCGCAGGTCATTGAGATTCGCGTTCACGACGGCGCCGCCACCGGCGTGTTGCTTTCTACAGGTGAAGAGATCAGCGCGAAGGCGGTTGTCTCCAACGCCGATCCCAAGCGCACGTTGCTCAAACTCACCGATCCCACGCATCTTTCGCCGGACTTCGTGCAGAGAATTCAGAATTACCGCTCGAATGGAACGGTCGCGAAGGTCAATCTGGCTCTGTCGGGGCTGCCGAAGTTCACGGCGCTAAAGAATGGAGATGCGGGACCGCTGAAAGGACGCATCCATATCGGGCATGAGATCGATTACCTGGAGCGGGCGTTCGATGAAGCGAAGTACGGAAACTTCTCGCGGCAGCCGTACCTGGAAGTGGCGATTCCTTCGCTGACCGACCCGACGCTGGCGCCCGAAGGCAAGCACGTCATGTCGATCTACATGCAATACGCTCCCTACAAACTGAAAGGCGACTGGGAGAGCCAACGCAAGGCGCTCGGGCAAACCGTGGTGCAGGCGCTCGCGCAGTATGCGCCGAACCTGCCGGAACTGATCCTGACGCATCAGATCATCACTCCACATGACCTCGAAGAAAAATACGGGCTCACCGGCGGACAGATTTTTCATGGCGAACTGGCGCTGGACCAGTTCTTCACCATGCGTCCGGTGCTGGATTGGGCGCGGTACCGCACCCCGATTCGAAATCTGTTCTTGTGCGGCAGCGGCACGCACCCTGGCGCGGGTCTCACCGGCGGCTCGGGGGCAAACGCGGCGCGGGAGATTGCAAAACAGGTCAAGGGATAATAAATCCTTCTCGCGGCACCCACGAATGCGGATGAGCCCGCTTCCAGGCAGCACGCGCGCCACTCGCGCAAGAGCTACGAAGAATCTGGCACAATTCCAAGGAGGGTTTCGCATGAACATCAACACTCGACGGAATTTCTTCAGCAAAATAGCAGCATTGGGAGCATTTGTAACCGGAGCGAAACTGTTTTCCCAGCAGGCCTCTGGCGCGGTCGGTCCCGCATCATCCGCAACCACGCAAACTCCCGATAAAGATGCGCCACGCCGCTCGAACGCGGAACATCACGTGCACGAAGGCATCTACTACATCTCGGGAACCGGAGCTAACGACGGGTACCCCAAGGAAGATCACGTGCTGGTCACGGATCCATTCGAAAAGCACGTCACCCGCACGATGGATGCGCTCAAGAGATCGGTAGAGCGGGCGGGCAGTAACATGGACAACATTCTGCACCTCCAGGTATTTCTCTGCCTGCCGCTCGCCGATGGCGTCCCCATGCCAACCGGCAAAGCCCGGTTCGATGCTCACAAGGCGCAATACGACGCCCTGAACAAGATCTACGGCACATATTTTTCTCCCGGCAAGGCTCCATCGCGCGCATGCATGGCCCTCGAATGGATTCCGGGAGACTCTCTGATCGAAATCGTCGGCAGCGCAAAGGTCGTGAATACGCCCGCCGCGGCTGCGGAAAAATAATGACCGTCGAACACCACGGAGTCCGGATATGAAGTTCGGTTGGAGCCGGCGTTCGTTCCTGGCCGCCATGGGAGCGGCCGGCAGTCTTTTCACTCCTTCGGGCCTGAGAGCAGGCGGGTTTTTCGGAAAGAAACACAAGCCCGTGCTCGCACCTTCCGTGGATGGCGCGCCGATTGTGCCCATCACCACCGGACTCGGTTCCACCGGAGACATTTATGCCGAGTTGGGCGTGACGCCTCTTGTGAACATCAACGGCACGGTCACGGTCATCGGCGGATCGGTGATGCATCCGGAAGTGATCGAGCTCATACGCCGGGGGAACGAGCACTTCGTTCTCATCGACGAACTTGAAATTGCCGCCGGCAAATTCATCGCGAATCTTTGCAAGTCGCCGCCAGGCTACACCGGCCTGGTCACGGCCGGGGCGGCGGCGGCCCTGGTTGTCGGTTATTCCGCCATGATGACCGAAGACCTTGAGCCCCGGATGATCGCAATCCCTGACGTCAGCGAATTCCCCCGGAATGAAGTCATCATCCAGAAGAGCCATCGTTATCCCTTCGATCACCAGATTCGCCAGACCGGGGCCAGGCTGGTTGAAGTCGAGACGCGGGAAGAGATGATCGCCGCGATCAATCCG
>Ga0335071_10005103_pt1 | contig 13681 bp, 14 predicted proteins | sample Lox_Sample_15_FD_206724 | JGI IMG/M metagenome (GOLD analysis project Ga0335071, IMG submission 206724) | Soil microbial communities from Loxahatchee National Wildlife Refuge, Florida, United States - Lox_Sample_1.5 | ecosystem: Environmental > Terrestrial > Soil > Wetlands | place: USA... | reverse complement strand
GTCTGGCCGGCGCGTACCGCCAGGGACGGCGCGTGCAAGGCCGTCGCCGGCGAGATCCATTCGATGATCTTGGGATAGGGAACCTGCTGTCCGTCCACGTCGAGTATGCGGTCGTTGAAGGTTGGCTCCTGCTGGTGCGGGAACGCGGACACCATCGAGATGGGCATGAGGATCGCGTCGAAATCCTTGAAAAAGGCGGCGAGCCTCTGCTTGTAGTCCTGGCGGCGCGCCTGCGCATCCGCCGCTTCGGCCGGCGTCGGACGCGCGCGCAGGCGGAATGCCGCCGCCGTCGCGCCGTCGCCGCCGCGTTCGACCAGCTTGAGATCGTCCGCGCGCATCGCGTCGAAGGACTTCAACAGCGCCTCGGGAAGACCGGCGGTGATGATCGGCGTCAGTATCGCGGTGTAGAAGCGCATCAGTTCCGCGCCGTCGAGATCCGGCTTGGCGTGGCGGACGCTCGCGCCCGCCTTGGCGAGCACGGCACCCGCGCTTTCGACGGTTTCGCGCACGTCGCGCGCCAGCGGCCAGCTCTGTTCCTCGTCCCACACCGCGATGCGGACGCCCTTCACGTCCCGGCGCGGCTGCTCCGGCGTTCCGCGCAACACGCTCCAGAGCAATTTCAGGTCGCCGGCGTTTCGCGCCATTGGTCCGACGACGTTGAGGTCGGTGTTCTCGGTCGAGCCGGGCGGCGGCGGCACATGACCGCGCTGCGAGAGCACGCCCCAGGTCGGCTTCAGCGAGGTGACGCCGCAATAGTTCGCCGGATGGCGCAGCGATCCGCCGATGTCCGATCCGATCTCGAGCGGTGTGACGCCCGTCGCGAGTGCGGCCGCCGCGCCGCCCGACGATCCGCCCGGCACGCGCGTCACGTCGTAGGGATTGTTCGTCGTTCCGTAGATGGAATTGTAGGACTGGATGTCGCCGAGCATGAACGGGACGTTGGTCTTGCCCCAGATCACCGCGCCCGCCTTGCGCGCGGCGGCCACGACGTCGGCGTCGGCGCAGTTGCGGGGACGATCCTTGTAGGCGGGATTGCCGGCGACGGCCGGCATGTTCTCGACGTCGAAACCGTCCTTGATGGTCATCGGCAGACCGGCGAGCGCGCCTGGCGCGGCGCCCTTCGCCCGCGCCTCGTCGATCGCAAACGCATCCTTGTGCGCTCTCGAAAGGTCCTTCTCGATCACGGCGTTGATGGGCCTGGCGATGCGCTCGTTGCGCGCGACATGGGCGTCGAGCAGCTCGCGCGCCGATATCTTCCGCGCCCGGAGATCGGCAAGCATCTCGCGTGCCGTTGCGTAAAGGTCGGTCATGCGCCCATCCATTTCATTCCGGCCGCGGGATGACATAGGCTTCGTCCCAGCCTGTCCAGAAAAATCGAGGGAACGCCGATGCGCGCCGCCGTCTTCAAGGAAATGTCCAAGCCGCTGGTGATCGAGACCGTGCCCGATCCCAAGCCCGGCGCCCACGACCTGATCCTGAAAGTGAAGAATTGCGGAATCTGCGGGTCGGATCTGCACATGACGGAGCCGACCTCGGCCATGCCGCTCGCGCTCGGCTCGATCATGGGACATGAGTTCGCCGGCGAAGTCATCGAAGTCGGCAGCGCGGTGAAGCATTTGTGGAAGCCGGGCGACCGGCTCGCCGGTTTCCCCGTCATCTGCTGCGGCGACCATACGCCCTGCCTGAACTTCGGCATCGCCGGCGGCGCCTGTTCCAAGATGGTGAGCATCGGTCTCGGCGCGGCGCCCGGCGCCTATGCGGAATATGTGCGCATCGGCGCGAGCAGCGGCTACAAGCTGCCCGAGAGCGTTTCGTTCCGCGAAGGCGCGATGGTCGAGCCGCTCGCGGTCGGCCTGCACGCGGTCGACATGGCGCGCATGCCGCGCGGCGCGACCGTCCTCGTCATCGGCGCCGGCCCGGTGGGTCTCGCCACCATGCTGTGGGCCAAGTTCCTCGGCGCGCGCCACGTGATCGTCAGCGAGAAGGCGGAAATCCGCCGCCAGATGGCCGCCAAGTTCGGCGCCACCGACGCCATCGACCCGTCGCAGCCGCTCGTCGCCCAGGTCCAGAAGATCGCCGGCAAGGCCCCCGATGTGATCTTCGAATGCGTCGGCGTGCCGGGCCTGCTCAACACCGCCATGATGGAAGCGCCGCGCGGCGGACGCATCGTCGTCGCCGGCGTCTGCCAGCAGGCCGATACCATCATGCCGCTGATGGGCATCCTCAAGGAGCTCGAAGTTCAATTCGTGCTCGGCTACAGACCCGACGATTTCGATTATGTCATCGCCATGATCGCGAGCGACAGGATCGATGTCAGCCACATGGTCACCGACATCGTCGACCTCAACGCCCTGCCCGGCGCCTTCGAGGCGCTGCGCTGGCCGTCGCACCAGTGCAAGGTGATGCTCGAGAACTGAGCGTTCCCGCACAATACTTAGCATTCGAAGCATCTGGCCGGCGCCCGAAGCCTCGCGAACCCGGGCGGGCACCTATATCGAAGCGATAGCGCGGGACGTTCCGTCGCAGCGCGACGATTCACCAAGCTGCTAAAAGGCGCGTCGCGCGATTTGCCGCGGACGGGTTTCGCGCCTCCCTTTTCAACCGATTGAGCGGATGCGCGTGCGTTTCCGCGCGGGACCGACGATGGACAGGCACGACAATTTCACGAGCGCCGTCACCAGCGAGAAGCTGCTGGCGGTCTATGCGATCTGGATGGAACTCGCGGCCGGACGCATCGGACCGCAGCGCGGCGAGCTGACGCCGTCGCGGCTGCGCCGGACGACGTCGTGGACCTTCACCGTCGACGTCGTCGACGGTGGCAGGGATTTCCGGTTCGGCTTCGCCGGCGACAAGCTGATGCAGTTCCTCGAGCGGCGCTGCGCCGCGCCGACGCTCGCCGGTATGCGCGGATCGCACTTCTTCGACGCCGCGGACGCGTTGTTCCGCCAATGCCTGGACAGCAAGAAGCCCCTGGTGAGCGGACCGCTGCCGACGCACTACACCGGCAAGGAACATCTGGAGCGCGAGGTTCTGCTGCTGCCGCTCTCCGAGGACGGCGTCAACGTCACCGGCATCCTGGGCGCGTTCGATACCTGGCGCCTCGGCACCAATCCGCACATGCGCGAGCCGGTTCTCGCGGCCTGAGCCGTCTCAAGCCGCCAACTTCACCATCATCTTGCCCGTGTTCTCGCCGTTGAGCAGCGCGATCAGCGCGCGCGGGGCGTTCTCGATGCCCTCGAACAACGTCTCCTGATACTTGATCCGGCCGTTCTTCAGCCAGCCCGTCATCTCGTCGTTGAACTGGCCATAGAGGTGCATGAAGTCCGGCGCCACGAAGCCGCGGATATTGACGCGCGCATAGATGATCGAGGACAGGTTGCGCACGCCGATCTGCTGGTCGTTGTAGGTCGAAATCATGCCGCACACGGCGACGCGCCCGAGCGTGTTCATGCGCCGCAGCGCGGCTTCAAGATGCTCGCCGCCGACATTGTCGAAATAGACGTCGATGCCCTTCGGCGTCGCCTTTTCGAGCGCGTCGCGGATCGGTTCCTTCTTGTAGTTGATGACGGCGTCGAGGCCGAGCGAGCGCAGCCACGCGGCCTTGTCGTCCGAGCCGGTGCTGCCGACGACGGTGCAGCCTTTCAGCTTGGCGATCTGCGAGGCGAGAGAGCCGACCGAACCGGCCGCCGTCGAGACGAACACCTGCTCGCCCGGCTTGAGTTTTCCGATCTCCATCAACCCGCCATAGGCGACGAAGCCCGCGCCGCCCATCACATGCATGTAGACGGTCAGCGGCAGCCCGGGATCGGCGTCGACCTTCGCCAGATGTTTTGCATCGACGACGTAGCGCTCGCGATAGCCATAGGCGCCGCGCACGATGTCGCCCTCCTTCAGGCCCGCGGCGCGCGATTGCAGGACCCGGCCGAGAGCGAACCCGCCAAGCACCGCGTTCACCTCCTGTCCGCGCGTCAGGCGCGGCCGCGTCGCAGGATCGATGCTGAGATAGAGATTCTGGACCTGGGCCTGGCCGTCCGACGGTTCCGGCAGTCGGACCTCGCGCAGGGCGAAGTCGCTCTCGCGCGGCATGCCGTCGGGACGTTTCACCAGATGGATTTCGCGGCTTGTCGTCATGGCTAAACTCCTGTTGGCTCGCCATTGAGGCGCCTGACGGGAGTCGAAAGCAATGCCTGCGCACTACGATTATCTGAGCTTCACGCTGGAACGCGGACGTCAGGCATGGACCGCGTTCGCCGACCATGTCCGCGAAGTCGCCGCGCCGGCAATCGCGGCGGCTGGCGGCGAGATGCTCGGTCTCTTCCAGGGTCAGCTCGGCTTTGCCTCAAGCGATGCGATCGTGCTGCTGCGCTGGCCCTCGGCGCACCGCGACCGGCTACGCGAGATCGACCGCGCACCCGGTGTCGTCACCATGCATCCGGAAATGCTGACGCCGACCGTGCGGCCGAAAGACGATGCGGTTCTCAAGAAGGGCGGAATCTACGTCCATCGCTGGTTCACCGTGGATGCCGACAGCGTCTCGGATTTCGTTGCGCTCTCGAACCGCGCCTGGGAAAATTTCGAGGGCAGCTACCAGACCGAAATCTTCGGCCTGTTCACGGCGGAACGGACCGCACAGGATGTGCGCGAGGCGGCCGGCCGCCTGCTGCTGCTGACCTATTATGCGAGCCACGGCGTATGGGAAGAGTCGCGCGACCAGACCCGCGATCCCGATGGGCTTTTCGTCAAACGTCACGCCCTGACCCGCTCGACAATCGGTCGCAGTTCGGTCGTGGTCTGGCCGGCCTGAAGCTAGGGCGCTGATCCGAATAGGGATTCCACGAACCTCGCGTATTTCGGTGACGTGGTCGTCAGCAAAGCCTTGCGCACAGCCGTCCGGAACTCTTAGATGCACGCCTTCATCAAGGGAGGTACGACGCATGGCCGTCGACGGTAAGTGGAACATCACGATCAATTCGCCCATGGGCGCACAGAAGGCGACGCTCGACCTTAAGGCCAACGGCAGCGCGCTGACCGGCACGCAGGCTGGCCAACAGGGCTCGATGGAAATCGCGAACGGCAAGGTGGACGGCAACAACGTCTCCTGGTCGATCTCGATCACTTCGCCGATGCCGATGACGCTGGAACACAGCGGCACGGTCGATGGCGACAAGATTTCCGGCAACGTGAAGGCGGGCGCGTTCGGCTCGTTCCCGTTCTCGGGCGCGCGCGGCTGAAACCGGCCGCCATCGCTTGGATGAAGGGCGGCCGCGCGCCGCCCTTTTTCTTTGGCGCGGTGATGGATTAGACCGGCTGGGCAAAGCGCAGGTGATTTCGTGCGAATTCCGATCCATCGCGAAGGCTGGCCGTTCATCGCGCTGTTCGCGCTCGTCAACGCGGGCCTCTTTGCCCTGTCGCCATGGGCGGGCGCTGCGTTCGCGCCGCTGACGGTCTGGTGCCTCGCCTTCTTCCGCGATCCGGAGCGCACACCGCCCGCCGGCGCGAACCGTCTCGTCAGCCCGGCCGACGGCGTGCTCTTGCCGATCATCGACGCGGTTCCACCCGCGGAACTCGGTCTCGGCGAACAGACGCGCAAGCGCCTGTCAATCTTTATGAACGTGTTCAACGTGCACGTGAACCGCATGCCGGTCGACGGCGAAGTGATCGCGCTCGCCTATCGTCCGGGACGATTCTTCAACGCATCCTTCGACAAGGCCAGCATCCACAATGAGCGGATGTCGGCCCGCATCCGCCCCACTTTGAGCACCGACCCGGCAGCGGATCTCGTCGTCGTCCAGATCGCCGGCCTGGTGGCGCGCCGCATCGTCTGCGACATAAAGGCCGGCGACCGGATCGGGCGCGGCGAGCGCTACGGGATGATCCGCTTCGGTTCCCGCCTCGACGTCTATTTGCCCCTTTCGGCCCGGATCGTGATAAAAGAAGGTTCTGTGACAAGGGCCGGCGAAACGGTCCTGGCGGAACTTCAAGGTTAGGCACGTCCTTGGCTTATCGCAGAATCGACCCGCGCCGGATGGCTGAACGGCTGGAAGAACTTTCCGTCGGCCGCGTCGTTCCCAGCGTCCTGACGCTGCTCGGCCTGTGCAGCGGCATCACCGCGATACGCTTCTCGATCGACGGCAATTGGCCGTTCGCGGTCGGGGCGATCATCTTCGCCATGCTGTTCGACATGCTCGACGGACGCGCCGCGCGCTTCCTCGGCGCCGATACGCGCTTCGGCGCGCAGCTCGACTCGCTGGCCGACCTTGTGTCGTTCGGCGTGGCGCCGGGCGTCCTCGTCTTCATGTGGAGCCTGTCGCGCATGGGCAATGCCGGCTGGGTCGCGGCGCTGATCTTCTGCACCTGCAGCGCCATCCGGCTGGCGCGCTTCAACGTGCAGAGCGTGCGCGACGAAGGCTCGTCTCCCGCCAATCCCTACTTCACCGGATTGCCGACGCCGGCGGCGGCGGGACTCCTGCTCCTGCCGATGCTGCTGAGCTTCCAGGGCGGCGGCGATCTCTTCCGCAATCCGCTGTTCAGCGGCGCGATGATCGCGATCTCGTCGAGCCTGATGGTCAGCCAGCTTCCGACACCCTCGATCAAGTATATGCGTCCGGCGCGCCAGCACCGGCTGGTCCTGTGGGCCTTCATCGGCGTGCTGGCGGGATTCATGATCACCTGGCCGTGGATCACGCTGACCGTCGGCATGGTGATCTATCTGAGTTCCATCCCCTTCGGCATCGCCATGCAGGCGCGCCAGAGAGCGCGCTCGCGGCACTAGCGTTGCGGCTCTTGCCTAGCTCGTCTGCTTCAATACTTCGTCGAGCTTGATGCCCTGCTTCTGCAGCATCGCCATCAGCATGTCGTTCTGGCGTTCCAGATGCGCGAGGATGGTCTCGACCTCGGCTTCGGCCTTGATGTTCACGTCGAGATCGTGGACCGCGCGCGCTTCGGATTGCCGCCCCTGGATGTTCTGTCCGATCATCAGCAGCGGCATGAGCAGGATCTGGATCATGTTCGAGATGAACAGCCAGAACACGAAGCCCATCGGCGGATCGAATTGCAGGCGCGGCGGCGCGAGGAAGTTCCAGCCCAGCCAGAAAACCGTCCAGGCTAGGATCAGCAAGAAGAACGTCATGGTTCCGACATGTTCCGTGATCCAGACGGCAAGCTTTTCGAGCTGCCCCATACTCGCCTTGATCTCGGCGTAGGTATCGCGCAACGGATGGTTGCGCCGGATTTCGGCAAGCCTTTGAAGCGACACGTGACTCATGAGCCCAACCCCCGTCGAATCGTCCAGCGGAATCAATATCGCTTCGGCCCGCCGCGCGTGCAACCGCGTCGCCGCGCCGGATTGCGAGGTGTTTGCACTGCAAAAGCCAGGGCGCCGCAGGCAGTGGCGCGAGGCGCCGCCGGCCTATTTGGCGCGCGACTCCGAACGCGCCGGGGTGTAGGGTTAATTTTACGGGGCTTTCGTTTGTTGTTAGGCGAGTGGAGTTCGATCAAAAAATTCCAAAAGAGTCTCAGCGCCACGCGCGGGCGCTCGAATTCTGAATGCTCAAGCAACGTCATTCCGCATTCGATCTGATTTCGATCGTCAACCTGAAGGGAGCATTTCATGAAGTTTGGAAAGTTAATTCTCGCGGCGGCCGTCGCGGGTCTGACCATGGTCGCTTCACTCGCGCCGACAACCGCGAAGGAAGCCATGGCGGCTCCGGACGGCGCGGCGCGCGCCAATCTCGCGGCGACGCTGGCGCAATACGGCATGACCAACAAGGATCCTGCTGCGTTGCTCGCTGCCGCGCACATCATCAATGGCCTGAAGGCGAACGTCGCCAAGCAGACGAGTTCTGCCGGCGGCGGCAAGCCCGAAGCCTATGACGCCCTCACCCTGCTCAAGCTCGCCAAGGGTTATGCGACCGGGGCCAACGCCTCGCTGGCATCGGCGATCGACGGCGAGATGAAGAACGTCAGCGCGACGCAGGCGGTTTGCTACTACCAGTACTACTGCAACTACGGCTATTGCTGGTATCAGTACTACTGCTACTGAGGCGCATCCGATTGAACGGGGGCCGCGCGAGCGGCCCCTTTTTTTTGGCAGGCATTGCACGATGACATCTCGCGCCGTCCTGATTTCGATGCTGCTCGCAATTCTGTTCGGCGCGCCGGCCGACGCCGCGGCGCCCGTCCGGCATGCGCTGCTCGTCGCCGTTCAGGGTTACGACAACCTGCCCGGCGTCAGCCTGTTCGACGGTCCCCGCAATTCGGTGATCCTGTGGAACGACTATCTGCGCACGCAGGGCTTCAGCGACATCACCATCCTCGCCGAAGGCATGGACGCGGGCGACGTGAAATGGACCAAAAAGGACCCGCACGTCCTGTTGCCGACTCGCGCCAACATCCAGAAGGCCTTCGCCGATCTCGAAGCCAAACTGCAGAAGAGCGGCGGCCAGGACAAGGTGCTGATCGTGCTCGCCGGCCACGGCAGCCAGCAGCGCGCCGCGCCGAACGATCCTCCCAAGCCCTTCAACCTCGACGAAGTCTTCCTGCCGATGGATGCCGGCCCGCGGCCGCAGAACGATCCGGAGGGGCCGTTCTCGAACGCCCTGGTCGATCACGACATCGCGCCGCATCTCAAGAACATGTCGAAGCACGCCGCCTTCATCTGGCTGATCTTCGATTCCTGCCATTCCGACACGATGACCTATGACGCGTTGCTGCTGCACAAGAAGCCCGTGCTGTCGACCGGCATGGGAGCGCTCGACTACGCATCGCACAACACCATGAAGCCGTTGATGGCGGCACCGGCGCCGGCGCCCGCCTTCGGCCCATCGCCGCGCGACAAGGACTGGCCCAAGAACTACGTCGCCTTCTTCGCTTCGAGCGCCGACCAGACGACGCCGCTGATCGTGGCCGATGCCGGTCCGGCCTCGGCGCGGATCGGCGACGGCATGTCCCGGTTCACGGCGTTCTCCTATTTCATCGTCGACACGTTGCGCAAGAATCCCGGCGTGAAGTTCGACGACATCATCCAGAGCGTGCGGGCGAACTACAAAACGTCCTATCCCGGCGAGAACTACGAGCCGAAATTCGAGGGCGGCACGCGTCTGCAATTGCCCGCCGCGACGGCGTTGAGCCCCAAGCCGGCCGATCTTCAGGCGAAATAGGCGGATCCCAGCAGCACCAGTCCGACGGTGCCGAAGCCCATTGCGCTGAACCACAGCCAGTGGCGGCGCGTGATGATCGCGACCGTCGACATGGCGATGCCGATCTCGAACAGCGTCGCCGCGCCGGTCAGCCAGTGGTGACGCTCCTCGTGCATTCCGCTTTCGGCAAGGAGGCGGTCGCGGTCGGCCTCGTTCTTCTTTGCGTCCGTGCGGATCGATGCCTGACGCTCGACATTGTCCTGTTCGCTCTTGCGATAGCGCGGCGCGTTGGGCCCTCCGCCGTCGGCGGCGATTCCGTAGATGTGCTTCTTCAGGCTGTCGGCCTGATATTCGTCCCAGGCGTCGGTGGCGCGATCCTGCGCCAGCACCGCCTCGCTCGTGGCGTTGAGCGCCCGGCCGCCTTCGACGGTCTCGAGGCTGCCGGCCACCGCCGCGAGAACCGCCAGCACGGCGACGGAGATCGCGATGCGCGCGATGAAGGGATCGCCGGCATGCGCCGCGTGCTCGGCATGTTCGGTATGCTCGTGGGCGTCGAGCGGCGCGTCGTGGGACATTCTTATCCTCCGCAAGGCGGGCGCCGTCAGGCCGTGCCGCGCAGGAATCGGTCGGCGACTGCGGCATGCATGGCGATGCCGTTCGCCATCGCCGCTTCGTCCATCATCATGCGGTTGGAATGGCAGGCATGGGCGTGCGTGTGCGAGACGCCGTCCGGCGCGACGCCGAGGAAGACCATGCAGCCCTGCATGCGCTGCAGCACGTAGGAGAAGTCCTCCGCGCCCATGATCGGCGCCGGCATCTTGAGAAAGCCCTGTTTGCCGAACAGATCCTGCGCCACGTTCTGGGCAAAGCCGACGAACTTCTCGTCGTTCAGCGTCACCGGGTAGCCTTGGGTCAGCGTCGCTTCCGCCTCGAGCTCGTGCGCCCGGGCGATGCCTTCGGCGAGGCGCGTGATGCCTTCGATGGCCTGGGAGCGGCTCTTTTCCGAAAAGCTGCGCAGCGTGCCGCGCAGGCGCGCGCTTTCCGGTATCACGTTGTTCGTCGTGCCGGCGTCGAGCTGCGTGATCGACAGGATGACCGGATCGAAGGCGTCTATCCTCCGCGTCACCAGCGACTGCAAGGCCTGAACGATCTCGCAGGCCACGGTCACCGGATCGCGCGTGAAGTGGGGCATGGAGGCGTGGCCGCCCTTGCCCTTCAACCGGATGTCGATGGTATCGGCGGCGGCAAGCAGGGGACCGGGGCGCGAAGCGATGAGCCCGGTCGGGATGTTCGGGGAGATATGGATCGCGAACGCCGCGGTCGGCGCGGGCGCGGCATCCAGCATGCCTTCCTCGATCACGAAGCGCGCGCCGGCATATCCTTCCTCGCCCGTCTGGAAGAGAAATTTGACGTTGCCGTTCAGCCGGTCGCGATGACGGTGCAGGAGATGCACGGCGCCGACCAGCATGGCGGTGTGCGAATCGTGCCCGCAGGCATGCATGCGGTTTTCGTGCTGCGATTTGAACTCGACGTCGGTGTCTTCCGGCATCGGCAGCGCGTCCATGTCGCCGCGCAGGAGGATCGTCGGACCCTGCTGGGCGCCCTTCAGCGTCACCACCATGCTCGAGGTGGTCTTGCCTTCCACGATGTCGACGTCGAGACCGGCCAGCGCCTCGCGCGCGCGACGCGTGGTTTCCGGCAGATGCAGGCCGAGCTCGGGGAACTTGTGCAGTTCGCGCCGGAGAGCGACGACCATCGGCATCATGTCTCTGGCGCCGTCGCGCCACAGGTCGAGATCGTCCGCTTGCTTGTCCATCGCCCTACCCTTTGCCGTTTTTTCAAGTTTGGCGGGCGCGCGCGCCGCCGTCCATAGCCGTCAGAGCACGACTTCGATCAGGCGCGGACCGGTCTGGCCGACGGCCGACGCGAACTGGCTCTCGAAGTCGCGGATGTTCGTCGCGCGCGAGGCCTCGACGCCCATGCCGCTGGCGAGCCTGACCCAATCGAGCTCCGGATTGTGCAGGTCGAGCATCGACAGCGCCTTGGGTCCGGGATTGCTCGCGCCGACGCGCGCCAGCTCGATATTCAGGATCGCATAGGACTTGTTGGCGAAGATGACGGTCGTGACGTCGAGCTTCTCGCGCGCCTGGGTCCACAGGGCCTGGAGCGTGTACATCGCGCCGCCATCGCCGTGAATGCAGACGACCTTGCGGCCCTTGGCCGCGACCGCCGCGCCGGTGGCGACCGGCAGTCCCTGCCCGATCGAGCCGCCGGTGAGCCCGAGATGATCGTGCGGCGCGGCCGTGATGGTGGCGAGCGCGGTGCCGGCGCCCGACGTGGCGGCTTCGTCCGACAGGATGCAGCCTTCGGGCAAGTGGCGCGCGATCACCTGCCCGATAGTGTACTGGTCGAACTTGTCCGCGATGGAATCCGGCTTCTTCAGCGGCGCGACGTTGGCGGCCTCTTTCGGCGCGCCGATGGCCTCGGCCAGGGCGTCGAGCGCGGCGACGCCGTCCTCATGCGCATGCGCGAGATAGATCACGCGCGTGCTCGCCTGCAGGCCATAGCTCGGTTTTCCGGGATAGGCGAAGAACGAAACCGGCGGCTTGGTGCCCACCAGAATGAGCTGCTCGGTATCCTGGAAGAATTCCACGATCTGTTCGGCGAAGTAGGGAACGCGTTCCAGCCGAACGCGACCCGCACCGCGCTGCAGGCGCGCGGTGAACGTGTCGCAGGCGATGCGCGCGTTCGACTTCGCGGCGATGCGCCCCGCGGCGTTCAGGCCGCGCTCCTTCAGCGCCGCGCCGCGCATCAGGATCGTCGTCTTTTTTCCGTTCTTGAGGGCCTGCGCGGCCCGCTCGACAGCTTGCGCGGAAACCGCCGCCGGCGTCTGGCGCGGAAGGGCCGGCGCCGGCCCGTCGGCATCGTTCCAGGCGGTGTCGGCCGGCAGGATCAGCGTCGCGATCTGGCCGGGCGGCGTCATCGCGGCCTGCACGGCGCGCGCGCCATCGGCGGCGACGGTCAAGGCACTCGGCGAGGAATGCACCCAGGCCGATACCGGCCGCGCGAAGCCCGCGATGTCGGATGCAAGCGGCGCGTCATACTGCGCATGATAGGTCGCGTGATCGCCGACGATGTTCACGATCGGCGTCGCCGCCCGGCGCGCATTGTGCAGATTGGCGAGACCGTTCGCGAGCCCCGGTCCCAGATGCAACAAGGTACAAGCCGGCTTCTCCGCGATGCGGCCGTAGCCGTCGGCCATGCCGGTCACCGCGCCCTCGAACAGCCCGAGCACCGCGCGCATGCCGTCGACGCGATCGAGCGCGGCGACGAAGTGCATCTCGGATGTGCCCGGATTGGAGAAGCAGACCTCGACTCCGCTCGCGACCAGGGTGCGGACCAGACTCTCTGCACCGTTCATCCTCGTGTCCGCCATCGCCGTTTCCCCGAATTGCTGGATTGTTTGGCGCCATTCTAACCACCCTTTTCGCGGCTTTGCCGACCTCGCGCTGGCGCAAATGGTCTCGAAGGGTGTTTCCAGTATAGTTATCTATTGTTCCCTATTGAAATGACTGATAGGGAATGATAGAGATATTTAAGACCGAGGTACCGATGCCGCAAGATCTTTATTCCGTAGAGCAGGTCGCCGAACTGCTCGGCCTGCACGTCAAGACCGTCCGGCACTATGTGCGTGACGGGAAACTCAAGGCCGTGCGCATCGGAAAGCAGTACCGCATCACGCGCCAGGATCTGGAGGCGCTGACCGGTCAGTCCGCCGCGGCGTTGGATCGGCCTCCGGTGCGCCGCGCGCGCCACATCGAAGTGTCGAGCGTCGTCGACATCGACGCCGTCAGCAAGGACGACGCCTATCGCTTCACGACCTATCTCACGGCCGGCGTGAAAGGCCGGCCTTCCGGCGACGCGCCACTGCGCGTGGACACGATCTACGACGAGGAACGCGCGCGTCTGAAGGTGATCCTCACGGGCAGCATCGCCACCGTCGGCGGGTTGCTGCGGGCGATCGAAATGCTGTCGGGACATTGAGCCATGATCTACAAATCCGAAGATGGTGCGCGCGCGATTCACGAACGCTACCGGGAATTCCTGAAGCTTTGGCCGGCGCCGAACCGGCAGATCGTCGTGGCGACCCGCGCCGGCGACACTTTCGTCATCGCCAGCGGGCGCGAGAACGCGCCGCCCGTGTTCCTGTTCCACGGTTCCGCGTCGAACTCCTTCATGTGGATCGCGGACGCGGCCGCGTTGAACGAACAATTCCGCGTCTATGCCGTCGACCTCATCGGCGAACCCGGCCTCTCGGCGCGCACGCGCTACAAACCGGGCACCGAGGAGCATGCGCTCTGGCTCGACGACGTTCTGGCGGGACTATCCGTATCGAAGGCGTCTTTCGTCGGGGTCTCGCTCGGCGGCTGGCTGGCGCTCGACTATGCCATTCGGCGCACCGACCGTGTGATTGCGCTGGCGCTGATCTGCCCGGCCGGAGTCGGCAAGCTGAAGAATTTTCTCCTCAAGGCCTTTCCCTATTT
>Ga0335071_10005100_pt1 | contig 13686 bp, 11 predicted proteins | sample Lox_Sample_15_FD_206724 | JGI IMG/M metagenome (GOLD analysis project Ga0335071, IMG submission 206724) | Soil microbial communities from Loxahatchee National Wildlife Refuge, Florida, United States - Lox_Sample_1.5 | ecosystem: Environmental > Terrestrial > Soil > Wetlands | place: USA... | reverse complement strand
TCTTCAAGAAAAGAATCTCCTCAAACAGATGATTGACGACCAGTTGTTGGTTCAGAAAGCTATCGATCTCAATCTGAACGCTGATAACGACGTGATCAAGTTTCTGGACAATATCCGCAAAGAACAGAAACTCCCTGACATGGAATCCCTGGAAAAAATGATGACCCAGCAGGGCATTGATCCGACCGAGTTCAAGCAGAACATTAAAAACAATAGCTTGAAACAACAGGTGTTAGGACACGAAGTGTTTTACAAACTTCAGCAAGTATCCCAGGATGAGATTCAAAAGTACTATGAGAGCCACAAACAGGAATTTGACCGTGCGGAGGAAGTCAGGGTACAGGAAATACTTATTTCAACTGAAGGCAAGAAACCGAATGAGCTCCCAGTCCTGGAAAAGAAGGCACAAGAAGCCCTGCAAAAGGCCCGGAGCGGAGAACGGTTTGATGACCTAGCCAAGAAATTTTCCGATGGCCCCACCGCTGCCGATGGTGGAGACTTGGGCTTCTTCCCGAGGGGCAAAATGAGAAAGGAAATTGAGGATGTTGCTTTTAAGCTGCGGCGTGGACAGGTAAGTGACCTCATCAAGACCGACTACGGGTATGTCATCATCAAGCTGGAAGAAAAGCATGACGCAGGGATTCAAAAAATGGAGTTGGTGGAGGATGAGATTCGTGAAAAGATCACGGGGACCAAGGCGCCTGCAGCTATTCAGGAGTACCTAAAGAAACTCCGGTCCCAGGCATTCATCCAAGTCACTCCAGGATATGAAGATACCGGTGCGGTTCCCAATGTAACTGTAGCGGATCCCAAGCAATCGGCTCAGAACCAATCGGGCAAAGATAAGAAAGAAAAGAAGAAAAAGGAATGATGAAGCGAGAGTCCAAGCGACAAACGGTAGCTGAGGAACCCGATTCGATCCGACTGGATTTGTTTCTGAAGCAATCTCGTCTCATTCCAAGGAGGACCTTGGCCCAGCAGGTCTGTCAGCATGGAGGAATTCGAGTGAATGGGCAGCCTGCAAAGCCGGGAAGGTCCATCAAGACGGGCGATCTGATTGAATGGATCCAGCCTCGCAAACGAGTTCAGGTCAGAGTCCTAGGGATTGGGGTGTCCTCCCCCATCAAGAGCGAGGCTTCTGCCTTGTTCGAATTCATATAGATCGAGCGACTATCTCGGATAGAACACAGCTTCGAGGATTGACTATGCCGGCCGACTCTGGTCACCTGGGTCGAGAGCGCAAAGAAAAAGTAGTCGAACTCAGACGCTCTGGTGCGGTGGCGGAGATTGAAGAAATGCTGTCAGAGGCACGACGCCTATTTAGCCTTCATGACTATCAGTCTTGCGACAAGATGGCCCGGGAGATCCTTGGAAAGGATCCCCAGAATTCCAAAGCCAAAGCCCTCTTGGATCTCGCAACCATCAATCTCACCAATCCCAAACGCACCCCCAGAACAGAAGCAACACACGCCTCCGAAACGTCATCTGATCCTGCACAAGACAAGGATCCTCGACGGCAGCCCTTGCTTGAAAAGCCAGACGTGGAAGATGCGATTGCATCCTGGAACCCCATCTCCAGACATGAGCAGGAACTGCATGACTCAGTCGATCCGACCGAAGTAGCGACTTCCAGTCCAACAGAGTTTCCGTCGGCGGAGGCTTCGTCGGACCCCATCAGCCAGAAGAATTCTCTGCGCGAGAGGACGATTTCCGCCTTGGTAGATCTGTTCCAGCGTAGAGATTTGAGTCTTGCGGATTGGAAGGACCCACGATTCCAGACCAATGCCCAGCCGGTGGCCGAACAGAAAGCTCGGGGGAAGACTGAGCCCTCTTTGGAGGATTCATCCGGAAAGGCTCACCTTCCACTTACCCCTGATTCGCCGTTGGGTCCAAGAGGAGGCCAGGACTCTCTTAGGGTTCCCGAGCCTGGGAGTGTTCCAGAAGAGAATACTGAATCTGCGCCTAATACGGGACTTCCTGCCAAGCCGAGTTACCAGCAGCTGGTAGCGAGGAAATTCGAAGAACGGTCTGAGGACCTCAGGAAATCTGAAATCAGGACGATCTCCATCGCGCAAATTAAGAAATATCTTTACCAGGAAGATTACCAGCTTTGTGCCCAGGAACTTGAGAACATCCGAAAGGTATTTCCAGATAATAGTGAAATTCAGGTGTTTGTCGAAAACACCTTTCGGCGCCTTACGGAATTGCAGCGCATCAAGAACCTGGAGAACCAATCGCGCGAGTTGATGTCGAAAGCGACTACTTTGTATAAGGAAGGCAAATTACCGGAGGCCCTCAACTCCGCCAATGAAGCCCTGCAATTGGTTCCCAATCATCAGCAGGCTAAGGAATTCGTGACCTTTGTACACAAGCGCATTGAGAAGGAAAACAAGAAAACTTCGACAGGGAAAAAACCCCGTTATTGCTGGTACTGTGGTGTTGTCGTCGATTCGATTGGCCGATTCTGTTTCCACTGCGGACAACGCTTGACTTGAGCTTCGGGCTGTTGCAGCAGGACCAGTGAACGACTTCCTCCCACCTACTTGTTATCGGGCTGGCAGTGGGGACAAAAATGACTGCTGCGCTGGCTGACAACGATACGTTGGATAGAGAGTTTACAGCGCAGGCACTTCTCTCCCTCCCTCCCGTACACATGGAGGCGCTCCTGATTGGTACCTGCCAGGCCTTCGGCGTTGATATAATCTTGAAAGCTCGTCCCTCCATACTTCAAACCTCGTTTCAAAACCCTGGGGATGGCACGAAATAGACGTCGCTTTTCATCATTACTCAAGGACTCCGCCTTCCGTTCTGGATGAATCCTTGAATCGAACAAAGCCTCATCCGCATAAATGTTTCCGACACCAGCGACGAAGCGCTGATCTAGAAGCAGGGACTTGATGCGCAGCTTTCGACCCTTGAAAGCCTCGAGAAACCGCTTCCAGGTGTAATCTGCCGTAAATGGTTCCGGTCCTAATTTTACAAACTCAGGAGCCATCGCTAATTCTTCGGGTCGGTAAAGGCGCCATCGCCCAAACTGTCTGATATCCCGATAGTGCAGGGCCTCCCCGTTGGTAAAATAGAGGCTGATGTGAGTATGTTTGTCCACGCGATGCTGGCGAGCCTTTTGGAGGCCCGTACGTGGATGCCTGAAGAAGAGATTGTCATCTTCCTGACTCTGAGCCCAGTAAGTCAGCTGCCCAGTCATTCCAAGATGGATCAATAAATGGTAATCTCCGACATCAAGAACCAAAAACTTCCCGCGCCGTGAGATTTGGCGAATGGTTTGATGGCGGAGTGCCTCTTGCAGTTGATTAGGTTTGGGATACAAAACAATCCGATTACTCCGAATTTCCACCCGCTCAATCGTCCTGCCGATCACCTTTTCCACCAATCCTCGTCGGATGGTTTCAACTTCGGGAAGTTCGGGCATAACCTATGTCCACAATCCGTGATCATCTACCTATTGAGAGTCGCAGAATATCGTGACAACTCAATCAATGAGGAGTTGAAAAACTCTTTCGGCAGTCCAACTCCAATCTGCCAGATAGACCGGAGCAAGCGTCGCAGACAAACAAGTATCTTCATGAATTTCGGTGACTCAGAGAGTTGGAGACCTGGTTCCCTTTGGATGAGTTCTTCAGGTGAATTCCATATCGGTCCAGGATCAGTTGCCGGGCTTGTTTGGCACTATTGATGAGCCCGTCCAGTTGGGAATCTTCGACCGTTTTCAGCATCTCTTTGAAATTCTTCCCCGGAGAGAAACCCATAGCAATCAGATCGTCCCCGGTCAATAGTCGGGGGGGCCGAATCTGCTCGGGACCCAGTTCCTTTAACAACTTTACAGCCAGGTTCCAATTATCCAAGTTACAATGGCTCCCCAGGCAGTCAAGCCGATGCAATTCTAAATGCTCCAAAAAACATTCCCGTCGAAGAAACCTCTTAACAGTAGAGGGCCTCATACCAGGTAGATCCTTAAACATGAGATGGTCTTTGACCAACTCCACGATCCTTGCGCTTTCCTGGTTGGTCAGCCTCAACCGAGCGCAAAGGCTGGCAGCCATGCGAGCCCCCACTTCCGCATGGCCATTGAACCGGATCCGATCCTTGATCTCAAAAGTCGAGGGTTTGCCAATATCGTGAAGCATAACAGCCATCGCCAGGCTGGTGGAAGGATAGGGCTGTGGCAGTACAAGCTCAGCCTCGATTCGTTTGGCTGGGCCTTCACTCCGAGTTTCATCCACGTGTTCCAGCATTAGCAGGGTGTGACGCCAAACGTCTCCCTCGGGATGGAATTCAGGAGGCTGGGCCACACCCTTTAGCTGCGAAACTTCGGGAAGGATTTGGGGTAGCAGCTGGCAATCTTCGAGAAGTTGAACACCCCGAGCGGCATAGCCTTGGGTGAGAATGCGGACCAATTCGTCGCGTATTCGCTCGCGGCTAACCTCTGTCAAGTGGGGCGATAGCTTCAGGATCCAGGAGCGGGTCTCCGGGTCGATTCGGAAATCGAACCGGGCAGCGAAACGAACTGCCCGCATCAACCGAAGCTTGTCTTCGAGGAAACGAGTCTGCGGATCTCCAATCGTGCGAAGCAACTTGTTGCGGATATCCTCTTGCCCCCCGACAAAATCGATGATTGTTTCTCTTAACGGGTCATATAAAAGTCCATTCATGGTGAAATCCCGGCGTCGCACATCCAGCCGGGGATCAGAGGTGTAAGTCACGTCCTGCGGATGTCTTCCGTCGGCATAAACACCGTCGCTCCGGAAAGTTGTGACCTCATAAGAACATCCGTCCTCGACGACCATTAGCACGCCAAAGTGAGCACCAACCGTCAAGGCCCGCGGGAACAACTTCAACACTTCTTCGGGACGGGCACTGGTAGCGATGTCGTAGTCCTTTGGAGGAATACCCAAGACCAAGTCGCGAACACATCCCCCCGCAAAATAAGTTTCGTACCCGGACTTGCTTAGTGCTTTCAAGATTTTTAAAGCAACATCTCGGCTCATCGAATGGTTCTCGCTGAAGAGATAGAATTGAAGCCGAATTTCTCTCGTATCTTGTCGGCGGCTTCATACAAGCGGCCGAGCCTGTCACGATGCGACTTCTCGAACAAAGGCTCCTGGAACAGACTGAAGCTCAAATTACTTAGGACGACCCCTAATAACCGGATTTTTCGTTGCCCATCCCAGTACTCAGCAAACATGCATGAAGCTAGCTTAAGGATCTCCTCATCCAAGTGTGTGGCTTGCTTGAGCGATCCTGCTCGAGTCACGGTCCGGAACTGAAAATCGCGAATCTTCACCGTGACGGTCTTGGCATACATCCGGTGTTCTCTCAGACGATGGGCCACCTTCTGGACCAGCCAGCCTAAGGTTTTCTGAAGAATTCCGGGGTCCGAGGTGTCTTGGTCAAAGGTAGTTTCGTGACTAATAGATTTGGGTTCTTCGTGAAATTCAAAATGAGCCGTCTCGAGTCCTTGAGATTTTCGGTATAAGGACTCGCCCCATAGTCCAAAGGACCGGACCAAATATTCCCTGCCGGCCCGGGCCAGATCCCCAACCAACATAATACCCAATGCGTGCAGGTGCGCCTCGGTTTTGCGCCCGACACCGGGTAGCTTTCGAATCGGCAAGGGAGCCAGGAAGATCGGTTCGCGGCCAGGCCACACATGAAGAATACCAGCAGGTTTGGCAAGGTCGGAAGCCACCTTCGACACCAATCGACTTCTAGAGATACCGATCGAAGCACTTAGCCCGGTTTGTCTCAAGATCTCCGACCGAAGGGAGTGGGCCAAATGGAACGAGTTCCCGAAGAGCCGCTCGGAACCGCTGAGGTCAAGATAGGCTTCATCGATGGAGGCCATCTCCACTACAGGAGTGTACCTAGAGAAGATGGTATGAATCTGCCCAGAGTACTCCTGGTATTTTTCCCGATGGCCGTGAAGGAAAATGGCGTGGGGGCAGAGAGACTTGGCTGTAGTCAGCGGCATCGCTGAATGTACACCGAATTTCCTGGCTTCATAAGAGGCGGCAGCAACAACGCCGCGCTGATCTGGCTCCCCCCCCACGATGACGGCCTTGCCCTTGAGCTCCGGCCTGAAGAGCTCCTCAACAGAAACAAAGAATGCATCCATATCGACATGCAGGATTAACGGATCCATGTTCTACCAACCCAAACAGTACAAGGGACCCGGAATTGATTGAGAACTGTAAAACGGAACTACCTAGACCAGACTGACCTGCCTGCGGCCATCTTGCGTCTCAATAGGACTTGCCTAATTCTGGCAGATCAGTACTTCCGCAAAACTCCGATGACCCGCCCTTGAATCTTCAGACTCTCTTCCTTGACGAAGATCGGCTGCATTCCAGGGTTGGCGGGCTGTAACCGAATCCTGCCATCCGGCTCCCGATAGAATCGTTTCAAGGTGGCCTCACTGTTATCGATCAAGGCCACTATCGTATCTCCTTCGACTGCGGTCTCGGTTCGTTCTATGATTACGTAGTCGTCATCACAAATGTGATCCTCAACCATGGAATCACCTTTCACCCGGAGAGTGAAGACGTCCTTTTTTCCCACAAACTCTTCCAAGGAAAGACCTTCGTTGTTTGTTACCGCCTCCAGCGGTAACCCTGCAGCGATCCTACCGAACAACGGGAGTTCCCATCCTTCAATCCGGTTCTGCGAGCTTTCTGGTTCCAGGTGCGATACCTCCTGCCCTTTCCGGCCACTGCCACCCATCTCTAGTGCAAACACAACCTCAATAGAACGGCTTTGATTGAACCCCCTGTGGATGAAGCCTTTGGCTTCGAGGGTTTTAACATGTTTGTGAACCGTGGCCAGAGAGGAAAGGTTCAGACCCTTTCCGATTTCCTGGAAACTCGGGCAATAACCGTTTTGCTTGATGAATGAATCCAAGAACGAAAGCACTTCGTATTGACGCTTTGTCAGGGCCATGGTCCCTCCAATCAGACTGCAGCAATGCCAAACTCATTATAGGCAAACAAAAAGCGAATAATAAAGCAAATCTTTTATGGAGAAATTCGGGCGTTCATGGCACACTCCTTCTTATTCCATGAGAATCGGACCCTACGAAATTGTGTCGCTCGAGGCAGGCAGGTTCGTCCTGGACGGTGGAGCCATGTTTGGCTCGGTCCCAAAGACCATTTGGAGTAGGACAAACCCAGCCGACGGACGGAACCGGATCGAGCTGGCTCTCAGGGTTTTGCTCATCTCCACTGAAAGCAAGAGGATCCTGGTGGATTGTGGTGCCGGGCGCGTCCTTTCTCCCAAGTGGCAGGAGATTTATGGCTTGGATCAAAATCGGCATTGTCTCAAACAGGGTCTTGCGAAGCTGGGTCTGAGACCGGAGGACGTCACTGATGTTGTTCTCACCCACCTGCATTTTGACCATGCGGGAGGTATGACCGACCATACGGATCATGGCTTGGGCTTGACTTTTCCCCGAGCTACGCACTTCATACAGCAACGACATTGGCAGTGGGCTTGCCAACCTTCAGAGAAGGACCGCGCGAGCTTCCTTCCGGAGACATTGGGAACCTTGAAAAGCAGCAGCCAGGTCCAAATCCTGGATGGGGCTTGTGAACTGTACCCAGGTGTTCATCTGATGCTTTCCGATGGTCACACGCCAGGCCTGCAAATGGTAAGAATTGAAGACTCATCCAACGTCCTTTTCTACCCGAGTGACCTCTTGCCCACAGCCTCCCACTTGCCCTTGCCCTACATCATGGGATACGACCTCTCACCTCTCACTACCCTGGAAGAAAAGCGTTCTGCTCTTTCTCAAGCTTGTGAAGGGGAATGGGTGATTGCGCTTGAGCATGATCCTCGCTATGAGGCAATCCGAATCCTTCGAGGAGAGAAGTACTACGAGGTGGCGGAGAGCCTGGTACTCTGAGTAACGGCTAACTGCAAAGGAGGCTCAAGGGTTAATCGGCAATTCTCAACACCAAGGCACAAACAAGATTCCCGGCCTGCTTGCCGGGGAATCTCACCATGAGGGTTTCCGGCGGGCTAATAAAGAGTGGCAAGGGTGAAAATGCCGATGGATTCTGGTGAATCCGCCGCATCGAGTTTTTCTTAGCGTTTTGATAACTCTTTGGTTAGAAATTCGGGTTAAGCTAGTCTTCGTCCTCTTCTTCGACGCGGAAGATGGCTGTTACGGTATGCTCACTGGGAATGGGCTTCCCGTCCTCAAATGCCGGAGCGAATTCCCACCAGTTCTTCACTTCGTAGACGGCCCGCTCTGTCAGGCCGTATTCCAACATGACTTCAGGAGTTACATCGACAACCTCACCATTTGCGTCCAACTTGATTTTCATAGGAACTTCCCCGCCCTTTTTCTTCTTATAGGCCTGTTCTGTTTGGCGGGGAGTGGTACTGATCAATGTAATGGGTCCGCGAGTTCCCTCAGTGGCGGGAGAAATATTGACCTTGCGACAGCGGACGGAAGACCCATAGATGTTCTTTCCAAACATAACCCTGAGATTGAAGACCTTCAGATACTCGCTGGATTCTCCAATATTGATCTTATCCAGATTGGCAGTGAAATCCTGGAACTCCGACTGGCTGAGCGGTTGCAGCCTGAAGGCTGTGTTCCCCATCAGGAAAAACACTTTCCGCACCCTGGAAGGAAAATCAAAGTTATAGCCAACTTCCCATTTCCGACGAGTATCCGGTAATGCACAGGCCCTCTCGCCACCGGCTGTCTTCGATTGGCTGCCGTCGTAGAGGAAGGATTCCAGCTTCAAGGGTTTCCCTTCCTCTGTGCGCAAATAGATGTTGTCTACCGTAAGGCAGCGACGCGTTTTCCCCATGTTTAGAATCTCCACGAAACACTCTTTCTTCGGAGTTAATTCCAAGGAGAGGATGATGTTGGAATCGATATATGCATGAAAGGCACTGCTGGTTGGAGAAAAGTCCGCAACCGCCAACACCGGAGAAATATCTCCGTTGATCAATATGAGAAGCACTGCTCCCAGCAAGATTTGTCTCCAGCTCACTGTTGCAGACATACCGAGCTCCTTTTCGGGATTTTTGCGCCATTCGCAAGCCAGTGGCCCACATTCTGGTGGATCCCTCTGGAACCGCTCCACCTAAGAGCGCCGGCCGGTGCAGGGCATCTTCCCTTCTCCATAATAATCGGTTTTCACCGAAATTGGGAGCTGTCGAGTCCAACAACACCCCTGAGGGTTATGATAGGCTGAAACCCGGCTCAGTAAGAGAGAGAATCTATCCAGTGATGGTCAGTTTGCAATGTGCTGCTGAAGTAATCCAAGAGGCGTTTACCGATGGAGCTCTCGAAGGGACCCCTCGGATCCACAACCGGTCTTGGAAGGAAGTTCTTAGAGGTTATCTGAGGGACTTACCCGGAGACTGAGAGGGAGTCGAAACGCCGGAGGCTGAAATACATCTCCAAAAGTTCACTGCTCTGCCGTGCGACCGCCAAGGTTTTCTTCTATCGTGAAGGGACAGGAGCCCGGGATCTGCTCCACAACATGTGGATATGGTAAGTGTCGAAGATGCTTTCCAATGTTCTTAGTGAGTCCGGCTCGACAGGGATTTCAAACAGACTTGATACCACGGCGTCCTAGGATAAGCATCAGTACTCCAAAGGCCAGAATGACCAGCCCCCATCCCAGGTTGACATTAATTCCAAGAGACCGCTGATAAATGGCTTTATCACTCACGAGTCCGTAAATGCTCAACAGTCCGCCGAGGATAGAGAACATCAGTCCAATAGGTATCCTTATATCCAGTCCCATTCCGTCTCTCCTTACCAGAAGATAATATTCAAGACCAGGGTCATTGCCAGGACGATTACGGCCAGGGTGGCCGGCTTGTTGTACCAGGCGGTCACTTCTTCCTTGGGCCTGGGGGTCAGCGAGTAGACCAGCCCCTTCAATTCTTCATCGGTTTTATTGGCTCGGGTAGCAAGCGAAACCAGGCTAGTGACCACAAAGCAGGCGGTCCAGGCGAACGTGGCGGTCCAGAAGTTCTGTGCCATTTCACTTGGGTAGGTGTGAACGACCGTGCCCAGCCACCCTCCTTTAATCAAGGTGGTGGCTCCAGCGGGAGCGGTTAGCCCGTGATGCAAGGCTGCGGTCCCAGTACCCAAAACCAATCCCAGGAACGCCCCATGGCCATTAGCCCGGCGCCAGAACATGCCGAGAAGAAAAGTCGCAAATAAGGGAGCATTGACAAAGGCAAAAATCAACTGCAGGAAATCCATCAGGTTGTTGAAATTCCTGGCCAGGTAGGCGGCACCCATACTGACCACAATTCCAAAGATTGTGGCCATGCGGCCCATCCAGAGGTAATGCTGGTCAGAGCGATTGGGGCTGATATAGCTCTGGTAGATATCGTAAGTCCAAACCGTGTTGAAGGCGGTGACGTTCCCCGCCATCCCCGACATGAAGGAAGCCATCAAAGCGGTGATTCCAAGACCGAGCAGGCCGGAAGGAAGATAGTGCGCCAGCATCATGGGGATGGCCATGTCATAATCGAATGAACCGTCTTTTGCGGGCAAATGGAAACCACTGACGCCCCCCTGATAGGTAAGAGCGATGGCGATCATCCCAGGAAGGATGACCAGCATCGGAATAAACATCTTTGGAAACGCCCCAATCAGTGGAGTCCGGCGGGCGGCGGACATGGAGTTGGCGGCCATGGCCCGTTGGACAACCAGAAAATTGGTGCACCAGTAACCAAAAGACAGGACAAAACCCAGCCCCATCACCATGCCGAACCACTCAATCCCCATGGGATTGGCCGTGGGGCTGGTCATGTAATGCCAACTGCGGCTCCAGGCATCCGACGCAAAATGATTGGCGGTAGCCACAGTCTGCAAACGACTCTGCAAACCTGCCCACCCTCCGGCATCTTTGAGGCCCAGGTAGACCAGCGGAACAAATCCGGCCACAATCAGGAAGAACTGCAAGACTTCGTTATAGATCGCGGAGGTCAAGCCGCCCAGGAATGTGTAAATCAAGACGATGATGGCCGACATAAAGATACTGAAGTTGAAATTCCAACCCAGCAGGATGCGCATCAACAGAGCCATTGCGTACATGGAGATCCCTGAAGCGAAAATGGTCATCACTGCGAAGGAAAAGGCGTTGAAGCCGCGTGTCTTCTCATCGAACCGCAGCTTCAAATACTCGGGAACCGATCGGGCGCGCGAGCCGTAGTAGAAGGGCATCATGAAAAGGCCCAGGAAAATCATCGCCGGGATCGCGCCGACCCAGTAGAAGTGGCAAGTGGCAATTCCATATTTCGCTCCGGAGGCTCCCATCCCGATGACCTCCAGGGCGCCCAGGTTGGTGGAGATAAAGGCGAGCCCCGTGATCCAGGCGGGGATTGAGCGACCGGACAGGAAAAAATCGGAACTGGTCTTCATGTACCGCTTCAGCGCCCATCCAATGCCAAGGACGAAGACAAAATAGATGATCATGATCGCGTAATCGATCAGGCCCAACTGCATGTGTTGCATCTGTGGTCCCCCTAAGGTCGAGAGCTTTCTGGAGGTTCTCCAGAGGTGGGCGGTCACTACGGAAATGCAGCACTATCTTAGTTCAAACCCCTGCGAACACAAAGAAGTATCCGCCTTTTTTTCGCCACCCAAGGTTGGCGAAAAAAAGTGTTAAAATCAGTTCTCACGAATGCGAGCAGTTTGCCTTGGAGAAGAAGACTTGATGCGTATTCGGAACCTCGTGATCAACCCTGCGACCGTACTCTCGCCGATGGCGGGATTGACCGACAGCGTCTTCCGCCGTCTGATCAAGCGGCTAGGCGGGTGTGGTTTAGTTATGACGGAGTTCACTAGCGCAGAGGGGTTGACTCGCAATTCGGTCAAGGGGCGCCGCATGCTCTTCTACCATGATGAAGAGCGTCCCATCACGGCTCAGTTATTCGGCTCGGATCCGCCGCGATTAATGGAGGCCACCCAAATGGTGGAAGACCTGGGCTTCGATGCTGTCGATCTCAACCTCGGGTGTCCTGCCAAGAAGGTGGTGAAGGCTTGTGGAGGCTCAGCACTGCTCAGAGACCTGAAACTTCTGGCGGAGCTCTTGAAGGCCATCCGCTCCGCAACCTCAATGCCTTTTACTGTCAAGATTCGCGCCGGATGGAGTGATCAGGAGATCGTCGCATTGGAAGTGGGAAAACTAGCCGAGGATCTGGGAGTTGATGCCATTACTCTTCATCCCCGGACCCGCCTTCAGGGATTCACAGGGAAAGCAGATTGGCACCTGATCGGGGAGCTGAAGGCGCACTTGAAGATCCCGGTGATCGGGAATGGAGATATTCTGACACCGGAGGATGGATTCCGGATGATCGGGGAGACGAAATGTGATGGTGTGATGATTGGCCGAGGAGCTCTCAGCAATCCGTGGGTCTTCCGTCAGATTTCTGAATTCGAAAACGGGATGCCTCGAACTACTCCCGACACACTTGCCAGATACCGGTTAATCAAGGATTATTTCGAGCTTCTCTTTGCAGAGCAGACTGCAGGGGCGATCGGGAAAATGAAACAATTTGCTTCCTGGTTCACACACGCCGTTCCCTACGGTGCGTCACTGCGAAAGAGTATTTATGAATCAAAGACTGAAAGTGAGGTTTTGTTGCGGATCGAGGAGTTCTTCGCAAGTCCCGCTCCGTCCCCCTTGTCCTCCCCACAATCTGATCACGCCAGTTTGAACTCCCCAGGTTGAGCAACGTAGCGGGGCGGTTAAACGGGGACCTCTGGAGGGCTGAGCTCCGCGAAGCCGCTGTAGTGGCGAAACATGGCTTCGCAAGGTGAGGGCGTCACCCTGCTCGGCGCTCTACCTGTAACTGACTCATTACTCTTCCGGAGGAACGCGCTCTGCCACGTCCGTGGTATCAGTCACGACGGAGCGTGGCCCTCCAATTTACTGAGCAACTTGCTTTCTGCAGGGGCTCTGGATCACTGTCGTTCAAAACAGCCAGCGGCTGGCTCGAGACGGCGCGTCATGCCGGGTCGGATCCACGACAGCGAACTCCTTGAAGACAGAAACGGCCAGGCGGCGATCTTCAAATAATTGGCAGGCCTCATCCAGAGAAGTCGGAGCCCCCCCGGCGATAAAGACGGAACGGGAACGGCGGATCTGCTCCCAGAGAACCTCCTCCAGGGCCTTCCGTTGGCGGCTCTTGGGCAACCCTCCGCACAAACCCGCAATGAACAGGAAATCCGCTTTGGTGGCTGCTTCCCTCCACCTGGCTGCTGGCTCCGTTCCTGTACACTTGGAATCGCCCTTCAGCTGCCGGCAATCCAGCCAAAAACAGGAATGGCCGTACAATCGGATCAAGTCATTGGCGAACAGGGAAAGGAACCTCTCAGTATCGACACTTCCGCATGGAACAACCCAGTAATACGCACCACCCTGTTCCCGGTTGTTTAGTATGTCTCGCAGGGAATCCAGAAGAGATATCTCCTCCAACGTCCGAGGCTTCAATTCCTCCAGGCTTTGATTCCAGTAGAGTGAGGGAATCCCGGATTGCCTCTGCAGTGTGGCAATTCGGCCAGGAGAAATACAGCGGCACTTCTGGGCGCGGATCTGGCCGTCCTTTTCGACCATTCGGAAACCAACCCCTTCGCACAGGGGACAGGCCAGTTGGCGCTTGCGTTCCCAGTAACCACTCTCCCTTTCC
>Ga0335071_10005099_pt1 | contig 13691 bp, 10 predicted proteins | sample Lox_Sample_15_FD_206724 | JGI IMG/M metagenome (GOLD analysis project Ga0335071, IMG submission 206724) | Soil microbial communities from Loxahatchee National Wildlife Refuge, Florida, United States - Lox_Sample_1.5 | ecosystem: Environmental > Terrestrial > Soil > Wetlands | place: USA... | reverse complement strand
TCACGAGCGCTTCACCGCCAGCTCTTTTGCGTCGGGCGACATCTTTGCCGAGGATGTGACTGCCGGCGAGAACCCGATTGTCCGCCAGGCTGCGATTGATGCGCTGGGCGATATGAATGGAACTGCCGTGGTGATCGACCCGTCCAATGGCCGCATCCTCGCCATGGTCAACCAGAAGCTGGCACTTTCGCCGGGCGCCGAGCCCTGCTCCACAATCAAGCTCACGGTTGCTTTGGCGGCGCTCTCGGAAGGGATCGTCACCAGCGATACGATGGTGCACCTGCCGGGCTTCCGCATGAACATGACCCAGGCCCTGGCGCACAGCAACAATCTCTATTTTGAAGAGCTTGGCCGCGAGCTGGGATTTGAGCGGGTTCACCACTATGCCACCGAATTCGGACTGGGTGAGCTGGCCGGCTACAACATCCCCGGGGAACAGCTGGGCGTCTATCCGGACGAGCCGATCCCAGACTCCGAAGGGGGCGTTGGGAAGATGTGCAGTTTCGGGCAGGGTGTGTCGCTGACGCCCTTGCAACTGGGAGCCTTCGTGGCCGCCATCGCCAATGGGGGGACGCTCTACTATCTGCAGCATCCGACCACTCCGATCGAGATCGCAAGTTTCGAACCCAAGGTCAAGCGCACGCTGGACATCGCAAAGTATCTGCCGGAGATGGAGCCGGGCATGGCGGGCGCGGTGCAGTACGGCACAGCGCGCAGCCTGCGGACGAGCTTCAGGGAGTTTCCGGTCTTTGGCAAGACGGGTACGTGCTCCGATAGCGGAACGCGCTTTGGCTGGTTCGCTTCGTATTCCGAAACGCCGTTGGGTGCCATGGTCACGGTGTTCTTCCTGGAAGGCGGTCGCCCCACATTCGGTCCCCGGGCTGCGGAACTGACCGGCGAGTTCTATAAGAACCTGCAGGATCAGAACTACTTTGCCGACAAGGGGCCATCCCCTGCATCTGCGGAGACTCCCGCGCCTTCAGTCGAAGCTCCGACGCAGCAGCAATAGGCTGCCGATCCGGTTGTCATCCGGCGAGCCGCCTTTCGAGGCGGCTTCGCAGTCTTAGCCCCAGTCGCAACTACGGGTGAAGCCAAATCGGATTTGCATCATCGTATACTTAGCTACCCCTCTCGTGAGCCTACGAGGGAGGGGTCGACTGCAATTCATTTATGGCCTTGCCGACGCACATTCTACTGATGTACGGCTACGTGCTGCTCTTCGTCTGGGTTCTGGTGGAGCAGGTTGGGATTCCCCTGCCTGCGACGCCCATCCTGATCGCAGCTGGTGCGCTTTCTGCCGAACACTCGCTAAGCTTTCCGGGTGCGCTGCTTGCCGGTGTTGCGGCCTCGGTTACGGCAGATACTGCCTGGTTCTTGATCGGCAAGCGTTTCGGCCATCACGTGCTGCGCATTCTTTGCAAGCTTTCGCTGGAGCCGACGGTGTGTGTGCGGAAGACCCAGGACTCGTTTGGCCGCCGCCGCGAAGGCACGCTGATGATCGCGAAGTTCGTGCCAGGGTTGGCCACGCTGGCTCCGCCCGTAGCCGGCCAGATCGGGATGAAGCTGGATCGTTTCCTGCTGTTCGACGGGATTGGCGCGACTCTCTGGGTAGGTGCGCTGCTTGCCACGGGCAGGCTTTTCGGCGACGCGCTGAAGCGCGATCCCGGCTTGCTGAACTGGGTGGGCAGGTTCTCGGGTGCGTTGCTGGTGGTCGGCGTTGCCGCATTCTTCGTGATGCGGCTGGTGCGGCGCCGCAATTTCATGCGCAAGCTGGTCGAGTCGCGACTCGAGCCGGAAGCGTTGAAAGGCCAGATCGATGCAGGCGAGTCGGTATTCATCGTCGACCTGCGCCATCCGCTCGAGTTGATGACCGATCCCTTCACGCTGCCCGGGGCACTGCATCTGTCGCCCGATGCCCTCACAACTCGTGTCCACGAGATTCCGCGGGATCGCGATGTCGTGCTCTACTGCACCTGCCCCAGCGAAGCGACAGCTGCCAAGACTGCCATGACCCTGCACAAGTTGGGCATTGAGCGCGTGCGCCCTTTGCGCGGAGGCTATGACGAGTGGAAACGCCTCGGCTATCCGCTCGATGCCGTGGCCCCGGCCATGCCCTTGGTGCAGGTCATGCCGGCGACCACCTGATCCTCAATCCAACCAATCCCACCGGGATCTTCCCCACGCAGACCGACCGTTGCCTTGGCGTGGTCCTCCGGATTCAACGCGCAGACAAGCCTTAAGATGGTGGGGGACGATCTCTCCCCTGGAGTTGGACTTTGGCTTACGACGATCTGCGCGACTGGATCAAGGCTCTCGAAAAGCAAGGTGAGCTCAAGCGCATCCGCGAAGAGGTTTCGCCGGAGCTTGAAATCACGGAGATCACCGATCGCGTGTCCAAGATAGGGGCCCGGGGTCGATCCCGAGCTAAGAGTAATGCCGCCGCTGGGAAATATGCGCCAGGCGGGCCTGCGCTGCTGTTCGAAAACGTCAAAGGACACCCAGGGCACAAGGTGTTGATCAACCAGTTTGGCAGCGAACGGCGCATGGCCATGGCCCTGGGCGTGGAGAAGGTCGATGAGATCGCCGAACGCATCACCGGACTGATGAATGTGAAGCCCCCGGCTGGCGGCCTGCTGGACAAGCTGAAGATGCTGCCCCAGCTGGCTGAGCTGGCTAAGGTGTTTCCCAAGACCGTCGCCGCCAAAGACGCGCCCTGCAAGGAAGTTGTCCTGAAGACGAAGGACAGCGACGGGCGCCCGAACTTCGACCTGAATGCGTTTCCGATTCTGAAGTGCTGGCCGCTCGACGGCGGCCGGTTTATTACCCTGCCCTGCGTGCACACGCGCGATCCGCGCTCGGGCCGGCGCAACATCGGGATGTATCGCATGCAGGTCTACGATGGGCAGACCACGGGCATGCACTGGCAGCGGCAGAAGGTGGCTGCCGAGCACTATCGCAATGCGTTGCGGGCCGCGGTGGGCGAGATGGCCGACAACGCTTTGGCCGCGGCTGTGTCGGTGATGGCAGAGTCGGCCGGGGGCGCGGTAACGATTCCCGATGGTCCGGTGGGCGGCTTGCCGCAGGTTGCGGTCGGGTCCCTGAAGGGGTCGCGGCTCGAAGTGGCTGTGGCGATCGGGACCGATCCGGCGACCACGTTTTCGGCCATCGTTCCGGCGCCGCCCGAAGTGGAAGAGTTCATGATCGCGGGCTTTTTGCGCGGCGAGGCCGTCGAGATCGTGAAGTGCGAGACCGTTGACCTGGAAGTTCCGGCGCACGCCGAGATCGTTCTCGAGGGCTACGTGGAGCTTGGCGAGCTGCGCCCAGAGGGGCCATTCGGCGATCACACCGGCTTCTACACGATGACCGACGAGTATCCGGTGTTTCATTTGACGTGCATCACGCACCGCAAAGACCCAATCTACGCGGCGACGATTGTCGGCAAGCCTCCGATGGAAGACGCGTGGATGGGCCACGCCGTCGAGCGGATCTTTCTGCCGGCGATGAAGATGACGATTCCGGAGCTGGTGGACGTGCATCTGCCGGTTGAAGCGGTCTTTCACAATCTGATGATCGTGTCGATGCGCAAGAGCTATCCGGGGCAGGCGCGCAAGGTGATGAACGCGATCTGGTCGCTGGGCCAGGCCATGTTTACCAAGTGCATTGTGGTAGTGGATGAAGATTGCGATGTGCATGACATGGGCGAGGTGGTTCTGCGGGTGGCCAACAACATCGATCCGGAGCGAGACATCCAGTTCACGCTGGGCCCGGTTGACTCGCTGGATCATGCCAGCCGCTTGCCCAACTATGGGTCGAAGATGGGGATCGACGCGACGCGCAAGTGGAAGGCAGAAGGGTTCAATCGCCCGTGGCCGGCGATGATCGAGATGGATGCGGCGACCAAGGCAAAGATCGATGCGATCTGGTTGAAACTGGGCATCTGATGCGATCAGACGGCGTGCCGAGAAGAGGCTTGGGCCAGCGCTTTGATATACCTGAGGACATGCGTTGCGTCGTTCGTGGGTTCCTTGCGGTATGGGCCATTCTGCTGGTCTCGTCCGGTTCTCTCTTTGCCCAGCAGTCTCCCGATGACTTTCACTGGGTCGATTTTCACGCCCAGCAGGATCAGAGTGCGATTGTGTGGGTGACAAACTCGCTGGAGCCGGAGAAGTGGACTGCAATCCGCGAGATCGGTGTGAAATACGATGCGGCCCTTGTGGTGACGACCTTGCGCAAGAACCCGCAGCAGCCGCCGGCGCTCGATACCTTCACGGTCTGGAGCGCGTCACTCAGGGACCACAGTGTGAAGCCACTGCTCAGCGGGGCGAACCTACGCATCCTCGACTGGATGCTGTTCGCGGTGGGTTGGCCGCGCGACCTGGCGGTCCTGTATGACGACTGCAACAACTGCGTCGCATCGACGTTTTTCACGGCGTTCTACTATGACCAGCGCCAGCATGGGTGGGCGGCACGCTGGATGCGGGGCACGCAGGCGATTCCTCTATCGAGCGCCAGTTCGCCGCAGGGGGTGACAGTCTCTTCGGCTTACGCGGTTCTCGCCGCGGACAACGGTCATGAGATTGTCGGAACGTGGAATCACTTCGACTACGGCGGGCAGAAGCCGCTCGAGGACTACGTCTATCAGTACGATGTCGATCCAGCCAACTATACGGAACGGACGCTTCCCTTGACCGGGCAGACAGCGGACGCACTCAAGCGCCGGATCTGCATGGGAACGGATGTGGTGAGCGGCCTCGCGCACGGGCAGGACTTGCCGATGTGCCAGCCGTTTCGAACGCCTGCTCCACGCAAAACTCCACGCTAGCCCCGGCACGATAGACCCGGATTGAGACGACGTCTCGCATCACTGTGCCGGCAGAACGCGCACGGCGACGAGGTTGCGCACCCAGCGTGCCGGGCGCTTTTCGCCGGTCGCAACCAGCTGGAAGACGCCATTGTTCCCTAGAGATTTGCCGTTGACTGAGTCTGCGACCAGGACCGTGCCGTCGTGGACATCGGGGGTGATCTCGCCGACGGAGTAGACGACCTGGTAGTCATCGGCTCCCTCGGCCACGACATAGAACCGGAATTCTTTCCCGTGGGGTTTGGCGGAGACGCCGAGGGGAGTCAGTAGATCGATCAACGGCACGCCCGAGTAGGTTTGGTTTGCCTTCTCATGCTCGTTGTACACAGAGATCGTGATGTGGGGGAGAGCCGCAAGCTGCTCCGGGGTAAAATCAGCGGTCTTTGCCCCGAACGAAACCTTCAGCGGACCAGGCGCCGGTGCGCTGACGTGATGCATCTCTTCCATCCCAGCCATCCCAGGCATACCTGGATGCTGGCCCGCATCCACGGGGCTTGAATTCTGGGCGAGGGCAGGCAAGGCCGCCAGTGCAGCTATCAAAACGAGTCCGGCAAACATGCGATCCATCGAAAATTCCTCCCGGCGGTTCCATCGTATACTGGGCTCATGTCGATTGTGCGTAACCTCGCCGGCATTGCGAAGGGGATGAGCATCACCTTCGGCGAGATTTTTCGCCCGACCGAGGTCGAGAACTACCCCGACGGTCCGGGCCCCATGCGCGGCGCTATCTTTCAGTCGCGCTTTCGCGGTGCACACGTTTTGCAGCGCGACGAGAACGGGCTGGAAAAGTGCGTGGCGTGTTTCCTATGTGCGGCCGCCTGCCCGGCCAACTGCATTTACATCGAAGCCGCGGAGAATACCGAGGAGAACCGCATCTCCTCGTCGGAGCGCTACGCCAAGGTCTACAACATCGACTACAACCGCTGCATCTTTTGCGGCTATTGCGTGGAAGCCTGTCCCACCGATGCGATCACCCATGGTCATGGTTTTGAGCTGGCTTCGTTGAACGCGACAAATCTGGTCATGCGCAAGGACGACATGCTGGTCCCGGTCAGTGCCCTGACGGCGGCAAAGTAAGCACGCCTCTGTATTCGTCGCCCCAGTCTTTTTTCTTTGCCCGCTTGAATGCCTGCGCATCGCACTTCGTGATTTTCACGAACTCGCTTGTTCCGTTGCGCCTGCAGAGTTTGAGGCTGCGCTCGGCCTTGCCCGTCTCCGGGCGGGCAAGAATGCGATCGGCGGTGGCCCCGGTGAACAGGTCGTTGCGCATGGGCTGAGGTTCCTCCGCCTCGGTAGGAGGTTCGGCATTTCGGCTCTGCAATCGCTCCGTCCAGGCCGCATTACCTCCGTTTCGGTGCATCCGCCGCTGCGATGAGCGCTATCGCCCGTAGAATGATGAAAGAACGATGACGAGTCCCCACCAGCACCCCATCTATGACGTCCTCCAGCGCCGCATCGCCATCATCGATGGAGCGATGGGCACGACCATCCGCACCTATGGGATGAAAGAAGCGGATATGCGCGGAGAGCGTTTCAAGAACGCGACCAAGGATCTGCTCAACAACGGCGATCTCTTCACGCTGACGCAGCCTGAGATGATCGGCGATATCCATCGCAAGTTCCTGGAGGCCGGGGCGGACATCATCGAGACGAACACATTCGGCGCGACCTCGATTGCGCAGAGTGAGTTTTTTGTCGATGATCCGCGCGAGCACGGGGGCCGCAAAGATCCGGAGTTCTATCAGAAGGTCATTGAAAACCCGTTTCTAATCGGGCTTGCCTCGGAAATCAACGAGAAGTCTGCGCGCATGTGCCGCCAGTGGGCCGATCGCGTCGGCAATGAGACCGGTCGCCCTCGATTTGTTGCTGGATCGATCGGGCCGCTGACGGTTTCGCTCTCGAACTCGCCGGATGCGAATGACCCTGGTTTCCGCGCGGTGACTTTCGATCAGGTCCGGATCGCGTACAAGGAGCAGGTGCGGGCCCTGATTGCGGGTGGTGTCGACTTCCTGCTGGTGGAGACGATCTTCGATTCACTCAATGCCAAAGCCGCACTGGTCGCGATCCGCGAGGTGTTTGACGAGGACAAGGTCGAGCTGCCGGTGATGATTTCAGCCGCGGTCGGCCGCGGTGGCGAGACTCTCATCTCTGCGCAGACCACCGAGGCTTTCTGGAACGCGGTCGAACATGTGCGGCCACTTTCGGTGGGGCTGAACTGCTCGCTCGGCCCGGACCTGATGTATCCGTTTCTTTCAGAGCTTTCCCAGAAGGCAGACGTGGCCATCTCCTGCTATCCCAATGCGGGGCTGCCGAATCCGCTGGCCGAGACCGGTTTCGACCTGGGACCGGACGACATGGCGCGCTCGCTGGGAACATTCGCGCGCGATGGACTGATCAATATCGCGGGCGGCTGCTGCGGCAACACGCCGGCGCACATTGCAGCGATTGCCAAGGCGCTTGAAGGCATTGCGCCGCGCCCGCTGGTACGGGAAGAAGAAGCAGCGGAGGTGACGCGATGAAGCCACTGCGCCTCTCGGGTTCGCAGCCGTTCCGGCAGCAGCCGGGCGTGTTCATCATGATCGGCGAGCGCACCAACGTTGCCGGATCGCCGAAGTTCGCCAAGCTGATCAAGGAAGGCAAGTACGAAGAAGCCGTCAGCATTGCGCGCCAGCAGGTGGAGAACGGCGCGAACGTGATCGATGTCTGCATGGACGAAGGCATGATCGACGGCGTCTCGGCCATGACGCGATTCCTGCAGTTGATCGCCAGCGAGCCTGAAGTCGCCAAGGCTCCCCTCATGGTCGATTCGTCGAAGTGGGCGGTGATCGAAGCGGGCCTGAAGTGCCTGCAGGGCAAAGGCATCGTCAATTCGATCTCGCTGAAGGAAGGCGAAGACGTCTTCCGGGAGCATGCGCGCGCGGTCCTCAAGTACGGTGCAGCCGTAGTCGTGATGGCATTCGACGAACAGGGCCAGGCTGCCGGCTACGAGGACAAGATTCGCGTGTGCGAGCGGGCGTACAAGATTCTTGTGAACGAAGTAGGTTTCCCGGCCGAAGACATTATCTTCGACCCCAATATCCTGACGGTTGCCACCGGCATCGAAGAGCACAACAACTACGCGGTGGACTTTATCAACGCGACGCGCTGGATCAAGCAGAACCTGCCGGATGCAAAGGTCTCCGGCGGCGTATCCAACATCTCGTTCAGTTTTCGCGGCAACAACAAAGTGCGCGAAGCAATGCACTCGGCGTTTCTCTACCACGCGATTGCCGCCGGCCTCGACATGGGCATTGTGAATGCGGGCATGCTGGAGGTGTACGAGGAGATCGAGCCGCATCTGAAGGAACTGGTTGAGGACGTGCTCCTGAATCGCCGTCCCGACGCGACCGAACGTCTGGTAGAGTTTGGCGAGAGTCTCAAGGATGCCGCCACAGCGACCACGGAGAAGAAGACTGAGGAGTGGCGTAACGGCACGGTGGAGGAGCGGCTTTCGCATGCCCTGGTGAAGGGCATCGATGCGTACATCGACACGGACACCGAAGAGGCGCGAGCGAAGCTCGGGCGGCCGCTGGCGGTGATCGAAGGGCCTTTGATGGATGGCATGTCGGTGGTCGGAGATCTGTTCGGCGCCGGCAAAATGTTTCTGCCCCAGGTGGTCAAGTCTGCGCGTGTGATGAAGAAGGCTGTCGCCTATCTGACGCCCTTCATGGAGGCGGAGAAGGCTGCGCTGGCAGCGGCTGGGCAGGAGATCAAGGCGCAGGGCAAGATCGTCCTCGCCACTGTAAAAGGGGACGTGCACGATATCGGCAAGAACATCGTGGGTGTCGTGCTCGCCTGCAATAACTTCGACGTGATCGACATGGGGGTCATGGTCCCGGCCGAGAAGATCCTGGAGCGCGCCAAAGAGGTACGGGCCGACATCATCGGCCTCAGTGGTCTGATCACGCCCTCGCTTGAAGAGATGGTGCATGTGGCGCGTGAGATGGAGCGGCAGGGCTTCAAGACGCCGCTGCTGATCGGTGGAGCGACGACGAGCCGCGCGCATACGGCGGTGAAGATTGCTCCCTACTATAGCGAGCCTGTTGTGCACGTGCTCGACGCGAGCCGAGCCGTGCCCGTGACGACCAGTCTTCTGAGCGAGGAGAGCCGGGACGGGTTTCTGGCACAGCATCGGGCCGAATACGAGGCCGTCCGCAAAGCGCACCTGTCGCAGCGGCCCAAGACAATTCCGCTTGTGCAGGCCCGTGCAAAGCGTACGCCGATTAGATGGCGTGGAGAGGATGTGCCAGTTCCCCAATTCACGGGCGTGCGTGTGTTGGATGGGTTCCCGCTGGCGACGCTGCGCGAGTTCATCGATTGGACGCCGTTCTTCCACACGTGGGAATTGAAGGGCGTTTACCCGCGCATCTTCGACGACGCGAAACAAGGCGCGCAGGCAAAACAGCTCTTTGCCGAGGCGAATACGCTGCTGGACAAGATCGTTGCGGAGAATCTGCTGACGGCGCGGGCGGTGTACGGATTCTTTCCGGCCAATGGAGTGGGCGACGACGTGGAGTTGTACGCCGACGCGGAACGCAGCCGGGTCCTGACCAATCTCTATTTTCTGCGCCAGCAGGCGGAACGCGATGGGAGCGAACCCTGCCGGTCTCTTGCGGATTTTGTCGCGCCGCGCGAGACGGGCCTTGCTGACCACGTCGGCGCGTTCGCCGTCACCAGCGGGATCGGCCTGAAGGAACTCTGCGACCGCTTTCGCGCCGATCACGACGACTACAACGCGATCATGGCAGAAGCTCTTGCCGACCGGCTCGCCGAAGCCTTTGCCGAATGCCTGCACAAGCGAGTTCGAGAAGAGTGGGGCTATGGCCGCGAGGAAAAGCTCAGCCACGACGATCTGATCCACGAGAAGTATCGCGGGATTCGCCCCGCACCCGGCTATCCGGCATGTCCCGATCACACGGAAAAGGGCACGCTGTGGCGGCTGCTCGATGTTGAGGCGAAGACGGGCATTCAGCTGACCGAATCCTTCGCCATGTGGCCTGGTTCCAGCGTGAGCGGCCTCTACTTCGCGCATCCAGAGGCGCGCTACTTTTCGCTCGGCAAGATCGAACGCGACCAGGTGCAGGACTACGCCCAGCGCAAACATATTTCTCTGGAAGCAGCCGAGCGATGGCTCGCGCCGAACCTCAATTACGAACCTATGCAAGTCGCCTCGGCAGCGCCTGTCGGCTAAGGCCGCGGCGGGAGTGCCCGGAGGGACGAGTGCCTTCGTCGATTCTCTCGCCAGCCCCGGCCGGAGCCATTGAGCTTGCTGCCCCGGACATCTATCCTGTTGCGTGATCTTTGGGAAGGCAGGTGCGCGATGTCTGGTGGCGTGATAGCGGCAGTGGCCCTGTTGTGTGGCTGCTCGGGAACGGTTCTCAACGCTGACGGCAAATCTGTCGCGGGGCAAGTTGCCGCACCGGCTATCGTCACAGCTCCGGCGCAGAACGGAGCCGTTGTGGTGGCGCTCTCCGGACCAACCGGTGCGACGATCTACTACACCGTCGATGGAAGCGCGCCGACGGCCAAGTCGCAGATCTATGAGGCGCCGTTCCTCGTTGCATCCAACCTGACGGTGAAGGCGATCGCGCAAAAGAAAGACGGATCGGCCAGTGCGGTCGCAATGCAGACGCTCACGCTGAACATTCCTTCGGGCACACTCGTGTGGGCCGATGACTTTTCCAACAGCGCAGGCGCCAACGCGCAGCCGAACCCACAAGTGTGGACCTACGACACGGGCAACGACGGGTTTGGGAACCATGAACTGGAGAACTATTGCGCGTGGGGATCGAATGCCGCCCCTTGCTCGTCGACGAATCCCAACGCCTATGTCGGGACCGACGGTCTGCTGCACATCGTGGCGCGCCAGGTATCGCCAGGCGTCTATACGTCTGCGCGCCTCAAGACGCAGGGGCTGTTCAGCGTGCAATATGGCCGGATCGAGTTTCGCGCTCTGGTGCCGGAAGAGCAGGGATTCTGGCCAGCCGCATGGCTGCTGGGCAACAACATTGTCACAGTGGACTGGCCGGCCTGCGGGGAGCAGGACGTGCTGGAACGCGTCAACGCCGCGAAGACGCCGGACTGGAACGAGGGATCGGTTCACGGCGTAGGGTTTACCGGAAGCGACGGCCTGGGCACGGTGTTCGATTTTCCGACCGGGCAGACGGCTGCGCAATGGCACACCTACGGCATGATCTGGAAGCCTGGTTCGGTCGCGTACTACATCGACGATCCGGCGCATCCGTACATTACCTACACCACCGCCGATATAAGCAAGCTGCACGGTTCCATCTGGCCCTTCGACGCAGGCCAGAGCGATTTTCTGATTCTGAATCTGGCAATCGGCGGGGACTGGCCCGGGCCGCCCAATTCCGCAACGCCGTTTCCGGCAGAGATGCTGGTGGACTACGTCCGGGTCTACACGAACTGAATTGTGCTGTGAGGCGTTCAGGTCCTGAACGAGGCGGGGTGCGATAAGATTTTCTCGGAGGAATCATGGCACGCCTATCGTCGTTCGTTCTCGCTGTTGCTCTGGTTGTTAGCCTGAATCCTTGCATTGCCCAGAATGCGTCGGACACGCGTCTTCGCGTTGTGTCCCCCGATCGCCAAATCCAGTTCATCCTGGCGGACGCGAACCACACACACGCGATCGACCATGCCAGCAACGATCTGCGCTACGCGGTTGACTTTCGCGGCAAATGGCTCATGGACGAATCGACGCTTGGCCTGAAGATAGAAGGGCAGCCGCCGCTTGGTCCGGGCATGAAGGTGGCCGAAGTGCACAACGGGCAGCACGACGAGACCTATACCATTCCCGTTGGCAAAACCAGCAGCGTCCGCGATCACTACAACTCCGCACTGATTGATCTGGCCGACGACGCGGGGCGTAAGCTTTCGCTCGAAGTCCGCGCCTACGACGACGGTGTGGCCTTCCGCTACATCGTGCCCAGGCAGCCGGCGATCGCAAGTGTGCGGATTGAGCATGAGCTCACGCAGTTTGTCTACAACAAGGATGCGACGCTCTATCCTCTCCTGCTGGAGGGCTTTCAGACGGCGTACGAAGACGAGTACCAGGTACGCCTGGTCAGCGGGATTCACCGCGACTGGTTGATCGGACTGCCGCTGCTCGGCGAGGTCCCGGGTGTCGGTTGGGTTGCCGTTACGGAAGCCGACATCGAAAACTACGCCGGAATGTATCTGCGCAAGGACAAGCCGAATTTCGGGCTGCAGGCCGAGTTGGCGCCGCGTCTGCAGGAATCGACTTCGGGGCAGCCCGCGATCGCCGTTGAAACCGAAGCGCCAGTGACAACGCCATGGCGTGTGCTGATGATCGGCGACACGCCGGGGCGGCTTGTCGAATCGAACATCGTTCTCAATCTGAATCCTCCATCGAAGATCGCGGACACGTCCTGGATTCGACCCGGCAAGTCGGCATGGGACTGGTGGTCGGGCGATGCTGCGCCCAGCCTGGATGCGACGGGTGTCAAGTCAGGCATGAACACGGCGACGATGAAGCACTACATCGACTTCGCTTCTGCGGCGGGTTTCCCATACATGCTCATCGACGCCGGATGGGCGCGGGCCGATCGTTCGGGACCACAGGACTACGCCGCCGCGGCCGACATCACGCAGACAGATCCGGCGATCGACATGCCTGAGCTGCTGCTCTACGCCAAAGAGAAGAATGTTCGGCTGTGGCTCTGGTCGCATTGGACGTCCGTCGACAAGTACATGGACCAGGCCTTTCCGCTGTTTGAAAAGTGGGGCATCGCTGGTGTGAAGATCGACTTCATGAATCGCGACGATCAGCAGATGGTGGCATGGTATCGGCACGTCGTCGAAACCGCTGCGGCGCATCATCTGATGATCGACTTTCACGGCGCGTTCAAGCCCGATGGTCTTCGCCGCACCTGGCCGAATCTTGTTACGCGTGAAGGCGTGATGGGCAAGGAGTATCTCAAAGTGTCGGCACGGACAACGCCGGTTCACAACACCACGCTGCCCTTTACGCGTATGCTGGCTGGCCCGTTGGACTATACGCCCGGCGCTTTCGGCAACGTGACTCGGGACCAATTCATCGCACGCGACAAGGAGCCGATGGCGCCGAACACGCGCGCACAGGAACTCGCTCTTTATGTGGTACTGGAGAGCCCATTGATGATGGTGTCGGATTACCCCGAACACTACGCCGGCCAGCACGATTTCGAATTCATCAAGCAGGTGCCGACAACGTGGGACGAGATCCGTGTCCTCGATGGCCAGCCGCGGGAGTTCATCAGCGTGGCGCGACGCAGCGGCAAGGATTGGTACGTGGGGACGATCACGAATTGGGATGCGCGCGAGGTGAAGGTGCCGCTCTCATTTCTTGGGGACGGCCAATTTGTGGCCGAGATCTATGCCGACGCGCCCGACGCCGGAACCGAACCGACGCACACCACGTTCAAGAAGGAGCCTGTCGACCGGAAGACGGTTCTCGACGTGCACATGGCATCAGGGGGCGGAAACGCCATCTGGATTCATCCGGCGAAGCAGCCGTAGACACCCCAATCATTACCGTTGGGGCGTGTCAGAACCCCATTCGCTGTAACCTGGGTTGCCCTGTCTTTGGGGCTGTGGTAGAAAAAGAGCATTCAAGTTTGCCTCCAAAGGGCAGGCCTGGATTTCATGCAGAGTGGCTGAGGGACGGGCCCTGTGACGCCACGACAACCTGCCTGGGCAAACCAGGAGTATGGTGTCAACTCTCGCTGGCTTCGGCCGGGAACATGAGATTCGGGGGATGCAATAGCACTCT
>Ga0335071_10005097_pt1 | contig 13692 bp, 17 predicted proteins | sample Lox_Sample_15_FD_206724 | JGI IMG/M metagenome (GOLD analysis project Ga0335071, IMG submission 206724) | Soil microbial communities from Loxahatchee National Wildlife Refuge, Florida, United States - Lox_Sample_1.5 | ecosystem: Environmental > Terrestrial > Soil > Wetlands | place: USA... | reverse complement strand
GCACATCGTCCAGGCTCATGGCGGCCAGGTCTGGGTGAAATCTGAGCTCGGCCTCGGCTCCACCTTCAGTTTTACCATCCCACTGGCTTAACAGCCCCTGAAAAACAATTCACAGAAAAGTCACATTGCCTCCATGATGTTGTAACGCGGCTTTTGTATACTTTCCTTGAAAGTGAAAGGAGAGGTACAAAAGATCATGATGAGGATAGCCGGAAACATCGCAAAAAAGATCGTCGATTACCTGAGAGATATCGTCAATGACGAATTGAACGCCATCGACGCTTTCTATCGGGAATTTGCGTAAGGAGCCAGACAATGAATACCGTGACGATGAAAAAAGAGAAAAAGATACTGGTTGTCGAAGACGACAAGAACCTCAACAGGCTTATTTCTTACAACCTGGCTAAAAACGGCTTTAAGGCTATATGTGTCTATGATGGGCTTGTCGCCAAGGAAAGGCTCTCCAAGGAAGTCTTCGATGCGGTGATCCTGGACATCATGCTTCCCGGGATAGACGGCTTCCGGATCTGCGAATCGATCAAAGAAGACCCGGCTGCCTTTAAGACATTCGTCGTGGTACTGACTGCCCGGGCAGAGCCGTTGGACAAAATTTATGGAAACCTGGTAGGCGCTGACCGGTATCTTACCAAGCCGTTTAGCGTTGCCAAACTCATGGAGATCATCGAGGAGTTAGTCGAGCTCAGAGACAAGGAACACTTTATAAAGGAGGTGAAACCAGTGAAATGAGCACTATGTCGAGCATGCGCAGAGACTTTGTCGCAACAAATTTACGTTCGCAGCTTAACCGGTTGACCCGCGTCTTGGGCACCATGGAAGAAGGACGGCTTGATTGTGACCATGCGTATGAATCCTTGCGAGAGATAGAGGTAAGCTTGCGTCAGATCAGGAAGTTGTGCGGTAACAACTAGAAAGGGGTACAAAATGAAGAAGTTGGTAACAATACTTTTATTGATCGGGTTTATTGCGGTAGGGGCAGGAAACCGTCCGGTGTACGCAGGTGAAATCGACCTTTTGCTGCAGAAACTGGTAGAAAAAGGCGTCTTGACAGCCGGCGAAGCGCAACAGATCGGCACCGAAACAAAGGAACAGATAAAAGCAGAAATAGCGCAAGGTAAATACTCTTCTTTACCGGAGTGGGTGCAGAATATGAAAATGAAGGGTGATTTTCGCGTCAGGTATCAGCTGGACCATGGCAAGACAAGCGACGCGGGCGTAACCAGCGACAGGAACCGCGGCCGTGTCAGGCTAAGGCTGGGATGGGACACCAAGGTTAACGATAAGATCATGGTAGGCGCAGGTATTGCTACCGGCACCACAGATTACACCAGCTATGATGCCGCGCGCTCCAATAACCAGAGTTTCGAAAAGGGCCTTGCGAAGAAGGCCTTGGTGTTGGATTACGCCTACGCTAAGTACTCACCGTTTGCCTGGGCGTCGCTGATGGGCGGAAAAATGAAGTATCTTCCCTGGCGGCCGACAGACGTGATGATCGACAACGACATAACCCCGGAAGGCGCAGTTTTGCAATTAAGCAAGAAACTCGGGAAGGCAAACCTGTTTTTGGATAATATGGCTTTTGTCCTTACCGAAACCGAACCGACTACGCACAATGCTATGGTCTATGGCATCCAAGGCGGTGCGGATTATGCGCTTACGGACAATCTTTCCTTAAAGAGCGCGCTTTCCTATTATGACTTCTCCAACGTTAAGGGAAGGGCTTTAGACGGCAGCACAGGCACCAACACCAGGGATCCTTACCAGGTACCCGGTTCGACTGCCGCCAAGAGCGGTTTGTACAAATACGGCTATAAGATCGTGACCCCCGCCGTGGAATTGGGGATCAAGAATCCTCTTAAGGCCATTGCCAATGCGACCGGCTTAAGCATGCTGGATATCGAGAAATTATCGTTCTTTGGCGAGTATTACGATAACCTTGCCGTGCATGCAAAAGGTACCGGTTTTGCCGGAGGTTTCGGATTCGGTAATGAAAAAATCGATGCGTGGGGAAAATGGCAGGTCCAGTATGTATACAGCATGACGGAAAAGGATTCGATCCTGGACATCCTTCCCGATTCCGACCGTTACGTCGGTACCACCGGCATCAGGGGCCACAAGGGCTCTTTCCAATGGGGGCTCGGAAAGAATACCTGGTTGCAGTGTGCGTTGTTCCGGTTTGAGAACATCAACAATAGCTATAGCACCTTCAGAAGGGCGCCCACGACCGTTATGCAGGTTGATTGGAACATGAAATTCTAACTACTACACAGAAAGCGAGCTAAAAATGAGAGTATTTGGAAAGATATTGCTGTTGGCGTTACTGATGTGCAGCCTGGCGGTTCCCTGCCATGCGGAAAAGATAGTGGCTGAAGGCTCGACTACGGTCCTGCCCATTGCCCAAAAGGCAGCCGAGGTGTTCATGAACAGCAATCCCGGCGCCGAAATATCGGTGCGCGGCGGAGGCTCGGGCGTAGGTATCGCTTCGTTAATTGACGGGACCTGTGATATCGCAGATTCATCCCGCTCGATAAAGGATGCCGAGCTTGATAAGGCGGTAACCAACGGCAGAGCGCCGAAAGCCAGTGTCATCGCCATGGACGGTATCTGCGTTATCGTGCATCCTTCCAACAACATCAACGCATTGAGCAAGAAGCAGATCAAGGAGGTCTATACCGGCGCGGTTTCAAACTGGAAACAGCTCGGCGGGCCGGATGAAAAGATCGTAGTTGTCTCAAGGGACAGCTCAAGCGGCACGTTTGAGGCCTTTGGGACGCTGGCCCTTGACGGAGCAAAGGTGCGGCCGGATGCCCTCCTGCAAGCATCTAACCAGGCAGTTGCCTCGACAGTCTCAAGGACTCCCGGGGGGATCGGTTATGTAGGGTTAGGGTATGTTTCCTCGGTAGTCAAGGCGGTTGACGTGGATGGCGTAAAGGCCAGCAAGCAAACCGTGCTGTCTAACCAATACCCGATCGGCAGACCTTTATTTATGTATACCAACGGTGCGCCGAAAGGTTTGGCTAAGCAGTTTATCGATTATATCCTAAGCCCAGAAGGCCAAAAACTGGTGGAAGACGAAGGTTTTGTCGGGTTGAAATAGGTCCCTATGAAAGAAAAGCTATACAAATGGGTTTTTACGCTTCTTGCATTCTCTTCATTGGTATTTTTGATAGGGATCATCGTTGTTCTTTTTAAAGAAGGGCTGCCTGTTTTCAAGCATGTAAGCGCGCTCCGCTTCCTACTGGGAAAGGCATGGTATCCCACTTATTCGACTCCCGAATTCGGCATTTTGCCTCTGATATTGGCATCGGTATGGGTTACCTCCGGAGCAATCGTCGTATGCGTCCCGTTAGGAGTGGGGAGCGCGCTTTACTTGCATGAGCTGGCCGGCCACAGACAAAGGGCCGTACTGAAACCTTTAATTGAGCTGTTGGCAAGCATTCCTTCGGTAGTATATGGTTTTTTCGGCATGGTGGTCCTGACGCCATTTTTACAGAACCTGTTCCATCTGCCTACCGGCCTTACGGCGCTTAATGCCAGTTTGATTCTGGGCGTTATGGCTACCCCTACGGTGTGCAGCCTTGCCGACGACGCCCTCAATTACGTTCCCAAATCTTTCCGCGAAGCCTCCTTTGCGGTAGGCGCGAACAGATGGCAGACCTTAACGCAGGTGGTGATCCCCGCGGCAGGATCGGGTATTTCGACCGCGATCATTCTGGGGATGAGCCGGGCAATCGGCGAAACAATGACCGTTCTGATGGTTGCCGGCGGAGCAGCGGTCATTCCGCATTCCTTTCTTGAGCCGGTAAGGCCGATGACCGCAGCCATAGCCGCGGAAATGGGAGAGGCCCCTATGGGAGGGGCGCATTACCATGCCTTGTTTGCGATTGCGCTCATCTTATTTATTACGACCTCGGTGTTCAATATCGTTGCCGAGATGATCAGCCGGCGCTTTCGCATAAAACTGGGATTAAGCGGATGAAAAAGAACGTTATCCAAAATGCAGGGTTCCTGGGGCTGTTTCTCTGTATGGCCACAACGGTATTTTTCCTGGGTTCGATCCTTTACTTTATCGGCATCAGGGGTTTCAAAGTGCTTTCCTGGGAATTCTTCACCCAGGTGCCGCGCATGGGGATGACGCAGGGCGGCATTGCCCCGGCAATTGTGGGGACGTTATATCTGACCTTCGGCGCTATTCTTTTTGCCTTGCCGCTGGGCCTGGCCTGCGCGATTTATCTTTGCGAATATTCTCCCAAGGGGCTCGTCGTTACTATTATCCGGATCAGCATCAATAATCTAGCCGGGGTGCCTTCGGTGGTATTCGGCCTTTTTGGGTTGGCGGTATTCGTCAAGTTCTTTGGTTTTGGCGTTTCGATCCTCTCGGGCAGCCTGACGCTGGGGATCTTGATCCTCCCTTTGATAATTTCATCTTCGCAAGAGGCGCTGTTGGCGGTTCCGCAATCGATACGCGAAGCATCTTTATCTTTGGGGGCAACCAAATGGGGGACAATAAAGAACATTGTGTTGCCTACGGCTTTACCGGGCATCCTTACGGGGATCATATTAAGCATAGGCAGGGTGGCAGGAGAAACAGCGCCGATCCTTTTTACCGCCGCGGCTTTTTACACCCGCGGATACCCGCGGTCGATCTTCTCCGAGGTCATGGCCTTGCCATACCACATTTATGCGCTGATGACCGAAGGAGCTCATCCCGATAAGCAGACGGCGATTGCGTACGGATGCAGCCTTATTCTCGTGTTAGTGGTTTTGTTGATCTCAGGGGTAGCGATAATTATTCGCCAACGCGGTGCGCGCAATGGATAAAAAAATAGCAATTCAGGCAAAAGAGGTCAATTTCTACTACGGCAAGGCGCATGCGCTCAAAAGCATCAACCTTGATATCTATCAGCATAAAGTAACGGCGATCATCGGGCCTTCCGGGTGCGGTAAGTCGACTTTCATCCGGCTGCTTAACCGGATGAACGAGTTGATCCCCAATACGAGCGTTACCGGCACTATCGCGTTTAACGGCTGGGATATACTGAATTCGCCTGTTGACGCGGTCCAGATCAGGAAGCGCATCGGCATGGTATTTCAGAAACCCAATCCGTTCCCTAAAAGCATTTTCGATAATATAAGCTACGGCCTGAAAGTCAACGGCATTACCGACAAATCGCTTATTCAGGAGAAGGTAGAAGGGGCCTTGAAAAAGGCAGCCTTGTGGGATGAGGTAAAGGATAGATTATCGGATAGCGCATTGCGGCTTTCCGGAGGCCAGCAACAGCGGCTGTGCATCGCCAGGTGCCTTGCGGTTGAGTCCGAAGTGATCCTTTTTGACGAGCCCTGCGCAAGCCTGGATCCTATCTCGACCGCTAAGATCGAAGAGCTTATCCTGGAGTTGAAAGAGGATTACACCATCGTCATTGTGACGCATAATATGCAGCAGGCAGCAAGGGTTGCGGATTACACCGCATTCTTCTTGATGGGAGAGCTGGTTGAGTTCGGCAAGACCCAGGACATATTTACCAAACCTAAAGATCACAAAACAGAGGCCTATATTACCGGGCGGTTTGGATAGAAGAGAGGGGAACATAATGGAAAGACACCTGGACCGGGAGTTGACGGAGCTGAAACAACAGTTGCTTAAGATGAGCACTCTGGTTGAGGCAGCGATATTCGAATCTATCGAAGCATTGAAAGAGCTGAATATCGGGAAAGCCAATAAGATAATCAGCGAAGACAGGATCATTGACGAAATAGAGAATGAGATTGACGAGCGCTGCCTTGATCTCATAGCCCTCAAGCAGCCTATGGCAGTTGACCTGCGTTTCATTATGATGTCGATGAATATTTCGACGGACTTAGAAAGGATAGCGGATCTGGCGGTAGATATCGCCCAGCGCGTCCAGGACCTTGTAGGCAAACCCCTGCTAAAACCCCTTATCGATATCCCGAAGCTTACTCTCCTTGCCCAGGAGATGACCAAAGATGCCTTAGATGCCTTTGTGAACAGGGATGCGCAATTAGCCGCAAGCATCATCTTGCGCGACAGCGAGGCCGATAAACTGCGCAACCTGGTGCAGAAAGAACTGATCGAGGAATATATGAGCAAGGACCCATCTACGGCTCCCCGCGCAGTGCCCCTTCTTTTGATCGCCCGCCACTTAGAAAGGATCTGCGATCATGCCACCAACATAGCCGAAGACGTTATCTACATGGTCAAGGCCGACGTAGTAAAGCACCATCCCGAAAGACTGCAATAACAGCCCCGTATCCTCCCTCAAATTTTCTTGATAGTCACCGTATCCGGCCCTATAATACTTATACAGATTAAGGGGGCGTATGGTAAGAAAGATCAAGAAAATACTTAAGAGCAAACCTACCATTGAAGGCGCCGGAGTGCATTTAAAAAGGGCATTCGGATATTATCACCTGCCGCAGTTCGACCCGTTTTTGATGCTCGACGATTTCCGTTCGGATAACCCCGATCATTACCTGCCGGGATTCCCCTGGCATCCTCACCGGGGGATAGAAACGATTACCTATATGCTGGAAGGCCATGTTGAGCACGGCGATAGCATGGGCAACAAGGGGGTTATTACGGCAGGCGATGTGCAGTGGATGACTGCCGGCAGCGGCGTTATCCACCAGGAGATGCCCGGGGGCGATAAAAAAGGGCGCATGGGCGGCTTCCAGCTGTGGGCGAACCTGCCGGCCAAACAAAAGATGCTGGATCCCCGCTACCGGGACGTGAAAAAGGATACGATCCCCGAAGTTAAACGCAAAGACGGCACGGTGATAAAGATCATTTGCGGCAAAGCTGACGGTGTGCAGGGGCCGGTAAGAGATATCGTGATCGATCCCGAGTATCTCGATATAGCGATACCTGCCAAAACCACATTTACCCATACGGTAAGGCCAGGGCAGACGGTCTTTGCTTATGTATTCGAGGGAGAGGGGTATTTTGATAAGGGGAAGGATTCGTTTGCCTACGAAGTAGAGGGAGCAAATTATTTTGATTTTAAAAGAGAGTGCGTGATTGCGGCAGAAAGCTTGGTATTGTATGGGGACGGAGACGAGCTTTGCGTGACTACAACGGATAAATCAGTACGATTCCTGCTCATTTCAGGAAAGCCGCTCAAAGAGCCGATTGCCTGGTATGGCCCTATTGTTATGAATACCCAGGAAGAGCTTAGGGTAGCTTTCGAGGAATACAACAACGGCACCTTTGTAAAGAAAAGGGGCAAGTGATGGATAAGAAAGCATCTCCCAAAAGAGCACTTATTACCGGCGGCGCCGGTTTTATCGGTTCGCATTTATGCGAGGAGCTCCTGTCGCGCGGTTTTAAGGTTACCGCGGTCGATAACCTATCCACTTCCCGCAGGTCCAACCTCTCGGCAGTAATCAAAAACAAGAATTTCAGGTTCTACAAAGGCTCTATCCTTGACGAGAAGCTGATGCGCAGGCTTGTTCGAAACTGCGACATCGTCTATCATATGGCGGCGGCTGTCGGCGTAAAGTACATCCTGTCCAATCCCTTAGGTTCGATAATCACCAATATCAAGGGAACCGAGATCGTGCTTGAGCTGGCGGACAAGTACCATAAAAAAGTTATCCTTGCCTCTACTTCCGAGGTCTACGGAAAACACGCCTGCGAGCCTTTCAAGGAAGAGGATGACCGGATATTGGGCCCGGTAAACAAGAGCAGGTGGAGTTATGCCGAGGCCAAGGCCATGGATGAATTCCTGGCCCTGGCTTACGTGAAAGAGCGCAAACTTGCGGTTGTGATCGTCCGGTTTTTTAACACCGTCGGACCCAGGCAGACAGGCCGTTACGGGATGGTCCTTCCGGGATTCATCCTCAATGCCCTTGAGAACAAGCCTATTACCGTCTATGGCACCGGAGAGCAGATGCGTTCGTTTACTTTTGTCAAAGACGCGGTAAACGCGGTCGTGGAGCTAAGCCTTAAAAAGCAGGCCGAAGGCCAGGTATTTAACGTAGGCGGCGGCGCAAACATAACCATCAAGGACCTGGCAGAAAAAGTCAAGCAGAGGGCATTTTCCTCCTCGCGCATAGTCTTTATACCGTATGAGCAGGCCTACAAGGGAAAGGCCGAAGATTTTGAGGATATGGTTTGCCGGATCCCGGATATCTGCAAATTGCAGAAGATGATCGGGTTTAAGCCGGGATTTTCCATGGATCAAATAGTCGATCTGACGATCGAGTACTTTCGAAAGGTGAAAAAATGCGGATTAACAGGCTGCTTGCGCTAATCCTCTCGGCGTTACTATCCGGCCATGTTATGGCGTTCGCCGGCCAGGAGAAGGCAGAGGTAGGGGCCAAACTCAGGGAAGAGCCTGTCCGGTACATCGAAAACAACCGGTTGTTTTTCAGCTCTTATTACGAATACAGCGCAGTAAAGCAGGACGGAAGAAAAGGGCAGTGGAGGCTTTTTACCAATACCGCAGGGTATTCATTCGCTAACGGGTTTACCCCTTACTTCGAAGCGGATTCCTGGGAGCGTTTTCATAACAGCGACCAACTTTTTAATACAGGCGCGTATCTTACATTCAAGGATTCTTCCTACCTGCATTCTGAGATAGGTTTTGGTAACGACATAACCTACCTGCCGAAATTCCGCTTCCTCCAGGAGTATGAACACAGGCTTGCCGGCAGCGTATCCTGGCAGGCCGGCTTCAAATATCTGCATTATCCTTCCAACGATGTGTATACCGGCTATCCGGGGCTTATTTATTATTTCGGCGATAATTATCTAGGCGCTTTTTACGACGCCTCTTTTACCGAAAGCCGCGGTGCGGCGCATGCGGCGTTATTCAAAGGTAATATTGCCCTGAATAAATACATGAACCTCTGGTTCGGCGGGGCAGCGGGAGAAAGGCTTTACGATATCGACCTGCTGAAGGCCTCCAGGCAATACGGCTATATAGTCTATAGCGGCGCGGACTTCAAGGTGTACAAAGAGCTAAGGCTGCGGTTAGGGTTTTCTTACGGCACGGAAAGGCCTGCCTTTGTAAGCAGGAGCATAGATTACGGGCTTTCGGTAAAGTTTTAAGTTCATGCATAATTATCACATCCAGTTTATTTGGCAGCTGAACAACCTCCTGGCAGCGGCCTCTTTTTTTATGAGCGCCTTTATCATTATGTATGCCGCCTCCAGGGGTTTTTTTGCGAAGATGCGCTCCAGACACCTGGTCCTTTTAAAAAAGAGGCTGGAGAGCGTGGCAGCCTCAAAAACCCTGACCGTCAACGACAGATGCAGGCTGCTTATCGGCAAGATCGACCCGTTGGAGGCAGCGGATGTCATCAGCAACAAGAGCCTGGTCCTGCCTCAAAAACTCAATGAAGAGCTGAAGGCCTGTTTTATCGCCGAAGACAAGATACACCAGATCGAGCATATCGCCTTAAAATCGAGGAATAAATGGAGGCGGATCCAGGCGCTCATCAGCCTGGGGTCTTCCGAAGACCCTTCGATCCTTACGGCGCTTGAAAAAAGCCTCTTGGAAAAGGACGAGGATATTTCTTATTTTTCCATGCTTTCCCTCGGGCATATGAAGAGCGTTCCCGCCGCCAAGGTGCTCCTGGATTTTTTAGGCAAGCACATCTACAGCGGGCACAAGGTCATCTCACTGCTGGAGGATTTTCCCCCTTCTATCGTGGAAGACGTGGTAAACACTACGCACAGCCCGGATCCTTTTGTGCGGTTCTGGTGCGTTAAACTTCTTTCTAAATTCAGGCCCGTTCAATGCCTGGGCCGGATAGCAGAATTGACTCAGGATACCTCAAGCGATGTACGGGCTGCCGCATGCGAATGCCTGGGTGAGATAGGCCTGCCTGAAGCTAAGCCCGCTCTTGCGCATTGCCTGCATGATGGTGTGTGGTTCGTGAGGATGCATGCGGTAAGGGCGCTTTCTAAGGTTTCAAAAAGCGAATGCATCCCGTTGTGTACGCCTATGCTTAAGGATAGCGACTTGTTAGTCAGAGAGAGCGCAAGGAACGCCATTGCGCTATATGCCCCCCATGCGGCCGGATAACCTCATCTACGTTATTTTTATTATATGCTTCGGATACTTCGTTATCCTGAATATGTATTATGTCAGCCTGACGTTCGTCGCTTTATTCGAAAGCAGAAGAAGGACCAAGGAAAGCTCGACCGAAGATTATCATCGCCTGACCGTTTCGGCGTTCACCCTTCCGGTAAGCTTCATCATTCCGGCGCATAACGAAGAAAGCTGGATCGGGGATTGTTTGAAATCCGTCCTACGCCAGGATTACCCGGAATTCGAGGTCCTCGTAGTCGATGACCACTCCACGGATAAGACGTTCCAGGTCTTAGACGGGCTCCTGAAGCTGGAACCCACAAAGAAAGATTATGTCGAGCATTTTGTCTGCGGAGAAGTAAGCGGCATCTTTGCCTCCCGGAACCATCCCCATGTTACCGTCATCACCAAGAGCAGCGGATGCAAGAAGGCCGGCGCCATAAATTCTGCCTTGAACCTGGCAAGGTATAAGTATATTTGCGTCATCGATGCCGACACGGTATTGGAGCCGGATGCCCTGATCAAGGTTATGGCGCAGGTCCAGAAAGACCCGGATAAGATCATCGGCATCGCAGGGTTTTTTGGCCTGGTCAACGGCTTTCGTATAAAAGACGGCCGGATCATCGAAAGAAGTTTTTCGCTCAATCCGGTAGTGGCGTATCAAAACATCGAATATATCCGCTCGCTGGCGGCACATCGGGTTGCCTGGAGCAAATATAATGCCATGCCGAATGTGGCCGGAGGGTTCGGGATATGGCGCAGGGATATCCTTTTGGAGCTGGGAGGCTACGCGTCGGAATACAGCTCCGAGGACCTTGAGTTTACCTTCAGGGCCCACGACTACATTATCGAGAAAAAGAAAGAGGGGTATCAGATACTGATGCTGCCGTATTTGGTCGGCTGGACAGAAGGCCCGTCGAATATGTCTTCTTTCATTATTCAGCGTGACCGCTGGCAGCGGGTCGTCAATGAAGCGGTCTGGAAATACAGGCATATGATCTTGCGCCCCAGCCATAAAACCATAGCCTTCCTTACGCTGCCGTATTTCTTGTTCTACGAAGTCCTGGGGATATTTTTTGAAGTAGCCGCCATTGCGCTGGTGGCCTGGGGAATCCTTAGCGGGGTGTTGGACCTGGGGATATTTTTTACGTACATCGTTTTTATGATCCTATGCAACGCCGTTATCTCTCTGACGGCGCTGTTTATTTTTGTCCGCGACCAGGCGGTATTAAAGACGCGGTACGTGATCTATTTTGCTATCCTCATTTTTCTGGAGTTTTTCTGGTATAGATGGCTGATGACCGTCGCGAAATTGTCAGGCACGATCAATTATTGCAAGGGCGTGCGTACCTTTGATAAGTACGAGCGCCTGAAAAGATAACACAGGCGGCATTAAGCCTTGCTAAGCGCAACAATCAGCCCTATAATACAATATTGATATCACATTAAAAGACGAAAGGGGCTATTATGCTTTTTAGATTTCTTCCCAAAGAATTCAGTTTCTTCGACCTTTTTGACAAGCAGGTTGACTATGCCGTTGACGCGTCGAATTATTTCAAGGACCTGGTTTCCAAGGGTAGCGTCAATGATGCCTCATTGGAAAAAATAAAAGACATCGAGCATCAGGGCGATGACGTCGCGCACGATATTTTTGATAACCTGAACAAGACCTTCATCACTCCTTTTGACCGGGAGGATATCCACGCCTTAGCCAAAGAGCTGGATAACATCATCGATATGGTCAATACGATCACCAGCCGGCTTAAGATCTACAAGCTGTCTCCCAATGATAAGAACCTGGTGGAATTCGCTGCGGTGATCTCGGACTCCGTGGGCGCGGTAGCCTGCGCGGTCAAAGGCTTGCGCCACAGCAAAAACCCCAAGGCTATCCAGGAGTCATGCGTGGAGATCAACCGGCTCGAGAATGTCGGCGACTCCATGAGAGACGCGATCTTTGCCGAACTCTTCGAGAAGACCAAGGACCCGGTTGCCATCATCAAATGGAAAGAAATATACCAAGATGCGGAGACCCTGCTGGACATCTGCGAAGACGTGACCCACGTGGTGGGGGCCATACTTTTGAAGCAGGCATAATCGATGACCCTGGCCGTTTTTCTTCTTATCCTCCTTGCCCTGACCTTCGATTTCCTGAACGGTTTCCATGATTCCGCGAATTCCATTGCTACGATCGTTTCGACGCGGGTGCTTTCTCCGCGTTATGCGGTTATCTGGGCGGCCTTTTTCAACTTTGTCGCCTTCCTTTTCTTCGGGCTGCACGTCGCCAATACTATCGGCAAGGGGATCATCGACATAGCGATCGTAGATAAAGCGGTTATCTGCGGCGCACTCGTAGGCGCCTGCGGTTGGAACATCATTACCTGGTTCTTCGGTTTGCCCACAAGCTCTTCCCACGCCTTGATAGGAGGCATGATCGGTTCAGCGGTGGTAAAAGCCGGGACGGGTTCTCTTGTGTGGGCAGGCATCCTTAAAACCGTCACCTTCATTTTTGTTTCGCCGATACTGGGCTTGGTTCTGGGGCTGGGATTCGGCATTGCCGTCTATTGGACATTCCGCAGGAGCGCGCCGTTAAAGGTTGACCATATCTTCAGGAAAGGGCAGTTGATCTCTGCGGCATTCTATAGCCTGGGCCACGGAGGCAACGATGCGCAAAAGACTATGGGTATTATCGCCAGCCTTCTTTTTAGCGCCGGTTTATTGGGCGATAAATTCTATGTCCCTTTTTGGGTTGTTATCTGCTGCCAGGGCGCTATTGCGCTGGGGACGATGTTCGGCGGGTGGCGTATCGTCAAGACGATGGGGCAAAAGGTGGCAAAGCTTAAGCCGGTGGACGGATTTTGTGCGGAAGCCGGCGCGTCCGTTATGTTGTTTATTTCCACGGCCTTTGGCATTCCGGTGAGCACGACACATACTATTACCGGTTCGATCATGGGCATAGGCTCCTTGCGGCGGTTAAACGCAGTCCGCTGGGGCGTCGCCGGAAGGATCATTTGGGCCTGGATCCTGACGATCCCGTGTTCAGCGCTGATGTCGGCTTCGGTTTATTTTCTCATCCCAAAATAAAAAAGGAGGTACCGATGAAATTTCTCAAAACCGCAGTAATCGGGTCAGCTGTGTTTGGGGTGATCGTCTTTCTGTCCGGCTTATCATATGCGCAAGAGGCATCTGCGGTAAAAGACTCTCCGGAATGGAAAGTAAAGCATGATGTAAAAATGAAGATTTTACAGGATTCCGCAACGGCTCTCCAGCAGACAAATCCCGGTTTGGCAAAAAAGCTGGACGATCTTATCTATGAGGAAACGAATGAATCAAAAGAGGGATCGGGAGAGAGCAAGGAAAAGAACGAGGAAAATGCAAGTATTCTTACTGACGCCGCAAAGGCCCTCCAGCACACACATCCCGATCTGGCAAAGGGCCTGAAGCAAATGATAAGGCTCAAGGAGAAGCCGGGGCCAGCGGATAACAAATAACGCAAAGAAGCAATAATCAGGCAGTTTCAGGGCCGGACGTGATTGTCCGGCCCTTTTTATTGAAACGTTTTTGAAGTTGCTACATCTAAATATTAGAAAGAAGGATCTATGAATAGAATAGGGGGTGTACG
>Ga0335071_10005096_pt1 | contig 13695 bp, 13 predicted proteins | sample Lox_Sample_15_FD_206724 | JGI IMG/M metagenome (GOLD analysis project Ga0335071, IMG submission 206724) | Soil microbial communities from Loxahatchee National Wildlife Refuge, Florida, United States - Lox_Sample_1.5 | ecosystem: Environmental > Terrestrial > Soil > Wetlands | place: USA... | reverse complement strand
GCGCCAGGCTGGTGCCGATGTAGATCGACATCGTGGCGCGCCCGGCGTGGCTCGGCGGCACCAACCGGGTGGCGATCGGCGCGATGATCGACCACAGCAGGCCATGGGTGAGCGCGCACAACACCCGCCCGCCGGCCAGCACCGCGAAGTTGGGCGCCAGCGCCGAGATCAGTTGCGAGACGGTCAGGCAGACCAGGCTGAACACCAGCGCGCGCCGGCGCGGCCAGTGCGCCGTCCAGCGCACCAGCGGAAACGTCGACAGGGCCGCCACCAGCGCATACCAGGACAGGAGGGTCCCGACCAGCACCACGCTGACATGCAGGTTCCGGGCGATCGCCGACAGGGCGCCCACCGGCAGGATTTCCGCCGTGACATAGACGAAGGCGGCGGCGGCCAGCACAGCAAGCTGAGCCGCGACCCGTGGCGTCCACGTTCGCGCGGCAGTGGTGGTGGCGGCAGTCATGGCAGTCATCGGTTGGGGCACGCAATCGGCCGGGCAAGGCTGCTGGCGAAATCGCGCTGCACCTACCGTACGCACCGCAACAATAGGTTCCCGCGAGTTAGCGGTTCAACACGCCCACCGACAAGCGGTCAGGAACGGACCAGGCGCGCGATCGCGGCCGAGGCCTCGGCCAGCTTCTCTCGGGCCCTTTCCGGGGCGTCTGGCCCCTCCTCGGCCACGGCGCGGGTGACGCAGTGGCCCAGGTGCTCGTCGAGCAGATTCAGCGCCACCGATCGCAAGGCGCTGTTGACCGCGCTGATCTGGGTGAGGACGTCGATGCAGTACTTGTCTTCCTCGATCATGCGCGCGATGCCGCGCACCTGGCCCTCGATGCGCCGCAGCCGCTTGGCGTAGTTGTCCTTCTGCTGCGAATATCCGTGTGCACTCGTCACCGCTTGAGTCTACCCCATACCCCGATGGGGTATGACCCGGCCGTTTGCGGGCACGAGCGGCCCGGCATACTTGCACGATGACTTCAGGGCAGGCCACACCCACCGATTCGGCGCCGATCGCCGACATCAAACCGCGTAGTCGCGACGTCACCGACGGCCTCGAGAAGGCCGCCGCCCGTGGCATGTTGCGCGCGGTAGGCATGGGCGACGAGGACTTCGCCAAGCCGCAGATCGGGGTCGCCTCGTCCTGGAACGAGATCACGCCGTGCAACCTCTCGCTGGACCGGCTCGCCACGGCGGTCAAGGAGGGCGTGTTCTCGGCCGGCGGCTACCCGCTCGAGTTCGGCACCATCTCGGTGTCCGACGGCATCTCGATGGGCCACGAGGGGATGCATTTCTCGCTGCCGTCGCGGGAACTGATCGCCGACAGCGTCGAAACCGTGATGCAGGCCGAGCGGCTGGACGGCTCGGTCCTGTTGGCCGGCTGCGACAAGTCGCTGCCCGGGATGCTGATGGCCGCCGCGCGCCTGGACCTCGCGGCCGTGTTCCTCTACGCCGGCTCCATTCTGCCGGGGGTGGCCAAGCTGTCCGACGGCAGCGAGCGTGAGGTCACGATCATCGACGCGTTCGAGGCGGTGGGCGCGTGCGCCCGCGGACTGATGCCCCGCGAGGACGTCGACGCCATCGAGCGCGCGATCTGCCCGGGCGAGGGCGCGTGCGGCGGCATGTACACCGCCAACACCATGGCCTGTTCCGCCGAGGCGCTGGGCATGTCGCTGCCGGGCAGCGCGGCCCCGCCCGCGACCGACCGCCGGCGCGACGGGTTCGCGCGCCGCAGCGGTGAGGCCGTCGTCGAGCTGCTGCGGCGCGGCATCACGGCGCGCGACATCCTCACCAAGGAGGCCTTCGAGAACGCGATCGCGGTGGTGATGGCGTTCGGCGGCTCGACCAACGCGGTGCTGCACCTGCTGGCCATCGCGCACGAGGCCGACGTCGCGCTCGCCCTCGACGACTTCAGCCGGATCGGGTCGAAGGTGCCGCACCTGGCCGACGTCAAGCCGTTCGGCCGGCACGTCATGTCCCACGTCGACCACATCGGCGGCGTGCCGGTGATCATGAAGGCACTGCTGGACGCGGGCCTGCTGAACGGCGACTGCCTGACGGTGACCGGACAGACCGTCGCCGACAACCTGGCCGCGATCGCCCCGCCCGACCCGGACGGCAAGGTGCTGCGGGCCCTGGACAACCCGATCCACCCGACCGGCGGGATCACCATCCTGCACGGATCGCTCGCGCCCGAAGGCGCGGTGGTCAAGACGGCGGGTTTCGACTCCGACGTGTTCGAAGGCACCGCAAGGGTTTTCGACGGCGAACGCGCCGCGCTCGACGCGCTCGAGGACGGCACCATCACCAAGGGCGACGCCGTGGTGATCCGCTACGAGGGCCCCAAGGGCGGTCCCGGGATGCGCGAGATGCTCGCCATCACCGGCGCGATCAAGGGCGCCGGCCTCGGCAAGGACGTTCTGCTGCTTACCGACGGCCGGTTCTCCGGCGGCACGACCGGCCTCTGCGTGGGACACGTCGCGCCGGAGGCGATCGACGGCGGGCCGATCGCCTTGCTTCGCGACGGCGACCGGATCCGGCTCGACGTGGCCGGCCGCACCCTCGACGTGCTGGCCGACCCGCCCGAATTCGAGGCGCGGCGAAGGGATTTCACCCCTCCCCCGCCCCGTTACAAGACTGGGGTGTTGGCCAAGTACGTCAAGCTGGTCAGCTCGGCCGCGAACGGCGCGGTCTGCGGCTAGCCCGAACCGCGTTCCGGCCTAACCGAATTCGAAACTACGCGTGCGTGGCCGCCGCGCGCGTGCGCATGCCGAAGTACGTGGCGTTGAGGCCCAGGACCGTAAGCAGCGCACCCGCGACGACGTTTGACCAGACCATGCCGGCGGTGGGCTCGAAACCGCGCAGCACCCAGGGCGACACGATGAGCCAGCCGCCGAGCACCGGCAATGTCCAGGTCAGGCCGTGCGCGCGGTCCAGCGCCGTGGCGAACCCGTACGCCAAGAACGCCACCGCGATACCGACGATCAGGTCGGACGTGGCAAGCGATCCCGTCGCGCTGAACCCGACGATCCACGGCGACGCGGCCACGTACAGGCCCGTCAGCAGGGCCAGGCCGAAGGTGACGTGCGCACTCATCGACTCGGCAACGCGCTCATAATTCGCGCGCAGAGCCAACAGATCGGGGTGGTGATCTATTGATGAATGGACCGTACTCATTTTGTGACCTTTCTGTTATGCAGCAAGCCTTTTGGGCTCGCTGCAACCCATCCATCCGCTGTCAAGATTACGCCCGATCGAGCAACCGCGTAGGGTCGTAACACATGGACATCGCCGACCGATTGCGGCTCGATGTCCCGGTGGGACAGGCCGGAATGGGCGGCGGGCTGGCGAGCGCGCCGCTGGCGGCCGCGGTCGCCACAGCGGGTGGCTTGGGAACCCTGGGCATCGCCACCCCGCGCCGGCTACGAGCCTCGATCGACCAGGTGCGCGAAACGGCTCCCGGCCGTGCCGTCGCGGTAAACCTGTTGATGCCCTTCGTTCATCGCCACCACGTCGCGGTCTGCGTGGAAGCCGGCGTGGACGTGGCCGTGTTGGCGTTCGGCGAAAAACGTGGGCTCGTCGAGCACCTGCGCCGGGCCGGAGTCTTCGTCTTCGTGATGGTGGGCACCGAGGCCCAGGCGCGCGCCGCGGTCGCCCGGGGCGCCGACGGTTTGATCGCCCAGGGGCGGCAGGCCGGCGGCCATCTCGTGGGAACGATGCCGGCCCTGGACTTCCTGCCCCACGCCCTCGGGGTGGCCGGCAACCGCCCGGTCTTTCTGGCCGGCGGCATCGCCACCGCCGCCGACACCCGCGCCGCGCTGGATGCCGGCGCCGACGGGGTCATCGCCGGCACGCGATTCCTCCTGACCCACGAGGCCAACGCGAGCCGGGGGTATCAGCGGCGAATCATGCAGGCGGACAGGACGATCGAGACCAACCTGTTCGGTCTGAGCTGGCCGCTGCGCCATCGCGTCGTGCCCAACGCGGCCACCCGCCGCTGGTGCGGCGACGACGGGCGTGCCAAAGCGCTACCCGCCGCCCTCAACGCGGCCAGCCGCCCGCTGTCGGTGCTGGGCTATTTCGACGCGGGTGCGCTGATGCGCATGCAGTCACCGGCGCTCCCGTTCTTCACACCGCTGGCCCCGGTGGCCGGAGTGCCCGATTCCTGGCTGGACAGCGCGGCCCTGTACGCCGGCGAAACCGCGCTGCGGATCAACGAACTCACCTCCGCCGGGCAGGCCGTCAGGGACCTCACCCCGCACTGACGGCCTCACCGCACCAGCGCCAGCGCAAAACCGTCCCAGTGCTTGGCGCCGACGGTCTGGATCACAGCCGTGTCCAGCCGCGGGTGCTCGCCCATCGCCTGCAACGCCTGCCGGGTCGCCCGCACTTTCGCATCACCGGACTCCGCCTCGAGGATCCGGCCCCTCACGAATGACGTTGTCCACCAGGATGACTGAGCCGGCCCGAGCCAGCCGAACCGCCCAGTCGAGATACGCGGCGTTGTTCTCCTTGTCGGCGTCGATGAACACCAGATCGAAGGGGTCACCGTTCAGCGTCGGCAAGGTGTCCAGCGCGGCGCCGACGATCACCTCGACGCGGGCGCCCACGCCGGCCCGCTGCAGGTTGGAGCGCGCGACCTCGGCATGCTTAGGCTCGTATTCCAGCGTCACCACGCGACCGTCGGGTCCCGCCCCGCGCGCCAGCCAGATCGTGCTGAAGCCCCCCAGCGTGCCGATCTCGAGGATGCGGCGCGCCCGGATCGCACCGGCCAGTAGCGACAGGAACTTGCCCTGCTGCGCCGAGACCGCGATCTGCGGCAGCCCGGCGGCATCGCTGGCCTGCAGCGCCGCGGTCAAGGCCGGATCCTCGCCCACCACCGTGCTGTCCAAGAATGCGTCGACGTCTTTCGGAGTTGGGTCTACCGTCATGACGCCCACGCTACGCGGCCGCGGCCGGCCCATCCCGCCTATTTACGGGATACCCGTAGGGGGTATATAGTCACACGGTGTGGTTGTTCCACAGCTAGTTCCCAACACAGAGAAGGGTGATGGAAAAATGGCGACCTACGACGCAGGAACCCTGCTGACCTGTGGCCACGAGGGCTGCGGATGTCGCGTTCGCATCGAGGTTCCCTGCCACTGTTCCGGTGCGGGCGAGCCGTACCGCTGCACGTGCGGCGACGAGCTGACCCCGGTCGAGTAGCCCCGGCACGCCGGTCGTGCGTTCGGGCCTCAAGGGTGGTGGCATCACCGCCCGAACACGCGACCGGCCAGCTCGAGCCCGGCCGCCAGGCATAGCGCGACGGCCGACGCGCCGACCGCCACCGTGTAACCGCCCGGCTCGATGCGCCAGGCTCGCGCGCCGCCGTCGTAGTGGGCGAGCAGGCGTGCGTCGGCCTCGATGGTCACCCGGCGGGTTTCGCCCGGCTCGAGCTCGACCCGCTCGAATCCCAGCAGCCGCAGGCATCGCTCGCCGGGGGTCGCGGTCAGGTACAGCTGCGGGACGTCGGCCCCGCCGCGATCGCCGACGTTGACGACGCTGAAACTGGCGCTGATCGTGTCCCCGCCGCCGATCGCTAGGTCGTGGTACTCAAACCTGGTGTAGGACAAGCCATGACCGAACGCGAACATCGGCGCCAGGCCGCTCTTTGCGTGCCAGCGGTAGCCGACGTCGGCCCCTTCGAAGTAGTCGATCGTGGTCGGTGTCCCCCAGGGGGCACCGAGGCCGGGAAGCTCCGGCCGTGGCGTCTGATCGAGGTCGACCGGGAACGTGACGGGCAGCCGGCCCGACGGATTCACCCGGCCGGCAAGGATTTCCGCGATTGCCCGGCCACCGGCCTGACCCGGATACCACGCCTGCACGACCGCGTTCACCGAACCCCGCCAGGGCATGGCCGCCGGGTTCCCGGTCTCCAGCACCACCACGGTGTTCGGGTTGGCCGCCGCCACCGCGGCGACGAGCGCGTCCTGGCCCCACGGCAGCGACAGGTCGGCGCCGTCGAAACCCTCCCCTTCGGCACGGACCGCGAACACGATCGCGACGTCGGCCCGCCGCGCCGCCAGCGCCGCCTCGGCCGGAGTCACCCCGGGATCGAACTCGATGCGCGCGTGGACAAGCAGCTTCTTCAGCTCGTGCAGCGGGCTCGATGGCAGCACGTACAGGCTGCGCACGCCCGCCTCCAAACCCGCACCGCCGATCGGGATCACGGCCGCGTAACCCCCTGCGGGCACGACGGCGCTCGACCCGTATCCGGCCGCGACGCCGAGCTGCGCATGGCCGCCGATCACGGCGATGCGCGCCGTCGACTCGGGCGATAACGGCAACACCCCCCGATTGACGAGCAGCACGATCCCCTGCCGCGCGATCCGCAGGGCGATCTCGTTGTGCTCGGCCAGATTTGGAAGCGGCGCCGCCGAGGGCCGGTCGACGCCGACGGCGAACATCGACCGCAGGATTCGCCGCACCATGTCGGACAGGCGCTGTCGGGGCAACCGGCCGTCGGCGTACGCCTCGCGCAGCGGCTCGCCGAATGCCTCCGCATCCCAGAGCAGCTCGTCGATCTGCGCCCCGCATTCCTGGTCGAGGCCGGCCAGCGCGCACCGCCAGCTCGGGGTCGCACCCCAATCGGACATGACCCATCCGGGGTATCCCCAGGCGCCCTTCAGCACACCGTTGATCAAGACGTCGTTGGCCGCGGCGTAGTCGCCGTTGACCATGTTGTAGGCCGTCATGACGGCGCCGGGCCGGGAGCGCTCGATGGCGATCTCGAAGGCCAGCAGGTCGGATTCGCGGTGCGCGTCGGGATCGATGACCGCGTCCAGCCAGTGCCGGTTGGTCTCGTTGCAGTTCAGCGAAAAGTGCTTGACCGTCGAGATGACGCCCTGCCGTTGGATCCCCGTGACCGATTCGGCGGCGATCGTGGCGGTCAAAAGCGGGTCCTCCGAGAGGTATTCGAAGTTGCGCCCGTTGCGGGGGTCGCGCACCAGGTTCATGGCGCCCGCCAGCTGGACGTTGAACCCACGGCTGCGGGCCTCCCGGCCGATCACCTCACCCGCGGCGCGGGCCAGCGCCGGGTCGAACCCGGCGGCCAGCGCCAGCCCGGCCGGCAACGCCGTGGCCGTGTCGCCCGGGCGGTAGCCGGGGTTGGTGACCCCGAGACCGGCGTCGCTCATCAACAGCGCCGGGACACCGAGCCGCGGAACCCCGGGCACATAGCCCGCGCTCATCGGCACGCCCGGCGGGATGCGTTCGTCGCGCCGAGGGAACAGTTCGCTGGCGCCCATCACCCCGACCAGGAGCGAGAACCGCTCGTCGTCGGTCATTTGCGACTCGACCTCGCGGGCCCGGGCCCCGGCCTCGTCGGGGTCGCTCATCGCGCACCCTCTTTGGCGTAGACGACACGCAGCACGTGCCCCAGTTCCGGCCCCATCACCAGCTCGGTCAACTCACAGATCGTCGCGACGAACGCGGGGCCGTGCGGCGGCTCGGCCTGGCACAAATGATGCGCCACCTCGTGCAGCACCACCAGCTCGCGCAGCGCCCAGTCGGCGGTGTCGCGGTCGGGAACCGCGATAGTGCCCGCGCCGTCCCGGTTTTCGTAGTGGGCCGCGGTGGCGGCCCGCCGCGGCCGCACCGTCAGCGGCGAAGCGCCCGGCCAACGTCGCCGCACCGACGGCAGCGCCAGCACCTCGTCGACGTAGCGCTGCACGGAGGCGACCGACCCGAATCGGCCCTCGGGCGGCAGGGTCAACTGCGTGCCGAAGAACTCCACCACGGGAGACCCGTGCTCGGCGGCACGGTCGAGCAAGGTCCGGACGAACTCCTCAGCGGCGTAAACCCTGGCGCGCTGGGAATCTCGGGGTGCACCGGCCCGCGTCACCGGCGCAATGCGCTCCGGGCGCCGGGCAGCTCGGGGCTGTTACCGAGCCGCGCCCGCCGACCGGCCCGGTCGCCCGCGCGTCGCGCCGCCGAGGAATAGCCGGCCGACGCCCGGTGGGCTTGCCAGCTGCCGCGCGCCTTCGACGTGTTCCGGTAGTGGTCGCGCAGCTCGAGTTCCTTGTCCCGCAAGGCGATAGCGGTGCCCGGCGGACGGCGGCGATCCTTGGTGGCCTCGCGCGTGGCCTCCTCGCGGGCCTCGGCCAGGCGCTGACCGACGCGGGCCCCGAACGCGAGCTGGAAGTTGAGCCGGGCGGTGATGGTCGGCGTGGGTCGGTGCGCGCCGGACGCGAGGTAGGCGTCCGACGCCCGGACCATCTGGACGACCAGGCCGGCGTAGAGGGCGTGCGTCGCGTCGATGTCCTCGGCGAACCCGTACGCGTACAGGAAGGTCGAGTTCGACGCCACGTCGCAGCGGACGTCATTGGCCGCCGCGATCAGCACGAAAAGTTGCACGTAGGTCCGCAGGCCCCGGGTGCCGGCCGCCCCGATGGTGATGGTCCGCTGCGTCGGGGCCTGCACCGGCGAGCGCTTGGCCGCGTGCGAGCGCGCCACGGCCAGGTCGATGGAGGCCGCCGTCGCCAGCCGCTGCGCCGCGCTCATGAAGGCGTCCGCCTCATGGGTGTTGTCGGTCCCCTCCGCCTGACGCAGCAGCGCGGCGATGCGAGCCAGCATTTTGTCGTCGGTCGTCATCTTGTAGTCCGCCATAGCGCCAAACTACGGGAGCGGTGCGACACAGCCCTCACAGTCGCTTGAGGATCCAGGAGACCACGTCGCCGAGCACCTGGTCGCGCTCCGGTTCGTTGAAGACCTCGTGGTACAGCCCGGGGTAGACCTTCAGCTCGACGTCGGTGGATCCCACGCATTCGACCAGCCGGCGGCTGCCGGCGACGGGGATGAGCCGGTCGTCGGAGCCGTGCACCACCAGCAGCGGCGCGGTCAGTGCCGGCGCCCGCTGCGGCATGGTCTCGCCGACCTGCAGCAGCGCGCGTCCGACGCCGGCCGGGACTTTCCCGTGATACACCAGCGGGTCGGCGTTGTAGGCCGCCACCACCGCCGGGTCCCGGGAGATCGCGTCGACGTCGAGGTCCTGCACCGGAAGGCCGGGCACGACGACACCGAGCACCTTGGCCGCGACCACCATCAGCGGCGACACCAGATCCTGGGCCGCCACCGCCGGCGCCGACAGCACCATCATGTCGTAGTTGTCCGGGCGTTCGACGCCGTAGGCGAACACGATGCCGCCGCCCATGCTGTGCCCGAGCACGATGCACTTGAGGCCGGGATGCTCCCGGGTGGCGATGCGGACCAGGGTGTCGAAATCACCGGTGTACTCGGAGATGTCCCGCACCAGCATCCGCTTGCCGCCGGAGCGGCCGTGCCCGCGGTGGTCCAGCGCGTAGGTGACCAGCCCCGCATCGCCGAAGCACTGCGCGACGTGGTCGTAGCGGCGGGCGTACTCGCCGAGGCCGTGCGACAGCACGACCACCGCCCGCGGCGCGGTGTCCGGCGTCCAGACGTCGTAGACGATGCGCACGCCGCCGACGCCGTCGAAGGTCCGTTCACTGCGCGTAGCCATCATTGGGCAGCGTAGTGGCTCACGGGGTGGGCCTTGACAAAGACTCTTTCGGAGACTCTGTCGGAGACACTGCGTAGGCTCGTGCGCGTGAGGCTGCTCACCGAAAACGCCGGGAACTTTGACCGTGAGTCGGCGGTTGGCGGGGACTTCTCCACCGACGCCGAGCCGTACCGCCGCGAATTGCTCGCGCACTGCTATCGAATGACCGGGTCGTTGCACGACGCCGAGGATCTGGTGCAGGAGACGCTGCTGCGGGCCTGGAAGGCGTACGACCGATTCGAGGGCAGGTCCTCGATGCGGACCTGGTTGCATCGCATCGCCACCAACACCTGCCTGAGCGCGCTGGAGGGCCGCGAGCGGCGCCCGCTGCCGACCGGGCTGGGCCAGCCCAGCTCGGACCCGACGGCCGAGCTGGTGGAACGCCGGGAGGTGCCCTGGCTGGAGCCCCTGCCGGAGCTGACGGACGACCCGGCCGACCCATCGGTCATCGTCGGGTCGCGGGAGTCGGTGCGGTTGGCCTTTGTTGCCGCGCTGCAACACCTTTCGCCCCGGCAGCGGGCTGTGCTGCTGCTGCGCGACGTGCTGCAGTGGAAGGCGGCCGAGGTGGCCGCGGCGATCGGCACCACCACGGCCGCCGTCAACAGCCTGCTGCAGCGGGCCCGCACCCAGCTGGAGGCCCTGCAGCCTAGCGCGGGCGACCGGTTGACGCCGCCGGATTCGGCCGAGGCGCAGGACCTGCTGGACCGCTACATCGCCGCGTTCGAGGCGTACGACATCGACCGGCTGGTCGAGCTGTTCACCGCCGAGGCCATCTGGGAAATGCCGCCGTACGCCGGCTGGTACCGCGGCGCGCGGGACATCATCACGCTCATTCACCAGCAGTGCCCCGCCGAGCATCCCGGGGACATGCGCCTGGTCCCGCTGGTCGCCAACGGCCAGCCCGGCGCGGCCATGTACATGCGCGCGGGCGACGTGCACGTGCCGTTTCAGTTGCACGTGCTCGACGTGCGGGGCGGTCGCGTGTCGCACGTGGTGGCGTTCCTCGACGGCGCGCTGTTCGGCAAGTTCGGGCTGCCGGGTTCCCTGTGACGATGCCGGATCCCCCGCTCGCCGCGCCCGCGCCCGGCAAACCGCTGCTGTTGCTGGGCGCCTTCGACATCGGCGCACTGGGCTACGTCGCCGAGGAGTTCTTCGTATCCGGAACGGCCTTTTCCTACACGCCGGCCGCGGAGTTGGGCCCGGACGGCCGGTGGAGCGTAACCCCCAGCGGCACGGCCGAATACACCACGCGGATCGTGGTGCTGACGCCCGCCGATCCGGCCCACTTCAACGGCACGGCGCTCGTCGAATGGCTGAACGTCAGCGGCGGCATCGATGCTCCGGCCGTGTGGATGATGGCCCATCGCGAGATCCTGCGCGCGGGCTACGCCTACGTCGCGGTCTCGGCCCAGCGGGTGGGGGTGGAGGGCGGCGCGAGCCTGCTCGGCTTCGACATGTCGCTGAAGAGCCAGGACCCGGAGCGGTACGCGGCGCTGCACCACCCCGGCGACGAATTCTCCTACGACATCTTCTCCCAGATCGGGGAGCTAGTCCGCAACACCGCGCTGCTGCGCGCGCAGCACGTGATCGCCGTGGGCGAGTCGCAATCCGCGATGTTCCTGACCACCTACGTCAACGCCGTCGATCCGCTCACCCGAAGCTACGACGGCTTTTTGGTGCATTCGCGGTTCGCGACGGCGGCACCGCTGGACGACATTTCGATCTTCGACGAATCGCAGGCAAACTCGCCGGAGGCGGTCGCATTCCGCCCCGACCTGCGCGCCCCGGTCGTCACGATCATCACCGAAACCGACCTTTTCGGGCCGGTGCGGCATGGCTACTACTTCGCCAGGCAGCCCGACAACGAACGGCTGCGGGTGTGGGAGATCCCGGGTGCCGCGCACGCCGACAACTACACAATCCAGGTGGCGCCGATCGACGACGGCTCGGCACCGGTGGATGCCATCGTGGCGGCTTACGCACCGACCAACATGCTGATGGGCCAAGAGCTGGAGCACTACATCAACTTCGGGCCCCAACACCATTACGTGGTGCAGGCGGCGCTCGCCGCCCTGCACACGTGGGTCCGGACCGGCGAGCCGGCGCCCACGGCCGCACCCATCGGCGCGCACGAAAGCGATCAGCCCCGGCCCATCCTGGATCCCAACGGCATCGCCCACGGCGGTGTCAGAACCCCGTGGGTGGACGTGCCGATCGCCCGGACGTCGGGCATGGGCGCCACAGAGAGCGTCATGGCGGCGATCTTCGGGTCCGGCGAGCCCTTCGACGCCGCGACGTTGCACCGGCTCTATCCGGGCGGAGCCGAGCAATACCTCGACGGCTTCACGGCTGCGCTGGACAAAGCGATCGAAGCGAGGTTCATCCTGCCGGCCGATCGCGCCGAGATCCTCGAGCTGGCCGAGGCGACGTTTCCCGCGCAGCCTTAGAACAGGCGGCTGTCGGGCGCCGGTCCCTCCACCGGCCGGACCAGGCCGGCGCCGGTGACCAGCGGCAGGTCCAGCGCCGACAGCAGACCGGGCGGGGCAGCGCACACCGCGGGGATCGCGTTGACCATCCGCGACGCGCCGGCGATGCGCGCGCCGAGATCGTGGTCGTGGTCCTCGGCCATCTCGAATTCGCACCGCATGCTCGGGGATCCCTCGATCTCGACGCGGTACAGGCCGCGTCCGGACGCCAGTCCGTAGCCGAGATCCTTTGGCGGAATGCAGATGTGGGGCTGGGGCCAATCGGCGGCGATGTCGTCGCGCATCCGCGTCACGTGGTCGAGGATGAAAGTCGGCCTCCCGCCCACGTATCCGGTCAGCGTGGAGCGCATGGCCGCGATCGTTCCCGCCGCGATGTGGCCGGTGGGCGTCTCGAAGGACTCGGCGGCGGGGATGCGTTCGTTGCTCTCCTCGATGTTGTCGATCTTGACGCCCAGCCCGGCGGCGAGCTGGTGCAGGACCGGGCCCCAGCCGAAGGCGAACATTCCCGGCTGGGCCGCGAAGGCCCGGTACTCCGGCGGCTTGCCGAACCCGAGGATCTCGTACACCGCGGCCCGGTCCGGGTAGGTGGCGTAGTTGAACATCTCCGTCACCCGCACCGACTCGATTACCCGGGATACCCCCGAAAGCACCAGCGGCAGAACGTCGTTGGCGAAGCCGGAGTCGATGCCGGTGGTGAAGAACGACACTCCGCCGTCCAGCGCGGCCCGCCGCAACGGGTCGGTGAATGCGCCATCGAGGGCGTCGGGAAACACCAGCGGCACCACCGAGCACGACGCCACGTTCTTGCCGGACCGCAGGATCGACACCATGTCCCCGACCGCCTCGAGCGGCCGCAGGTTGGCGCCTGCGGCGTACACCACCGCGTCGGCGTCACCGGCGAGCATCGGCGCCGGGTCCTGCGTGGCGATCACGCCCACCGGGGCGACACCGCACAGCTCGCCGGCGTCGCGGCCCGCTTTGGCATCGCTGTGCACGACGACATCGACCAGCTCCAGCTCCGGATGGTCGATCACGCCGCGCAGCGCGATCACGCCCATGGAGCCCGGCCCCCAAATTCCCACCTTGAACACGATGGTCTCCTAGTATTAGGACATAAATCATTATATTTTGGACGGATCGTAAGGAGCCCTGCGTGGGTGAGTCAACCGCCAAGTCACCGCCCACCGCCCGCGTGATGGATGTGCTTGGGACGCTGGCGGATTCACCGGGCGGGCGCACATCGGCGGAGTTGGCGAAGGCGTGCCGGATCAGCACCTCGACCTGCGCCCTGGTGCTGGCCGAACTGGAGCGGCGCGGATGGGTGGCGCGGCGCGAGGATCGCCGCTATGTGCTGGGCAGCGGCTTGTTCGGCCTCGTTCACGGGCTGCGCACGCAGTTCCCCCTGCTGGACCGCGGGCGCGACGCGCTGCGCTTCTTGCATGACACGCTCGGCGCGGGCTGCTCGATGTCGCGGATCGGTGACCGCCACCTGACCACCGTCGACGCGGTCGGCCATGGCACCGACGGCGAGCATGCCGTCGGCCAGCGCTTCCCCATCGACCCGCCGTTCGGCCTGGTCGCGATGGCCTGGCGCGACGGCGATTTCGTCGAGGCCTGGCTGCACCGCGTCACGCCGCGGCTGACGCGCGCCGAAAT
>Ga0335071_10005095_pt1 | contig 13696 bp, 12 predicted proteins | sample Lox_Sample_15_FD_206724 | JGI IMG/M metagenome (GOLD analysis project Ga0335071, IMG submission 206724) | Soil microbial communities from Loxahatchee National Wildlife Refuge, Florida, United States - Lox_Sample_1.5 | ecosystem: Environmental > Terrestrial > Soil > Wetlands | place: USA... | reverse complement strand
TGAAGCAACCCTGCGTATGCTGCTGCCCGCCGGACAGTCCGTCCGATCGAATGCGACGGCTCGACTTGCAAGTTGGATGGAAGGATCGGATCGTCCGCGATGAGCGAAGCCGCCAAATCCCAGGCCAGCCCGCCGGGCCCTCACCTGCAGCGGGTGCTGTCCCTTCGCGACCTGTTCTGGTACGGGATCGTCGCCGTAACGCCGAGCGCTCCGGCGACGGTCTTCGGTCTTGCGGATTCGCAGTCGCGAGGCCATGTGGTCTTGACCATCCTGGCGGGCATGGTGGCGATGGTCCTTACCGCGATCAGCTACGGCAGAATGGCTTCGCTTTATCCCTCGGCCGGTTCAGCCTATACCTATGTGAGCCGAGGTATTCATCCCTACGTTGGGTTTGCAGCAGGATGGGCGATGTTGCTCGACTACATCGTCATCCCGCTGTTCTGCGTCATCTATGGCACTCTGGCGTTGCAGCGCGCTTTGCCCTGGTTGCCGTTCTTTGTGGGCAGCGCCCTTTTTGCCGGCGGCATCACCATGCTGAACCTGCATGGTATCCGTTCGACGGCGCGCACGAACCAGGTACTGCTGGCGATTATGTTTGCCGTACTGGGCGCGTTCCTCTTCTGCGCCGTCCGCTATCTATGGGTGCGGCAGGGTCTGGCAGGGCTTTTTTCGACTACGCCGTTCTACAATCCTGCTACCTTCAGCGTTCGACGAATTGCCGGGGCAACGTCATTCGCCGCGCTGACCTACCTGGGGTTCGACGCCGTGACCACGCTGGCCGAGGAGGTAAAGAACCCCCGCCGCAACGTCTTGCTGGCCGCAGTCGGTGTCTGTCTTTTCACGGGGCTGTTCGGCGGATTGCTTGTTTACTTTGGCCAGCTGGTGTGGCCCGATTACAACTCATTCCGCAACCCCGACACCGCTTTTATCGATGTCACGGGCCGGGTGGGTGGGATCCTGTTGCTTAACGCGACCGCCCTGATGCTCGTGGTTGCCAATATCGGCGCCGGACTGACATCGCAAGTGGGCGCGGCACGGCTGCTTTTCGGAATGGGCCGCGAAAAAGTGCTTCCGCCGCGCGTTTTCGCGAGACTCCATCCTGTGCACAATACTCCCGATCTGAACGTAATCCTGCTCGGCATCGTGGCATTCGTCGGCGCCCAGTTCATGAGCTACGAACTGACCGCTGAAGTTCTCAACTTCGGCGCGTTCCTCGGTTTCATGGGAGTCAACGCCGCGGTTCTTTGGCAGTACGGTGTCCGCAGTCCCGCGGGTCACCGCAAGAACCTGATCTTCGACATGATTCTCCCCATCCTCGGCTTCCTATTCTGCGGAGTCATCTGGTGGGGATTAGCCAGCCCCGCGAAGATTGCCGGCAGCGCCTGGCTGCTGATCGGCCTCATCGTGGTTGGCTGGCGCACACAGTGGTATCGCAAGCCGCTCCGGTTGCCCGACCCTTCGATCTACGAGTGAGCGAGCCCGGACGCCGAACCATGGCGGGAGTGAGAAATGAAAGCAGCAGTCTGGCATGGCCGTGAAGACGTGCGCATCGAACAAGTGAAGGAACCACCCATTCCACCGCGGGGCCAGGTGCAGGTTCAAGTGGCCTGGTGCGGTATCTGCGGGACAGATCTGCATGAATACGTTGGCGGGCCGGTCTACATTCCAGTTGACCGACCTCATCCGCTGACCGGGGTGCAGGCCCCGGTTCAGGTGGGTCACGAGATGTCGGGCACGATTATCGCCGTTGGCGATGGCGTCGATGGTTTCAAGGTCGGGGATCGAATCGCCGCCTGTCCCATTGTCGGCTGCATGGAATGCCGTTGGTGCTGCAGCGGCTCAATGGCGCAATGCGACAAGGTGGCTTTCCTCGGCACATCGTGGACCGGCGGCGCGCTCGCCGAGCGGCTCAATCTGAATGCGTACCAGTGTTACAAGTTGACGAATGCGATCAGCGACGAGATTGGCGCGCTCGTTGAGCCTTTCTCCTCAGCGGTCCGCGCGGTCGCGCAGAGCGGAGCCGGGCCGAACGACAATGTGGCCATTGTGGGCGCAGGACCGATCGGCCTGATGGCGCTGATGGCAGCGCGCATCCAGGGCGCTAAGCGCGTCGTCGCTGTTGAAGTGGCCCAGCGACGGATCCAGGCTGCCCTCGAATGTGGGGCCGATGCGGTCATCGATCCAAGCAAATCCGACCCCGAAGCACAGGCTCGCGAAATCACAGGAGGAGACGGATTCGATGTAGTAATGGAATGCGCGGGTCAGCCTGCGTCCGTGCTCATGGCCGGCAGGATCACGCGCACCCGCGGCCGCCTCGTCATCATGGGAGTTTTCGAGAAGCCTACCGCGCTGGATCTCTTCGATCTTGTCTTTCGCGAGAAGATTGTTTCAGGCAGCATGAGCGGATATGGCCTCTATGACGAGACCATTCAGATTATGGGCGACCCGCGCTTTCGTGGTGAGCTCCTCATCAGCGACCGCATTCAACTGGACGATCTTGTCGGGACGGGCTTTCACGGCCTTCTCCACGAGAAGGATCAGCACGTAAAAATCCTGGTGCGGCCGGTATAGCCCGCATTCGGACGTGCCGGTTCTTCACGATAAGGCTTTCGCGCGCCTGTAAGCGCCGAACTCTGCAGCAAGCTGAAGGAGCGCTTCGTCCGAGTCGCGGGCGGCAGCCAGTTGCATGGCGCCATGCGCGCATGGGATCACAACCGTAGGCGCGCCGGCGAGGCTGAACGGCGCTCGATAGCGCAACAAGCGGCTGCGCGTCTGGCTGTGATCGATGCCGACGGCCAGGCGCTCCACCGAGGCCGCAGGCAAAAGAATAAGTTGGTACGTGGCGAAGAGCTCATCCATGCGCGCGCGGAATTCCAAGTGACGTCGCCGCAGTTCCGCGATTTCGCTCAACGACATCACCGCGCCCCATTGCAGGCGCTCGCGGATTGCCGGTTGGAATCGGTCGTAGTGCCCGGCATGAACCTGCGCGGCCTCGAACGCCTGGAGGCGTGGGAAGATCTCCGCTGCGTCTGTCCACCAGCCGGGAGCGATCGGATGGGCCTCGAGTCCAAGAGCCTGCAATAAGCAAACGGTGGCATGGAAGCTGTCGGCGATCTGTGGCTCGCAGTCGTAGAGAAAGCTGTCGTCGACGAAGGCGAATCGTGTGCATCGAACGATCTGGCTGGGCGTGGGAGGCGCGAACGGAGCAGCCAGAAAAGGAGCGTCTTCAATGTCGCGGAAGAACCAACCCATGGTATCGAAGGATTCGGCGAGATGCGCGCCGCCGCGCCAGTCGCCGCGCCCGAACGAGGCGCGATAGCCGGCAAGACCACAGAGTGCAGCGGGAACGCGAATGGAGCCACCGGTATCGGTGCCGATGGACGCTACGGCTGAGCCCTCCTGAATGCTGGCGGCCGAACCGCTGGAGGATCCTCCGGTGAATGCGCCTGGATCGGCCGGCTGCACGCAGTCGCCATAATCGGGATTCTCGCCAGTGATTCCAAAGGCCAGCGGGTGAAGATGAGTCTTGCCGATGATGACTGCGCCGGCCGCGCGAAGTTGTTCCACAAGCCACGAGTCGCGCGGTACGATGCCGTTCAAATCACGGTAGAAGTGAACGCCGCATGACGTCGGCGAGCCGGCAAGATCGAAGAGATCCTTCACTGAAACAGGAAGACCCCAAAGCGCTGAACGGCCGTCGCCGAATGGCCTGTCGCTTCCGCGCGGCATCGCTTCGGCACGGGCTGCCTCGGCGTGCGTCCAGGCGGGATTCTGCCAGATGTAGGTGTTGCGCCCCGCGTTTCTATTACTGCGCGCAAGGGCATCTTCGGCCAGCTCGGACGGTCGGACGGCGCCCGATGCGAGCGCACGGCGAAGATCGCGAATGTTCCGCTGTTCTGTGATCATTGCGTCGACGGTTGCGTGCTGAATTCCTGGCACAACATCATCGCGCACCTGCGCGGCTCACAATGGTGTGGCCTCTTCATCTGCGGACCCGCTTTTCTCTCGCCCGCCCAGCAGGAGTCGGCGCTTCCGATGGGTTCGAGAGGTAAGCAATATTGTCCTCAGATGCGAACGAGGTAAAGCACGGAAGGTCCGATGATCGGTGAGGCGAAGTGCGTCTTTTTGTTGCCACCGGTTACAGTGCCTCCAGGCACAATTGTGCCCTCCACCGGGTGCATCCATTCTGCCCGCAGGGTGCCTTTCACCTGAGACAAATCGACATCGGCGACATCCCCTTCAGGAAAATAGATGATGAACTCGCGCTCAGGATTGGCCAGGCAATAGCCGGTCGTGGATAGCTCGATGGAAGGCGTCATGGAAAGCAGGTCCATGCGATCGGCGTAGTAACGCGTATTGCCCAGCGCCTGCCGTACAGGCTGCCATGTCGGATCGTCTGGGCGGTTCAGGTTGCGCAGGGGATAGCCGGCCCGCGGACCCCAATTCACCTCTGGACAGGGAGCGCCTGCAATGGCGACCCACGAATCCATTAGCAAGGTGTTGTAACCGCGCGTGAAGCTCTTCCACGCCCAGGCTGCAGTTCCGCCGTGGCCCCATAGATGATCGGTGTCGCTTACCGCGACCTTGGACTGATTCCATGGCGGAGGATCCGACTTAAACTTCTGGCCGCCGGGCGAAATCCACTCTGCCGGACTGGCGACCATTTCATCGTTCGATTCGTCTCCTCCAGCGGTCAAGCCGACGGGGTGAGGAGAACCGTTCTTCGCCTCCATTTCGTGCACCGTGTTCACCACCCACCAATCCCAATCCTTGGTGCCACCCTCGTTGCATACCTCATAAAGGACGTTCTCGAGGCCCGCGGTTGTATCCACGATCTTCTGCAGGTAGGCGGTCTGCATGCGGCGGACATCCGGGGAGTCATAGTCGAGCTGCTTGTCGTTATCCTTGTCGCCGTTGAAGTCGTTGATGTTGTTTTGCACGTTGTAGGGATGGCCGGACCAGGTCTGGACGCCGCAGGCCCCGGGCTTGTTGTGGCTGAAGCTCTGGAACAGTTGCACCGCACAATAGATGTTGCGGTTGCGGCATTCGGTCAGCCGGTCTCTTAAGCGCGTAAAGTAAGCAGGGTTGAATTGCGTCAGATCAAACTTAAGGCCGCCGTCGAGGGCAGAACCGGGCCCGGTCCGCAGGTAGAGCGGCGGGTCCCACAGGACTTTATCGGGAGTCCAGGGCGCCCACGCCGTTTGCTGCCACGCCCAAAGCCGCATGAAGTTGTGGTTGTTGGCCATCATCATACTCAGATAGCCTTCCCAGTCGAAGGTGGGTATTGGCGCCGTGCCGGACTCCTGGAAGTTGGCCCAGGTGTGTGAGCCGGTCAAGAACACCGTGCGGCCGTTCCCATCTACGAAATACCTCGGGTTCACCGGGCTTACCCTCAGGGGGCCGGTCGCAGGTGTGAAATTGGCCAAGGCAGACCGCACCCCGGCCGCCGCGAGTGCAACCACCGATCCAGTGCGCTTCAGAAAGCTGCGGCGATTCATGGTGTATCTGTTTTCTCCCTTAAGTTCCAGTTAGGCTTTGTGATTCTCGCTTACGGCACATCGAGCACCAGCACCCAATCTCCGTCGCCATCGTGATTCTTGCCCGGCGGCGTGAAGTCGTGACTGCCGCTATTGCTGAATGGACTGCCGGAAATGTCCTGATAGGAGCCATTCGATGGATCGAACCAGCGGGCACGGACGGAGGATTTCAATGCGCTCATGTTCAATGTGATGGCACGAACGGTCGGCATGTAGACCATTGCCAGGTTTCCCGCTGAAGTTATCGCGGCGGTGGCGTAATCGCTTTCGCTCACTCGCGTGTCTACATTGCCGAACGTGCCAAATCCAGCCGTAAGGAAGGTGTGGTCCTGATCGGGCACGAGGTCCTGCCAGATATAGGAAGTGAAGAATTCCTTCCAAATCTTGAGTTGGGCAACGCCCGGCGTGTCGATTTGACCTTGCCATCCATCGGCAAAAGACCACGAGTACTTATTGCCGTAGAACTGGCCGGTGCCGCCGCTCAACATCGTCCAATACTCTTGGCGGCGCAGCACGTTCGGCGTGCCGAAATCGGGCGGAGTGCCTACGTTTTCCAGATCGTAATGAGCTTCCACGAGGTAATCCGGGGCCACCGGTTTCTGGTTGTAGCTGTGAAGGATCTGGATATAGGTTGGGGAATAAGTATAGGTGCTGTTCAGGTCGCTGAGAGGCACCCAGCGCGGATCGTCATATGTGGAACTGGTGCGCACGTGGAGCTCCGCCGTCTGCAGTTGCGCCGGCGCCACCGACCGGATTCCTTTCGAAACTGCCTGCACCAGGTCGTCATCTGGCGGAATTGTCCAGTTATTGAAATCATTTCCATTCAGCCACATTACATTCGAATCACCCTTGTAGCGATTGCCGAGGTACTGCCCGTAGGCATACGCCGCCTTCAACCCGTTGACGCGCAGCACCGGCAGCCACCCGATGGTCTCGATCGGGTCGAGAAACACCCCCTGATGGTGGTTCGCCGCAATCTGCACAATGTGGTCGAGGCGCGTGAAATAGGCTTCATTCGGCTTGCTCAGGTCGTAGGTTGTATAGTCCGATGATCCGCCGATGAAGCCGGTGAACGGCCGAATTCCATCCGGGGTAGTGGCAAACTTGTTCGTGGGATAGTCGTGCCCCGCGCAGGCCACATCGATCCACCCCGCTGCGTTGAAGCCGTGGGCTTCGCGGTCGGCGAAGTAGGTTTCAGCGTCTTTCTCGGTGAGGCGGCCCATCAGGCCCTGAGGCGTGTCGCCCACGATGAGAAACGGCTGGTTGTTCTGATCGACGAGGTACCGGTGATTCTCGCTCACTTTCAACGGGAATGCGGGCGGCCCGGAATTGGGATGAGGCGCGGCGGCAGGGGCCGTTGTGGGTTTGCTCTGACAGGCGCTCAAGAACACACACACCGCCAGGTATGCGATTGATTTGGTTGCTGCTTTCATCCCGTCCATTCGAATTCGCCTCCCATCGGAAGATTTGACCGGCAATTCGCCGCCTGCAGGCCACCGGGCCGGAGCCGCATCGTGCACCTCATGGTTCAATCGCGGCAAGCCCGCCGTATAGTACATTTCCGCAATTCTTTCTAGGGAAACCATGCAAGATTCCGGCAGCGCGGCTCCGGCATGGCTGAGTGGCTACGCTCCGAATCTGCAATGCAATAGGAACGTTCTCAGGGTCGAGAGTGGATAGACCCACTCGATTTGCAGTAGCCACGAGGCAGAGCCCGGAGCGGTGTGTCATGGTGCTGGCCTGGCATGACCGCAGGCGAAATAGAAGCAATGAGGATTGGACGTGCCGACTCTTATTCGATCGGTATGGGTGCAAGAAAAACAGGATCATCCGGCCATTCGAACAATCTTAACGACCGAGAGATTCATCGCAAGCCGACCCTCCTGGGAAGGACCGGCGACGCGTGAAATGTCCCATTTCTCTTTGAAACGACGTGGAGCCGGGACTCGAGTTCTTGCGACCTGACATCGTCAGTTGCCTCAGGCGGAATCGCCGGTTCCAGGGTCAGACGCGGCATGTGGTCACTCTGCTGCTGATCGGAGTAGTTTGCGGTCCTGATACGACGGCGGTAGGTTACAGGTGTCATTCCCACAATCCGCCGGAAGATCATGCCGAAGTAGCTCTGGTCGCAGAAGCCGACCTGCTGGCTGATATCGGCAATCGACTGATCGGTGCCGGCGAGCAGCGCCTGGGCGCGGTCGATCCGATAGTGGTTGATGTAAGTCACGAAAGACAGGCCTGTTACACGCTTGAAAACGCTCATGAAGTGCGACTCGCTCATCCCGCAGATGCGGGCAGCCTGGCCGACTTGAATACACTCACCGCAATTCTCGCTAAGATGCTGGAACAAGGGACGCAGACGGGCCAGAGCCAGCTGCTGCCGCTGGAAAGTATCCACGGTTCCGGCGTACCGCGCGTATCGATTCACAAGATAGACGAGGAGCATCTTTAGATAGGTCTTCAAAGCCAGCCGAGAGCGGGGAGACGTTGCCGGCAGCTCCGCCTGAATGCGCAGCATCATGTCGAGCACCTGCCGCGGCACGCCCGTTTCAGCAGGCACAATATGAGGAAAGTCGGAGTCCTGCAATAAGAATGGGGTGAGGTATTCGGCGCTATCGCTGGCGCCGTCGCAGCGAATGATGTCCGGGTCAAAGAACATTGCGGCGATCATGAGCGGCGAAGATGACTGGCACTCGATGCGGTGATACAACGTGCTGCCGATAACGGCCAGATCGCCCTCGTTGAACGGCAGAAACCGGTCCTGGATGTGACAAATGGCTGATCCCGAACATAAATAGAGAACTTCAAAGTAACTGTGACGATTCATCCGCACGCGGTTGTCGTTCACTTTTTCGAAAAGCACGTCGACCGGACAGGAGGGATCGAATGGCCACGTATGGATCCCCTCTGCGTTGATGCCCGGCTCTACCAACTCGAAGTGATCCCTGTATGAGGGCGCGGGCAGGTGGATCCCGAGCGAAGCGTCCAGCGGCTTGAGATCCGGCCGCCTTGCCTTCGCCACATCTTTACTTGCCCGCTTAGTGCTCGATTCGGTAGATTTCTTCGACCTCGCCATTGCGCGCTCCGTAGAAACATGAATGGAGATTCACCGTAGCATCGCTGTAATGAACCCAGACTTCGACTTTCTGCCCAACCTCGAACCTGGTAGGGGATCCCGGGTCGAGGCTAATTAATCCGTGTTCCGCGTGCAGTGCCTTCAACTCTGCACCGGGCCGATCCTTCAACGTTGACAGCCCGCGCTCGCCGCTGATTGCCTTCACTCCACAATCCAGCACCGCATGTTCCGCACCTCGCGTGCTGATTACGGTTGCCAGCACCGTTAGGGAGCGCGTAAATGGCGCACCGCGGTTTAGATAGATCGTATCCATCAGAAGATACGAACCTGCCTGGATATCGGTGATGCCGGGGTAATCGCCCGAGACCGAAAAGGTCCCTGTCCCGCCGGTCGACACCACCTCCACCGGCATGCCTTCGCTCTTCAGCATTTCTGCAGCTTTCACGAGGGTCTTGCTGCCTTGCCGCACTACCTCGTCACGCTCGGGACCTCTGAGCGTAGCCTGCATATGCCCGTCGTAACCCATGATGCCACGAACTTTCAGTCCCTGACTGCGAGCGTATTTTGCCAGATCCAGTGCGGCTTCTGGATCGGCCACGCCGCAGCGATTCAAACCGATATTGATATCGACAACGACATTGAGCTGCACCTTTTTGTTTCGCTGCGCCTGGGCAAAGTCGTCGGCTGCGGTGCGGCTGTCTATTGCCGCAATTACTGTCGCGTGCCGCGAGAGATCGGCCAGTCCGGAGGCTTTTTCATCACCACAAATCTCATTGGCGATCAAAATGTTCTCGATGCCATGGTGAACCAGGATTTCAGCTTCGCGCAGGTTCGCGCAGGTCATTCCGATCGCACCCGCGCGAATCTGCTTCCATGCCAACAAAGGAGTCTTGTGATTCTTGAAGTGCGGGCGAAGCTTGCAGGGCTTATCGCGAAAGAACGCAGCCATGCTTTCAAGGTTCGACTCCATTGCGTCGAGATCCACGAGCAGAGCCGGCGTTTTGATCTCTTCTATCTTCAAGCGCGCTCCGTCCTACGACATCTTCCCTTGGCAACCCCCTTAACCTGCACCGCTTTCATAACCTCTCAGCAACACGAAAGAGACGGCATTCCGCCGTCAGCAATCGGCTCAGTGAGCAATGAACGACCAGGCTAAGGCAATATCTCCTGATACAACTTCACTTCAAACCGCTCCACCAACTGCGGTCGCACCTCGTCGAAATAATGCTTGATGTAGCTCATTGCGCAGTGCTCGTCAAAAACCTGTTTGTTCTTCCACTTCTCGATAAACGTAATACCACGTTCGTCGTCGGCTCGTTGATTCAGTTCATAGCGGATGCACCCCGGTTCTGCGACCGTGGGCTTGATCAAGACGTGCAATGCTTCAATCAGTTCCTCGGCCTTGCCCTCAAAAGCCCAAAATTCTGCCACACACACTACCTGAGTTGTGTTTTTGCTGCGCATAATTCACTTCCTTCGCGATCTGATTTCAATGAAAGATACAGGTCGTAAGCCTTCTCGGGAGTCTCGTTTTCGTGGACCACCGCGCGCACCGCCTGAATCATGGCGGTAGGAGCGTCGCATTGAAAGATGTTCCGACCCATGTCGACGCCAGCCGCGCCTTCGCTCACGGCACGATACGCCATGGTGAGCGCGTCGCGCTCCGGCAGTTTCTTGCCACCAGCAATCACCAGCGGCACCGGACACCCGGCGGCCACTGCGGCAAATCCCTTCTCGCAATAGTAGGTTTTCACGAAGTTAGCGCCGAGTTCCGCACAGATTCGCGTTGCCAGCCCCAGATACTTGGCGTCTCGCACCAGTTCCTTGCCAACTCCGGTTACCGCCATGGTGGGAATGCCGTGCCGGTTCCCGGCATCCACAATCTCAACCAGGTTGCCGATGGATTGATGCTCGTGAACGCCGCCGATATATACCTGCACTGCCAGAGCCGAAGCATTGACCCGGACTGCATCTTCGATGTCAACCGCTATGCGTTCGTTGGAAAGCTCTTTGAGGATGCTCTGTCCTCCGCTCGACCGCAACACCACCGGCTTCGTGATCTCGGGAGGAATGGTGCTGCGCAGCGCGCCGCGAGTGATCATCAGCGCGTCGGCATACGGAATGAGCGGGCAGATGGTGACGTCGATGCGCTCCAGGCCGGTGGTGGGTCCCTGGAAATATCCGTGATCGACGGCAAGCATCACCGTCCGGCAATCGTCCGGTGAAAAGACCCGCGCGAGCCGGTTCTTCATGCCCCAATCCAGCGAGTTGCTGCCCTTCAGCGCAAACGCTTTTGAAGTCTGAGGCACATCGAGGTAGTAGTTTTTCCGCTCCAGAATATCGTCTGCATCGGGCATTTCAATTCTCCTCTGTTTTCGCTAGCGCCACGCTGAAACCGTGAAACAGCAGCGCTATCGATGTTGCTCCAGCATCTGCGTATCCTAGCGTCTTCTCACCAAGGTATTTGGCTCGGCCGTGGCGGGCCACCAAATTCCTGGTTGAGGCCGCACCTGCCTCCGCGGCTGCGGCTGCGCTTTTCATTGCCTCGCCGAGGGTGTCGCCGTTCGCGGCCGCAGCCTCAAATGCCTCGACCGCGGGAACCAGTGCGTCCATCATGGTTTTGTCTCCCGGCTTGGCCTTGGTTCGTTTCTGCACCGACTGCAACCCGCTTTCCAGGCATCGCGCCATCGTGGCACAATCGGCCGCATCACCCAACTCGGTGTCACCCATGCCGGCAATAAAACTACCCAACAGAGCGCTCGATGCTCCGCCGTCCACACCCATCACGTTCCAACCCGCCTCGCGGAGGGTCTCGCTCAGGCTCCGCGCATTTGCCGACGATCCCGTCGCACCCTCGAGAATCTCCATCGCTCGCATCATGGTTGTTCCATGGTCGCCGTCGCCGCATTGCGAGTCGAGCCGGGACAAGACCTCGTTCTGGCTGCGGACCAGTTCCGCAGCTTCAGCGAACATCTTCCTCAGCTCGACACTGGAAACTGTATCCATTAGCTCTTGACAAAAAACGGGGCGTCAGCAGGATCATCCCACAGCCGGATCAATTCCGGATCCATGCGGGCAATCATCATTTGGAATCCTGCCTGTTCCTGAGTGGTGATAAACTCGCCGATCGCCTGGCGTACCAGTTTGATTTTCTTCGCCTCCAGCAATTGCGCGACTCGCCGGAAAACCAGAAACAGCTCCATGAGAGTAGTCGCACCCGCTCCGTTGAGGAGAACGAGCAGTTCGTCGCCTTCTTTTGCGCCCAGATCCTGGAGCAGCTTTTCCAGCATGATTTCGGCTGTCTCGTCGGCGCTCTTCAGCTTCATTCGTCCCGTGCCGGCTTCGCCGTGCTGGCCCATGCCGATTTCCATTTCATCGTCGCCTAGCTCGAAGATCGGATTTCCAGTAGCCGGATGGGTCGCTGTCCTCACGGCAACAGCGAGGGTTCGCATATTGTCGGCCATGCGCCCTGCGATTGCCGCGCACTCAGACAAAGAGGCGCCGCGTTCCGCTGCCGCGCCCGCAACCTTGTAGACGGCCACGCAGCCCACCAGCCCGCGGCGGTCGCCGATCGGACCGGAGATATCCTCCTCGGTCAGCACCATCTTGACCGGCAATTTCTCTCGCTCTACTGATTCCATGGCAATGTTGGCTGACAGCACGTCGCCGGCGTGGTTGAGGACGATCAGCAGCGCGCTCGAGCCTCCCTTGCACGCATTGCGCAGCGCGTCGACACACTTTGGCGCTCCTGGCGCAGCAAATATTTCGCCAGCCACGCTGGTGTCGAGCATGCCCTTGCCAACAAACCCGCTCAGACCCGGCTCGTGTCCGCTGCCGCCGATCGTCACCAGGCGCACCTTGCCGGCGCCCTTTGGCACGGCACGCACCACTGTCCCCGGGCCGCTCAACTTGACCTTGTCAGGAAAGGTAAGGACGTAGCCCTCAAGCAGTTCTTTGACCAGGTTTTTCGGGTCGTTGATAAATTTCTTCATTTGCATCGCACTCGACTCCTGTGGAGCTCAAACTTCGGCCGTTTGACCACCATCTACATACAACATGGTCCCGGTCACAAACGAAGCATCATCCGAAGCGAGAAATACCGCTGCCCCCGTCAGTTCCTCGGGACGACCGAGCCTTCCCATCGGAAACGTCTTCGCGAAAGCCTCCAGTTGTTCCGGCGTCAGCGCCTTGCGCAGCATAGGCGTGTCAGTCGGTCCAGGGCAGATGGCGTTCACTCGTACTCCCTGTTTGGCGTGGTCGATGGCCATGGCTCGCGTCAACAACGTGACTCCACCCTTCGAACTTACGTAGGCTACGGCCTGGGCACAGGCGTCATGTGCCCCCGTCGTCGATGCGACGTTGATCACTGATCCCCAACCCTGCGCAATCATATGAGGCAAACACGCCTTTGAACAGAGGAACGTTCCCGTCAAATTTACTGCCATGACCCGATTCCATGTCTGCTCAGAAGTTTCGACTGCGGTTCCATAGGCCAGGATGCCTGCTCCATTGAAGAGGATATGAAGTCCACCCAAGGTATCGATCGTCCGCTGGACTCCTTGGTTCACCTGATCCGAGCTCGACACATCGAGCCGGATGAACTCGGCTAGCCCACCAGCGGCGCGAATCCGCGTCACCGTCTCCAGGCCATTCTTCTCATCCATATCCGCAGCCATCACGGCTGCACCTTCGGCAGCGAACCGGATTGCTACGGCCTGCGCAATACCCGAAGCCGCTCCGGTCACGAGCGCGATACGGTCTTGAAGCTTCATGGGTTACCTCCCATCTCGATGGGCAGGGGACAGCACTCTCGGGTGGTGCACTCATAATCTTACGAGAAGAATGCGTCGAGATATAAGAAACCCACGAATGAATCTTGCAAAACCCCACCGGCAACACCCTCAAGACGGCTCAAAAGGCGAACCCAAAGGCCGCGCGGTTTTCGAGGTACGGGGCCTTTCAAAGGGATGTGAGTGGATCGGCCGCTGCTTTCTCATAAAATCGCAAGCGGATTAAACAAAGATCCTGTTCCGCCGGGCAGACGCAGCGGCGCGGCCACGACCATGAACTCCCAGCGGCGCTC
>Ga0335071_10005093_pt1 | contig 13696 bp, 17 predicted proteins | sample Lox_Sample_15_FD_206724 | JGI IMG/M metagenome (GOLD analysis project Ga0335071, IMG submission 206724) | Soil microbial communities from Loxahatchee National Wildlife Refuge, Florida, United States - Lox_Sample_1.5 | ecosystem: Environmental > Terrestrial > Soil > Wetlands | place: USA... | reverse complement strand
GGCTTCGCGACCCTCCTCGTCATCACGATCGTCGCCTACGTCGTCGCCGGGCTCGCCTGGCGCCGGGCGCGCCCGTGGAGCCCGCTCGGCCCGCTCCTGATCGCGTTCGGCTTCTTCTGCAGCATCATCAGCCTCGACGCGCTCGCGCAGCCGGTCGCGCACGCCCTCGGGATCCTCGTCGAGGCGCCGATCACCTTCTTCCTGATCTGGCTCGTGCTGGCGTTCCCGTCCGGCCGCCTCGACCGCACGTCGCGCTGGCTGCTCGGCGGCGTCGGCGCGGTCTTCCTCGTCGGCGTCGTCACCCGGGCGCTCGTGATGCCGATGATCCAGCCGGCGCTCCCGCTTGCACGCTGCAACGCCGCGTGCCCCGAGAACCCGCTCCAGGTCGTCCACGACGCGTCGCTCGCGCACGTCCTGCGGCTCGCGGCCGCGGGCACCCGCGTCGCCATCTTCGCGATCGTGATCGCGATCATCGCCGCCCGGTTCTTCCAGGCGAGCCGCCCGCGGCGGCGGATCCTCGCGCCGGTCTACGTCGTCGCGACGCTGCTCGGGATCGCGGCGGGGATGAACCAGATCGCCGCGAACTGGATCGGCTCGCACGTGGGCCCGGACACCCCGCTCTCGATCGCGTTCAGCGCGACGTGGATCCTGTTCCCCTTCGGCTTCATCGCGTCGATCGTGCTCGCGTACGTCTACGTCGGCGCGGCGCTCGCGTCGATGGTGCGCGAGCTCGGCGTCAGCACGACGGTCGTCGGGATCGAGCGGGCGGTGCAGCGTGTCCTCGACGACCCGCGCGCGAGGCTCGCGTTCTGGCTGCCGCGCTCGCACCGCTACGTCGACCGGCACGGCCGCGGCGTCGAGCTCAACGCGCTCGACGCGGGGACGTGGCGGAGCTTCGACAAGAGCGACGGCGAGCCGCTGCTCGCGATCGTCCACGACGCCGCGCTCGAGGAGGACCCGGAGCTCGTCGAGGCCGTCGGCGCGGAGACCGTCCTCGCGTTCGAGAACCAGCGGCTCCAGCAGGACCTGCTCGACTCGATCGCCGCGCTGCGCGCGTCGCGGAAGCGTCTCGTCGCCGCCGCGTCGGCGGAGCGGCGGAAGATCGAGCGCGACCTCCACGACAGCGCGCAGCAGATGCTCATCGCCGTGCGCATCCAGCTCGAGCTCGCACGCGGCAACGTCGAGGCGGACTCGAAGCTCGACGCGCAGCTCGGCCGGATCGGCGGCGACCTCGACCGCGCGCTCGACGAGCTCCGTTCCGTCGCGCACGGCATCTACCCGCCGCTGCTCGCGGACGAGGGTCTCCTCGCCGCGCTGACCGAGGCGGCGGGGCGGACGGGCGTCCCGGTCGAGCTCCGGCTCGAGGACGTGGGACGGCTCCCGGAGGAGATCGAGACCGCCGTGTACTACTGCTGCCTCGAGGCGCTGCAGAACGCCGCGAAGCACGGCGGTGCCGACGTCACCGTGACCCTGCGGCTCTGGTTGGAGCCGCACCTGCTGCGTTTCTCGGTCTCGGACGACGGCATCGGCTTCGCCCCGGACGCGCAGCCCGACGCGACGGGGCTCACGAACATGCTCGACCGTCTCGGCGCGATCGGCGGGCGCATCTCCATCCGCTCCGCGCCCGGCCGCGGCACCGACGTCGACGGAGCGGTTACGGTGGGTGCATGAGCAGCCGGGCGGAGGCGCGGGGGAAGCCCGCGGGCGCGGAGGACGCGCGGACGTACTGCATCGTCGTGGCAGAGGACGCGTACCTCATCCGCGAGGGCATCCGGCAGGTGCTCGAGCAGGAGGACGAGGTCGAGGTCGCGGAGTTCTGCTCCGACTACACGTCGCTCATCCAGGCAGTCGAGCGGCACCACCCCGACGTCGTCGTCACCGACATCCGGATGCCGCCGTCGAACACCGACGAGGGGATCCGCGCCGCGGCCGCGCTGCGCGAGCAGGCGCCCGACACCGGGGTCGTCGTGATCAGCCAGTACGTGAGCCCGCACTACGCGATCAAGCTCTTCGAGGACGGATCGGCCGGCCGCGCGTACCTCCTGAAGGAGCACATCGGGCATCGCAACCACCTCATGGGCGCGATCCGCGAGGTCGCGAACGGCGGGTCCGTCGTCGACCCCGCGGTCGTCGAGGTGCTCGTCGAGGCGCGGACGCGCGCGAAGAACTCGCCGCTCGGCCACCTCACGCCGCGCGAGCGCGAGGTCCTCGCCGGCGTCGCGGAGGGGAAGTCGAACGCGGCGATCGCGCGCACGCTGTTCCTCACGAAGCGCGCCGTCGAGAAGAACATCAACTCGATCTTCGCGAAGCTCGACCTCGCGGACGACACCGACGTGAGCCGTCGCGTCGTCGCGACGCTGCTCTTCCTCTCGGAGACCGGTGCAGCGCCGCCGGGAGGCGCCTGAGGGGATCGTAGTGCGAGCACGTGGGCGGGCGGGCGGCGCCGCCCTGAGGATGGATTGGTCAGCGGTTTGCGGCGGGGTGATCGATGAAGCGGCAAGCAGGGGCGGTCCGGGTGCTGGTGGTGGACGACAGCGTCCCCTGCCGTGGGGCGGTCTGCGACGTCGTCCGTGCGACGGAGGGGTTCGAGGTCGTGGGCGACGTCGGCTCCGGCGAGGAGGCCGTGGAGCTCGCCCTGCGGGTCGAGCCGGACCTCGTGCTCCTCGACATCCGCATGGACGGGATCAGCGGCTTCGAGACGGCCGAGCGGCTCCGCGAGCTGCGGCCCGAGGCGGTCGTCGTCCTCGCGTCCGCGTGGGTCGAGGAGGCCGCGGCGGGCGTCGAGCGCTGCGGTGCGGCCGCGGCCGTCTACAAGCGGGACATCAGCCCTGCCGTGCTCGAGGAGCTCTGGGAGCGCCACGGCGCCGGCGTCGTACCCGCACCCGCCCCGGCGTCGTAGACGCCGTCTGGGCGCTGCCCGCGTCGCCTGAGACGGTCCCGCAGATGGCGCTGTCGCCGAACGACGCAGCGAGCATGGACAGGGTCACGGCCCGCCGATGACGACCGTCGGCGGGCCCGTGATCCGTGCTGCGGTCGTGGCGCTCGCGTGCCTCGCGTTCGCCGCGGGGATCGTGACGGCGGCCGCGCGCGGCGCCGAGACGACGACGACCGCGACGATCGAGACGACGACGACGAACGGCTCGGGCGCGACGGTGACGGTGACGACCGCGGTGACGGAGACGACGCAGGTGACGGTCACGGAGACGCAGCAGCCGACGACCGCGGAGTCGACGTCGGCGACCTCGGAGACCGCGACGACGGAGACGACGCAGTCGACCGCGACCACCGAGACGACCGGCGGTGGCGGCGGGGGAGGGTTCCCGACCTGGGCGATCGTCCTCATCGCAGCCGTCGTGATCGGGCTCATCGCAGCGGTCGCGTTCCTCCTCGGCCGCAACAGGAAGCAGGACGAGAGCGCGCTCGACGGGCGCACGAGGATCCTCGACGCGGCGGTCGCGAGCGCGGTCGCCTCGGGCTGGACGATCGAGAGCTCGAGCCCGCTCGAGGCGGTGATCCGCCGCGACGACGAGCGGATCCTCCTCACGGTGGACGAGAACGGCCGCGTCACGCGGCGCCCGATCGGCCCGCCCGTGCCGCCCGACGGTCAGCCGCCGGCCGGGCCGCCGTCCGCCGATGAGGCCCCGCCGGACTGGCCGTCGCGTTAGCGTCCCTCGTACACGGCGAACTCGGAGGAAGACATGACACATGGACTCGTAGTCGGCGGCTTCTTCGACCAGGGATTCCTGCACTCGCTGATCGTGCTCGCGCTCGTGTTCATCATCGGCTTCGCGCTCGTCGATCTCATCCGGCGCCCGATGTCCGGGGCGAAGAAGTGCGCGTGGGTGCTGATCATCGTGCTGATCCCGGTGATCGGCGCGATCATCTACCTCATCGTCAACGGCGACGCGGAGTTCTCGCACGGCGACGACCGCGCCGGGATGACGCAGCAGGGCCAGCAGGACACGCGGATCACCGAGATCCAGCACCCCGGCATCTAGACGTGCGTGCCTGTTGGAAGAGAGCGCCCGTGATCGGAGAGAATGGAGTCATGCCCAGAGTCTCGGTCATCGCCGCCGTCGCGGTCGTCGCCGTCGCCCTCGCCTCGGCGGGCTGCGGCGGGAAGAAGAACGAGACGACGTCGACCCAGGACTGGGCGAACGGCGTCTGCACCGCGTTCACGACCTGGAAGAACTCGTTGACGGACCTCCAGAAGACCGTGAAGACCGGCGGACTGACCCAGGATTCGCTGAACAGCGCGGTGAACGACGCACAGGACGCGACGACCACGCTCGCAAAGGACCTGAAGAAGCTCGGGAAGCCGGACACGCAGGCCGGGCAGCAGGCGAAGGACGACGTCCAGCAGCTCTCGGACGAGCTGAGCTCGGGCTCGAAGACGATCTCGGACGCGATGTCGAACGCGAAGGGGGCGACGGGGTTCCTGACCGCCGTGTCCACCATCACCTCGACGCTCGCGTCGATGGTGACCGAGGTCCAGACGACGGTGACGAACGTGCAGAAACTCGATCCGAAGGGCGAGCTGGAGCAGGCGTTCAAGAGCGCGCCGGCCTGCAAGCCGTACGTCGGATCGAAGTAGCACCCGCGGCCCGAGGGGGGTCGATGGAGATCGGTAAGCCGCAGCGGAAGTACACGATCGAGCCGATTCGCGACCCCGTGCCGCGTCGGCGGAAGACGCGCGAGCCCGCGCGGCCGCCGGCGCCCGCGCCCGGCCGCCGCCGGAGCTCCCGCGCGTGAACGGCGCGCCCGACTACATCGAGCCGGTCGAGGGCTGGCGCGTCTGGCGGGTCGGTTCGCGGAACGGCGAGGCCGTCCTCCGGAGCGTGTTCGTCGACTCGGTGTGGGAGCCGGGCCGGCCGCTCGAGGCGCGGTGCGAGCACCGCCGCCGCTCGATCTGGCGTCCGTGGCGCATCTACCGCAACGAGCATGCGGCGCCGGAGGAGGACTGCAGCTGCGGGATCTACGCCGCGGCCGCGCGCTCCGCGGCGCGCCGGTACCTCGGTGTCCCGTCGCCGGTCGGCACCGGCATGCGCGTCCTCGGCCGGGTCGCGCTCTGGGGCGACGTCGTCGAGTCGGAGAACGGCTGGCGCGCCTCGTGCGCCTACCCGTCGCTGCTCTTCGTGCCGATCACCGGCTACCACGGGCTCCGCTCGAGCCGGCGGCGCGCGATCGCCGACGCGCTCGCGGTCGGCCTCGAGGCGTACGGCGTGCCGGTCGAGCTCGTCGCCGGCGAGCCGGAGTCGAGCATCGTCACCGCGTTCTCCTGGTGAGCCGCGGGCGGGCGGATGCCCGCGCCCCCGCGAACCACGCGTGGGCCTCCTGTCCGCGTGTCCCGCGGGCTGACACGCTCCACCGGCCGCGATGGAGCAGGACCCCGTCCCGATGAGCTTCGCGCCCGCGTTCGCGATGCGGCGCCGGTTCGACCATGCGCCGTCGCTCACCGTCGGCCTCGAGGAGGAGCTGCTCCTCCTCGACCCGGTGCGGTTCCAGCCCGTCGACGCCGTCGAGGACGTCCTCGTGTGCGTCGACGGCGACAGCCGCTTCAAGCCCGAGCTTCGGTGCGCGCAGCTCGAGCTCGTGACGCCGCCCGCGTCGACGGTCGCGGACGTCGCGCGCGAGCTCGCTGCCGCGCGCCGAATCCTCGTCGACCGCCTGCGCGGCGCCGTCCGCATCGCCGCGGTCGGCACGCATCCGACGTCGACGACGGTCTCCGCGCTGACGCAGCGGCGTCGCTACCGCGAGATCGGACGGGAGCTCCGCTGGCTCCTCCGCGCGGGGATACCGTGCAGCCTCCACGTCCACGTCGCGGTCGACGGCGCGGACCGCGCGCTCGCGGTGCTCAACGCGCTGCGGTCGTACGTCCCGGAGCTCGCCGCGCTCGCCGCGAACTCGCCGTACTTCGAGGGACGCGACACGGGCCTCGCGTCGACGCGGCTGAAGCTGCGCGACGACGGGCCGCGCTCGGGGATCCCGCCCGCGTTCGCGTCGTGGGACGCGTACGCCGACTTCGTCGCGTGGGGCGCGCGCGGCGGCGTCGTGCCGGACCCGGGCTGGCACTGGTGGGACCTCCGGCTGAACGGCGCACAGGGGACGATCGAGATCCGCGCCGCCGACGCGCAGACGCGGATCGACGACGCGGCGGGGATCGCTGCGGTGTGCCAGACGCTCGTCGCGTCGCTCGTCGACCGCCACGACGCCGGCGACGCGCTTCCCGTGCACGAGACGCACCGGATCGCGGAGAACCGCTGGCGCGCGCTGCGCGACGGGCTCGACGGCGAGCTCGTCGACCTCGACGACGGCACGCCGCGCCCGACGCGCGAGCGGCTGCGCGAGCTCGTCGGCGAGCTCGAGCCGTACGCCGCGGCGCTCGGCTGCGAGGCCGAGCTCGGCCGGGCGGCCGTCCTCGTCGCCGCGAACGGCGCCTCCCGGCAGCGCGCGACGGCGGCCGCCGTCGGTGTCGGCGGCCTCGCCGAGCTCCTCGCCGAGGAGACGGAGGCGTTCGTTCCGGGTGAGCTACCCGTTAGGCTCCTGGCATGAGGATCGCGCTCGCCACCGCTCTCGTCCTCGCCGCCCTCGTGGTCGCGGCGCCGGCGGGCGCACGTACGGACGCGCACCGGACGAACTTCTGGGTGCTCGCCGTCGTGTCGACGGGCTGGGACGTCGAGCTGTCGCAGACGCAGGTCGCGCCGACGCTCTACACGCTCCAGGTCCGGAACATCGGGCCGTACGCCGCGCGCTTCACGATCACCGCGCCCGGCTCGAAGCCGCTGCGTCTCACGGTGCAGCCGAACGGCTGGGCGTTCCCGAAGGTCCGCATGCGGCCGGGCACGCTCGCCGTGAAGGTGCTCACGCAGCCGGGCCCGCAGACCTACGGCGCGTCGATCCCGATCCAGCCCTAGGCCTCGCCGGCGCGGACGCGCCGCGGGATCTCGACGAACCAGTAGTACATGACGGCCCCGCCGAGGACGGCGCCGCCGCCGACGATGGCGAAGCACACGATCGTCCAGAACCACTCGATGCCTGACATGCGGCAAGGTTCGCACATGGAGGCGACGGCTGCACAGCTCACCTGGCTCGGGCACAGCACCGTCCTCGTCGAGCTCGACGGCGCGCGCGTGCTGACCGACCCCGTGCTGCGGCGGCTCGTCGGGCACCTCCAGCGGTCGTCGCCGGTCGCGGCCGGCACGCTCGGCCGGCTCGATCTCGTGCTCGTGTCGCACGTCCACTACGACCATCTCGACCGGCGCTCGCTCGCCGCGCTCGATGCCGAGCGGGTCGCCGTGCCCGCGGGCGCGGGGAAGCTCGTGCGCCGGCGCGTCCGGGCCGAGGTCGTCGAGCTCGACGAGGGCGACGAGCTCGAGGTGGGGGCGATCCGCGTCCGCGCGACGTTCGCCGACCACGCGGCGAACCGCCTCCCGCTCACGCCGGAGCTGCCGTCGCTCGGCTTCGTCATCGGCGGGTCGCGCTCGGTCTACTTCGCCGGCGACACCGACCTCTTCGACGGCATGGAGTCGCTCGCGCCCGGGCTGGACGTCGCGCTCCTCCCGGTCGCCGGGTGGGGGCCGAAGCTCCCGCCGGGCCACATGGACCCCGCGGCGGCGGCGGAGGCGGCGCGGCGGCTCGCCCCGCGGATCGCCGTTCCGATCCACTGGGGCACGTACCGGCCGTTCTACCGCCGCACGCCGTACGACCCGCTCGCGCCCGAGTCGTTCGCGGCGCGCGTCCGGGAGATCGCGCCGGGCGTCGAGCCGCGGATCCTGCAGGAGGGAGAGACGCTCTCGCTCTGACGAGGCCGTGTATCGTCGCGCCATGCTGACCGTGGACGAGCTGCGCGACGAGGTCGCGGCGGGCGCGATCGACACGGTGATCGCCGCATTCACCGACATGCAGGGCCGCCTGATGGGGAAGCGGCTGCACGCGGAGTTCTTCCTCGACGAGCTCGACGCGGGCCACGAGGTCGAGGGCTGCAACTACCTCCTCGCGCTCGACATGGAGATGGAGCCGACCCCCGGCTACTCGATCGCGAGCTGGGAGCGCGGCTACGGCGACTTCGGACTTCAGCCGGACCTCGCGTCGCTGCGGCGCGTGCCGTGGCACGAGGCGACCGCGCTCGTCATCTGCGACGTCGTGTGGCACGACGGCTCGCCGGTCGCGCCGTCGCCGCGCCAGGTGCTGCGCGCGCAGCTCGACCGCGCCGCGGCGCTCGGCTACGACGCGATGGTCGGCTCCGAGCTCGAGTTCTTCCTCTTCCGGGAGAGCTACGAGGAGGCGCGCGCGAAGGGGTTCCGCGACCTGACGCCGTCCGTGCCGTACATCCTCGACTACCACATCCTCGCGAGCGGCTACGACGAGCCGTTCCTCCGCGAGGTGCGGAACGCGATGCAGGCGGCGGGCATGAAGGTCGAGAGCTCGAAGGGCGAGGCGTGGCCGGGGCAGCACGAGATCAACTTCCGCTACGCCGACGCGCTGAAGGCGGCGGACGACCACGTGATCTACAAGACGGGGCTGAAGGCGCTCGCGTACCAGCACGGGCTGTCGGTGACGTTCATGGCGAAGCCGGACCACACCTGGGTCGGCTCGTCGTGCCACATCCACTCGAGCCTCTGGCACCGCGGCAAGGCCGCGTTCGCCGGCGAGTCCGACGTCTTCAAGCAGTACCTCGCGGGGCAGATCGCGTGCGCCGCGGAGCTCGCGATCTTCGTCGCGCCGACGATCAACTCGTACAAGCGCTTCGCCGTCGCGAGCTGGGCGCCGACGACGCTCGCGTGGGGCTACGACAACCGCACGTGCGGCTTCCGCATCGTCGGCCACGGCTCGTCGCTCCGCGCGGAGACGCGGATCCCGGGCGCCGACGCGAATCCGTACCTCGCGTTCGCCGCGCTGATCGCGTCCGGCCTCTACGGGATCGAGAACGAGCTCGAGCTCGGGCCCGCGTTCGAGGGGAACGCGTACGAGTCCGACGTCGAGCGGTTCCCCGCCGCGATGCGCACCGCGATCGCGGCGCTCGAGAACGGGACGATGGCGCGGGCGGCGCTCGGCGACGAGGTCGTCGACCACTACCTCAACTACGCGCGCACCGAGCAGGCGCAGTTCGACCAGGCCGTGACCGACTGGGAGCGCGCACGGCTCTTCGAGCGGGGATGAGCCGGCCGCTCGTCGGCATCACGACGTACGTCGAGCCCGCGAGCTGGGGGCACTGGCAGCTCGACGCGGCGCTGATCCCGTACGACTACGTGCGCGCGGTCGAGCGTGCCGGCGCGCGGGCGCTGCTCGTCCCGCCGTCGACGGACGGGATCGAGGAGACGCTCGACGCGCTCGACGGGCTCGTCTTCTCGGGCGGCGCCGACGTCGACCCGGAGACGTACGGGGCGGACGCGCACACGGAGACGAACGGGACGCGGCCCGAGCGCGACGCGGGCGAGCTCGCGCTGCTGAAGGCCGCGCTCGCGCGGGACATGCCGGTGCTCGCGGTCTGCCGGGGCTTCCAGATCCTGAACGTCGCGCGCGGCGGGGACCTCGAGCAGCACGTCCCGGACCGCGTCGGCTCGGAGACGCACCGCGAGGTGAAGGGCGTGTTCTCGGAGCACGGCGTCCGCGTCGAGGGCGACTCGCGGCTCGGCTCCGTGCTCGGCGACGAGGTCTCCGGCGTGAAGTCGCACCACCATCAGGGCGTCGGCGAGGTCGGCGAGGGGCTGCGCGAGGTCGCGTGGGCCGACGACGGCACCGTCGAGGGGCTCGAGGACCCGGACCGGCGCTTCGCGCTCGGCGTGCTCTGGCATCCGGAGGCCGGCGACGACGCGCGGCTCTTCGAGGCGCTCGTCGCCGAGGCCGACGCGTATCGAAAGGAGCGGCGCGGATGACGGTCGTGCTGAACCCGGCGACGGAGGAGCCGATCGCGGAGCTCGAGTCCGCGGGCGTCGAGGAGACGGACGCCGCGGTCGCGCGGGCACGCGCCGCGTTCCCGGCGTGGCGCGCCGTCGCACCGGGTGACCGCGCGCGGCTGCTCCGCCGGCTCGCGACGCTCGTCGAGGAGCATCACGAGGAGCTGTCGCGCATCGAGTCGCGCAACGTCGGCAAGCCGATCTCCGGCGCGCGCGGCGAGGTCGGCATGGTCGCGCAGGTCTTCCACTTCTACGCCGGCGCGGTCGACAAGTTCCACGGCGAGACGATCCCGGTCGCGGGCGGCGTCGACATGACGTTCCGCGAGCCGCTCGGCGTCGTCGGGCTGATCACGCCCTGGAACTTCCCGCTCAACATCGCGTCGTGGAAGCTCGGCCCCGCGCTCGCATGCGGCAACACGGTCGTGCTGAAGCCGGCCGAGCTGACGCCGCTCTCGGCGATGCGGCTCGGCGAGCTCGCGCTCGACGCCGGGATCCCCGAGGGCGTGCTCAACGTCGTCGTCGGCAAGGGGTCCGTCGTCGGGCAGCGGCTGATCGAGCATCCGGACGTCGCGAAGATCGGGTTCACCGGCTCGACCGAGGTCGGCCAGCAGGTCATGCGCGGCGCCGCGTCGACGATCAAGCGCGTCACGCTCGAGCTCGGCGGCAAGTCGGCGAACGTCGTCTTCGCGGACGCGGACCTCGAGCGCGCCGCCGCGTCGGCGCCGTACGCGGTGTTCGACAACGCGGGCCAGGACTGCTGCGCGCGCTCGCGGATCCTCGTCGAGCGCGGCGCGTACGACCGCTTCGCCGAGCTGCTCGTCGAGGCGACGCGCGGCGTCAGGGTCGGCGACCCCGAGGACGAGTCGACCGAGATGGGCCCGCTCATCTCCGCTGCGCACCGTGAGACGGTCGCGTCGTTCGTCGACGGCGAGACGATGTTCACCGGCGAGACGCCGGACGGGCCCGGCTTCTGGTACCCGTGCACCCTCGTCGAGGCGCGGCCGGACGACCGGATCGCGCGCGACGAGGTCTTCGGCCCGGTCGCGGCGCTGATCCCGTTCGACGACGAGGCCGACGCGGTCCGGATCGCGAACGACTCGGAGTACGGCCTCAGCGGCTCGATCTGGACGCGCGACGGCGGCCGTGCGCTCCGCGTCGCGCGGGCGATCGACACCGGGGTGCTGTCCGTCAACTCGAACTCGTCCGTGCGCGTCTCGACGCCGTTCGGCGGCTTCAAGCAGAGCGGCTTCGGCCGCGAGCTCGGCATGCACGCGCTCGAGGGCTACAGCGAGGTCAAGAACGTGTTCTACTCCACCGAATGAACCGGCTGAAGGACAAGGTCTGCGTGATCACCGGCGCCGGCGGCGGGATGGGCGCCGACGCGGCGGAGCTCTTCACGGAGGAGGGCGCGAAGGTCGTCGTCGCGGACGTGAACGGCGACGCGGCGAAGGAGGTCGCGGCGAAGGTCGGCGGGCTCGCGGTGCAGGTCGACGTCGCGGACGAGGCGTCGGTCGAGGCGATGTACGCCGCCGCGAAGGCGGAGTACGGCGGCATCGACGTCCTCTACAACAACGCGGGCATCTCGCCGGCCGACGACGACTCGATCCTCGTCACGGAGCTCGACGCGTGGGAGCGCGTGCAGGCGATCAACACGCGCGGCGTCTATCTCTGCTGCAAGCACGGGATCCCGCACCTCCTCGAGCGCGGCGGCGGGTCGGTGATCAACGTCGCGTCGTTCGTCGCGCTCGTCGGCGCGGCGACGTCGCAGATCTCGTACACCGCGTCGAAGGGCGCCGTGCTCTCGATGAGCAAGGAGCTCGGCGTGCAGTTCGCGCGGCAGGGCGTGCGCGTGAACGCGCTGTGCCCGGGCCCGGTCGAGACGCCGCTCCTGCTCCGCATCTGGAGCGAGACGCCGGGCGCGGCCGAGCGCCGCCTCGTCCACGTCCCGATGGGCCGGATGGCGAAGCCGCGCGAGATCGTCAACGCCGCGCTCTTCCTCGCGAGCGACGAGTCGAGCTACGTGAACGCCGCGACGTTCGTCGTCGACGGCGGCCTCACCGCCGCGTACGTCACGCCGGAGTAGCCCGACACCACGGTTCTCAACAGGCGGGGGCCAGGCCCGAATACGTCTTCCTCGGTCGTGCGAACCGCTCCAGCCGCGCGCGCCGGTTGCCGATACGGGTGAGGTGGCAGGCGTCCTTCTCCTCGCGGGCGGCGGGCTCGTCGGGCTCGCGTGCTTCCTTCCGTGGATCTCCGTGTCGATTCAGATCCTCGGCGTCAGCGGCACCGGGCACGTGCACGGGACGGACTTCACGTCGGGCAAGGTCGCGCTCGTGCTCGCGTTCGTCTCCGTGCTGCTCGCCGTCGTCGACCTCCGCGGCGGCGATGGGAGCCTCCGGCGCTGGTCGATCGGAGCCGCGCTCGCCGGCTCCGCGATCGTCGTCTACAACGCGTGGCACAAGAGCTCGACGTTCGCCGTCGCGGCGTCGGGCACGAGCTTCGCGCACGCCTCGACGGGCCCGGGTCTCTGGGTCGGGCTCCTCGGCGGAGCCGCAGCGGTGGCCGCAGCGATCGTCGGCCGCGCGGCCCAGTCCGGTTAGCTATTCGTTGCCGACGACCTGGACGAGCCAGCGCCGGTCGCGCTCGCGGTCCAGCTCGATGAAGAGGACGCGCTGCCAGGTGCCGAGCTGCAGCTCGCCGTCGCGCACCGGGACGGACTCGCCCGCGGTGCCGAGGAGCATCGCCATGCAGTGCGAGTGCCCGTTGCCCTGGTCCATGTCCTCGGGGCAGATGTTCTCGGTGCGCCGGTCCCAGTCGTCGTGGGCGTAGTAGCCCTCGCTCGGGACGAGCCGGCGCAGGAGCTCGGCGAAGTCGTCGAGGAACCCGGCCTCGAACTCGTTGACGCGGACACAGCAGGTCGTGTGCGGCGAGTAGACGCAGGCGATCCCTTCCTGGATCCCGCTCTCGCGGACGGCGCCCTGCACCTCGTCGGTGATGTCGGTGACCGTGAGGCCGCCCGCAGTCCGGAGCTGCTTCTCGTGCTGGAAGACCTTCACAGGCGTGCATTGTGCGGTATTTCCGTCCCGTTCGAGGGGCGAAGCGCGCTGTCTCAGGAGAACCTGATCCGGCTGTAGGCTCCTCCGCGCGGGCCCGTAGCTCAGCTGGTCAGAGCAGGGGACTCATAATCCCTTGGTCCCTGGTTCGAGTCCAGGCGGGCCCATTCTCGACGGCCGGCGGGCCCCTTCACGTCCGCGACTAGCTGTCCTTTTGGGACATGTCGCGGAGCGACACTAGACAACAAGACGCCCCCCGGGAGATGCTCCTGGCCGCCGTAGCGTTGATGCAGGGGAGGCAGGGGACGTGGGTCGTGCCGTGGCTTTGGCGTCGCTTGGACCGTCCGGTGTTCTCGGCCGGCGGCCGGGGTTGCGCTTCGGGCGACAGGCGGCGATCTGCGCCGTCGCGGTGGTCGCCCTTCCGTATGTCGCGCCGCTGATCACGCCGTGGCTCCGGCCGGCGATCGGTGAGGTCGCGCCGGTCTCGCCGCTGCCCGCGCTGTCGATCCCGGCGGTCGCGTTCCCGAGGCTCGCCGTGCCGGGGCACGTCCGCGTGGCCCCGAGCGGCGGTGTCGCGACCCGCGCGGTCGCGCAGCCTGCGCGCGGCGCGCCTGCCGTCTCCCCGACTCGCGTCCCCGTCGTGTCCGACGCGTGGGGCCTGCCGGCCGCGGCTGCACGTCCGGCGTCGAATGCCCTCGACAGCGCGCCGCTCGTGATCGACCAGACCGGTCCGCCCGTGCTGCCCGT
>Ga0335071_10005092_pt1 | contig 13698 bp, 7 predicted proteins | sample Lox_Sample_15_FD_206724 | JGI IMG/M metagenome (GOLD analysis project Ga0335071, IMG submission 206724) | Soil microbial communities from Loxahatchee National Wildlife Refuge, Florida, United States - Lox_Sample_1.5 | ecosystem: Environmental > Terrestrial > Soil > Wetlands | place: USA: Florida... | reverse complement strand
TCTCCATAGACTTTATTCGAAGACATAAAGGCGAAGGGAATTTCACTATTGTATTGCCTGGTTAATTCAAGGAGGTTTAGGGTACCGAAGGCATTGATTTGAAAATCTTCCATGGGGATTTCCATCGATCGCGGGTGCGACGGCTGGGCAGCGAGATGTACGATGGCATCGGCATCCTTAATCAGGGGAATGACTATCTCGTTATTCCGTATGTCGGATTCGATAAAGGTAAAATTTTTCTCGTTTATCAGTGGATCGAGATTACCGTGGGTGTCCGCCTCTTTTCCGAATAATTTTCCCCGGGTGAAATTATCAATTCCTGTTACATTCCAGCCTTCTTTTAAAAATTTTTCGACACAGGCACTACCAATTAATCCGCTCGAACCAGTTACGAGAACTGTTTTCATTCAGGCACCCCAAAGAAAATTGTATTTTGCTGCTATATCCTAATTATGATTCTTTGGGATATTAAAAAGATTCAGTAATCCGGAATTTGCAGGATTTTATATCCTTTTCTATTGGTTTACTCTATCAATCCGATGATCGATCCCTGAACGGCAGCCCTGATCCGACAATCTGGCGACCAGATATTTTCCGGAGCACACATCCATGGGTATCGGCGGGAGTTTAACCGGCCCGCGAACCGGAGCGGATATAATCAACTGTGGTCCCCGTTCAGGCAGGTAAGGAAAACTGCCTGAAGAAAATTATTTCCCCGATCAGATTAAATCTCTTTTTGAATAAAAAATGAAATACAAAGAAAAATTCAGCACTTTCAGCATTATAAGAAAATATAATCTAAATAATATTATCAATATCTTATTAATAATAAGTATTATATTTGGACTTGCATTAAAACTTCTTATCTCTCAAAATATTTCCCTGGACAGCGATATGGTATATTCCGGCATTGCCAGCCATGTGATATGGGCCGAAAAAAATTTTTTTATGATAAATTTTTATGCCCCACAGGTCGATCCCTATTACTTTACCGATATTTATCCATTCCAGTTGATTCCTCAGATAGTAACCAATTTTAACCCGGCAGCCCTGAAATTTGTGGCTTTTCTAATGTTTTGTTTTATTATCCTGGTATTTGGTTACATAATTTTCAAAATTTCAAAAAATTTGACCAATTCTTTAATTTTTAGTGCCCTGGTCGCGAACCTGCTGCCCCTGAGTTATTATTACTATGCAGAGATATTCCATGTCGGAACCGTACTCCTTGCAGGTATAATCCTTCTCCTGCTAATTGATTTCCCCGATTTAAAACCGGTGATTTCCGCAACTGCCATAATAGTGCTGGTCCTGACCGTATACTCGGATTCACTCACGCTGATCTGGCTTGTCGTCCCCGGTCTGATTTATTATATCGCGGTATATGTTATTCCGGCAATGAGGAACCCGAAACAAGAAAATGTAGTAAAAAAAATCTGCAGCATTAAAGGTATTTGGTTTGTTTTCCTCTCGTTAATTTGCACGGTATTCGCCGTTTACGTTGAAAAGAACCTTATCCCCTACCTGACACTTTCCAACGCCCCCCTGCAGATGGTTGATGTAAATACCGCGGTCAACCAGGTTGAACTATTCATTAAAAACCTGTTATTACTCTATAACAGTGCCATATATCAGGTTTTGCAGTTCAATTCGAATCAGGGTATCCTTGGTTACCTGATCTTCTTTGCATCTCTTGCTCTGCTAATCCTGTCCATAGTATCATTAAGAAAGCAAATTCACAAAAAGATGGTTATTTTTTGTCTCTGTTCCATAGGTTCAGGACTAATTATCATCTCGTTGACGAATCTGCCGCAGGCAACCCGATACCTCATCTTTTATGGAATTCTGATTTTCGTACTAATCTCTCTTTGCTATCGTGATAATGGCAAAAAAGTGTTTTTAGTATTGATTTTCATCGTGATCCTATTGAATGGAATATCGGGATCTCTTTACATCTATACCATGACCCCTCCAAACCAGGACCAGCAGCAACTCATCGCTTTCTTGGAAGATAACAATCTTACTAATGGTTTTGGTGATTATTGGGATTCAAATGTCATTACCTACCTGTCCAATGATGTAGTGACAGTCCGTGCAGTGGTTGTGGCTGGCAACAGACTATATCCATTCAGGTGGCTTTCATCAGAATCATGGTACAGCGACAAGGAAGCCAGTAAGGCTGATTTCCTGCTCGTTAAAAATGTATCTGCGGAGGAACGGCCTTATATCAACCATGATAATATACAGCCTCTACTAACGGTAAAAATTCCGACAAGAGTCCTGCATTTTAAGAGCTATGATATTTATGTCTTTAATTGATAAAAGGAAAAAAATTTGAGTATGGTACCATTTCAGCTATCTGCTTAATTATCAACGCATAAAGAAAATTATGAGGAAGAAATGGTAAGAATATTATGCCCGACATGCAGGGCAGGAAATAAAAAAGTACATTTTAATAATCCAGTTTGATAAAAATTCTACCACCAATGACCATCATTCTCACCTGCAAACGCTGCAAAGGGACGGGAACAATCCCGAACGAGCGCTTCGAGATCTGTAAATCGGTAAAATCGGAAGAGACCAAACGCCATTTTCGTCTTCATACCGAGGCCGAGGAGATCGAGGAGGAGCCTGAAGGGACGACGGTTGAGGCAGAGTGCGGGGAACCCCCGACGATTACCTGCCCTCAGTGCGATGGCGAAGGGGTCCTTGAATTCGATGAGAACGAATGGGACCTCCTGGTCGTTCCCGAAGACGATGAGGACGAAGTCGATGAATAAAAGCCTGCGGGAACCATGGGGTATTGACTCACGGGGATCGGCCTTTTTTTTTACCCCGGGACGGGTTACCGTTTTTATCCCTGTCCGGTGGGGCACCCAGGCGCACGATAAAGATGGTGGTCTAACCGGGATAGTGTGCGATTTGAAAAGTTATGGGAGCGAAGGCCCTTATCATCACGACGGGAAGATATCTGGCCGGCATAAAAGCCCGGTATCTGATCTCTCTTCAAATGCCTGCCGGGTCGGGAAAAGCAGGAAATATTCTCATGAATGACAGGTCCCAGGTAGTTTAAGCCTGCTTACAATCCCGTTTCCATTTTTCCGAAGAAAAATTGCCCTTTGGAAAATGTTGGACATGCAGTTGATTACCCCGATCAATCGGTCTATTAAGGTAGAAAATAGACTTTGATCCCGCTGAATACAATGAAAGAGATCGTCATCCGCGGCGCCCGCCAGCATAACCTGAAAAATATCACGGTCGGGCTCCCCAGGGATTCATTAATCGTTATTACCGGACTCTCCGGGTCAGGAAAGTCCACCCTCGCGTTCGATACAATTTACGCAGAAGGCCAGCGGAGGTACGTGGAATCGCTCTCTGCCTATGCACGGCAGTTCCTCGGTCTCATGCAGAAGCCGGATGTCGACAGCATCGATGGCCTGTCGCCGGCAATCTCGATAGAGCAGAAAACCACCTCCAAGAACCCGAGGAGCACCGTGGGGACAGTCACGGAAATTTACGATTACTTAAGGCTCCTCTTTGCACGGATCGGTGTCCCGTACTGCCCGGTCCACAATATCAGGATCGAGTCCCAGTCGCCTGCAAAGATTGCAGATAAGATTGCCGGAGAGTACCCGGGGACGGTCACGATCCTTTCGCCCATCGTCCGCCAGAAGAAGGGCACGTACCTCCAGCTCGTCAAGGACCTCAACAAAGAGGGGTATGCCCGTGTCAGGATCAACCGGGAGATCCACCGGACCGATGAGGAGGTTACGCTCGAACGTTACAAGAAACATGATATCGACGTCGTGATCGACCGGCTCGATCCGGGCGACCGCCCGAGGCTTGCCGAAGCCTGCGAAAATGCCCTGAAAAAATCCGGCGGACTCGTCATCGCGTCTGACGGTGGAAACCGTGAGACGACCTATTCGGCAAACATGGCCTGTCCTGAATGCGGGATTACCTTTGAGGAGCTCCAGCCGAGGATGTTCTCGTTCAACAGCCCCTTCGGCGCCTGTGAGGAGTGCAACGGCCTCGGTATCAGGATGGAATTCGATGCCGACCTGATCATCCCCGACAAGGACCTCTCCCTCGCTGACGGGGCGGTGGCGATGTACCGGAACTTCCTCGACGGGTACCGGAGCCAGTACCTCGGTGCTGTCGCACGCCATTACGGGTTCTCGGTATTCACGCCTATAAGGGACCTTACCGAAGACCAGTACAATGCCCTGATGTACGGTTCGTCCGACCGCATCCATTTCTCTATGAGTATGAAGAACGGGGATGCCAGCTGGTCGCACAAAGGAGAATGGGAAGGCCTTGCCCCCCAGGCATCGCGTCTCTACAACCAGACCCAGTCCGAATACCGGAAACGCGAGCTCGAAAAGTTCATGCGTATATCTGACTGTCCGAAATGTCATGGGAAACGGTTGAAGGATAAAGTTCTGGCCGTCAAGATCGCCGGGCACTCGATCATCGACGTAACCGACCTCCCCGTAACCCGGGCCATTGAATTTTTCCGGACCCTTGACCTGGATGACAAAGACCTGGAGATCGCACGCCAGGTGCTGAAGGAAATAAACGCCCGTCTCGAGTTCCTCGAAAAGGTCGGTCTCGGTTACCTGACGCTTTCGAGAAGGGCCGGGACGCTTTCCGGCGGCGAGGCCCAGCGGATACGGCTCGCCACCCAGATCGGGTCTAACCTCGTCGGCGTCCTCTACGTGCTCGACGAGCCTTCCATCGGGCTCCACCAGCGGGACAACCAGAAACTTATCGATACCCTCTACCGGCTCAGGGACCTCGGCAATACCCTCATCGTTGTCGAGCATGACGAGGATACCATCAGGAACGCGGACTACGTGGTCGACATGGGCCCGGGTGCCGGGCTGCACGGCGGATATATCGTGGCCGAAGGGACACCGTCGGAGATCGAGCAGAACGAAGAATCCCTGACCGGCCGGTACCTTTCCGGTGCCATGAAGATCGATGTCCCGGTGCACCGCAGGAAAAGTTCCCGGTACGTAAAACTGACCGGTTGTGCCGCCAACAACTTAAAAAATATTGACGTAGGGATCCCAATCGGGGTGTTTACCGTGATCACGGGTGTATCGGGAAGCGGAAAATCGACCCTTATCTACGATACCCTGTACCGGGCTCTTATGAAAAAACTTCACAGCTCGAAAGAAGCCCCCGGGAAATACCGGTCGCTTGTCTTCGATGCCGAGATCGACAAGGTCATCGTGATCGACCAGAGCCCGATCGGGAAAACACCCCGCTCCAACCCGGCAACGTACACCAAGGTTTTCGACGAGATCAGGAAGGTATTTGCAGGGACAAAGGAAGCGAAGGCCCGTGGATACCTGCCAGGCCGGTTCTCGTTCAACCTGAAAGGCGGCAGGTGTGAAGCCTGCGAAGGTGACGGCCTGATCAAGATCGAGATGAATTTCCTGCCCGACGTCTATGTCGAATGCGAGGAATGCAAGGGGAGCCGGTACAACAGGGAAACCCTCGATGTGAAATACAAGGGCAAGTCGATTGCCGATGTCCTCAACATGACCGTCGAGGAGGCACTCGATCTGTTCGAACATATACCGGCAATACGACAGAAACTTGAAACACTGGACGCAGTCGGACTCAATTATATCAAGCTCGGGCAGAGCTCGACAACGCTCTCGGGTGGCGAGGCCCAGCGGATCAAACTCACGCGGGAACTGGCGAAGAAGGGGACAGGCAGGACCATATATCTCCTTGACGAACCGACCACCGGCCTGCACTTCCACGATGTAAAGAAACTGATCAGGGTCCTCGACGAACTGGTATCGAAGGGTAATACCGTGGTCGTCATCGAGCACAACCTCGATATCATAAAGTCTGCAGATTACCTGATTGACCTTGGTCCGGACGGGGGCGATGCCGGGGGGGAAATCGTTGCAAAAGGCACACCTGAGGCTGTTGCCCGGAATGTCCGGAGTTATACCGGGCAGTTCCTGAAACGAATGCTGGCAGACGTTATCCCCGCAGAACCGGCAGGACACAGTCCGGTGATTGCGAAACCAGGAGCTGGAAAGAAAAAAGCGGGTAAGAATGTGCAGCGGGTTCCTTCGGTAAAGGCCTGAACCTGGCTGCCTTTTGGAAGGTGTAAGATCTGCGCGGCATTCGTCCCGGTACTACCCTGGCTGATTCTGCCGGGGAGAATTAACCCTCCATGAAGAAAGGAACGTCAATGATCGATATAACCGGTATTCCCGGTAATCCGGGCTGTTATCTGTTTTCTGACGCCAATGGAACAATTATTTACATAGGAAAGGCGAAAAACCTTAAAAAAAGAGTTTCCTCCTATTTTCAGAAACGGGACCACGACCAGAAGACCCAGACGCTTGTTGAACATATTGTCGCCGTGAACTATATCGTTACGTCGAATGAAGTCGAGGCCCTGATCCTCGAAAACAGCCTGATCAAGACTCACCAGCCCCGGTACAATATCGATCTCAAGGACGCAAAACAATATGCCTATATCGAGCTGACCGATGAAGAATTCCCCTGTATCAGGATCGCCCGGAAACCCGGATCTCATGGGACGTTTTTCGGGCCTTTTGTCTCGGCGGCAGAGCGGGATTACGTATTTTCGGTGGTAAAAAAAGTTTTCAGGCTCAGGACCTGTAAAAACCAAAAAAGGAGGGCGTGCCTCAGGTACCACATCCAGACCTGCACCGGACCATGCATTGGCAACGTGAGCCCCGTCGATTATGGAGACCAGATAAGGAAGGCGACGATGGTTCTTCGGGGAAAATCCGGGGAGCTCGTCGCACAACTCAAGGAAGAGATGGCAAATTTTTCCAATACCCGGAACTATGAACTCGCGCTGAAGGTCAGGGATGAAATATCGGCGATCGAACGTCTCGGAGGAAGGCAGGACGTGGCGAGACCGACCGATGCCGAAGAGGATATCGTAAACTACCTTATCGAGGAAGGCAGGGTTTATCTCATGGTGTTTCCTGTTCATGCGGGGACCCTTGCGAACAAAAAAGAGTTTGTCTTCGATTACCAGGAAGAATTCCTCGAGGAATTCCTCGTTCAGTATTATTCCATGACAGAACCGCCCCCGGAACTGATCCTCCCCGAACAGGTAAGCGGACCGATGGAAGAATTCCTCTCAACAAAGAGGGGCAGGAAAGTTACCGTTACCGTTCCGGTGAGGGGGGCAAAACGCCGTCTCCTGGACCTCGTGAGAGTGAATATCGAGACCGTGTTTTTCGGCGACGAAATCAGGATCCACGAGCTGAAAGACCACCTGGGCCTGGAATCCCTTCCCAGGGTGATCGAGTGTTTCGATATATCCCACACAGCCGGGACATCGGTCGTCGGCTCAATGGTCCAGTTCCGCGATGGTCGCCCGGATAAGCGAAACTATCGCAGGTTTCGGATCAAAACCGTTGAAGGAGTGGATGATTTCTCAGCCATCGGCGAAGTAGTCAGAAGGAGGTATGCAAGGCTTGTCGAAGAGAACGGGGAGCTGCCCGACCTCATCATGGTTGACGGGGGAATAGGCCAGCTCCATGCGGCCGTGAAGGAGACCAAAGGTCTCGGTATTTCCGTTCCGGTGATCGCGCTTGCAAAACGGGATGAACAGGTGTACATGCAGGGTCATGCCCATCCCCTCCCGATTGACCGGAAGGAGAGGGCGTCGCTTTTTCTCCAGGAAATCAGAAACGAGGCTCACCGGTTTGCGATCGCATATCACAGGCTGCTACGAAAGAAAAAATCCATCAAAGGATAGCATGCCGGATATAATGGAAAATCCCCTTTTGTCCCTATCAATATCCTTATGCCGGCCGCAACCGCATGATCACGAAGAAACAGGGCCCAATTATGGTTTCTCCGATCATAAACCAGTCCATGCTATAGCGATCAAGCCCGAAAAGGGGGATCTGACAATACGATGACCGGATTTAATTTAAAGGCGCCATTTGAACCCGGGGGTTCTCAGCCGCAAGCCATAGCGAAGATTACGGACGGCCTCAGGCAGGGCATGCAGTTCCAGACGCTTCTCGGGGTCACCGGGTCAGGGAAGACCTTCACGATGGCGAAGGTGATTGAAAACCTGGGGAGACCGGCGCTTATCATCGCGCACAACAAAACGCTTGCCGCCCAGCTCTACAACGAGTTTAAGGAGTTCTTCCCTGAGAACCGGGTGGAATATTTTGTTTCGTACTACGATTATTACCAGCCCGAGTCGTACCTCCCGGCTAAAGACCAGTATATCGAGAAAGATTCCCAGATAAACCCGAAGATCGAGCAGTTACGCCTGTCAGCAACGGCATCGCTCATGTCCCGGCGCGACGTGATCGTTGTCGCCTCGGTCTCCTGCATATATGGTCTCGGACGCCCGGAAAACTTCCGGAACATGGGGTTCGAGCTCAAGGTGAAGGAGCGGGTAACAAGGAAGGGGATCATCGAGAAACTGGTCGCCTGCCAGTTCCAGCGAAACGATCTGGAACTTATGCCGGGAAGGTTCCGGGTCAAGGGGGATACCATCGACCTGATCCCCGGCTATTTCAATGATATTATCAGGGTCGAACTATTCGGCGACGAAGTAGAACGTATCGTGGAAATCGATAAAAATACCGGCAGCGTCAACGAAAAGATGAATTATTTTTATGTATATCCTGCCAGGCACTATGTCATCCCAGAAGACGACCAGAAACGCGCGATCGGGACGATCAGGGAAGAATTAAGGGACCGGTTACCCGAACTCGGCCTGATCGAAGCGCACCGCCTCGAGCAACGCACCAACTACGACCTTGAGATGATCGAGGAGACCGGCAGCTGCAAGGGGATAGAAAATTATTCGCGGCATTTCGATTTCCGGATGCCTGGCGAGAAGCCTTATTGCCTCCTCGATTATTTTCCAAAAGACTTTATCCTTTTTATCGACGAGAGTCACCAGACTATTCCCCAGTTGCACGGTATGTACCGGGGAGACCGTTCCAGGAAACAGTCGCTTGTCGACTACGGCTTCCGCCTGCCCAGTGCTTTCGATAACAGGCCCCTGATGTTCCAGGAATTCGAACAATACATGCATGACGTAGTATTTGTGTCGGCCACACCGGGAAGCTACGAGCTTGAGAAATCCGGGCAGGTCGTCGAACAGATCATCAGGCCGACAGGCCTCGTCGACCCCCTCGTGGAGGTCAGGCCGACATCGGGACAGACCGAAGACGTCATGGGCGAGATCAGGAGCACGATTGCCCGGGGCGATCGGGTGCTCCTCACAACGCTGACGAAAAAACTCGCCGAGGAATATACCGAATACCTGGCAAGTACCGGGATCAGGACCCGGTACCTCCATTCGGAGATTGACACGCTGCAGAGGACGGAAATCATCCGAGAACTAAGACTCGGTAAATTCGATGTCCTCGTCGGCATAAACCTGCTCAGGGAAGGTCTCGACATCCCTGAAGTCGGGTTCATCGGGATCCTCGATGCAGACAAGGAGGGATTCCTAAGAGATGCGAGAAGCCTGATCCAGATCATCGGCCGGGCCGCGAGAAATGTCAATTCCCATGTCGTCCTGTATGCCGACACGATGACCGGGTCGATCCAGGATGCCCTTGGCGAGACCAGGAGGAGACGGGAGATGCAACTCGCATTCAACGAGGAACACCACATCGTCCCGGCGACGATCATTAAACCTGTCAGGGAAAAAGAAGTCGATATCAGGGATGTCAGGCATATCCCGAAAACCGAGCTCCCTAACCTGGTCATCGAACTCGAAGCAGCCATGAAAGCCGCGGCAGAAAACCTTGATTTCGAAGAGGCAATACGGCTCCGCGACCAGATAAATGCCATAAAAGCTCGTATGGGCACGGGACAAGCGTGAAGTTCCGGGTATCCGGCAATGCCAAAGGAACTCAGGCTTGCGTTTCAGACAATCCGGTCCGGAAGATCGGACTATGGTTTTGCTGGAACAGTAATATCCCTTAGCTGAATATCCTGATATCGCCGGAATATCCTGTAATTCTGTACATTTATAAAATTTAACGTCATTTTCAGGAAGAGGACTTCCTGGCAAGGAGAAAAGCCGGTGGCCCGGCCGTGCCGATCCGGGTGATGAAAAATCATATTAAATAATAATCTTTAAGTTCGAAAGAGAATGTCATATATAAATCATATAGATTCCTCAAGTTAAGCTCTTAGGAATAACAGATCATATTTTCGTATTCGTGTCCCGTTACCGGATCCGAATTTCATTTCATTTTGATTATCCTTACTGAGCTGTATCCGGGGTCTGTTGCAGCGTAACGCGCATAGAACGATTAAACAAAAAATGTCTGCTGGGTGGCTGACGTTTGGAACCTTGCGGATTTTCATATACAATAAAATCTGTTTACCTTGTTAAGCTATTAACTCTTCTTGTTCGATTTTGTACGAAAATGAGTGGATCTTCCCACAATTTGTTATGGAGTCCCATACCCAGGTATTATGACTTTTCATATCCTGGTACCCTGTTTCACGCGCTCACAACCCGCAATAATGGAAAAAAAGGGTGGAGAAGAGGCATAATTTTGAGAAAGATTTAAATACGTTACGTGAGAGGATATTTTGAATACATTTATATCGGGGTATTGGAGAGCAAAAGCACTCTGGTTTCCTGGTCCATGGTGTACAAATCATGCATGAGTTCAAGGTGATCATGTAATGAAGAAAAATCTGATGATGGCTGCAATGGTAATTGGTCTCTTCATATTGCTGGCGGCACCGGCATATGCCGACCAACTTACGATAACGAGTATTACGCCAAATGCAGGGTATAATAATACCTCGGTATTTATTACAAACCTGCAGGGAACAAATTTCACCATTAATACACAGGTATTCCTGGTTAAAGGGGTTACTACCATTGGAACTACCGGTCCGATGTCAATTACACCCACCCAGATCCAATGTACTTTCAATCTGACGGGTAACCCCGCAGGCCCATATAATGTAACGGTCGATGAATCCGGCAATGCGTCAAATAACGCGACTCTTCCTAATGGATTTACTGTATTCGCACCTCCCCCCGCGTTATTGACGATAACCCCGCAAACAGGGAGCAATGATGTATCTCTCCCGCCGTTGTCTGTTGTCCTGAACGGGACCGGTCTACTTGTCCCGGGCAGCGTTGTAAACCTTAGCCGATTATCAACGAATATAACGGCGGCCGGGTTGACACTCAATCCGAATGGCACAGTTTCTGGAACCTTCAACCTCGCAGGAGCCGCAAACGGTACCTGGAGTGTTACGTGGATGAATTATGATGGTAATGTCTCGAACGGGTTGCCATTCACTATAACAAACCCACCACCCGGAATTAGCAACGTGACGCCTGCCACCGGAATTAATACGAATCCGAACCAGGGGATTGTTATTAACGGGAGCAACTTTATAACAGGAGCCTCTGCATCATTCACAAAGGGAATTACAACAATTCCATTCGCAAACAGTCCGTCGGTTATCAATCCGGGGCAAATTAATGCAGGACTCAACCTCGTGGGAATGCCCGTCGGTCCTTATGATTTGACTATTACGAATCCCGACTCCGAAAATGTTACCCTTGTCACCGCATTCCGGGTATTGTATCCAGCAGCCCCTGCAGTGACGGGAATCGTTCCCAATACCGGTAATAATGGCGGTCCAGTCACGGTGAACATTTCAGGATCCGATTTCCAGCCCGGCTTGTCTGCGAATCTTACAAGGCCATCTCATGCAAATATTACGGGAACGATTAACTCGGTAAACCCTGGACTGATCAACTGTACGTTCCCGATTTTGGGACAGGATACAGGGCTCTGGAATGTTGTCGTGGTCAATAACGATTCCCAGTCAAGCAATACCAATATCCAGTTCAACATCACCAACCCGAAACCAGTCGTCACGAGTATCACCCCTGCGAACGGCTCCAATACAAACCCGGCGTTAAGCGTTCAGATCGTCGGGACAGGATTCATCGACAGCCTGACAATCCCTGTCGTTGCCCTCACCAAAGGTTCCGAAGTCATTTACGGACAGAATGTGGTCGTAGCAGACGGGACGCATATAGGCTGTCTCCTGAACCTTACCGGTCACACCGCCCAGTCCTATAACGTCACGGTAATGAATACGGCTGACGGCCAGACCTCCGACCCTCTCGTCGACGGATTTCTGGTCACCCAGCTGGCACCGACCGTAACGGGAATCAACCCCCAGACGGGTCAGAACGATGCAAACACGACTGCGACCATGAGCGGAACCGGTTTTGTCTCACCGGTCGTTCTCATGAATATGACAGGCCAGCTGAATCGCACAGCCATCATATCCACCTATAATACGACAACGATCTCATGCATGCTGCCCACGCTGAATGCCACCACCGGGTCATGGAAAATTATCGTGATCAATAACGACGGGCAGACCGCTGCCAACCAGCCTGTGTTCAATGTTACGAGTCCCGCCCCGGTAGTCAGCGATATCTTCCCCTATCATGGGACTAACACCGGCTCCCTCCATATTACCAATATATCGGGGAGCAATTTCCAGCCCGGAGCGAGCGTAACCTTCACAAAGACCGGCTATTCCCCACTGCCCATTTCCCCTGACGGCTATATCAGTTCAACCCAGGTTGCATGCTTTGTCGATCTGACGAACGCACAGGTAGGCCAATGGAATGTCACCGTAACGAACCCTGACGGACAGTCCGCAACCCTTGACAGCGCCAAGGGTTTCTTCGTATTTTATCCTGACAACCCCGGTAACCTTGCTATCAGTCCGGTCAGCGGCCCCAACACGTCACCGGTCTCTACTCTGATTACCGGGACAGGGTTCCACCCGGGGCTCCTTGCTAATCTCACTCTCGGCAATACGACCGTCACCGGGACGGTATCGAATATAACGGGGACAAGTTTCAACAGCACGTTCGATATAACCGGCAAACCGGCAGGCATCTACGACCTGCTGGTAAAGAACAATGATTCACAGACTGCACCCGAATCGAATGCCTTTACGGTCTTCAGTGTCGGCCCGAATTTACCGGTGCCGGATTTCACCGCCACGCCCACTGCAGGGTTCGCACCGCTCTTCGTTCAATTTAACGATACATCGGTGACTAATATTACCAGCTGGAACTGGGACCTGGACACATCGAGCCATATCAATGCATCGGCACAGAATCCAAGTTTCACGTATACCCTGCCCGGCAGCTATAATGTCAGCCTGATGGTCACTAATGCAAGTGGAACCGCAACGACGTTAAAGTCGAATTTCATCGTTGTTACTAACAAGCCGGTGGCAAACTTTACCGGGACTCCACTTACCGGGCTGATTCCCCTTACCGTGAATTTTACTGACCTCTCGTCAGCAGATTCAACATCGTGGCACTGGGATTTCGGCGACGGATCGAACTCTACCGTCCAGAACCCCAGTCATGTCTATACCGCCCCGGGAACGTTTAATGTCAGTCTTGTAACTGACAATGCCGGTGGCTACTCGGATCCCCTTGTTAAATATGCATATGTAACAGCAGCATCACCGATCCCACCCGTTGCAAACTTTACCATAGTGCCTGATTTCGGGTTCGCACCTCTGATCGTAAATTTCACTGATAATTCAGTGACTAACATCACGAGCTGGAACTGGGACTTTGGGGATAGTACATCCAGTAACCTTCAGAACCCGCCACCACATCTT
>Ga0335071_10005091_pt1 | contig 13699 bp, 10 predicted proteins | sample Lox_Sample_15_FD_206724 | JGI IMG/M metagenome (GOLD analysis project Ga0335071, IMG submission 206724) | Soil microbial communities from Loxahatchee National Wildlife Refuge, Florida, United States - Lox_Sample_1.5 | ecosystem: Environmental > Terrestrial > Soil > Wetlands | place: USA... | reverse complement strand
AAGGCAAAGCGCGTGGAGTTCCGCCCGCCCGATCCCAGTTCGAACCCCTACTTGGCGTTTGCGGCGATGATGATGGCCGGACTGGACGGCATCATGAGCAAAGCCGATCCCGGTGAGCCGCTCGACAAGGACATCTACGATCTGTCTCCCGAGGAGATGAAGAACGTACCGTCGATGCCGGCGTCGCTCGAAGAGGCACTGGGCGCGCTCGAGGACGATCACAGTTTCCTTATGAAGGGTGACGTATTCACTGAGGAGTTGATCGAGACGTTCATCAATTACAAGCGCCGCAATGAGGCCGACGCGATTCGCCTGCGCCCGCATCCATACGAATTCGCGCTGTATTACGACATCTAGCCCTGCCGGGCGGCGACACCGCGCCGACTGTGTCAACCTGACAGTTGGCACGCATGCTCGAGAACTCCGGTTCGTCCGCCCGCGTCGCTTTCCGATATCCGAACTTCGTGCTTTTCATGTCGGCGCGCTTTCTTTCGGGCGTGTCATCGGAGATGATTTCGGTCGCCGTTGGCTGGCAGATCTACGGACTGACGCATCGTCCACTCGACCTCGGCCTGGTGGGACTGGCGCAGTTCGCGCCCGCCGTTCTGCTCTTCCTGGTCGCGGGCCACACCGCAGACCGGCACTCCCGGCAGCGGATCCTGCAGGTGTGTTATGTGTCGTTCTCTCTCTGTGCGTTGGCCTTGCTTATACTCACGCTGCGGGGCCTCGCTTCGGCATGGCCCATCTACGCTGTCTTGCTCGCCAATGGCGTAGTGCGCGCGTTTAATGGACCGACCGGGCAGGCGTTCCTGCCGCAATTGGTCGCGCCGGAACATTTCCCCAATGCCGTCACATGGAGTTCTTCCTTTTTTCAGGTAGCGACCATCCTGGGCCCGATGGTGGGCGGCTTGATTTATGGATTCACTGGCAGCCCGATTCCCGTGTATTGCTCGGCGGTTGTCGCGTATCTGGTTGCGGTCGGGCTGGTCTCCTTCATTCGCCTGGTCCTTCCGTCGCGCCCGCGCCCACCAGCGTCGCTGCGCACCATCTTGGAAGGGCTACGCTACATTCATCGCAACCGGCTCATCCTCGGTAGTATTTCACTCGATCTCTTTGCCGTGCTGTTGGGCGGCGCTGTCGCGCTCCTGCCGATCTACGCCAGCGAGATCCTCAAGACCGGCGCGTACGGTCTGGGTATACTGCGCGCCGCGCCCGGAGCCGGCGCCGTTTTGATGGCCATCACGCTCGCGCACTTCCCGCTCCGCCGTCACGCCGGCTTGGCCATGCTGAATTGCGTGTTCGGTTTCGGGCTGTTCACGATTGTGTTCGGGCTTTCGCGCAATTTGGCTGTTTCGCTGGTTGCCCTGGTGCTGCTCGGGTCGCTGGACATGGTCAGCGTGGTGGTTCGCAACACGCTGGTGCAGTTAGCTACACCCGACGAAATGCGGGGCCGCGTCAGCGCGGTGAGCGTGCTGTTTATCAGCGCGTCCAACGAGATCGGCCAGTTCGAATCAGGCATCACGGCGCAGTGGTTCGGCACCGTCCCCGCGGTCGTGCTGGGCGGCCTGGGCACCATGCTGATCGTCCTGCTCTGGGCGTGGCGATTCCCCGCCCTGCGGCAGGCGGACGAGTTGGTTCCGGCGGAATCGCGGAGCCAGGCGACATAACGCCAGGGCTGCAACAGTTCGAGCTATCCTTGTTTTAGAGCGCTGGTGCCGGACGGGCCGGCATTCTCATGACCGGTTCGATCGTCCAAATTAGCGTTTCGCCGGGCGGAATTCCCAAGCGGCCGGTGGCCGAGGCTACCGCCACTCCGGAAGGTCTGGTCGGGGATTCCTGGAGGCATCCGCAGTTTCACGGCGGACCGGACAAGGCCATCCTGATCGTTACGTCCGAGGGCATCGACGAACTGATTGCCCTGGGTTATCCCCTCTTCCCAGGAGCTCTCGGCGAAAACCTGACGACGCGCGGGCTCGATCGGCGTCAGATGCGCCTCGGACAGCGCTATCGCGCCGGCGAGACGTTGCTCGAAATCAGCAAACTCCGCAGCCCTTGCCTCAATCTGGACGTCTATGGACCGTCGATCAAGGAGGCCATTTACGACCTGCAAGTGAAGGCCGGCGACGTGTCCGCACCCTGTTGGGGCCTGGGCGGGTTCTACGCGCGCGTACTGAAACCCGGCGTCCTGCGAACCCACGATATAATCGACTTGGTAGACCAAGTCGTCTAGGCGCTCATGTCCAGCCTGTTCGAAGCCATACCCTTGCGCCAACCCGCACGCGGCAGAAGCGCACTGGCTGCCCTATCCAGTGCCATTCCCCGAGAGATTGAAGATCATATTGAAAAGCTGCTGGTGTCCTCGGCCGACCCGGACTCTGCCATTCACTATCTGGTCAGCCTGAAGCAGCAGCAACCCGATGCGTTCCATGACATTGTGCGGTCGCCCTCCGGCCTGCAGTACCTCATCGCGGTATTTTCCTACAGTCACTTTCTCTCCGAAGAGATTCTACAGAATCCCCGGTGGGTGACGGACTTGACCAGCATGAACCACGTGCTGTCGTCCGCGGACTACAAGAGACGCCTGGGAAGGTTTCTGAAACAGCGGCCGGAAAGCACGCCGCTCGTGTTGTCGCTCGCGCTCTTCCGGCGGCAGCAGATCCTGCGCATTTTGCTCCGGGACGTCCTGGGCTTTTGCGTCCTCTCGGAAGTGACGGAAGAGCTGTCCAATCTGGCCGACGCGATTCTACATGTCAGCTATAAGCGCATCCGCAGCGAGCTGGTAGCGCGCCACGGCGTACCGCGCTACACCGACTCGGACGGACAATTGCATGAGTGCGGCATGTCGGTGATCGCGCTGGGAAAACTGGGCGGCGAAGAGCTGAATTACAGTTCCGACATCGACTTGATGTTCGTCTATACGGCCAACGGCCAGACGGACGGCGAAAATCCGATTTCGAACAAAGAGTTTTACAAGAAAGTCGCCAACCAATATACCGAGCTTCTGTCCACCTACACCGCCGAAGGCCTTTGCTACCGCGTGGATCTGCGTCTGCGCCCCGATGGCAGCCTGGGCGAAGTGTGCATCTCCAAGGACGGAGCCATCCATTACTACCAAACACGCGCACGGGATTGGGAGTTGCAAATGCTCATCAAGGCGCGCGTGGCGGCGGGCGATCCGGAAGCGGGCCGCGAATTGCTCCGCACCATAGAGCCGTTGATTTACTCCACCACTCTGGACTTCTCGGCCGTCGAAGCGGTGTCAGCAACACGCGAGCGCATCAGCGAAAAGCTCAGCAAGCGCAAACTCGGCAAATCCACGTTTGACGTCAAGCTTGCCCCGGGCGGGATCCGCGACATCGAATTCCTGGTGCAGTGCCTGCAGCGTCTGCATGGTGGACGCGCTCCCTGGCTCCGGCACGGGGGAACGATGCTGGCATTGTCGCGGCTCAACGACAAGGGTTTGCTGTCTTCGGCGGAGTTTGGGCGCTTGATTTCCGCCTACCGCTTCTTGCGCAATCTGGAACACCGGCTGCAGTTCGCGGAAGACCGACAGACCCACACTTTGCCCACCGCGGCGCGCGATCTGGATCTGCTGGCGAAGAAGATGCCCACGGCGCAGCTCGGCAGCACACCGTCTGGCGAGACACTCTTGCACGAGCTGAACGCGTACCTGGAAGCCGTGCAGGAAATTTACGAGCGGGTCATCCATGCCCAGCGGCCTTCCTACTATAGTCTCCCGCCCGCGTCGGAATCGGAAACAGCAATTCCGGAAAACATTGAGCCTGCATCCAGCAATCTCATCCGGTTTCTGGACGAGCGCGCTCCTGAACTGGCCGGCGTTGTTTCCGGCTTCCAGCTACGGCGCGGCACGGGTGCCTTCGAGCATTTTCTGGAAAAGGTGGTGCCGGATTCGCGCTGGCTGGCGTTGTTGGATTCCAACGCAGCGGTTGCCCGGTTCACGCTCGATATCTTCGAGCACAGTCCCTACTTCGCCGAAGAGCTGATCCGGATGCCGGAGTTGATTGAAGAGCTGGACCGCCTGCCCGACACCAAGGACAACTCCTACGCCGCGTCCACCGCCGCAATCCCGGACATCTCCGCGCTGCGGCGCTTCTTTCGTCGAGAAATGTTCCGCATCCAGACCGCCAGCCTGTGTTTGCGCACGCCCGTCTTCGATACTTTGGAAATTACGTCTGACCTGGCGGACGCCGCCATCGCGGCCGCGTACCGGATGGCAGTGGAGCACGTCGCGACTACTCATCCACCGTCGCAGCCGGGGTACGAACCGCGCCAGCAATTGATGGTGATTGCCCTGGGCCGCCTGGGGATGCGCGAGTTCGATCTGGCTTCCGACGCCGATCTGGTATTCGTCATCCCGGACGAAGATCACGAGGAACAGCTCTTCTGGACCCGTGTCGCCGAGCGCATCATGGACTTGATCACGGCCTACACGGGCACCGGTCTGATGTTTACTGTCGATACGCGTCTCCGGCCAAACGGTACCGCAGGCGCCCTGGTGCTTTCGGAAGCGTCGTATAAGGATTACTTCTCCAAGAGCGCCGAGGCCTGGGAAGGCATTGCGTACATGAAAGCTCGGGCCGTGGCGGGCGACACCGAGCATGCAACCAAGTTCCTGAATGATCTGCAAAAGGTGGACTGGCGCCGCTATGGCCAAAGCGGCCGGTCTAAGAAAGATCTGCGCCAGATGCGCGTGCGCCTGGAAAAGGAGCAGGGTGCGGACCATCCGCTCAAGGCCGGGTTAGGCGGCTTCTACGATATCGACTTCAGCCTTCTGTATCTCCGCCTGAAAGCCGCCGGTATCTTCTACAAAGTGCTCAACACACCCGAGCGCATCAACATCATCGAAGCGATGGGCCACCTGGAGCGCGCCGACGCCGAGTTCTTGCGCGACGCCGCGACGTTTTATCGCGCGGTGGATCATGGCCTGCGCCTGTATTCCGGGCACACCGCCGGTAGCCTGCCCAACGCTGAGTCCCAACTGGAAGTTCTCACTGAATTGGTCCATCGCTGGACGCCCGAACATCTCAATCACCAGCCGCTCAAAACGGAACTAGCTAGAATTCAGAGCCGTACGCGCGGTATCTTCGACCGGCTTTTTTCCAACTGAAGTGCTCCAATTCCTGATGCGCCGCCACAAGCGTTTGCATTAAACTGGACTTCAACTCCCTGATATGGACTGGTATTATGCCGAGTCCGGCAAACAGATCGGCCCGGTGGACGACGTGTCGTTCCAAAACCTGGTGAACGCCGGATTAGTCCGGGAGGATACGCTCGTCTGGCGCATGGGGATGGCGAACTGGGCGCCGTTCCAAAGCCTGCGGCCCGCGCCGGCGTCGGGCGCCGATGCAAGCGGCCTCAATGGCGGCAGCTTGCGCTATTGCTCCGAGTGCGGAAAGCCCTTCCCGACCGATGAATTGGTAGCGTTCGGGTCTTCGTGGGTGTGCGCCGCATGCAAGCCGATCTACGCGCAAAAACTGGTGGAAGGCGTCCGTCTGCCGGGCGCGGTGCGCTATGGCGGATTCTGGATCCGCGCGGTCGCGATCATGATAGATAGCATCGTCCTCTATGTGGTCGGAATGTTCGTCTTCGCGCTCGCAATGGTTGTGCTGAGGTTCGATTTTGCGTCGCTCACGCGCCCTCCACTGGATCTCGCCCGGCTCCTGTCTTTTGAAGCCGGCGTAGGCGCGGTAAATCTGGTGGTCGTGGCAATTTACGACACTTGGCTGGTCGGCCGGTACGGCGCAACGCTGGGAAAGCTCGCCTGTCAGCTGCGGATTGTGATGGACGACAGCACAAAAATCTCCTATGGGCGGGCGTTAGGACGCCATTTCGCGAAATACCTAAGCAGTTTTACACTTTGCATCGGCTACATCATGGCCGGAATTGACGATGAGAAGCGGGCGTTGCACGACCGCATCTGCAGCACCCGGGTGATTAAGAAGTAGCCGAATGCCATCCGCCCTGGGCACGCTGTACTGCACCCAATGCAATGCGGCTATTCCGCCGGAAGATTGGAATCGCGAACACGCCTTCTGCGCCGCCTGTCGAGCACCCCTGGCCGCCTTCGTGTTTCCCGCCATGGTGACAGATCCCGCTCGCCTCTCCAGTGGCGAAGCTCTGCGGGAGGGTGAAGCCGGTTGTTTCTACCATCCTCAAAAGCGCGCCGCTGTGCCCTGCGATCAGTGCGGTAGGTTTCTGTGCACCTTGTGCCAGGTGGAGTTCCTGGGCCAGAACTGGTGCCCCGGCTGCGTCGAAACCCGCAGGCAGAAGGGCAAGCTCTCTCACCTGGATGCTCACCGGACGCTGTACGACAACATCGCGCTGGCGGTGGCCATTCTTCCCGCCTTTCTGATTTGGCCGACGATCATCACGGCACCCGTCGCCCTGTTTCTGAGCGCCCGTTACTGGCGTGCGCCGTCCAGCCTGCTGCCGCGGACTAAGGTTCGCTTTCTGCTTGCTGGTGCGATCGCGGCTTTGCAGATCGCCGCCTGGATCTGGCTCGTGCTGTTTCTGATCTATCGGCGCAGATGAATCCGGAAAAGATGAGCATGGAACGAACTTATCGGCGCTTGCCCGGGCGATCCGGAATCTTCATCCGCCACTCGTTGTGGATGGCGCCGGATCATTTGCTGCGGGTACGCGCTCATCCGTTCGCTCAAGAATACCGCCGCTACCATTACAAAGACATTCAGGCGCTGATCCTGACGGAACGCGAGAGTACGGCCCAGTACTATCTCTATGGCTTCGCTGCTTTTTTCGGACTCCTCGCGTTCGTGCTGCCCACCTCGGGCCACCCGGTCTGGGGCACGCTCAGCGCCTTTGTGGGAGCATTTCTCTTCTATGCAGGCTGGCGGATCCCGAACTGCGCCTGCCGCATCCAAACTCGCGTCAGCACGGACCGCTTGCCTTCGCTCGGAAAGATTCGGATCGCAAGAAAAGCTCTGCCTCTCGTCCGGTCAGCAGTCGATCAAGTGCAGGGCGAATTCAACCGCGAACTGGCATTGCCGCTGAACCAAGCGACGACGCCTTTGCCGAACTCGGAAGCCGTGCCACGCCAGGAAAAGTTGCCCGAACCAACCACGGCGCATTGGGTCCTCTTCGGGCTCCTTCTGCTCCATGGGACCTACATCCTGGCGGCGGTCGCCTTCTCTTGTAGAGGAGCCATCTTCGTACTGGGCGGGTATGCTATCGGAGCCGCGGCTTTCGTGGCCGCCATCGTCGCCGCCGTCCAACAGCGCAACAGCTACATCGCTCGCGCCGTGCAGGCGATCGTGTACGCATGCCTCTGCTGGCAGGTTCTTAGTTTCGTTGGCGGGCTCGGCCTCGGTGGATACATTGGCTTTCAAGTGGCCCTCAAAAGGTCGGTTGCATTGAACTTCACGGCGGCGACCAGACTCTTTAATTTCATCAATGCCAGCGCCCATTTGCTCCTTGCCTTGGCCGGAATGATCTTGCTCTGGCGGCATCAGCGCAGCACTCGGACACCACCCAGCGTCGAACAGGACCCGGTGCCCGCCGTTTGGAACAATCCATGACCGGTGCCGCCGTCCATCAGCGCTGTTTCCACCACGAGTTTCGTGAGGCTGCGTCTCGCTGCCCAAGTTGCGGCCGGTATTTCTGCCGGGAGTGCGTCACCGAGCACGAAGACCAAGTGATCTGCGCGGAGTGCCTGAAGAATTTGATCGCCGCGCGTCCACCGAGCTCGCTGAGCTTCCGTCGCTTCTTGCGAGGCTTGCTTCCCGTAGCTGGTCTGTTACTCGCCTGGCTGTGTTTCTACGCAGTTGGCCGGACGCTCCTGTTGATTCCTGTGTCGGTTCACGACGGCACCGTCTGGGAGTCCAAGTGAGAAAACGCCAAAGAAGCGCGATCCAACTGTTCGAGGAAGCCGTCTTTTTGTTGCGTCGCGCCCCTGGGTCGGCGATTGCCGCGTACTACATCGGCTCACTGCCTTTCGTACTCGGCTTCCTGTTCTTCTGGGCGGATATGAGCCAGAGCGCGTTTGCTTACGAGCATTGCTCGGCGGCTTCGCTCGGCCTGGCGCTGTTATTCTGTTGGATGACGTACTGGCAAGCCGTCTTCCTGCAGTCGCTGCGAGCGGAACTATCCGGCGCACCGGCCGCTGGCTGGTTCTCCACTGTCGCCCGCCGGCGCGGCATCCTTCAATTTGCGCTGCAACCCACGAAGTTCGTCGTTCTCCCGGTGGCTGCTCTTATCCTGATCCCGTACGCCAGCGTTTACGCCTTCTACCAGCACCTCGCGTCGGCGCCCGATTCCTCCGGAAGCTGGAAGCAAACGTTCCGAGCCGCCAGAGCCGAAGCGATGATCTGGCCTTCGCAAAACTGGACCGCCCTGGGCATTCTCGTGATGTTTAATGTGGCCGTCCTCCTGAATCTCGGCATCACGATTCTCGCGGCGCCTTACTTGTTGCGAAGTCTGCTCGGCATCGAGAGCGCGTTCACCAAGAGCGGGCTTGTGATGTTCAACACCACTTTCCTCGCTGTTACCGCCGCACTCACCTATCTGGTGACCAATCCGCTGGCCAAGGCAGTGTACCTGCTGCGCTCTTTCTACGCAGTGTCGGTTGAGACCGGTGAGGATCTGCGGGCCGAGCTGAAATCCGGCGCTGCAACTGCGGCCGTGGTTGCGGCACTGGTGTTTTTCCTGGGAGTCGCTTCTGTCCCCGCCCAGGCGCAGGACCAGGCCGTTCCGGGCGTCTCCACCGGTCAATTCAATCGCGCTGCTGACAATGTGATTCACCGGCCCGAGTTCAATTGGCGCCTGCCGCGAGCCGAGCGTCCCGCGGAGAATAATCCGAATTGGTTCGTGCGCGCAACCCAGTCGTTCCTGAACGCGACCGCCAGTGTCGTGCGGCAAATCGGCCGCTGGTTCGCAAGATTCGTCCGCTGGCTGGGTGAGAAACTACGCGGAATGATTCCTACGGGCGCGGGCAACCTCCCCGCACCCGACTCACGAGCGTTGCAAGTGCTCGTGTACTTGCTGCTGGCCGCCGTCGCCATCGTACTTGGCTGGCTCCTGCTGCGTGCGCTGCGGCACCGCAAACTCAAATACGCTTCCAAGGCCGCGCCGATTGCGGTTCCTCCGGTCGACTTGAACGATGCGCAATTGTTGGCCGACCAGAAGCCCCTGGACGAATGGCTCCAACTCGCGCGCGAATGCCGCGAACGGCAGGAGTACCGGCTCGCGCTGCGCGCCCTGTATTTGGCGGGACTGGCGCACCTGGCCGGCCAGTCCTTGATCTCCATCCATCGCAGCAAGTCTAACCTCGATTATTCGCGCGAACTGCGCCGCAAAGCCCGCAATCAGCCCGACTTGCTGGCTACCTTCTCGGATAACCTCGGCGTCTTTGAGCGAACCTGGTACGGGATGTACGACGTCGACGCGGTGACTCTGGAGCGTTTCGAATCGAACCTGGACCGGATGAAGGTAGGCGCAAATGCGCGATAGCACCGGGGCGCTGTTGGCGATCGTGCTCGTCGCCGGATTTCTGTTCGGCTTGTGGGAGCTCTACCAATTGCGCTTCGAAGCTGGCGACATTTACCCGCCTTATTCGTCATTGCGGGCGGATCCGCTGGGCGCCAAGGCTCTTTTCGAAATCGTGCCGCAACTGCCCGGAATGTCGGCCGCTCGCAACTATCGTCCGCTGACAAGCCTCAAGACTCCGGCCACAGTTCTTCTCCTGGGCCAGAATCCGTTCGCATTCGCCGGCGCGACCGAAGACGATTTGAAGGAGCTCGAAGCGCTCGCCCGCTCCGGTTCACGCGTCATTGTCGGGATGCGGCCGGTTCAGCGGGTGCTCGAGCCCAAGCCATTGGAAGGACCCCTGACTCCCGAGAAGGCTGCGCCGCCCGAGCTGCCGCCGATCCAGAAACGATGGGGCGTTCGTTTTGACTATGTCACGAAGCCCACTGGTACCGAATCCGAGGAAGCTACAAGCTCGGAACCCAAGGTCACGGCCCTATTCTTCCGTCACGCGGGCAAGGTAGAACGTGAAGTCGAACTGCCATTCGGCTCGGGGTCCGTTGTATTGGTGGCCAACGGATATCCGTTCAGCAACGAGGCTTTGGCGCATGAGCGAGACGCCGGATTCCTGGTGCGTATGTTGACCGCCCATCCCCTGGTGATCTTCGACGAGGAGCATCTCGGCCTCACCGAGAGCGGCAGCGTAGGAGCGTTGGTCCGCAAGTATCGCCTCGAAGGCGCCGCAGCGATGCTTGCCGTATTGCTCTCGCTCTTCATCTGGAAGAACTCGACCAGTTTCCTGCCTCCGCGCGCGGAATCGTCCGGTCCGGGCGTGGAGACGAAAGACGCAGGCGCCGGCTTGACCAATCTTCTGCGCCGCAACATCCCCGCGAGCAAACTGCTGGCGACGTGCTGGGATGAGTGGGAGCGATCGCACTACGGCGGACGGCGCTATTCCCGAACAAAGATTGAAGTGGCGCGAGCTGTAACCAGCGGCGATCGCGACGCCGTTGAAGCCATTCGCGAAGTGGCGCGAATCCTGGCGGAGAGAACCTAACCCATGAATGCCAACCTGGAAAAGCTGATGAGCCTGCTGGAACGCGTGCGCCGCGAAGTGGGCAAGGTGATCATCGGACAAACCGAAGTGGTCGATCAGGCGCTGATCGTCATCTTCACGAGCCAGCATGCACTGATCGAAGGCGTGCCCGGCATTGCCAAAACGCTGCTGGCCCGGACGCTTGCGCACGTGCTCGGATGCGATTTCGCGCGAATTCAATTCACACCCGATCTGATGCCGGCAGACATCACCGGCACCAACGTCTTCAATCTGCCGCACAACGAGTTTTCGCTGGTGAAAGGCCCCGTCTTTACCAGCTTCCTGCTGGCCGACGAAATCAATCGCGCCCCGGCCAAGACGCAGTCAGCGTTGTTGCAGGCCATGCAGGAAAGGGCCGTCACGATCGACCGAGTTACGCACCCACTCCCATCCAACTTCACGGTCTTCGCCACTCAGAACCCGATCGAGTACGAAGGCACCTACCCGTTACCGGAGGCGCAAAAGGACCGTTTCATGTTGAAGATCGTCATGCGTTTTCCCGAGCGCGAAGACGAGTTGGCTCTCGCCCGCCGCATGCTCGGCACCGATTCACCGGAAGAAACCTTGGCTGCGGGCGCCGTCGAGGTCTGTGCGCCCGCTTCGGACCTGGCCGAACTGCGTCTTTGCTTGAACGACGTTCTGGTGCGCGAGGAACTGCTGGCCTATCTCGTTGACGTCGTCCGGAAGACGCGATTGCACGAAAGCGTATTGGTGGGCGCGGGGCCTCGCGCTACACAGGCGTTGCTGCTGGCCAGCCGCGCACATGCGGCCATCCAGGGGCGGGACTTCGTCACGCCGGATGACATCCGCGCGATGGCGCTACCCGTGCTCGAACACCGCCTCATCCTGCGTCCGGAGTTTGAAATCGAGGGCCTCGGCGTCAATGAAGTAGTTGAGAAGACTCTCGCCGAGATCGCAGTACCGCGCTAACGATGCTGATCCCTTCTTCCAGGTTGCTGTTGCTCGTCGGCGCGATCGGCGTGCCGGCGGCGATCGTCGCGGTCCTGCCCGACGGAGCGGCCATCGGAGATTTGCTCATCGGTGGTATGCTCGTCGCCGCGGCGTTGGACGCATTCGTCTCCCGCCACAAGTTACGCGGAATCGAAGTTCGTACGGAACCCGTTGTCCGGCTGTGGAAGGATCGCGAATCGGGCATCGATTTGACCATCCGCAACGAGCGGCGGGCTCAAGCCGCCCTACGAATCGGCTTGCCGCTTCCCGAAGAAATTCCGGCGCGCGAAGAGGACCTTCATGTCACGCTGCCCGGCGCAAGCGAGTTCTCCCGTGTCACTTTCGCCTGCCGGCCGAACAAACGCGGGCAATTCTTCGTGTTCACCTGCGCCGTGGAACGATCCTCCGCGCTCGGCTTGTGGAAGCTCCGCGCTCTCCTGCCGCTTTCTCTGGAACTTCGCGTCTATCCCAACATCGCCGCGGAGCGCAGGCATTCCCCCGCCTTCTTCCGGCGCGGACGCTTGGGCGTTCACGGGCAGCGCCAGCTCGGCAAAGGCAAGGAGTTCGAGAAACTCCGCGAATATTCACCGGGCGACAGCTTTGAAGATATCGATTGGAAGGCGACGGCTCGCCGCGGCCACCCCATCACGCGCGTCTTTCAAATCGAGCGGACGCAGGAAGTCTACATCGTTCTGGATGCTTCGCGTCTCACGGCGCGTCCAGCGGCCGATGACCCATCGACGACCATTCTGGAACGCAACGTTACCGCTTCGCTTCTTCTCGCCCTGGCCGCCGAAAAGCAAGGCGACCTGTTCGGCATGCTCACGTTCAGCGATCGCGTCCACGGTTTTGTTCGTGCGCGTAACGGGAAGGCGCACTATGCCGCTTGCCGCGACGCTCTCTATACCTTGCAGCCTCGCATGGTCGCACCGGATTTCGACGAACTGTTCGCCCTGCTGCGGCTCCGGCTGCGGCGTCGTGCATTGATTGTCTTCCTCACCGAATTGGACGACCCCGTCGTGGCCGAACGCTTTGTGCGCAACGTTCGATTGATCCGGCAGCACGTCGTTTTGGTGGGCATGGCGCAGCCGTCCGGCGCCCGCCCGCTCTTTGAGGACCCGAACATCTCCGGCCTTGACGATGTGTATCAAAAGCTGGCCGGGCACATCCAATGGAGCAAGTTGCGTGAACTCGGCCAGGTGTTGGCGCGCCAGGGTGTCCGGTTTTCGTTGCTCGACGCCGCCACACTCGGCCCACAGCTTGCCTCGCTCTACATCGATCTCAAACAGCGGCAAGCGATATGATCATCGATCTCGACAAGTTCCTGGCCGAAGAGCGCGCTCATTGGACGGCGCTTGAATCGCTGCTCGCGCAGATCGAGAAGTTCCCCGAGCGGCGTTTGAAGCTCGATGAACTGCTACGTTTTCACGAGCTCTACGAGCGCGCCTCGGCCGACCTGGCCAAGATCGAAACCTTTGCCAGTGAACCGGAAGTCCATCGCTATCTGGAGGCGCTCGTCGCGCGCGCCTACAGCGAGATCCATGAAACCCGGTCGAAAGCTAGGCGCTTCCATCCCTGGCGCTGGTTTGTTGAAACTTTTCCACGCGCGTTTCGGAGACGCATCCGTCCGTTCGGCTTGGCGCTCGCAGTCACGATCGTCGGAAGTGTGTTCGGCGGCGTCGCCATCGGTATCGACCCCGAAGCCAAACAAATCATCATGCCGTTTAGCGGACTGCAAGGCGACCCGGTCGAGCGCGTGCGTAAAGAAGAGGCCGCCAAACAGGATCGGCTGGCCGGTCAGAAGAGCACTTTCGCCGCGGAATTGATGACTCACAACACCCAGGTCGCTGTCTTCACTATGGCGCTGGGCGTCACCTGGGGTGCGGGAACCATGGTCACGCTCTTTTACAACGGCGTCATTCTGGGCGCCGTAGCCGTCGATTACATCCGTGCGGGCGAGACCGCGTTTCTTCTAGGCTGGTTGCTGCCGCACGGCGTCATCGAAATCCCGGCCATTTTGCTGGGTGGGCAGGCGGGTTTCCTGCTCGCCGGCGCACTCATCGGATGGGGCAGCCGCCAAACGCGTCGCGACCGATTGCGCGAAGTCTCGCCCGACCTCGTTACCATCATCTTCGGCGCTGCCGTGTTGCT
>Ga0335071_10005089_pt1 | contig 13700 bp, 13 predicted proteins | sample Lox_Sample_15_FD_206724 | JGI IMG/M metagenome (GOLD analysis project Ga0335071, IMG submission 206724) | Soil microbial communities from Loxahatchee National Wildlife Refuge, Florida, United States - Lox_Sample_1.5 | ecosystem: Environmental > Terrestrial > Soil > Wetlands | place: USA... | reverse complement strand
ATACCTTCGTTCATCCCATGCAATCTGTTCATCAGGAGATCAGAATTCATCCCATCATCCGGGTATGACTCCGCCTTTTATGACAGGGTTACCCATCGGTATTTCCGGGAGGATGCGGACCTGGGATTCCGGCTGCTGGACGCGGGGGCTCGCGTGGAGCTGGCCGAGGATGTCATTGTCGCTCATCCACTGCAGTTCACGAAGGTCCGTGACGCGTTTCGACACGCCCGGCGTTATGTGTTTGATCCATTGCTTTACCGCAAGCATCCTGTTCGCTACCGGGAGATGATCGAGCGGAAGGTCGTTGCCGGCGTGCCCTTGCGGCGACTGCATCACATTGTTGCGCTGATCTATCTTCTGTCGCTGGCGGGTCTCGGAATAACGATGGCGTTGTCCGAATCGATCGGGGTCGTGGTGTCGGGGACGATTGCGCTGGGCTGTGTCCTGTTCTACAAATTCAAGTACGAGGGTGGGAGGGGGTTCCTCACGGCCCGGGTGGCAAATCTTCCTTGTTATTTGGCAGTGCCGATTGTGTATCTGGCTGCAATTGTCGTCGGCTGTTTGCGATTTCGTACGACAGGCCCTCTCGTTCCATGAACAGAAAGAACCGCACGCCATGAGGATAGGTATTTTCGGCGGCACCTTCGATCCTCCGCACATGGGGCATCTTATTCCCGTGGAAGCCGCGCGTGAGATTCTCAGACTCGATCATGTGAAGATCATCCCCGCGGCGCTTTCGCCGCACAAGATGGACCGGGACCTGAGTTCTCCGGAGACACGACTTGCTATGGTGCGACTGGCATTCGGTGAGAATGACGCTTTCGTGATCGACGAACGGGAGCTCCGGCGGAAGCCTCCATCCTACATGGTCGACACGCTCGAGGATCTTCGAAGGCAATACCCGGAGGATGAGCTGTTCCTCCTTCTCGGCACGGACAACTTGTACGATTTTGAAATGTGGAAGAGCCCGAAACGGATTCTCGAACTCGCAAAAGTCGTCGCATTGGCGCGGCCCGATTGGAATATCGGATTGCCGACGAATGCCTTGACGCGAGAGATCGAGCGGCTCGACACACCACTCGTGGAGATCTCCTCGTCGGCAATACGAAAACTGGTTATGGCAGGAAGATCGATCCGCTACCTGGTCCCGGGTCCCGTGGAGGAGTACATCCGACGGAACGGGATGTACCGGTAGCGTTCGCACCAGGCTTCAGGGTCCGGAGGGATCCTCTTGATGTGTTTTCAAACAAGGAGTCTCCATGAGAGATGCTGTGCAACCAAGGATCGCAAAGGGTGGAGTCCTTGCTGTTATCCTGGTTTCGTTCGTCGTTGCGTTTGAGATCCTGATCATGATCAGCCCTTTTGCGTTTTATTTCTATGCCGTCTTTAATCCGATTCTTCTCACACTCAACCAGTCCGGCCTGACGCGCTGGTTGACGTCGTTCTTTCTCCCCCACATGATTGTCCCGCCGGATGCACTTTTGACATGTATACGTGTGGCGGGATCCGCGCTGTTCCTTCTTGGCTTATTCCTGTTCCTCATTTGCGCGGGGCAGGTATATTGGGGGAAACTCTTCAAAAGGGGTACTGCCACAGGTGGGTTCTATCGTGTCGTGCGGCACCCCCAATATGTGGGCCTATCACTTGCGGCACTGGGACTCGCGATCATGTGGCCGCGATTATTGACGCTTGTCCTCCTTGCCCTCATGATGACGTTGTACGACATCCTGGCGTTGGACGAAGAGCGTCGAATGCTGAAGCGTCATGGCGACGCGTACCGTCAATACCGTGAGCGCACGGGAATGTTTGTTCCACGCCGGATCGAAAAGATGTTCCGGCGGGAAACGGAACGTGAGCGTCAGCTGAACATCAAGATGTCCTTCGTCGTATTTCTTGTGCTTGGGGCAGTCATTGTTGGTGCGGGGTTCCTGCTCCGGTCGTACACGGTACACCATCTCCCTCTGATGGAAGTTGGAGGGGTCGACGTTATTACAATTGCGGGGGATGATGCTGCAACGGCTGCAGAGCTTATGCATGCTGTTCTTCGGGACAGCGCTGTTGCAGCACGGCTCGGCTCCATCGAGCCGACACCAGAGCATCGCCTTCTGGCCTACGTCATTCCCGTCGATTACGTCATGCAAGGGATGATCGCGAACACCGGGGACGAGTGGAAGCTGTTTGAGCAGCACAAAACTCTGGGAATGATCACAGAATACATCCTGCATCCATTCTCTCATCTGACGGGAGGGCATGCGCACCTAATGGACATGTCGCACATGCCCCATGGGCCGGCGATGTACGCGATGCCAGCGATGCAGCGAAGGGTCATCTTCATCAAGGTGTCGTCCGGCGGGGAAGCGCTTCAATCCGCGACGGATGATTTCGACATCAATGTCCTGCGAACGCCGCTGGTCTTTGTCGATGTCCACCTTCATACTGACGAAATCCTGAAGCTGCAGAATACCCCCGCAGGGAGCGAATGGGGGACCGTCCCCACACCGACCTTCTGAACAAAGGCATGGAGAAACACGGATGATCGGGGGACTTGCTTTTGATAGTGGAAGTGGTTTATATTTCGTTAGTTGACGAAATGAGGAATTGACTCATGACCCGCGAAGACGTCCGGGTATTTAAGGCACTGGGCGATGCGAATCGCCTCAGGATTGTCAAGATACTGGGAGAACGGGAACTCTGCCTTTGCGAGATCCGTGAGGTGCTGGGACTCTCCAACTCTACGGTGTCGAAGCATCTCTCGATCCTGCGCGACGCTGGACTCATCCTCGACTCCAAGGAGGGGAAGTGGGTTAATTTCCGCCTGAACTCGGCCGCGGGAAGTTCGCACATTCGTTCGATTCTGGATCTGATGCGAAAATCGTACGGCAACGACGAAACCGTCCGGGCTGATGCGAAAAAGCTTTCCTCCGTCAACCGGCAAAAGATCTGCAAACTCTCAAGCTGACAGGAATGACTATGACGATCAAGGTTCTTGGTCCCGGGTGCGCTAATTGCCGTACGCTCGAACATCGCACACGCGAGGCGCTTGCCCAGCTCAACATTGCTGCCGCGCTCGAAAAAGTTGAAGACTACATGCAGATTGCCTCCTACGGAATCATGCGAACCCCCGGGTTGGTGATCGATGAAAAAGTCGTGCTTTCCGGGCAGGTCCCGAGCGTGGAACAGATCAAGCAGATTCTCCTTTCGCATCAGGTGGTCGCATGAAGAGCGCCATGGCGCAGCGCCCAGATTGGATCGTTGCGCTTCTTCTGCCGCTTTGGGTCGTCCTCTATCTTCTTCTTCAGCCGCTTGCCGATGGTCTCGTTTCACTTGCCGCGCTCACGACCGGCGAACGACTGACCGAAAGCGTTCGCTTCTTTCTCTTCGAGGCACCGAAGGTCCTGCTTCTCCTTGTTCTTGTGATCTTCGCGGTCGGGATCGTACGATCATTCTTCTCTCCGGAACGCACACGTGCCATTCTGGCGAAACGGTCGCCGATCGCCGGAAGCATGCTTGCAGGTCTCCTGGGCATCGTGACCCCCTTCTGCTCGTGCTCGGCCGTCCCGCTTTTCATCGGATTTGTCGAATCCGGTGTACCCCTTGGCGCGACGTTCTCCTTCCTCGTCGCTGCGCCCATGATCAACGAGGTTGCCGTCGTGTTGTTGTTTGGACTTTTTGGCTGGAAGACCGCACTGCTGTACGTTGGGACCGGGCTGGCGATCGCCATAGGATCAGGGTATGTCATCGGGAAGATCAACGTTGGACGATTCGTGGAGGATTGGGTCTTCGAGATTCATTCATCCGGCAACTTGACCCCAGGGAAAGAGGTGCACTTCGCGGATCGAATCCATTCAGGATATGAGGCAGTCTCGACGATCGTGGGCAAAGTGTGGCCGTACCTTCTTGTCGGGATTGGAGTAGGCGCAGCGATTCATGGTTACGCTCCGGAAGACTTCCTTGCCGGCATCATGGGCAAATCTGTCTGGTGGTCCGTACCTGTTGCCGTCCTCATCGGGGTCCCGCTCTATTCGAACGCCGCAGGCGTCGTCCCCATCCTCAGCGCGCTGCTCGAGAAAGGGGCTGCCTTGGGGACCGCTCTCGCATTCATGATGTCAGTGATCGGCCTTTCTCTGCCGGAGACGATAATACTGCGCAAGGTCCTGAAGCCGCCTCTGATCGGAATCTTTGTCGGTGTCGTCGCGTGCGGGATCATTGTTGTGGGCTTCATTTTCAATATGGTGTACTAGATGGAGGTTGAGGTTTACTTATCGTCGGAAAACAATTCCCGGGTCAGGACAAACAGCATCACTCAATTCCCAGAGGAGATTTCTATATGGCAAAGACCCGAGTTTTGTTCGTGTGCGTGCAGAATAGCGCACGGAGCCAGATGGCGGCGGCACTGTTGAACCATGAATTCGGAGGGGAGTTCGAGGCGGAGAGCGCGGGGATCGAGCCGGGCTCGTTAAATCCGCTTGCCGTGGAAGCAATGCATGAAATCGGGATCGACATCTCACGGAATAGGACAAACGATGTGTTCGATTTCTACCGGGAAGGGAGAAGGTACTCCTACGTGATCACGGTGTGTGATGAATCCAGCGGCGAGCGATGCCCTCTGTTCCCCGGAATAACGAAACGGCTTCACTGGAGCTTCGACGACCCTGCGACGTTCACAGGCCCGGAAGAGGTGAAGTTGAAGAAGACCATCAAAGTCCGGGACGAAATCCAGGTACAGATTCGACAGTGGGTGGGGGAGCTCGACAACCAAAGCGGGAAGGCGAAACGATGAGCAGGACGCCGGCCAAGCTCCGCGGCTTCGACCGCTATCTCACACTGTGGATCTTCGTTGCTATGCTCGCAGGAGTCGTCTGGGGATATTTATCCCCTGGCATTGTCGAGTTCTGGGGGAAGTTGCAGGCTGGCACGACGAGCATTCCCATCGCCGTCGGTCTCATCCTGATGATGTATCCCCCTCTTGCCAAAGTCCGCTATGAAGAACTTCCTGTTGTTTTCAAAAATCCTCGCCTCCTCGTATTATCGCTCGCGCAAAATTGGATCGTCGGACCGTTGATCATGTTCGTCCTTGCCGCGGTCTTTCTCCCCGACAGGCCTGACATGATGATCGGCGTAATCCTCGTCGGACTCGCACGATGTATCGCGATGGTCCTTGTTTGGAACGATCTTGCAGGGGGCGATTCCGAGTTGGCTGCGGGGTTGGTGGCCTTCAACGCTTTGTTCCAGATCCTTTTCTATTCCCTCTATGCCTTCGTCTTTATCACCTTTCTTCCACCTCTCTTTGGCGTGCGAGGAGCCGTCGTCGACGTCTCGATCGGAAACGTTGCAGAGACTGTGTTTGTCTATCTCGGAATCCCCTTTGCCGCGGGTATCCTGACACGGGCGATCCTGGTGAGAGCAAAAGGAAAGATGTGGTATCACAGCAAATTCATCCCGAAGATTTCGCCGTTGACACCCATTGCGTTGCTCTTCACGATTCTCGTAATGTTCTCGTTGAAAGGGGAGAAGATCGTCGAGCTCCCACTCGATGTTCTCCGTGTGGCGATCCCCTATAGCGTCTACTTCGGCCTCATGTTCTTTCTTACCTTCTTCATGGCCAAGCGGCTGGGGGCGTCGTATGAGAAGAGTGCGACGCTTGCGTTCACCGCCGGGAGCAATGACTTCGAGCTTGCGATTGCCGTGGGAGTGGCCGTGTTTGGCATCAATTCTCCTGCAGCGTTCGCAACTGTCATTGGACCACTGGTGGAGGTGCCGGTTCTTATCGGCCTCGTGAACGTGGCATTGTACTTTCGAAGGAAATTCTTTGGAGGTGCGCTTTCGGCATAGCGCGGTCTCGACCGCCAGCACCGATGTGCGGTTGTTCCGCGGAGAAAGCAGGCTGTCACTGATATGCCGGTCGCGCGCGCAGGGCCTTCAACGCGACAGCTGTGTGTATTGTTCGTCGGTGACCTTTTCCATCCACTCGACCGCCTTCCCGTTAAGTTGCTCCTGGATGGCGATATGTGACATCGCCGTGGCTGGATCAGCACCATGCCAGTGCTTTTCTCCCGCAGGGAACCAAACCACATCTCCCGGTCGAATCTCCTCGACCGGCCCTCCCCATCGTTGAACGCGACCGGAACCGGACGTCACAATGAGCGTCTGGCCCAGCGGATGAGTGTGCCATGCCGTGCGTGCACCGGGTTCAAACGTCACCGTTGCCCCGGCGACGCGTCCTGGCGCTTCCGCCTGAAAGAGTGGGTCAATTCTGACGGTCCCGGTGAACCACTCTGACGGCCCCTTCCCGGAGGGTTGCGAACCGATGCGCTTGATCTCCATAATTCACTTTTGCCTCTGTAGTTCTTGATGTCCGTGTTTCGGCGACGGCCGGAATTCCAGATTTCTAGTTCTGGAGTGACGCCATATCGATGACGAACCGATAATGGACATCGCCTTTTTGGAGCCGATCGAACGCTTCGTTGACCTCGTCCATCGTGATGAGCTCTATCTCGGCGGTGATGGAATGCCGGGCACAGAAGTCCAACATCTCCTGGGTCTCCGCAATTCCCCCGATGTTCGAGCCAGAAAAACTCTTCCTGCCGCCCACGAGGTTGAACGCGCCGACGGGAATCTGGTCTGCCGGCAATCCGACTAGTACGAGGGCTCCGTCAACTTTCAGCAAGCTGAGATACGCGTTCACATCATGCCTCGCTGAGACAGTATCCAGGATCATATCCAGCCTGGCGTGCCGATGCATTTGCTCAGGATCTGTGGATAGCACAACATCATCCGCGCCAAGCCGTTTGGCATCCTTTGCCTTCGAAAGGGAGGTGGTGAAGACAACGACACTGGCGCCCATCGCTTTGGCAATCTTGATCGCCACGTGGCCCAAACCGCCCATGCCGATGATGCCGACCGTCATCCCCGGTCCGGCATGCCAATGCCTGAGGGGCGAATAGACCGTGATCCCGGCACAAAGCAGAGGGGCGGCAGTTGCAGGGTCGAGATTCTCGGGCAGACGAAGCACGTAGTGCTCATCCACAACGATGCTCTCCGAGAAGCCACCGTAGGTGTGCCCGCCCAGGTATTTGTCCGGCGAGCCGAACACGACCGTCATGCCCTTTTCGCAAAACTGTTCCAAGCCGGCTTTGCAGTACTCGCATTCGCCGCACGAGTCGACGATGCATCCGACTGCGGCAAGCTGACCGACCTTCAGTCGCGTCACCTGGCTTCCCACCTGAACGACCTTCCCGATAATTTCGTGTCCGGGGACGATCGGATACGACGTGTGCCCCCACTCATTTCTGACGGAATGGAGGTCAGAGTGACAGATGCCGCAATAAGCTATGTCGATCTGCACGTCGTGAGGTGTGAGGGCGCGACGGCTGATGTCTATGAGATGGAGCGGCCTTCCCGCCGCGTCTGTTCCGTATGCCTTTGCTGTTTTCGTGTTCATCATTGATTGTGTCGATTGTTGTTGATCCTCGATTTCTCCAGCATTAGTAGCGGTCGCCAATGACCGTGATATGTGACATGGCCTCCGCGATTTCGCTTAGATCGGTTGGCGTCAACTCGGTCGCAACCGCTCCAATGTTTTCGTCCAGGCGACCGATGCTTCGCGAGCCCGGAATGGGAACAATCCAGGGCTTTTGTGCCAGCAGCCAGGAGAGCGCTATCTGTGCTGGAGTGGCGTGTTTCTGTTTTCCGATGCTCTCCAGCAGCTCAACGACCACCCGGTTTGCCTTGATCGCGTCCGGAGTGAATCGTGGATTGCGGCTGCGGATGTCCGTACTATCGAACGTTGTGTTCTCATCGACCTTCCCTGTCAGATAGCCTCTGCCCAGCGGGCTATATGGGACGAAGCCGATGCCGAGTTCTTCACACGTCGGCAGGATAGACTCTTCCACGGCCCTCCACCAGATTGAATATTCGCTCTGCAGGGCAGTAACGGGTTGAACCGCATGAGCGCGGCGAATCGTGCCGGCGTCGGATTCCGAAAGTCCGAAGTGCTTAACCTTGCCTTCCTCGATCAGTTCTTTCACGGCACCCGCCACGTCCTCGATCGGCACATTCGGGTCGGGGCGGTGTTGATAGAGCAGATCGATCGCATCAACGCGCAGACGCTTGAGCGATGCTTCTGTGACCCGCTTGATTTGTTCCGGTCGACTGTCCATGCCGAAGCCGGGATGCGGCCCCTTCCCCGGTTCATGTTTGAATCCGAACTTGGTGGCGATGACGACGCTGCCCCGAAACGGGGCCAGGGCTTCACCGAGGAGCTCTTCATTCGTGAACGGTCCGTACACTTCCGCAGTGTCGAAGAAGGTGATGCCACGCTCGACGGCGTTCCGTAGGACGGTGATCATCTCCCTTCTATCCGTAAGCCTGTCTCCAAAACTCATTCGCATGCAACCAAGGCCAAGAGCCGACACCTCAAGATCATTCTTTCCAAGTCTACGCTTCTGCATCGTTCTCCCTTCTGAATGTGCAACAGCAATATAGTGAAGGCCATGCAACCCCGCTATCCTATTACTGCGCACTGATTGCCTAATCCTCCATGCCGCTGGAGATTTGTGCGAAAGGTGTTTATCTTGAAGACATCACTTTGGAGGGACCGAGATGAGGACTGCCGTCGCAGACGTTACCACAAGCCTTCTCGACCTGGCCCGGCAATACTGCAAACGGGAGGGGATATATACCACGCCTCTTCCTGGATTCAACGTCGTGAGGAGGGACAGGACATCCGAGGCAATTGTCGGGCGATATGCGACACTCGTTTGCCTCGTTCTTCAGGGGGAAAAGAAGGTCTGGAGCGGGAGGAATGTTTTCCGATACAACCCGGAAAGCTACCTGGTAAGCTGCGTGGACGTACCGGCCACATTCCAGGTCACCAAAGCGACACCGAAAGAGCCATACGTGGGGCTCACCCTTGAATTGCAGCCCTCGCTTATCTACCAGATCCTCCACGATTCACCCGTAGAGGATCTTGGAGAAGAAGACGTTGCGGGCGGATTCTTCGTGGAAAAGGTTACGCCGGCCCTTGCGGATGCGTTTGTGCGATTGATGAGATCAATCGGGACGAAGGAGGAACTCAGCGTCCTCGCTCCTTCCATCGTCCGGGAAATTCATTTTCGTCTCATGAATTCGCGATATGGTACAAAGATCCGGCAACTCGGCGTGGTCGGGAGCAGGTCTCAGAGGATCAGCAAAGTCGTCGACCACATGCTGAAGGAATACGCAGCGCCACTGAAAATCAATGACCTCGCGCGGATGGCGAACATGAGTCCATCCTCCTTCCATATGCATTTTCGCCAGGTGACGAACATGAGCCCGCTGCAGTACCAGAAACGGATTCGGTTGCAGGAGGCCCGTCGGTTGCTGAGCGTCGAGAGAACCGATGCGGCGAGTGTAGCGTTTACGGTCGGCTATGAAAGCCCATCCCAATTCAGCCGGGAATACAAACGCCTCTTCGGTCAGCCACCGATGCGCGACATGGAACGCATGCGGGGAGCCGTCATTCAGAGCGTCGTTGCCGGAGCCGATTGATACTCGTTGCCATCGCCTCGCCACTTTCGTATATTATGCGCGCGGCACCTCCGTCGTTCGCCAGAAGAAAAGTGTGAGACTTCAATTTTTTGGTGGTAAGCGCCCTCACCTGCGCTCATGAGTGTAGGACGAGGGGTGTCAGGCTCGCCGATCATCATTCCGAGACATTTGGCAGCCGGCCGAAGCGTGAGATCAAATCAGCCAGGAGTTCGGTTTCCTTTTCATCCTGGAGCTCTTTCAATCTCTCGGCCCAATACTCTTCATCGTTTCCCAGCGCGGACGCTGCGATCTGTGCAAAGAAGGCTTTGAGAGCGAATAGCTGGCAGTGGAGGGCCAGTTGCCTCGCCATGAGTTCACCGACGACACTTGATGGAAATTCAAAATCGAACTGTCGGATGAGCTCTCCTGGATCGTTATTCATCACCTCGCCTTTTTGTAATTCTCGACTTTGGGTGCCCGTCTGTACTCCAGGGGACAGCCGGCGCTGCGAGCGTTTCGCGCGAGCCAGCTCTTAGAAATCGACCGCAATCAACGGTGTTTCTTCGTCTCACAGACTTGATGCTCCTTTGCTGTTCTCAAGTGTGCCGTTCGACCGCACGGCGATAGATCCCTTCTCTTCGCTCTTCAAGGTTTCGGTTCGATTCCCCTTTGATAGAATGAACCTCCCCACAAGGCGCTGCAGATTCTCGCTCATTCTGCTCAAATCCTCCGCCGCACGAGCGATTTGTTGCGTGCCGCTGGCAGATTGAGCGGTGACCGTTGATATTGCCTCCACATTCTTGCTGATCTGTTCACTCGCGGAAGATTGTTCCTCTGACGCAGCCGCAATCTGTGCCACCATGTCGGTCACCCGCTGGCTGATCCGGACGATATCGCCTAGTGCCACCCCTGCTTTGTCCGCGAGGGCAATCCCCGCCTCCACCTCCTGCGTCCCCACCTCCATCGACGACACCGCTCCGTGCGTGTCCTGCTGGATCTTCTTGATCATCCCCGCGATTTCCTTTGTGGCCTTCGTCGTCCGCTCGGCGAGTTTCCGCACCTCGTCCGCCACGACGGCAAACCCTCGGCCCTTGTCCCCCGCCCGCGCAGCTTCAATCGCCGCATTCAGCGCCAGAAGATTCGTCTGGTCGGCGATATCATCGATGACGGTAATGATCTCCCCGATCTGATCAGAACTCTTCCCAAGCTCCTTCACCGTTTCCGCGCTCTGACCGACCACTTCCGAAATCCGGCGCATCCCCTTCACAGTGTCAGCCACCACCAGTCCACCCGCCTCCGCATTCTGCTTCGCTTCCCTCGCCACGTTCGCGGTCTCAGAGGCATTTCGGGAGTTCTCCAGGATCGTCTTCGCCATCTCCTCTACCGCCCCCGCCACTTCCGCCGCCTGGCTCGTCTGCTCCTGCGTCCCTGCCGCCAGCTCTTCCGTGCTCGAACTGATCTGATTTGATGCGCTTGCCGCCGCACTCACCGCCTCTTCAACCTCCTTCAACGCTTTCTCCAGCGAATCGGTCACTCCGTTAATAGAGTCCTTCAGCCTCCTGTGGTCACCTTTGTACTCACCGATCATTCTCACCGTGAGATCACCTTCCGCCGCCTTTTCCAGTACACGCCGCCCCTCCTCGACTGGGAGGATGATTGTATCGAGCAGGTGATTGAGGCCAGCCACCATCTTCTCAAATTCACCCTCGAGTCCCTCGGTCTTCGCCCGGGCTGAGAGATCACCGTCGGTTGCTTTCGTGGAGAGATCGATGACTTCACCAGCAAGTCGGCCGATGTTTTCGTAGAGCCTAATGAACGAGGGTAATGCGACATCCTGTTCACTCCTGCGCCCGATCGCCCGGATCTTTTCCAGCTGTGTCATGTGACCTCGGGAAACCTCTTCCACCATGAACACGACCTGCGACAGCCGCTCGCGTGTTTCATTTACTGCTCGTCCAATCTCTCCAAAAATCCCTTCATAGCTCCCTTCGACGGTGTGCGTGAGATCGTTCACCGCCAGGCGGCTCATGACATAGGCTCCTTCCTTCAACCCTTCCAAGCCATCGATACAGCTGTTGAGACTCTCTTCGATCTTGGCGAAATCGCCCTGGTAGCCCATATGTGTCTTCTGCGGGATTTCTCCCCGGCCGATCTTCTGGAGGACATCGGACGACACTTTCAACGGATCGATGACTGCGTCGAGAGTTGCATTCACGCCGTCTACGATCTTCTTGAAGTCTCCATGATGTTTCGTCGCATCCGCGCGAGTGGAGAGCTTTCCTTCGATCCCGGCTGATGACAGCATCTTGGTATCTGCAACGAGCGCATTGACTGCGTCGATGCAGGTGTTGAGATTGGTCTTCAGCGTGTTGAAATCCCCATGATATTCACTCGTGATCTTCGCCGGGATCTCTCCCTTGCTGATCGCATCCACGTATTGTGCAGCAGTCGTCAACGGCCCGATAACCGCCTCCATCGTCGCATTTACCCCCGCGATAATGTCTCGATATGCTCCTTCGAATGCTGAAACGTCGCCCCGCATCGACAAATACCCCTGAACAGCTGCATCTGTCAGCAACTGCATTTGTTTCACAAGCCCCTGCAATGCCTCGATCGTACGCCTCAGCGATGGCGTGATCTCATCCTCATCGCTCAGCTCCGCGATGGCCACGGTCAGATGTCCGCTCGCCACATTGTTCATGGCGCCGGCGATTCCTTTGAGTGTGTCGGCCAGGCTATTCATCGCCTGCGACATTTGGCCCACCTCATCGGTCGAAGAGACTGCAAGACGCATACCCAGCGATCCTCGCGAGAGATGCCGGATCATTTCGAGCGCCTGTCCCAGCGGTCGGGAAATGAGTCTCGTGATGGCGATGCCGAGGAACATCGCAAGTGCAACGGCAATGACGACAGCGATCCCAACAATGATCGACGAGGAGGCTTCGACCGCCTTTGACTGTCGGGCTGTGTCCTTGGCGATCTGATCGTCGAGTTGAATCATGGTTTTCAGGTTTTTTTGTACATCAAGAGCCTTCTGGCGAGATTCGAGAGAGGCCTTGAAAACCCGCGCGTCAAGGTCGGCGATTCTCGCATCGCTGAGAGCAAACTTTGCGCTTACAAGTCGATCCTTCTCTTCGGAGAGAGTGCGGATCGTTCTGTGTGCAGTGAGCCATGTTTGCCACGAGAACTTCACCTGCTCCCAGAGTGCTTGCTGCTCCCTCGTCATGGGGAGCGCATTCAACACGGCATTGGCCGAATCTGCACGGGCAAATGCCGCATCGATCCACGCATACTGCGCTTGCCGAAGATCCGTTCGCATCATTTGTTGATTGATGAGGCCGCGTTCGCCAACCCAAACCGCCTGCTGAGCTTCGCTCAGGGCGAGTAGTGAGCGTGACGTTGGAATGCGTACGTCGACCAAACTTGAAGTGTTCTCACCAAGTCTGGACAGCCCGACATAGCCGATGAGGCCCACAGCGGCAGCATTGAGTGCGACAATGCTGAATGAAATGAGAAGCTTGGAACGGATCTTCAGGTTTGCAAACCAAGTTTTCATCATGACACCTGTCTATAGTTCTGTCTGAACTCTGCTCGGAAGCTTTTGTTGATTCCCCCGACAAGGACGATACCGCTGTTGCGACAAACACATCCCGGCGGCGGCACCCCTCAGCGATCACAAATCGAAACCCACGGCCCTGATCCCCGCCTTGCCATTTCAACGCCTCCTTCAGGGCCGGTGGGTTTGTCGATTGCAGCTCTCCTCAACTCCCCCAATCTGTCGGGTTCGCGCCTTGTCAGTATGTCCTCAAAGGCGTCCGCTGACAGTGCCCTGCCAAAGGGAACCTCAATGTGAACTCAGTGCCGACATCGGATTTCATGGTCAAGGTTCCCCCGAGCTGGTCTGTCAGACTCCCCACGATAAGCATCCCAAATGAATCGGAATCTGCACCGTCCATGTCTCTCAGACCATCCGCACAGTCATCCGAAACAGAGATGCAAGCCTCTTCATCGATGGAACTAATCCCGATCCGGACGGAGCCGGGATAGACTGTTTTGATTGCCTTGGAGATCAACTCGCAAAGAATTAAGCCGCAAGGGACCGCTTGATCCAACCCGAGGGAAAAGCTTGGCCCCTGAGGCTGAATTTCTACCCTGGCATTTCTGTAGATGCTCATAAGGTGATCGGTGAGCTC
>Ga0335071_10005088_pt1 | contig 13703 bp, 14 predicted proteins | sample Lox_Sample_15_FD_206724 | JGI IMG/M metagenome (GOLD analysis project Ga0335071, IMG submission 206724) | Soil microbial communities from Loxahatchee National Wildlife Refuge, Florida, United States - Lox_Sample_1.5 | ecosystem: Environmental > Terrestrial > Soil > Wetlands | place: USA... | reverse complement strand
CGCGGCTGATCGCTGACGCCCAGCATCAGAGGAACGTTGGGGCCGTAGACATCGGCATCGAGCAGGCCGACTTTGTGGCCCATCTTGGCCAACGCGACCGCGAGGTTCACCGATAGCGTGGTTTTGCCGACGCCTCCCTTACCGGAGCCGACGGCAATGATGGCGTCGACGCCGGGGAGGGGTTGCGGGCCGGGCTGCGGTTGTCCGTGCTGATGCGGGGTGTGTGCGTTCAAAAGAATGCTCCTGGTGCGAACTTAAGAAGATGAATTCAGGACAAAAAGAACCCTAAGTTGCGATTATACAGCCGCGATGCCGATGTGCCTGGCTTGGCCGGCGACCTGCGGAATTTGCCTCTGCGTTAGGCACACATTCAGACATCATCTGATGCTATAATTGATGCCAACAAGGAAGGCAAATATGCGCACTACCGTAGCTCTCGACGATGAACTTGTCCGCGTTGCCCAGGAATTTACTGGGGTGGAAGAAAAGGCCGCGCTTCTGCGCGAAGCGCTCAAGGCGCTGATTGAGCGGGAGAGCGCCCGGCGATTGGCGGCTCTGGGAGGCACCATGCCTAAGCTCAAGGCCATTCCACGCCGCAGGCAGCCCCAACATTGATCCTCGCTGACACCTCCGTCTGGATCGATCATTTCCGTTGGGGCAGCCAGGAGATGGCCAAGGCTCTGCATCAGGGCCAGATCGTGATGCACCCGTACGTGACCGCAGAACTCGCGCTGGGGTCACTGCAGGATCGTGCGCGTACCTTGGCAATGCTCGATTTCTTGCCGCAAGTCCGCGTTGCTCAATTGTCCGAACTACGCCTGATGATCGAGGCGCGCAGCTTGTACAACCTGGGCATCGCCTTCACCGATGCACATCTCATCGCGTCGGTGTTCCTGAATCCAGGCACAGTTTTGTGGACAAGGGATAAGCGATTGCGAGCAGTCGCCGAGCATCTCCGCATTCACGGTCCGCTGCCGTGAGCACGAATCTTCAGTAGCCTTCGCCTTCCAGACGCACTTTTCCTTTGAACATGCGGAACAGGAAGAAGAAGTAGACGAGCGCGAGAATTGCGCCGAGGATCCACCAGGTAAGTCCGACGGTCAGGCCGTGGTGTCCGGCGGCGGTGTTGTAGATGGTCAGGCTGCGGGCCGGATCGGTGCTCGCCGGCAGAACGACCGGATAGAGGGCGAACGCGGCTCCCACCAGCATACCCACGATGTAGAACGCCGACGCGACGAAGGCCAGCTTTTCGGCGGGGATCTCGGCGCCTTTGCGGATGGCGAAAATCATGACCGCGAGCGAGCCGTAGACCACGGCAGGCACCAGAAATCCGATGACGTGCTGCTTGTAATTGTCGAGAATGTTGGGGCGAATGTAAATGGTTGCGACCAAAGCGAGCACAGTCAGGGCGACTTGAAACGGCCATAGCCAGAGGGCCGTCGCGCGAGCCCGGCGATTCAAATCGCCTTCTGTCTTGGTCGCGATATAGAGAGCGCCGTGAACGGTTAAGGTGACCAGCGCGATGACGCCGATCAGAACGGTGTACCAGTCGAGGATGCCGTTGTTGGTGCCGACGCGGAAGTTCGTCCACAGAGGCTCGAAGAAATATTGATCCGGACCGAGGGGAACACCGCGGACTACGTTTCCCAGAGCTGCACCGAAGAAGATCGTGAGCAACGCGCTTGATCCGCAAAAGACAAAGTCGAAGAATCCGCGCCAGACGGGATTGTCCATGTGCGCGCGCAGTTCGATGCCGATACCGCGCAGCATGAGGAGCCAGAGCACCATCATCAGCGGAAGGTAGAAACCGCTGAAACTGGAGGCATAGAGCAGCGGGAAGGCGAAGTACAACGTGCCTCCGGCGGCGAGAAGCCAGACTTCGTTGCCGTCCCAGACGGGGCCGATGGCGCGCATGATGGTTTGGCGTTCGGCGGATGTTCGAGCGGCGGTCAGATAGATGACGCCCGCGCCGAGGTCAAAGCCATCCAGTACGACGTAGGCGGCAACCATCACGGCGACGATCATGAACCAAAGAGTTTCCATTTGTCCTTCGTAGCTGCAGGGGCTAAAGCCCAAATTCTCTAGCCTGCCGATTCAGCATCGCTGAAGCGATGCCCTGATACCTTTCCGCCGTGCCGGGCCGATTGTCGAGGAGCATCGATTGCGGTTCCCGGGCGGACTTTAACATCAATGACCTGCTACTTCTGCCTCCGGGCCGCACTCGATTTCACGGCGCACCAGAAACAGAAACAAGATCCCCAGTACGGTGTACATGCCCATGAATCCGAGCAGCGTGAACAATCCGTTGCCGGCAGAAACTGTCTTCGAATAGCCGTCGGCTGTGCGCATCAGCGCATAAACGAGCCACGGCTGGCGGCCGAGTTCTGCCACCATCCACCCTGCTGTGTTCGCGATGTAGGGGAACGGCAACGACAGCAGGAGAATCCATAGCATCCAGCGACTGGAAAACAGCTTGCGACGCCACATCAGCAGCGCTGAGACAAACATAATGGCGATGAACAGCGTGCCCAAACCGACCATGATGTGGTAGCTGTAGTACAACAGTTCGATATTGGTTGGCCATGTGTCTTGAGGGAAAGCATCCAAGCCTTTCACTTCGGCTTTCCAGGCACGATAGGTCAGGAAGCTCAGGGCGTTGGGAACCTGGATCGGATTGTCGATCTTTTTCTGCTCGACATTCGGCTGACCGATGAGGACGATCGGCGCGCCGGGCTGGGTTTCGAAGAGCGCCTCCATCGCCGCCAAAGTTACCGGCTGATTGGTTGCGACCATGCGGCCCTGCCCATCGCCAGTCGGGAACAATTGCAGCAAGCTGAAGATCAACCCCGCAATTACCCCCACGCGAACAAAGATGCGGCCGTACTCCTCGAACTTTCCCCAAAGCAGGTAAAAGGCCCCGACCGAGGCCATCACGAAAGCGCCGGTGATTACTGCTCCCGACATATTGTGGGCATATTGCCACCACGCCCACGGATTCAGCACGAGCTCCCAAAAACTCGCCAGTTGCACGGAACCGTCCGCGGCCTTGAAATATCCCACGGGGTGTTGCATCCAGGCATCGGTTGCGATGATGAAGAAACCCGAGAGCCAGGAGCCCAGAAAAACTGCGACGGCCGACCACCAATGTCCTTTGGGGCCTAGGCGCTTCTCGCCATACAGAAACAGTCCAAGGAACGCCGATTCCAGGAAGAAGGCGAACATACCCTCCATGGCCAGCGTTTGACCGATCACTCCTCCAGCGAAACGGGAGAAATGAGACCAGTTGGTGCCGAATTGGAACTCCATGGGAATGCCGGTTACAACGCCGAGCACGAAGTTGATGCCAAAAATCCGGGCCCAAAAGCGGGCGGCGCGGTTATAAGTTTCATCATTTCGGCGCAAAGCCAACGTCTTGAGGGCCACGATCAGTGGCGCCAGCCCCATCGTGAGTTGGGGAAAGAGGTAGTGAAAGGTGACGGTGAAGGCGAAGTGCAGACGGTGAACTAAGAGGGCGCTGTCCATGAAAACTCGCAAAGACCGAGGTTAACAGCCTTTGGATGGCGCGAGGTGTGATTAGAATCACAAATGTTGCAAAATTCAACGAATCTTGCGCCGCCGTTCCAATTCGGCACGACGGATTTCGCGGCGGCGGCCCGCATCATCGTAGCGGCGGCGCTGCTCATCGGTTTCGGGGATTACGGGAGCGACCTTCAGGCGGCGGCCTTCTTTATCAATTGCGACGAATGTTAGATGGGCGGACCCGACGTGTTGAGCGGTGTCGGAAATATAGTTCTCCACGAACACCTTAACGCCGACTTCCATCGAGGTGTGGAACACACGATTCACGGACGAGCGGAGGATCACGAGATCGCCGACGCGAACGGGCACCAGAAAGTCGATGTGATCGACGGAGGCCGTCACGACATGGTTCCGGGAGTGGCGGTGGGCGGCCAAGGCTCCGGCCAGGTCGATCCAGTGCATAAGTCGTCCTCCGAGGAGAGCGGCGAGCGGGTTGGCATCGTTGGGAAGAACGATTTCAGCCATCTCGGACTGGGAATCGCGTACTGGACGCGGGACCAGCGAATCTTCGGTCATGGTTGAGTTCCCTTCACGGATTAGCCTTTAGCGGGCATTTCGTCTTTCAGAGTTCAGGATTTCTTGCGCAGATAGGATTCGAGGAAGCATTCGGCCATCTTTTGAATGCGCGGGTCGTCGTGGCGGCGGAGCCAAGTGGACGTGCGTAAATCAATCTGCAGTTCGCCATGCTCGGCGGGCAGATGTGCCTTCTCGCACACGAACTGCAAACGCAAAATGCCGGCAAGCGCGCCAGTCGCGCCTTCTACGCTGTTGGTGCTGCCATTCAATGGCGCTGCAACGGCGAAGCGGACGGCATCCGAAGGGCGATCCGACGGAGCCCAGGGACAAGAACTGGCATAGCCCAGATTGCAGAACGCTTCAAGAATGTGCTGGTCGGGAGTTGCGCCCTGATGATTGGGAGCGGTGCAGTGCCCTCGCCATCCTGCGCCGAGCGGCAAGCGTGCCGGATGCGGCCAGGAGCCGTTTTCGAGTCGTTCGACCGGCATGAAGTATGGGCAGGCCAAGGTTATGGGGAACTTGCCATTGTAATTACTCAGATGGAGTCTGACCAGTTTGGAGACGAAGTTTGTAGTACTCTCGTGGCGAGGGACGCTCGACTCTTATGGATCGCATTGCAGCTCTGAACGAGATCCTCACTGAGAACCCGAAGGACGCGTTCGCGCGCTACGGTCTTGCGATGGAGTATTCCAAGCAAGGCGATTTCGATCGCGCTCTGGCGGAGTTTGCGATTCTGCTGGAACACAATCCGGACTATACGGCCGGCTATTTTATGGCCGCTCAGACGTTGGCGCGTGCGAGTCGCAGCGAAGATGCGAAGAAAATGCTGCACGATGGGATCGCTTCCGCACGGCGCACGGGGAACCTGCATGCGCAGTCTGAGATGGAAGCGATGCTGGAAGAGCTGGGATAGAAGGTTTCAAGGTTTCAAGGTTTCAAGGTTTCAAGGTTTCAAGGTTTCAAGCTTTCAAGCTTTCAAGCTTTCAAGCGTTCAAGGTTCGCATTCATGCTGCCATTCTTCGCATCGCCCACTCCACCACGGCTGGAAACATCTGGTAGAACTTCACCGGCAGATGCATCGTCCAGGGGACGATGACTTCGCGCTTCCCTTTAAGGTAGCCCTGCAAGGTGGCCTTCGCCACGCGCTCGGCGGTGATGCCGCGAACCGATTCGGGGCGGACGGTCTTCACATTCTTGCCTCTGACCGCGTTCTGGCCGAACGCTGTGCGAACGTATCCCGGGCATACGGTGAGCACGTGGATATTGTCCTTTTTGAGTTCCACGCGAGCGGCCTTACCGAGGGCGTTGAGCGCAAATTTGCTGGCGCTGTAAGAGGCGTGGAATGGAAGAGGAATGTGTCCTGCCACGCTCGATATATTGATGATCGCTCCCCCGCCTTGTTGTTGCATCACCGGAATGACCGCTTTCATGGCTGAGACCGCGCCGAAGAAGTTGGTTTCGAACAGATCGCGGCAGGCGGACATCTCCATTTGCGTAACGGAATCAAGCAGGCCATGCCCGGCGTTGTTGATCCAGACGTCGATGCGCTGAAAGTGGTGCAGAGTGAGAGAAATGACGCGGTCGATCTCTTCCGAGTGGCGGACGTCGCAGGACAGAGCGACCGTACGATCGAGCAGACCGATGCGGGCGCGGGCTGATTCGGCGCGGCTGGAATCGCGCGAAAGCATCACGACGCTCGCGCCTTCTTTGGCAAAAACGCCGGCGATCGCTTCGCCGATGCCCATGGATGCGCCCGTAATCACGACTACTTTCCCTTGCAATTGCATGATCGGGTTGTATCGCCCGAGCCGCAGCAAGTCAAGATGCTGCGCGGGTGCGTGGCGTACAATCGATCACTCGCTCGCGTCTGGTGGCGACCAATTGGAGAGCCGTGGCCCTTCTTCCTCTGTTTCCTTTGAATGTCGTGTTGCTGCCGGGCTCGCCTCTGCCCCTGCATATCTTCGAGCCCCGCTACAAGGAGATGATTGGCGAATGTCGCGCGCAGAATGCGCCCTTTGGCGTGGTCCGCGCCCTGAAAGAAGGCGTCGCGGACGTTGGCTGTACGGCTGAGATCATCTCGGTGACGAAGGAGTATCCGGACGGCAAACTGGATCTGATTGCGGCGGGACGTGAGCGGTTCGAAATCCTGGAGGTCAACGAAGAACGCTCATTTCTGCGGGCGGAGGTGCTGATAGTGCCCGACGACCCCGCAGTTCCCGCCGAGCAGGATACGGCACGCGCTATCCAGCTACATCTGCAGATACTGTCGTTGGCCGGAGCGGTACAGGATTTGTCAGGCGCAGATAAGAACGCTCTTTCCTTCTATCTTGCGGGATCGCTTCCGCTGGATCTGGACTTCAAGCAAATCTTGCTGGTGATGCGATCGGAGGCCGAGCGAATCAAGGCCGTTGCGGATTATTTCGAGAAAATTCTTCCCAATCTCAACCGGGCCGCTCGTGCTCGCGATAAAGCCGGCGGCAACGGGCATGTGCACTGATGCTTGCGACGCGTGCGCTTCCTTGTGAGGGTATAATCAGTGAAAGTTGTCTGGGGGTTCCTTTCATGAGTCTTCCGCGCACACTGGGTGATCTGCGCCGTAGTCCCTTCTCCGAAGAGCGTTTGTATTCGCGCCACGTGAAAGACGAGTTGCGCGACAATCTTGTGGCTCGGCTGCGGAAAAGCGGCGACGGGCCCGTGTTTTCGGGGATCGTGGGATACGACGACACGGTGGTTCCGCAGATCGTCAATGCGATTCTGTCGCGGCACAATTTCATTCTGTTGGGATTGCGAGGACAGGCGAAGAGCCGGATATTGCGTGCGCTGACGACTCTGCTGGATCCGCAGATGCCTTACATTGCCGGCTGCGAAATTCATGACAATCCGTACGCGCCGATTTGCCGTCGATGCCGCGAGGAAGTGGCGCGGCTTGGCGATAGCACGCCGATCGCGTACCTAACACCGGAGCATCGGTATGTCGAAAAACTCGCAACGCCCGATGTGACGATTGCGGATCTGATCGGCGACATTGATCCGATTAAGGCAGCCCGCGGCGGACATGAATTGTCGAGCGAGTTAACGGTGCACTACGGATTGCTGCCGCGCGCCAATCGTGGAATTTTCGCGATCAACGAACTGCCTGATCTGGCGGGAAAGATTCAGGTTGGACTGTTCAATATCATGCAGGAAGGCGACGTGCAGATTAAGGGATATCCGATTCGCCTGCCGCTGGACGTGGCACTGGTATTCAGCGCAAACCCCGAGGACTACACGGCGCGCGGAAAGATCATTACGCCGTTGAAAGACCGCATTGGGTCGGAGATTCGCACGCACTATCCCGCAACGGTCGAAGAAGGAATTGCGATTACCGCTCAGGAGGCGTGGACGCGGCGCAATGGGAATCAACTGCATCTGCCGGAATATGTGCAGGAAGTGATCGAGCGGGTAGCGTTTGCGGCGCGCGAGGATAAGAAGATCGACAAGCGGTCGGGCGTGAGCCAGCGGCTGCCGATCTCCGCGATGGAGAACGTGATTTCCAATGCCGAGCGCAGAGCCATCCGGAACGATGAAAAGATGGTTGTTCCGCGGATCAGCGATGTGTATGCAGCCTTGCCAGCAATTACCGGGAAACTGGAACTGGAATATGAGGGTGAGATGAAGGGCGCGGATACTGTCGGGCGGGAACTGATTCGGCTCGCGATTGCCAAGACCTACGACGAATACTTTACCGGCGCCAATGTGCAGCAGATCGTGCAGTGGTTCGATCTGGGCGGCGAGATTCAACTGGCGGACTCCATTCCCGCCGACGAGGCCTTGACGAATTTGAGAGGCATTCAAGGACTGGTCGACAAGTTGGGGCCGCTGGGCATCACGCAGAAAGATAGTGCCGAACAACAAGTATCAGCTGCAGAATTTGTTCTCGAAGGCTTGCATGCACACAAGCGCATTGGACGGAGTGAAGAGCGAGTATTCAAGGCTGGCGAGAAGAAACCGGAACCGGTGCGGGAGAAGTCATTCGAGCCAGATGAGCGGCCGTACCGGCAGAGAAGACAGTTTAACTGAACCCGTCGTTAGTCGTTGGTCGTTCGCCTTTCGCTAAGAACGGGTATCGCCAACGACTAAAGACTACCGACCAACGACGCAGTTATGAAAAGAATCCGCTACTCCAAATACGTGCCCGACCCAGCGGGCGAAATGAGCATGGAGGACCTGCTCGGCGCGCTCTCCGACTACCTGCTGCAGAGCGGGTTCCAGGATTCGATGTGGTACGAGATGCCGCAGGGCGAACAGACTCTGGACGAATTGAAGCGGGCGATTGAAGAGGCCTTGCTCAACGGTGAGAACTTCGACGACAACTTGCGCGAACAGATCGAGCAGATGCAGATGGAAGGCATGCTCGACGAGTTGATCGAGAAGTTGATCGAGCGGATGCAGCAGGAAGATTACATCTCAGTGGAAGAGCCCCAGGACCCGGCTCGGCAATCGAGTGTCGGTGGACAAACGGGCGACGCGCAGCAGGCGAAGTTTGAGATCACCGACAAGAGCCTGGATTTCCTCGGGTTCAAATCGCTGCGAAATCTGCTGGGGTCGCTGGGCAAGTCAAGCTTTGGGCGCCATGACACCCGTGACCTGGCTACGGGTATCGAGGCGAGCGGATCGTCGAGGACCTACGAGTTCGGGGATACGTTGAATCTCGATATCACCGCGACCCTATCGAATGCGATCCAGCGCGAAGGTCTTTCCCTACCCTTGAATATTGAGTATTCCGATTTGCAGGTGCATCAGTGTGAGTACCAGTCATCGTGCGCCACGGTGCTGATGCTCGATTGTTCGCACTCGATGATTCTGTACGGGGAAGACCGTTTCACTCCAGCAAAGAAAGTGGCGATGGCTTTATCGCATTTGATCCGGACGCAGTATCCGGGAGATTCGCTGTCGCTGGTGCTGTTTCACGATTCGGCGGAGGAGATTCCGCTATCCCAATTGGCCCGCGTGAAGGTTGGTCCGTATTACACCAATACCCGCGAGGGTTTGCGGATGGCGCAGAGGATTCTGCAGCGGCAGCGTAAGGACATGAAGCAGATCGTCATGATCACCGATGGCAAGCCGTCCGCGCTGACGCTGGAAGATGGACGGATCTACAAAAATGCCTTCGGGCTCGATCCGCTAGTGGTCAGTCAGACGCTGGAAGAGGTCTCGAAGTGCAAGCGGGCGGGAGTGCTGATCAATACGTTTATGCTGGCGTCCGACTACGGGCTGGTGCAGTTTGTACAGAAGGTGACCGAGATGTGCCGCGGCAAAGCATATTTCACAACTCCGTATACGCTCGGACAATATCTGCTGATGGATTACATGTCTCGGAAGACGAAGACGATTCACTGAGACGGGCGCCCGGCACGATGAGCCGCACGCGCGATGCTCCAAAACTTCCTCATCTACTGATACTCTTCTATTAGTTATGGCGAATTGCATTCGGTGCGGACGCAAGCTGCCGTCCTTCACCTTCAGAAAAATCTGCCAGTGGTGCGTGCAGCACGAGGCGGCGCAGCGCGGTGAACTTGCTGAGGACGCGCCACAACCAGTGATGGCTACGCCGTGGGCTCGGCGAGGCGAGTCAACGATCACGCTCACGCACGTGCTGTTTGGGGTCAACGTTGCCGTGTTCATCGGGATGGTCCTTGCTTCCGAGAATCCAGCGGCGTTTGCCGACCCCATGCACGACTTCTCCACGCCACTGACCATCCATTGGGGAGCGAATTATGGTCCTTTCACTCTTGGGGGTCAGTGGTGGCGTTTATTGACCTACATGTTTGTGCATGGCAGTTTGATCCACATTGGATTCAACATGTGGTGCTTATGGGATTTGGGTAGACTCTGCGAGTCCCTCTATGGTCGATGGACCTACGCTTGCATTTACTTACTCACCGGGGTGGCCGCCGGTCTTGCCAGCGTTGGCTGGAATCCGAGGATCCCCAGCGTGGGAGCCTCAGGAGCCATCTTCGGGCTCGCCGGCGCACTGATCGCATCGTTTTATTTGGGCGAATTTTCCATGCCCAAAGCCGCGCTCAAGGGAACCCTCATGAGCTTGCTGTTCTTTGCAGGGTTCAGCTTGTTCTTTGGCAGTGTCTTCCCGGGAATTGATAACTCCGCTCACATCGGCGGGTTGGTGAGTGGCCTCATTCTTGGAGCGCTAATCGCAGTCATTGCCCCGCATTCCGCCGCACGTCGGGTTGCAGTACTCGGAGTCATGGCTTTAGCCATTCTCGGCGCTTGGTTTGGCGTCGACCGTTGGCGCGGAACTCCCATGAAGTTCAGTCGCGCCGACCAGGCTCTTTCTGAGAATGAGCCCGATCGAGCAATTTCCCAGTTGCAGGCGATCATTCGGCAGCAGCCGAATATGGTGCAGGCGCATTTCGCGCTGGCGCAGGCATTTTTCAACAAGCAGCGATTTGATCAGGCTGAGGGAGAGTTTAAGCGGGTTCTCGAGTTGCAACCAAACAATTCTGCAGCACAGTTCGACCTGGGATTGGTGTACCTGAGTCAGAAGCGTGCGGATGAGGCTCAGAAACTGTTCGAGCAGGTCCTGGCCAAGGACGCCGGTAATTCTGACGCGCAATACGGACTTGGATTAGCGCTGGCGGATGAAGGCAAATATCAGCCTGCAGCCGATGCGTTCAAGAAGGCCATCGCCCTCGGACCGGAGACCTCTGGCATTTATTACGAACTGGGACGTGCGTACGTCGAGTTAAAGATGTACGACGATGCCATAGCGGCCTTCAATCAGGGGAAACAGAAAGAGGGGGACAATCCTGATTTAGAAGCTGGGCTCGCTGACGCGTATCAAGCGAAGGGCATGACGCAGCAAGCTCAGGATGCGCGGAATAAAGCGGCGCAATTGAAGAGTGCGTCGCACTGACGCAGAGATCAACCCTACTTCTGCCAAAACCGGGCAGAAATGGGGCACTCAACGTCCTTACAACTCACGATTTCGTTAGCTCTCCGACTGCGCGCCAAGCTTGATTGATGGCTTCATCGGTGTAGGCGTGGGCTCCGGCGTCGGAATTTGCTATCGCGATGCGGCCGAAACGCTTGCGTGCTATCTCGCAGGGTTTCTCTGCACTGGCTAAAATCTCCTGATCCCACAAGCTGCTGTATTCGTAGGCGTAGCCATGGGGCCAGCGGTTTACGGTGATGGCGACAATATCCCTGGCAGGATCGAATCCGCCGGAACCCAGCGTGCGAGACAGTTGCTCGCGAATGTTGCGCTCGATGGTTTCGAATGTCGTCGTGTAGAGTTCCATGCGGCCGATCGTGTTTTGCTCACGTGCAGACAATCCAGCCTGACAGGGAGCTTTGCTCATATGCAGCACGACAGGATCTTCCGGTGTACTCGGACAACGATAGTCGCCAATGCTGACAGGCAGGTCGACGTCGACGTGCGTGTGGTAGCCGCTTGGGGCGTAGATCGAATTGGCTCCCAGTTTCTGGAACGACGTGGAATTGTGAAGCACAACATTGGTGTAAACCAACGGTATTTTCTGCGCCGAGTGTAGCGCTTCCCTTTGTTTGACCGGAAGGTCTTCGCAAATGTACGGGATTACGACGTGCCAGCAGGCGAGAATCGTATTCTTGCCGCGCGCGGTGTAAAGTTTGCCTCCGCGCGAATAGCTGACTTCGACTTCCTTCGCCGTGGTGACATCGCCGATGTGGCGAACCCGCACCGCCGTACTGTTCAGGCGAATGCGAACCGGCGAACTCGCGTTGTCGAGCTTCGAGTAGTCGGCTTTCGCGGTGACGATATCCGTAGCGGAGTTCCCCGGCATGGCGGATGGAACGAGTTTGCGCACAAGCAAGCGCGCAATGGTTGCGTTGCCATCGGGGAAATGGAAGAAGAATTTTCGCTCGTTTTCAAGGCCTTCAGGCTGCATACCCATTCCAAGGAAGCCCGGGTAGCCGGTTTCGGCTGCGTCGGCCGCAGCGATTGCCTCGATGCCGACACCGAATAGTGGTTGCGAAATCGTTTGATAGAGGCGAAGAACATCGGGATGCTGGCCCGCAAGTTCGGTCAAGAACTTGGCGTAGCTGATGCGCGAGAGACGTTCCTCTTTTTCATCCGGCTTCAGTTCCGGGAGATAGTCCTTTTTCTCCTGGCACAGGCGAGCGAAGTCTTTACGGGCTTGCTCAGCAATTGGTGCCTCTGCGAGGAAGTGATCCCACGCATTCGGCCCTGCGGCGGCAAGATCGAAGGTCTCGCCACCGGGAAATGGATACGGGTCGTCGATCAGCTTGTCGGCGCCGAAGTTTTCCTTGTCGAAGAAAATCTTGGGGACGCGACCTGCGCTGTAAAGATCGCGTTTCAGATACTTCGGAAAACTGGGCACGTCGACTCCCAGCTCTTCGATCACGCCCTTTGAAATTGCGCTGTAGGGCTCTGGGCTTTCGATCGAGTAGGTGCCACCGTAACCGATCAGCGTTTTGTTGCCGGCGCGGAATTCGTTGCGCTTGGCGTGTCCGCCGAAGTCGTCGTGATTTTCGAGGATGAGAATGCGGGCCTTTTCACCAACAGCCTTGCGATAAAAGTGTGCGGCCGCAAGACCACTGATGCCTCCGCCGACAACGATCAGATCATAGGTCTCGCCCGTATCCTCGGGCTTGCCCGCAGAATCCCAAAACGTCCCATCACGCAGGCTGTGCGCGACGTCGAACGCACCCGGATGGCTGCCGCGCATACCGGTAAGGGCGGGAGGATAGTAGTTGGGGGACTTGTCTGTGGCACTGGAATCACCGGCGATGAGGCGCCACGGCATCATGGCAGCACCGGCGGTGATCGCGACGCCGTTCATGAAATCACGGCGCGTGATTTTGCGATGCATCCCCAGCTGGCGGTCGCGTGGATCGTGCACGATGTCCCCCAGGGTCGGACTACGCTTGCTCTTCCGATTTCTTTACGGCGAGTTCGGCAGCCTGGAAACCGATGCGGCTGTGGGCTCCATCACAGAACGGTTTGTTGACCGAACCGCCGCAGCGGCAGAGAGAGAACGCGGGCTTGCCAGTGAGATCGTACTTGGTGCCGTTCACGTCGACGAGTTCGATGGTTCCCTCAGGAGCTTCCACGCGATAAGGGCCATTGGGGCGGACGGTGATTTTGACTTGGGCCATGATTTTCTCCAAACCTTACGGATTTATAGTAGGCATACGAAGATACCACGAGCTCTGGGCGAAATGCATTGAAGGGAGCTCAGGCTGCGGCAGAACCGACTGAAGACAGGCTGCGATACAGCCGCAAGCAATCGTCGATCATGCGCTTGGTGGTGAAGCGCTCCCGCGCGCGTGTGTAAGCGAGTTCGGCGTAGGCACGCCGCATGGAGCGGTCGGTATTCAATTGGCGGATGCTTTCCGCGAGACTCTCAGAGTCGTTGGTGCGGAAATAAAGAGCGGCATCGCCCCAGACCTCGCGATAGCTTGGAATATCGTTGGCGACAATTGCGCAACGCGAGAAGGCAGCCTCGAGCGCGGGCATGCCAAGAGGCTCGTATCGTGAAGTGGCGGCAAAGATTGCGGCGCGGCTGTAGAGCGCGCGCAATTGCGCCTCGGTTTGTGGACCGCGAATG
>Ga0335071_10005087_pt1 | contig 13705 bp, 11 predicted proteins | sample Lox_Sample_15_FD_206724 | JGI IMG/M metagenome (GOLD analysis project Ga0335071, IMG submission 206724) | Soil microbial communities from Loxahatchee National Wildlife Refuge, Florida, United States - Lox_Sample_1.5 | ecosystem: Environmental > Terrestrial > Soil > Wetlands | place: USA... | reverse complement strand
CTTGTCAGGGCAAAGGAGCGGCAGGCCGTGGTGCTTTCGCGTATGGTCGAGGAGGGATATCTGAAACCGGCCGAGGCGGAGGCGGCGAAAAGACAGCCCCTTAATCTCTCCCAGGCGCGCTCTGCAACTGAGACGTTCAATTACTTCATCGATTATATAAAGCAGTATCTTATCACCAAATACGGCGAAGAAGAGGTATACAAAGGCAATATAAGGGTCCACACGACCCTCGACAAGAACGCGCAGGTGCAGGCGCAGAGGGCGCTCCAGGACGGGCTGAGAGACGTCGACAAGCGAAGGGGCTGGAGGGGACCGGTTGGGTTCAAGGAGGACGCGAAGGAATCCGGCAGTGACAAGGCATCTTTCACAGCTACAACTGGAGATATATCGAGGGGAGTCGTGATATCAGTCAACGCCAAGGAAGCGGTTGTCAAAAGCCGCGGACTGGACGGCAAACTGCTGATCAGTGACGCACTATGGGCGAGCACTATACTCGATAAGTCGACCGGCAAGCCGCGGACCCTGAAAAATTTCAAACTTACCGACATCCTCAAAAAAGGTGATGTCGTTTTAGTGCGCGTCAAGGCCATCTCCGGCAAGAGCACCACATTCAGCCTCGAACAGGAGCCCGAAGTCGAAGGGGCGGTAGTCGCGGTTGACCCTGCTACCGGCTACATCCGCGCCCTCGTGGGAGGCTTCAGCTTTACAAAAAGCGAATTCAACAGGGCGATACTTGCACAGAGGCAGCCGGGCTCTTCCTTCAAACCCATCATCTATGCGGCCGCTCTTGAAAACGGGTTTACGCCCGCAAGCATATTTGTTGACGAGCCTGTGTCATATCCCGGCGCAGGAGGGAACGAATGGAAGCCCGAAAACTACGACAGGAAATACATGGGACCGACACGCCTGAGGGAAGCCTTGGCTTATTCGAGAAACATAGTGACCGTTAAACTCGTCGAGGCTATCGGAGTGGACAGGGTCATCGAGCTCGCCAGGAGTCTCGGCATACAGGGTGCGATGCCGCGAAATTTCAGCATAGCCCTCGGCTCTACGAGCGTGACGCCCCTTGAGCTTACATCAGCCTTTGCAGCCTTTGACAATGGCGGGACCAAGATGAAACCCATTGCCATAAAATATATCGCTGATGCACGCGGCCAGATAATCGAGAGCAATCAGCCTGAAGGCACGCCGGTGCTCACTGCAGCGGGCTCGTTCCTTATTACCTCCATGATGCAGGACGTGATCAGGTACGGGACCGGCATGCGGGCAAACATCGGAAGGCCGGCCGCCGGAAAGACGGGCACGAGCAACGATTACAAAGATGCGTGGTTCGTAGGTTATACTCCTGATCTTGCCGCGGGTGTATGGGTCGGGTTCGACGACATGAGGCGCTCGCTCGGCAGCGGAGAGGTGGGCGGTAGGGCTGCAGCGCCCATCTGGCAGCACTTTATGAGAAATGTTCTGGGAAACGAAACGGTCCCGGATTTTGTTGTGCCTCCGGGGGTTGTGCGTGTGCGAATCGATGCTGCAACCGGACGGGCAGCTGATTTCTTCGCAAGTGATTCATCTACGATCGACGAATATTTCAAGGAAGGAAGCGCACCGGGCGGAGGCCCTTCTCCATTCAGCCAGGTTTCTCCGCATCCGGCCGATCATCAGCGATCTGCCCCTGAATCAAGAAGGTCGGCTGCGCCGAGGGTCGTAGATCCGGTCCAGGATTAAACGCGCGGCGCTTTAGATGCATCAGACAAGTGTCGCTTCAGCAGGAAGGACACTTCCAGGCGGAAGCGAATAGTCCTTATGAAATTACCAAAGTCCTTTTATGATGGGACTATTTTATTTTTGAGCAGCACGCTGCGAACCGGATCACCCGGACTCTTCCGTCTGAAAGTGGCCTTCCTGCTTGATTTCATTTCTTCCTCTTAATTGTATAAACTGAAAATATATTCGCTATGAACGAAAAAGAGGAGACCACCATGAGAACTGGAAAAGCAGCGGCCATAACGGCCATACTTCTGATGCCTTTGCTGTTTTGCGTACAGGGCGCAATGTGCCAGCCGCCCCCGGTGGAGGCGCCGCTGGTCCGTGAAGGCGACTTTGCAATGAAGCTTGCAGTTGCACTCAATATTGGCCAACCCCAAAACGAGGCGGAGGCGGAAAATATGCTGGGGGCTGCAGGAATAGCCCCGCGAAACGGGTGGATGGCTGATTATCCGGTTACACCCGATATCATCGGGGAGTTGCGCGATGCTGTGGGCTATGCAGCTCAGGCCAAAACGATTCAGATGGACAAGGACAAAGCTATACAGATACTCGAGAGCGTGCTGACAAATTCTGATATAACCGTGACTCCTGCGCCTGCAGGACCGCCCAGCGACTCCATTACAGCTGGGACACCACAGGGCGCTGAGGAAGGGGCCCCGGAATATCCCGATCAGTCGGTGGTCGGCGAGTATTATGCCGATGAAGGCCCTCCCATTCTTACATACTATGCACCGCCTCCGGACTACTATTATCTTTACGGATGGGTACCCTATCCTTTCTGGTGGGGCGGTTACTGGTTCGGCGGTTTCTTCATACTCAATGATTTTCACCGCCACCATCACCACGGCCACTATATAAGTAACCATTTTAACGACTTCAATTCTCACCGTGTATTCAGGATAGACCCCAGGGCAAGGTTCAACGGCAGGACTTTCGCCGGAATCGGGGCTCCGCGCGGACAGAGATTTATATCCCCGGGAGTCAGGGGCTCGCAGGAAAGGATATTCAACCGCAACAGGACATCCGGCCCGCGACCGGGAATCAGCGGAGGAACAGTCCGACAGAGGTCGCAGATGGTCCCTGCGGCCCCAAGGCAGAGGGCCGTCAATCCGTTCCATGAAAGCCGGGTGTATAGCAATCCGGCGGGTGGCGGAAGAATCTTTCAGCCGGGCAGCGGAAGGACCTTTCAGCCTCAGGGGCCTTCACGCGGGTTTAGTGCGCCGCGTGCTCCTGTCTCACCCCCGGCCGCGCGCGGTGGTTTTTCAGCACCTGCACCCGGAGGAATGGGCGGAGGCGGCGGAAGGCACAGATAAGAATTGACGATTTGCAAGCCGGGATTGTGCCCGGCTTGCAAATCCGATTTGTCCGCAAAAACGGGGTCCTACGTTTTATAATAGGCAATGTCCTTTAATCGGCATTGCGAAAGTGCCTGCCCCATTGATGACATAATCCCACATCTTAGGGTAGCATTGCTGAAGCACTCTTCGGCGGTCCTCCATGCTCCGCCGGGCGCGGGCAAGACCACGCGCGTCCCACTCGCACTGCTCGATGTCCTGCCTTCTGAAAATGGACGCATCATAATGCTTGAGCCGCGCAGGCTCGCCGCTGTCTCCGCCGCCCGCTGGATGTCGGAGCTAATCGGCGAAGAAGTCGGGGGTACTGTCGGTTATTCGATACGCTTCGACAGCAGGACCTCCGAATCGACACGCATAGAAGTTGTGACCGAGGGCATTCTCACCCGGCGTATTCAGGCCGACCCCGCGCTTGAAGGCATGGCTATTGTGATCTTTGATGAATTCCATGAGCGCAGCCTGCATGCGGATCTTGCGCTGGCCCTCTGCCTTGATGTGCGCAAGAACCTGAGGAACGACCTGAAAGTCCTTGTCATGTCTGCCACTCTTGATTGCGGCCCGATCTCGTCGCTGCTCGGAGACGCGCCGGTGATTTCATCTGTAGGCAGGGCCTTTCCGGTGGAAGAAAAATATATTGCGGACAGGCGCAACATTGCCCTTTCAGCCCGGATTGCCGAAGCGACCGGGATGGTGATGAACGAAACAGAAGGAGACATTCTCATCTTCCTTCCGGGCGCCGGCGAGATACGCGCCTGCGCTGAGGCCCTGTCCCCTCTTGTGCGGCGGCTGGAAGGAAGCCTGACACTGCATCCGCTTTACGGAGACCTTCCCTTTGAGGAGCAGGAACGCGCAATTGTCCCTTCCGGGACGCGGAAAATTGTGCTGGCCACAAACATCGCCGAGACGAGTCTTACGATCCAGGGCGTGCAGGTTGTCATAGACAGCGGCCTGACTCGCAGGCTGCAGCATGATCCCTCAACAGGCATGAACAGGCTGGTCACCGTATCCGTGTCAAAGGCTTCCGCCGAACAGCGCAAGGGCAGGGCGGGCCGGCTTGGGCCGGGCGCCTGTTATCGCCTATACAGCCGCAATGCCTTTCAGTCGATGCTTCCATTTGCACCACCAGATATAGTTGTGTCTGACCTTACATCGCTCGTGCTCGAACTCGCTGCCTGGGGGGTCAAGAACAGCTCCGAACTTTCGTGGCTCGATGCCCCGCCCGAGGCATCCTGGAATGCCGCAAAGCAGCTTCTTTCAACGCTCGGCGCCCTTGACCGGGTCGGCTCCATCACGCAGATCGGCAAGGCAATGGTGCGCTTGCCATTGCAGCCGAGGCTTGCCAGGCTGGTGATAAAGGCAGGGGAACTCGGCAATCCGGGTCTCAGCGCCGATCTCGCAGCGCTGCTTTCAGAACGCGATATTATCCGCAGGAAGGCGTCTTCCGGCATGATGCAGGTCTCCGAGCCTGATATCGCAGAAAGGCTCGATATCCTTTATAAATGGAGAAGAGGAACCGAGGTTTCGTCCGGTGCCGATCTGTGGGCTATTCGCAACGTTGAAAGGACATCAGGCCAAATCCTCAGGCTGATGCAGCATGGTACTAAGGATATATTCCGGGTTGTGAATGATCATGAGGCTGTTGCGCGCTTGCTCCTGAGCGCTTTTCCGGACAGGATTGCAAAAAAGCGCGGGAACGACGCAGGACGATTTGTCCTTGTTCATGGAAGGGGCTTGAGATTCGCGACCGCCGGCTCACTGGATAACAGTCCCTATATTGTTGCAGCTCATATGGACGCGGGTGAAAAGGGCGAAGGCATTATACATATCGCGGCAGCACTCACAGAGGAAACAATACGCGAGGAATGCTCCGGGAGCATAGATACTGTCCGCCGTATCGAATGGGACAAAAGGGAAAACAGAATTGTCGCAACCATGGAAGAGCGGCTGGGTGCAATTGTTCTGTCAACCAGAGACTTCAGCCCGTCCGACGAAGAAGCGGGACCGATACTCTGCGATGCAATCAGATTGGACGCAAGGTTGATCTCATTCAGCAGGGAAGTGAGACAGCTTCAGGGCCGTGACGCCCTGATGTCAAGGCTCTTTCCTGATGAATCGTGGCCGGACATGTCGGACTCACAGCTTCTGTCTTCACCGGAGGAATGGCTCCTGCCCTGGCTCGGTGGAGTTCGGAATGCACAGGACATTTCCCGCATCGATATTCTATCTGCGCTGAAGGCAAGGCTTTCCGGGAACCGGATGAGACTTCTTGACAAGCGCGCTCCCACACATATTGAGGTGCCGAGCGGCCACAAGGTTGCGCTGGATTACACCTCCGGAGATACGCCGGTCCTTGCAGTCAAGCTGCAGGAGATGTTCGGCCTCGCTGATACACCGACAGTTGCGGACGGCAGGACCAAAGTTCTCCTTCATCTTCTTTCCCCGGCGCGAAGACCGGTCCAGGTTACGCAGGACCTGAAAGGGTTCTGGAACAACGGTTATCAGCAGGTTAAAAAAGAGCTTAAGGGCCGGTATCCGAAACATCCGTGGCCTGATGACCCGTGGAATGCCGCGCCGACGGGGAAGACGAAAAATGCAATGAAGGGGTGATTTATAAGTTATTCCGGCAATGGAGACCGGCCGCTGCATCAAGGCAGGATAATCTTGACAGCAGAAAAACGCCTGGAAGGGCATCTTTCAGGTTCCCTCTCTTTTATGTATCATATTTAGAGATTGCCTAAGGAGGAAAAAACATGAAAAAGCTGCTCATCATCGCTGGTACAATTATCGGATTTATTGTCGTCGTACTGATAGGCCTCACCCTCTTTGTAAAGAGCTATCTGCAGAGCGACAAGCTCAAGGCTCTCATTATTCCAAAGGTTGAACAGGCAACCGGCAGAAAGGTCGCTATAGATGCCATCAACGTTTCGATCTTCAGCGGCATCTCGGTGCAGGGGCTTCACCTGAAGGAAAAAGATGGGTCGAAAGATTTTGTGGCAGCAAGGGAATTCGTGCTCAAATACGACCTTTTGCCGCTGCTCAGCAAGAACCTTGTAATCAATACCATACAGGTGGTCGATCCTGCTGTGAATATCAGCCGGAATGAAAACGGGGTCTTCAGCTATGAAGACGTCGTCGAGCATTTGAAGTCCGGGCAAAAGGGCGAAGAGCCGAAACCTGCAACCGGAGGCGGTATGCCGTTCAGCGTGAGTGCGGACAAGATCGGCATCACCAATGCCAAGATCGACTTTACAGATGCAAAAAAAGAGCTCCCCAACATTGCGACTGTCGCGGATGCTGAACTGAAGGTGGCTGCGGGAGGCGCGGCACCGGGCCTCAGTTTTTCCGGCAAGGTGAACATTAAAAGCCTCGATGTTGTGCTGGGTGCTATTGCAACCCGAACGAGCGGTACAATTGAAGCAGACCCTGAAAATGTAACCTACGCCCTGACAACGGTTGTCAGCGGTGAAAGCTTCGAAACAAAGGGCTCCGTGAAAAACTATTCCAAGGCCCCCGAGATTCATCTCGATCTTTATTCCAAGCAGCTGGATCTTGTAAAACTTATGGCACTGGGCGGCAATGCGAAGCATGAGGAAGCCCGGCCTGCGCCTGTTCATGCAAAGGCATTGCCGGGGAAGGCAAAGCCGGCGGAGGAAAAGAAGACAGCCGAGGAAAAGAATATGGATATCAAGGCCGCCGGGGAGATCAAGGTCGATACCGCGACATACGAAGGCAATACGCTGAAGAATTTCGTCATGAAATATCGCTACAGCGGTGGCGTGATGACTGCGGACCCCGTGTCGATGAACTTTGCAGGCGGGGACAAGGTCGATCTCGCAGGCACGATGAAAGGGGACATGATCTTTCACTATGTGCCCGGCAAGGGCGATGCATCGGAGCAGATCAAGAATTCCGCTCTCGGGAAAATGGTTGTCGATCTTAGCAAGGTCGTAGTTAAGGAATCCAAGGTTACGGATGCTGTCGCAAGATTCACTGGGCTTGACGACCTGAAACAACCTTCTTTCGACAAGGGGCATTTTGATATAAACATAAAGGACCGCAAGATGCTCATCGAAGGACAGCTGACCTCGCCGCGCGTGAAGGCTACTCCTACAGGTAGTGTCGGGTTCGATAAGGCCATCGACATGCTGGCCGATATTGAGGTCTCTCCGGATACGGCTTCAAAGATGAAGGTTTCCGGGTTCACCGGTTTCATGGCCGGCAAGGATGGATGGACGCTCATTCCCCTCAAGATAACCGGTACGACCGACAAACCCTCTGTGGGCGTCAATCAGGCTGTGCTTAAACAGCAGCTTAAAAAAGGCATCGAGGGTGAAATCGAAAAACGGTTTTTGAAAAGCGATTCGCAGCAGAAGGATGGAAAATCGGAGAACCCGCTGAAAGGCCTGTTCGGTAAATAAGGGCGGCATAAATGAATGCGGTTGAACTGTACAAGAAACTGCCTCAGAAGAACTGCGGCAAATGCAGAAGCAAGACATGCATGCCTTTTGCCTTTTCACTCATTCGTGGTGAGGCCGAATTTTCGGAATGCCCCGAGCTGACCAGGGAAGAGATTGGAGAGCTCGAACAATCTGTCCGTCAGAACGACTGGCGCGAAGAACTTATCGGCAAGCTGAAGATCGGGGTGCGGACACTCAATTTTACGGAAATCGCACCGGGCCTGGGGGCTGTCATCCGGGGAGATACTCTTGTTGTCCAATATATGGGACGCGAGTTCTCGATATCACAGGAGGGCGACATTGCAGCATACGGCCGCATAACCCCGTGGGCAAAAATCCTTCTGCTGCACTACCTGAGGACGCATGGAAGCGCTCCACTTACAGGTAAATGGGTTTCATACCGGGACCTGAAAAGCGGCATGGTCAAGGCATCGTCTTTCCTTCGCGAATGCGAGGACCCGCTCAGGGGAATACTTGACCGCGATCTTCCGGCCGTTCTTGATATCCTTAAACAACTCGGGGCTGAGACTGTTAAAGATACCGCAACCCGGTTTGCATGGCGATTATACCTGCTGCCGAAATTGCCTGTGATGATACTCTACTGGCCACGGGAGGATGAGTTCGAGTCGAAGGTTTCGATTCTTTTCGATTCGACCGCAGATCAGTTCCTCGATGTCGAGTCTCTGATGTTCCTTGGAGAAGGGTTGATCGATAACATTGAGGTATGCTTACAAAACGGAGGGTGAAACAGCGATGAGCCGGCCAAGAATGATCCACCCTCTGCGATGCGTAGTTGTTGCGGTCTTCCTGGCTATTTTTGTCGCGCATGCTGCATGTGCGGGCGAGAAGGTTTTTATGTGGAAGGTCGAGTCCCGCCAGGCAACGGCATATATACTCGGAACTGTGCACATGATGAAAAGGGATATGTACCCCCTTGATGCGCGTATAGAGGAGGCCTTTAGAAAAGCAGGTGCATACGCTCTGGAGTTCAACATTAACGAGGCCGGGCTGCTTCAAAAAGACATAGTGACTGATACAATTTATGGTGGTGATGACAATGTCGGTAATCATGTCTCCCGCGAGACGCTCGATCTGGCCAGGCGGAAGTTTGAAGGGGTAGGCTTGCCGTTTGATCTGATGTCCAAGTTCAAACCGTGGTTCCTTGCAGTGTCCGTTGAACTGCTGGAATATCAGAAACTGGGTTTTGAGCCCCAATATGGCCTCGATAAATATTTCCTGCAGAAGGCCGAAGGGAAAGAGATTATAGAACTTGAGTCCTTCGATTCCCAGATGGGGCTGTTCCGGTCGATGTCCGACAGCGACCAGGAGCTGCTTCTTGTCCATTCCCTGAAGGAGAGGTCGAAGATGCCAAAAAGAATATTGATATTTTATCGAATGCATGGAAGCGTGGAGACGCCGGCGCCCTTGAACGGCTGATGTTTGAACACGACCGGGATGACCCGCGCCTGTCCCGCTTGTATGAAAGCCTGTTTTACGAGCGCAACCGCAAAATGGCCGACAAGATAGAAAAAATGCTCGCAGGCCGGGGCACTTACTTTGTGGCTGTCGGGGCGGGTCATCTCGTAGGGAGGCAGGGAATCATAGATATCCTTTCGCGCAGAGGATTTTCGGTCCGTCAGCAGTGACGGCCGTTTTTGGCTATCAGCCCGGCAATGTGCTAAAATGGTTGTATGGAACGCAGGCGATCAAAGAGAATTGCGGTCAACCTGAATGCGGAACGCATATCGGGAGATAAGAAGCATAGCATATTTATCGAGGACATATCGGAAAGCGGTATCCATATTATTACGGCGCCTTCCCCGACTTCCAGGAAATATGCGCCCGGAGTCGATATCGAGGTGAGATTCCGGATATCTGAAGGAAAGCGCATCACGCTCCACTGCAAAACGAGATGGGCTTACTGCAGGATGCTGCCTGAAAAGAACGTTGACAGCATCGGACTCGAAATCATTCGCCCGCCTGCCGAGTATCTGGAGTTTATCAGGACCCTGTCTCGTCCCGGCATCTGATTGCAGCACAATAAAATAAGATGACCATTACAAAAAAAATATTGTTTGGGTATGGGCTGCTTGTGGTTCTCGTTTTTATCCACCTTATATTTTCGCTTTCCAGCATAGACAAGATGAAACAGATCAACGAGGTCATAGCGAAGGTCGATAATCCGCTGCACGAGCTTGCAAGACAGTTCATCGATAATCTGCTGGGGCAGGAATATTACAGCGAAAGGGTTTTGATCCTGAAGGACAGGGACAGTTTCGACCTTCTTCAGAGGCGCACCGCTGATTCAGACAGTACCCTCAGACAGATCGTTGCACTTGGGGGGGCGTTCCCTTCAGTTCGCGATCTTACTGCAAAGTGGACTGATTTCAGTCTCCTCACATCCGGCAGTTACAGTTCTCCGGAATCAGTGATAGCTCTGGCGAGGGCACAGCGAGTGCTTCTGTCCGAAAAACGGAAGAAACTAATAGCTCTTGCAGAAAGTGTGAGGACTGAGGTATATGCCGACCAGAACCGCAAAATCCAACTAAGCTCGGCAATAGGAGCGAGGGCCTATTGGGTGCTTCTGGTATTGGGTGCCGGAGCAGTTACGATCGCCATTCTTATTACATATCTGTTCGCCCGGTCAATTTCCAGGTCAGTGGGGCTGCTTAAGCTTTCAACCCGCCAAATATCGGAAGGCAGGTTTTCAGAGGTTCGGACTATAAACAGCCGGGATGAGTTCGGAGATGTGTCGAGAAGTATTGCCGATATGGCCATCAAGATCGAGCACCTCGAAGAACTTTATCTTGCAACCAACCCCCTTACAATGCTGCCCGGCGGACTGGCCATCGAAGACACTCTTAAGACAAGGCTGGATACAGGTGTGCACACTGCGCTCTGCTTCATTGACCTCGACAACTTCAAGGTCTTCAATGACCGGTACGGCTACGCGAGGGGCAATGAGGTCATCCAGGCCACGGCGCTGATAATACGGGAGGCTGTAACAGATCTGGGCAATAAGGACGATTTCATCGGGCACATCGGAGGCGACGACTTCGTGGTCGTGACTTCTCCTCAGAAATATGAGGGTATCTGCAAGTCTATAGTCGACGGTTTTGACAAAAAGATACTTCAGCTATATGATCGGGAAGACCGTGACAGAGGAGAAATTATAGGCAAGAACAGACAGGGCGCGGAGATAGTCTTTCCGCTGATGACCATTTCCATCGGCGTAGTGACCGACCAGAACGGTTCGGTGCGGGAGCCGCTCATCATGAGCAGACGTGCGGCTGAACTCAAGGAACATGCGAAATCCATAACGGGAAGCGTCTTTGTAGTCGACAAAAGACGCTACAACGAAGAAGAGAACGCTTATGATGGTTGACGGACCGGCGATAAATAGATTCTACGGCATGGCAGGCGGCGCCTTTACCTTGGTGGTCATCTGCATGTCTGTTTTGATGCTGGGAAGTTGTACGCCACATTGTGTTTTAGCGCCGGAAAACCCGGCGACGGAGGAAGAACGCCTGAGCGTCGTAATAAATAAAACGAATGCGTCTGATGCCCTTGCGGACGCTTATCTTTGCCGGGCCAAGTTGAGGTCCATGGCCGATAACCCGCACGTGAACTACATCGGAGCGCTGAAAGACCTCAAGGCCGCAGTGGCACTTAATCCTCAGCTTTCAGGCGAAAAAGATATAAAGGACTGGATGGCGATCCTCGGCAGGCTTGCAACCACAGATAGAAAGGTAGGCCGGGTCAAGGAAAAGAACGAGCAGGCCCAGCGCCAGATCCGTACGCTCCGGGACAATATCCAGCAGCTTGAAAGGCAGGAACAGGAACTTCGCAAGACCATCGAAGACCTCAAGACGCTGGAACTTCAAAGAGAGCAGAGAAGGCAGCAGCTCCGCTGACCGGCCTGAATCATAAATCAGTACTGCAAAGCCTGAAGTATTTGCCTCCTGCGCACTTAATTAGTCATTTTTGCGGATAATCATGCTCGTCATGAGATGAACAGTCTGTTAATAGAGAGGATTACATTTGCAGGCTGGCAGCCCTGAAAACTCAGACAGTGCGCTTCGATTCAAATACCTCAGGCTTTGCGGAAATAATTTGTGAATAAAGTGCGCTAGAATAAGATCATGGCCTATCGCATCAGCAGGGAGCGGTTTGACAGCCTCGTTGAAGAGGCGTTGCAACGGATACCCTCAAAGTATCGGCGCCGCTTTAAGAATGTCAGGATTCTCGTGGAAGATTTCCCGAGTGCCGAAGATGCCGGGCGGGCCGGGGTGGCGAGACACAATCTGCTGGGGCTGTTCTCGGGGGCCCCATATCCGGCGCATGGAGGGTTCTTTGATATCCCTGCTCCTTTGCCCGATTCCATCATTCTTTACCAGAAAAACATCGAGACTATCTGCAATTCGGAAGATCAGATTATCGAAGAGATACGTCTGACTCTTGTCCACGAAGTCGGCCACTATTTCGGTATGTCCGAGGAGCAGCTGAGCGAGTATTGAAATGTGCTCAAAATCGGCGCCGGGCGTGTTGTCTTGCGTGATCATGTTGCGTAGTGGTATTATTCAAAAGCAAGATAAGCTTTTGATATTAAATAAAATTTTATAGATATATAAGAAATTATGAGATTGGACAGGGACCCGAAGTTCGGGTCCCTCCCGGAATGATAAGGGCAGATCGTTTTATATCCAGGCAATATCTTTCGCGGGATCATCGGCATAGATATCATCAACCAAGCAAGGAGGTAGTATGGCGCAGGAAAGTTCCGGCAATGCAGGTTCGACAACGGGATACAGGATACTGACGAAAGAGGTCCTGAGCGACGTAACAAAACTTATGGTTGTGGAGGTCCCGCAGGTGGCTCAGAAAGCGAGGGCCGGGCAGTTCGTCATAATCCGGATCGACGAAAAAGGTGAACGCATACCTTTGACGATCGCCGACTATGACAAGAAAGCCGGAACCATCACCATCATATTCCAGGAAGTCGGCAAATCCACAATGCAGCTCGGCACTATGAATCCCGGCGACAGGCTGGCAACCTTTGCCGGTCCTCTCGGCCATCCCACCGAGATAAAGAATTACGGCAATGTTGTATGCATAGGGGGCGGTGTCGGCATAGCGCCGATTTATCCGATTGCCCGGTCCCTGAAGGAAGCCGGGAACCATGTTATCTCGATCATCGGCGCGCGCACAAAGGACCTCCTTTTCTGGGAGGACAAGATGCGTGCTGTCTCCGACGAGATTACGATATGCACCGACGACGGTTCATATGGCAGGAAGTGTCTTGTAACTGACCCTCTCAAGGAATTGCTCGAATCAAAGACGCGGGAAATTGCACAGGTATGGGCCATCGGTCCCGCTATAATGATGAAATTTGTGGCTGGTACTACCATGCCTTTCAATACACCTACCATAGTCAGCCTCAATACCATAATGATAGACGGGACCGGCATGTGCGGCGGATGCCGTGTGCCGCTGACAGACGGCGCACAGTTCGTCTGTGTAGACGGCCCGGAATTCGACGGCCATAAGGTTGACTGGGGCAGGCTGCTTTCGAGGCTGTCATTTTACAAGGATGAAGAAAAGGCCGCAGTGGACCGGTACAAGCACAAGTGCAACCTGGATGCTGCTATGGAAAAAGGAGGGGCTTAAAATGGCAGAACTCACTGCAAAAGAACGCATGAAAATACTCAGGCACGACATGCCTGTACAAGATGAACATGTACGCGGGGGCAATTTTGAAGAAGTTGCACTCGGATATTCGTTTGAAACCGCAAAAGAGGAGGCTGAACGCTGTCTGCAGTGCAAGAAGCCGCTCTGCGTCGGCGGATGTCCTGTCGGTGTGCGCATACCGCAATTTATAAAGGCCCTTCGGGAAGGCGACATGGCCAAAGCCGTAGAGGAAATGAAGGTAAAAAACAATCTGCCGGCTATATGCGGCAGGGTCTGTCCCCAGGAGACTCAGTGCGAGGGCAAGTGTTTACTCACCAAAAAGGGTGAATCAGTTGCCATCGGGAGGCTTGAAAGGTTCGTGGGAGACTATGAACTTGTCCATCGTACCTGCCCATTGGTCAAGGCCCCGCCGACCGGAAAGAAGGTTGCAGTGGCCGGGACCGG
>Ga0335071_10005082_pt1 | contig 13716 bp, 11 predicted proteins | sample Lox_Sample_15_FD_206724 | JGI IMG/M metagenome (GOLD analysis project Ga0335071, IMG submission 206724) | Soil microbial communities from Loxahatchee National Wildlife Refuge, Florida, United States - Lox_Sample_1.5 | ecosystem: Environmental > Terrestrial > Soil > Wetlands | place: USA... | reverse complement strand
CGACCAGCACCTTGATGCCCGGGTAGTCCTTCTTCAGGACCTCCATGAAGCCGTTGTAGCGCGCCAGGTCGATGGGGATGCCCACGTAGCTGCGGAGGATGGCGATCTGGCCCTTCCCCTTCAGCCGATCCCCGATGTACTTGGCCGCGTTCCGGCCACACTGGGCGTTGTCACCGCCGTAGAAGACGGTGAAGTTGTCGTTCTCGATGGGCCGATCGATGACCATCACCTTGGTCCCGGACTTGAAAATCTCGTTGACGATGGGGGTCATCAGCGTGCCGTTGCCGGGCAGGACGGCGACCATGTCGTAGCCACCGGCCTTGAACGTCTGCAGCTGGTTCAGCTGATCGGCGTCGTCGACGGCGTTCTTGACGGTGATCTCGAAGTTGGTCGTGTCCTTCGCGACCTCATCGTTGATCGAGTCGAGCATCTTCGCCTGCCAGGCGTTGTTCGCCGGAGGCAGCGACACCGCGATCCGGAACTTCTTGCCGGCTGCCTGGGCCTGCGGCACCAGCACAAGGGCTGCGATCATGGCAAACAGGATCTTCTTCATCCGAGTCTCCTCCTCGAGAAGGTATGTCTCATCGCTGCGTCATCATTCACGGCCACTGCCCACCGGGCCTCCGACGTACGAGGGACCGCCCGCGGTTGGAACCCGACCGTGGGACGGCGCCGAGCATCCCGGAATTCACCTCGGCGCCAACCGGGGCCGGCGAGTCCCGGCTCCCTCGCCTCCTCAATTCGGGCCCCGGCGCCTCGCCGTCGGCCCACACCTCCCATCACCGGCCCCGGCTCTGCAGGAGCACGGCGAAGAGGATGACCGCACCCTTCACCGCGCCCGAGAGGTAGGGCGAGATGTTGAGCATGATCATCATGTTGTTGACGATCCCCAGGATGATGAACCCCACCACCGTGCCGACGATCCGCCCCTTCCCGCCGTTCAGGGAGGTGCCGCCGACGATCACCGCGGTGATGGCCTCGAACTCGTACTGCGCGCCGGAGCTGGCCGCGGCCACGGCCGCCATGCGCGACATCTCCATGGTGGCGGCCACGGCGGTGCAGACGCCCACCAGCATGTAGGTGAGGATGCGGATCCGATCGACCTTGATGCCCGAGTAGCGAGCCGCGTTCTCGTTTCCGCCCACCGCGAAGACGTAGGTCCCGAACTTGGTCCGGGTCAGAAGCACGTGGAACCCGATGGCCAGGATCAGCACGATTATGAAGGGGATGGGGACCTCGAGCAGGGATCCGTTCCCGATGCTGGTGAACTCGGGGATGGGGTTCCCCATGATGGTCGCGCCGCGGCAGAAGTACATGACCAGCGAGCGGGCCACGATCCCCACCGCCAAGGTGACGATGAAGGGGGGGAGCCGGGCCTTGGTGATGACGATCCCGTTGAGGAAGCCGAATGCCACCCCCACGGCCAGGCAGGCGAGGATGGCCAGCGGGAGGGGGAGCACCGAGCTGCCGTCGGGCCGGACCATGCGCTGCAGCAGGATCAGCGCTGCGCCCGAGGTGGCCAGCACCGGCCCCGAGGAGAGGTCGATCCCCCCGGCGATGATCACGAAGGTCATTCCCAGGGCGATGGCCCCGACGATCGAGGTGTTGCGCAGGATCTGCAGCAGGTTGTCGGGGTTGAGGAACCGCGGCGCCGCCAGCCCGCAGATGGCGATGATCACCCCGAAGACGACCAGGATGCTGTAGCTGTGCCACACGTTCTTCAGCCGCTCGAGCGTGCGGTTCTCCGAGGTGACCTCAAGGGCCTCCATGCTCACCTCCCGCACGTACGTCCGTGGCGCAGTACATGATCTTGGCCTCGGTCATCTCGGAGGCCCGGAGCTCGCCCGTCACCCTACCCTCGTGCATGACCAGCACCCGCTGGCAGACGGAGAGGACCTCGGGCAGGTCGGAGGAGACCACGACGATGGCCACGCCGCTCGCCGCCTGCTCGCGGATGATGCGGTAGATCTCCTGCCGCGCTCCCACGTCCACCCCGCGGGTGGGCTCGTCGAGGAGCAGCACCTCGGCGCCGGAGAGGAGCCACTTGGCCAGCGCCACCTTCTGCTGGTTCCCGCCGGAGAGGTTGGCGACGACCTGGTCCGGGCCGCTGCAGCGGATCCCCAGCTGCTGGATCACCCGGAGCGTGTTGTCCGCGGTTCGCCGCCGGCCCTTGAAGAACCCCGGGGTCTTCTGCCAGGTCACGTAGTTGGCGTTCTCGGCGATGTCGCGGCACAGGACCAGGCCGGTGTCCTTCCGGTCCTCGGTCACGAATCCCAGGTCGCTGCGGATGGCGTCCATCGCGTTCCGGATGGTGACCGGCTTCCCCTCGATGAGCACGCTGCCCGCCTGCGGCCGGCGGATCCCGAACAGCACCTCCATCAGCTCGGTGCGCCCGGCGCCCACCAGCCCGGCGAACCCCAGGATCTCCCCCTTGTGCACCTGGAAGCTCACGTCCTTGAGGAGGGAGTCGGTGATGCCTCGGGCCTCCAGCACGACGTCGCCCGGGTCCCCGGCGAAGTCGTTGGCACGCGTGTCCTTGACCTCGCGCCCCACCATGAGCGTCGCCAGGTCGTGCGGGGTCACCTCCTTGACGTCGCGGGTCGCCACCCGCCGCCCATCGCGCAGTACCGTCACCCGGTGGCAGACCTCTCCGATCTCCTTGAGGCGATGGGAGATGTAGACGATGGCCAGCCCCTGGGCGCTCAGGTGGGCGATGAGGTCGAAGAGGATGCGCGTCTCCTTGCCGGTGAGGACTGCGGTCGGCTCGTCCATGATCAGCAGATCGACGTTGAAGGAGATGGCCTTGGCGATCTCCACCATCTGCTTCTGGGCGATCTTGAGCTCGCGCACCCGTCGGCGCGGGTTGATCTTCTCCCCCAGCCTCTCGAGTAGCTTGCCGGCGTCCTCGTTCATGCGATCGAAGTCGAGGAACCCGCTGGGGCCGCGCGGCTCGCGCGCCAAGAAGATGTTCTGGGCCACCGTGAGCTCGTCCAGCAGGTTCAGCTCCTGGTGGATCATGGAGACGCCCAGCTGCTGCATGCTCATGGGACTCGCGCCACGGGGGACCACCTGCCCCTTGAGCACGATCTCCCCCGCGTCCGGCGCGTGGATGCCGGCCAGGATCTTCATCAGGGTGGACTTGCCCGCGCCGTTCTCGCCGCAGAGCCCCATGACCTCGCCGCGCTCGAGGGCGAAGTCGACGCCGTGCAACACCTCGACCCCGTAGAAGCTCTTGCAGATGCCCTGCATGCGAAGCGTGGTCATCGCGGTGCCCGGTCCCGGGAGGCGGCGGCGATTCTAGCCGCACGCTTTAGCGCTACGCCAGACAAACCTTCGGTATACGCGTGTTCTCTATTGCTTTATCGTCGAACGACGCCCTCCGTACCGCGTTCGCGGTACATGTGCTTCCGCCAGGTTGACGACCGTGAGCGATCGCATGCTCTCCCGTTGCCGAACCTCGCGCCACGGCCGCTCCCCGGCCCCTCGCCGGGGAGCGCGGGCCGGGCTAGGTGTGCTTCTCGGCCTCCGCCAGCTTCCCCTTCTTGAGCCGGATCTGCTTCAGCTCCAAGGTGTACTCCTTCTCGTGCGTGGCGCACCCCACCGGGATCTGCCGGATGAGGAACTCGATGCAGTTGTCGCAGCAGGTGCACCAGTCGATCTCGCCCTCCTTGCCCTCCTCGAGCTTGGCGGGGAGGAGCGGATCGGCCAGCGACTGCCTGCCGATCGCCACCATGTCGCACACACCCGACTTGATGTTCTTCGCCGCCCAGTAGGTGAGAGAAGCCTCCTCTCGCCTCACGCCGCGGAAGGGGTTCTTCCCGTCCCGGAAGAGCGAGTAGGCGGAGCCGATGAGCACCGTCTCCTTCTTCAACACCTTGCGCAGCTCCTTCTGGAACCAGAAGTGCAGGTAGGCGTAGTCGGGAATCCGCTTGTCCGGCTGGGTGAGGGCCAAGGTCAGCGAGGGGTTGCCCGCCGACTCGATGATGTACTTGGCGCCTCGCGCTTCCAGGCCCCGGACCAGGTCGCAGATCTCGGTGAGATCGATGATGGGTGAGTCGGGCTCCATGGTGCCCATGCCGCCGGGCAACCCTTCCCAGACCGAGATCTTGGACCCGACGATGAAGCCGGGGTCGTTGATCTCCTTGGCCACCCGCTCGTAGTACTCGTAGGCGAACCGGGTGCGGTTGCCCCACGAGCCGCCGTACTTCCACTTGCGGTCGTTGTAGGGGCGCAAGAGCTGCGAGCCGAAGTAGCCGTGGCAGAGCTTGAAGTCCACCCCGTCGGCCCCGCAGTCATGGGCCATCTTGGTGGCCAGGACGAACTGGTCGAGGATCTCGTCGACCTCCTCGTCGGTCAGGAGCCGCCCCTCGTACCCGGGGAAGGGCTTCACGCACACTCGCTCGGAGAACTCCGGGTTGGACAGCTCGCCCGAGTGCGTCAGCTGCCAGAGCAGCAGCGGCTTGGGGTTGATCCGCCGCACCTCCTTCACCAGGTCGCCCAGCCCTTTGGCATTCTGCGGGAGCGCCGTGAGCTGGTGCAGCCGCCCGCGGTTCTCGTCGACGACGGAGAGCGCCTCGACCACGATGACCCCGGCGTTCCCCCGGGCCAGCCGCTCGTACCGTCGGTAGGTGGTGGGGGTGGGGTTCCCGGCGGTGTCCGCGTCGCAACCCTCCATGGCGTTGATGACCAGGCGGTTCTGGGCGGTCTTTCCGCCCAGGGGAAGGGGGGTGAAGAGAATGGGATCCGTTGCCATGCTGGCTCCTTGACTGCACGTGTCGGGCGCGGTGGAGCCGCGCCGGTTCGAGACTCCTGTCCCCTGCGCCGGGGGGAGCGGCGCGGCCCGGCCGGACCGCTCCCCGCATCGTTCGCTACAGCAGCTCGCGCTTGCTGGACTCGGGGCTGACGAACACCTTGATGAGCTCCTTGTTGCTGCGCAGCTCCTTGATCGCCCACTCCAGATCGCCCAGGGGGACGATCATCGAGAACATGGGCTTGGGGTCGATCCGCCCGTGCTCGATCAGGGTGATGGCGTCGGTCCAGTCGTTGCCCACCCCGGCGCAGGAGGAGGTGACCTTCTTCTCCCGCAGCACCAGGTCGAAGGGGGACACCGCCACCGTCTCCTGGTCCCCGGTGATCCCGAAGGCCGAGACCTGGCCGCCGGGGCGGACCATCTGGAACGCCTGCTCGTAGGTCTTCACCGTGCCCACCGACTCCACCACGTAGTCGGCGCCGCGCCCGCCGGTGAGCCTCCGCACCTCGGCCACCGGGTCGGTGCCGTCGCCGGTGTAGATGGCGTGGTCGGCCCCCATCCTCCGGGCCACCTCCAGCCGCCGCTTGTTGGTTCCGGTGACGATCACCGGGGCGCAGCCCCGCAGCCGAGCCAGGGCGCCGTGGAGGATCCCCAGTCCGCAGCCGATGATGGCCACCGAGCTGCCCAGGGCGGCGTTCATGGCCTTGGCCGAGTGGACGCAGCAGGAGACCGGCTCGATGAAGGCCGCCTCGGTGAAGCTGAGCTTGGCCGGGATCTTGTGGACCTGGGACCAGGGCGCCTTGACCAACTCGGCGTAGGTGCCGTCGATGTGGATGCCGAGCTGGAGGAACTCCGGGCAGAGGAGCTTCTGCCCCTGCTTGCAGTAGAAGCAGTGGCCGCAGCTCATGTTGATGTCGGCGGTGACCCTGTCGCCCGCCTTGAGCCCCCGGGCGTTGCGCCCCACCTGCTCGACCTCGCCGCAGAACTCGTGGCCGGCGATCATGGGGAGCCGGTCGGCCGAGTACTTGCCGGTGTAGATGGACCAGTCGGTCCCGCAGATGCCGGTGAGCTTGACGCGGATGAGCACCTCGTCGTCGCCGATCTCCGGGACGGGGACCTGCTTCACGGTGATGACCCCGGGCTTCTCGAAGACTGCTGCCTTCATCGTCCTGGCCATGGCCTGGTTCCTTTCCGCACCAGCTCAGTTGAAGAGGACGTCGTTCCGGCCCTCGTAGGGCTTCTCGATCATGAGCGGCTTGAGGAACTTGATGGTCTTGGTGATGCCGTCCTGTCGACTCATGGTGACGTCCTCGTGCTCGTAGCTCATGACGTAGTCGTAGCCGATCATGGCCAGCTCGGTGATGACCTTCTTCCACGGCACCGTCCCCCAGCCCGGGATCCGGAAGCGGAAGCCCCGGTCCAGCCGCTGCCAGTCGCCCTGGGGGATCATCCCCGAGCGCTTCAGGTTGTGGCTGACCAACTCGCCGTCCTTGGCGTGCACGTGGAAGATCTTCCCCCGCAGCGTGTCGATGAAGTTCTCGACGTCGATGCCCAGGTAGATCAGGTTGGCCGGGTCGAAGTTGAATCCGAACTCCTTGCGGTTGCCCATCAGCTCCACCGCGCGCACCGCGGTCCCGATGTCGTAGATGAGCTGGTTGGGGTGCGGCTCGTGGGCGAACTTGACGCCGTACTCGCCGAACTTGTCGAGGATCCGGCCCCAGCGCTCGACGAACTCCTGCTCCATGTCCGCCCAGCCCTTGGAGTAGGGAAAGGGGAAGAAGCGGCCGAAGTTCTCGCAGCCCACGAACCCGCACACCACCGGGACGCCCAGGGCGTTGGCCGCCCGGGCGGTCTGGATCATCCGCTCCGAGCCGAACCGGATCTTCTCCTCCTTGGTCCCCTTGCAGAAGGCGTCGGTGTCCTTGCCGTAGGGGCCCAGGACCAGCTGGCTCTCGGTATGGTTGGAGAGCGCCGAGATCATCAACCCGTTGTCCTTGATCATCTTCAGCAGCTTGGCGGCGTTCCCGCCCTTGACGATCTCCGCGATGTCCAGGTGCGGGTTCTCGGAGAAGGCGGGTAGCTCCACCGCCTCGTACCCGTAGGACGCCGCCATCTTGCAGACCTCCTCGAGGGGCTTATCGAGGTACGTTGCCGCGAACAGTCCGATCTTCATGACCTTTCTCTCCTTCTCCACGGGAACCGATGTGGCTACACCCCGGAATCGATCAGCAGCTGGCAGATCTCGGCCTCGGCGGTGCGGGTCCGCTCGAAGGCCTTCATCAGGCGGGCGTAGGCATGGACGGCCTCCGGCCGCGGTTCGTGCACCGCCTCGCTCCGGTGGACGGCGTCGACGCGGGAGAAGTCCTTCCACAGCCCCACGCCCACCGCGGCCACCGCCGCCGCGCCCAGCGAGCCGGCGTCCTGATCCACGTTGGTCTTCACCACCCGCATGCCGAAGACGTCGGCGAAGATCTGCCGCCACAGGGCGCTGCGCGAGCCGCCGCCCACCAAGAGCATCTCCTCGTCGAGCCGCACGTAGCCCCGGAGGATGGCCAGCACCGCGCCCAGGTTCAGGGCCACGCCCTCCATCACCGCCCGGACCAGGTCGTCGCGGGTGTGGCGCAGGTCGATCCCGAAGAAGCCGCCGCGGACGAGGGGGCTGGGCTCCTGCGAGCTGCCGCCCGCCAGGCTGGGGTTGAAGAGCAGCCGGTTGGCGCCCAGCGGCGACCGGGCCGCCATCTCGTTCATGATCTCGTAGGGATCGCGCCCCGCCTGCGCCCCCGCCCCGAGGCCCAAGAGCACGTCCCGGGCCCAGCGGAAGGAGCTGCCGCCGGCGAAGATGCTGACCGCCGAGGTGAACAGCCCGGGGACCACGTGGGTGAACACGTAGGGCTTGCGGGCCGGATCGAGCACCGGCTCCCGGGAGCTGACCGCGATCCAGGAGGAGGAGCCCAGGGAGGTGTAGACCCGGCCGTCGGCGGTGTTCTTCGCCCCCAGCGCCATGCAGGAGTTGTCCACACCGCCGCAGGTGACCGGGAGCCCTTGCCGCAACCCGAGCCCCTGGGCCGCCTCCGCGGTCAGCCCGCCCAGGACGGCGGTGGAGGCCAGGATCTCCGGGAAGATCTGGCGCGGCAGCCCGCTGGCGGCGACGAACTCCTCGCAGTAACCCCAGCGCTTCAGGTCGTAGACGCCCGACCCCGAGGCGTAGGAGAAGTCGGTGGCGGCTCGCCCGGTGAGCCGCAGGTTGACGTAGTCCTTGGAGCCCAGCAGCCAGCGGACCCGCCGGAACATCTCCGGCTCGTGCTCCCGGTACCACATGGCCTTGAAGACCGCGTAGCACTCGGCCGGGAACCCGTTGCCGGTGGTCATGTACCAGCGCTGGGGGTCGACACGGGAGAAGAACTCCCGGGTCTGCGCGGTGGCGCGGGTGTCCGACCAGATGGGGGTATGCTCGCGCAGGAGCGTCCCGGACCCGTCCACCGGCACGACCCCCAGGCTCTGCCCGGAGATGGCCAGCCCCTCGACCGCGCCCGGATCGCCGTCGGCCAGGAGCTGGCGAGTGGCCTGGACGATGGACCGCCACCAGTCCTCGGGCCGCTGCTCGTGCCAGCCGCCCGCCGGGTAGTGGGTGTCGTAGGGGATGAAGATGCTGCGCTGGCAGGCACCGTCCTCTGCGTAGAGGGAGGCCTTGGCCCCCCCCGTACCCAGGTCATATGCCACGATGCGGCGAGCCATGGCTCCGCTCCACTAGGCGACGCCGTGCACCGCAGCTCGCGCGACCGAACGCGGCTCCACCTCCACCCCGCCCCCGACGTGGGCCCCGCACTCGCGCAGGATCTCCACCGAGGAGTCGAGGTTCACGCCGAACCGGCTCACGCCCATCCGCAGCATGGCCACCACCGTGTCCAGGTTGCGAATGCTGCCGGCGGCCTTCACCTCGATAGCCGAGCCGACGTGGGCGGTGATGAGGCGGACCGACTCCAGGGTGGCGCCGCTGGGGGCCCAGCCGGTGGAGGTCTTGATGAAGGCCGCGCCGGCGGCGATGGCCTGATCGCAGGCGCGCCGGATCTCGTCGGGCGAGAGGTGGTGCACCTCGAGGATGGTCTTCACCGGGAGCGGGTCGGCCGCCTCGACCACCGCGCGGATGTCCTCCCGCACCTCGTCGATGCGGCCGGAGCGGAGCTTTCCGATGTTGATCACCATGTCCAGCTCCTGAACCCCGTCGGCGATCAGCTGCCGGGCCTCGGCCACCTTGATGGCGGTGGTGTGGCCCCCGGAGGGGAAGCCGACCGGCGCGCCCACCAGGATGTCCCTGTCGCCCTGGAGCTGCTCCCTGAGGAAGCGGACCCAGGACGGGAGGACGTGGACGGCGATGAAGCGGTGCTCCTTGGCGCGGTGGACCATCTCCAGGATCTCGCGCTCGCCGTGCTGTGCGCGGACCGCGCTGATGTCGATCATTCGGGCCAGCTTCTGCGGCGTGAGCAACATGGTTGCCTCGCGATCAACCTGCGCGGACGGGGCGCTGGACGGTGTGCACGCTGTATTCGTAGCGGGAGGCCACGATCCGCAGCTCGGCGCGCTCCACCGGGCGGCCGCGGGCGTGGGTGATGCGGCGGACGGTGAGCAGCGGGGCACCGGCCGGGATGCCCAGCGCGCGCCCCTCCTCCCGGCCGGCAGCCCGGGCCGAGATGAAGTCGGTGGCCGCCTCGATGGCCAGGCCGTACTCCGCTTCCAGGAAGGCGTAGAGCGACTGGATCCGTGAGGCCTTCTCCTCGATCCCCGGCGCCAGCTCGGGCACCAGGAAGTTGTCCATCAGGGCGATGGGCTTGCCGTTGGCCAGGCAGCGGCGGTGCACGTGGAAGAGCCGGCCGCCCTCCTCCACGCCCAGCTCCTTGGCCAGCGAGGCGGTGGCGGCGGCGGCGGCCACCTTGACGTCGCGATAGGTGACTTCGAATCCTTGCTCGCGCAGGGTCTCGGAGAACGAGGTGACGAAGTGCAGCTTCTGGATGGCCCGGAAGTCGAGGATCTCCGTGCCGCGCCCACGGCGGACCACCAGGAAGCCCTCGTCGATCAGCATCTCCACGGCCTTGCGGACCGTGGTCCGGCTCACCGCCAACAGCCGCCCCAGCTCCGGCTCGGGCGGCAGGAAGGCGCCCACCGAGTACTCGTGATCCTCGATGCGGCGCCGCAGGACGTCGTAGACCCGCAGGTAGTGAGGAAGGCGCTTGGCCACCCCGGGGTGGGTGGCGACGGGACGCCGCACGGCGGTCTGTGATGATGACGTCATGATGTCTGGACATCGCGAACTCTAGCGCCGCCCCGCCACGCCGGTCAACCCCTCGCCCCGTCGCGCGCCGGCCGGGTGGGAAGATCCCGGGATCACGCCGCCCCGGGCCCGGCCGCGGCCGGCCGGCCCTCGCGCCCCCGCCCCGTTCAGCCGTCGATGAGGGCCATGCTCCGGTCCGGGTACCGCTCACCTGCCGCGATGCCGCGCGGCGCAATCGCCTCGAGCCGCTCCAGCTCGCCCGGCGAAAGCGGCAGGGCGGCCGCGGCCAGGTTGGCCCGGAGGTGGGCCCGGGTCGTGGTACCGGGGATGGGGACCACGTCGGCCCCCCGCGCCAGGACCCAGGCCAGGGCCAGCTGTGCGGCGCCCACCCCGCGGGCGGCGGCGAGATCGCGGAGGCCATCGACCAGCGCCAAGTTGCGGAAGAAGTTGTCCCCCTGGAAGCGGGGCGAGGTGCGTCGGTAGTCTCCTGGCGGCAGGTCCTCGGGCCGGCGGAACCGGCCCGTCAAGAACCCGCGGCCCAGCGGGGCGTAGGCCACGAAGCCGATGCCCAAGGCGCGGACCAGAGGCAGGAGTTCCTCCTCCGGCTCGCGGCTCCACAGAGAGTACTCGGTCTGCAGCGCGGAGATGGGGTGGACCGCGTGCGCGCGGCGGACGGTGGCCGGGGCCGCCTCGGAGAGCCCGAGGAAGCGCACCTTCCCGGCGCGAACCAGGTCCGCCATGGCACCAACCGTCTCCTCGATGGGCACCGACCGGTCGACCCGGTGTAGGGTGTAGAGGTCGAGGCATTCCACGCCCAGGCGGCGCAGGGAGCCCTCGCAGGCGCTGCGGACATACTCCGGCCTGCCGCACACTCCCCGCTGCCCATCCCGACCGCGGATCTGGCCGAACTTGGTGGCCAGGACCGCGCCCCCGCGCCGGCCGCGCACGGCCCGGCCGACCAGCTCCTCGTTGGTGAACGGACCGTACATGTCGGCGGTGTCGAGGAGAGTGACCCCCAGTTCCAGCGCGCACTGGATGGTGGCGATGGACTCCTCCTCGTCTGCCGCCCCGTAGAACTCGCTCATGGACATGCAGCCGAGCCCCACCGCCGAGACGGCCAACCCCTGCCTGCCCAGGACTCGCTGTTCCATGCGCCCGTCCCTCGAGGCTGCCCCGCCCGCTCGCCCGCCGCCCTCGCCTTCGAGATAGCCGCTGCCGACGCGCCGGGTCAAGTCAGCGGGGCCAACCACCCCGCCGCCGGGGTCGAAAAACGGCTGGCCAGGCGGGCGGTTGGGTCCGGCCGCGGCCCTGGCTGCTCCTGCCGGCAAGGGACCCGGCCGTTGACTTCGCCCCGAATATGCTGTGACTGTAAACCAACGCGCGGATCGCCGACGATCCCCGTCCTTGCCCGCCGGACGCCCGGGCGCTCCGGCACCCTGGAGAGGAGAGGAGCCATGGCACGTCCCGTGACCCTGTTCACCGCGCAGTGGGCCGACCTGCCCTTCGAGACCATGTGCCAGAAGCTCGGCGCCTGGGGATACGACGGCGCCGAGATCGCCTGCTGGGGCGAGCACATGGACCCCCGGCGCGGGGCCAACGAGCCGCGCTACGTCGAGGGGCTGCAGTCGGCCCTGCGGGCCAACCGGCTCCAGAGCTTCGCCCTCGGTGCGCACCTGGCCGGGCAGTGCGTCGGCGACCCGCCCGACCGGCGCCTCGACGCCTTCGTCCCGCCGGAGTGCCGGGGGAGCCCGGAGCGGATCCGGGCCTGGGGGATCGAGGAGATGAAGTACACCGCCCAGGCGGCCCGGAACATGGGCTGCAAGGTGGTGACCGGCTTCATGGGGTCGCCCATCTGGCACGCCTGGTACTCGTTCCCGCCCACCACCGAGAAGATGATCGACGACGCCTTCAAGCTGGTGGTCGACCTGTGGACCCCCATCCTCGACGAGTTCGACCGCTGTGGGGTCCGGTTCGCGCTGGAGGTCCACCCCACCGAGATCGCCTACGACCACTACACCACCCGGCGGCTCCTGGCGGAGTTCAAGGGCAGGCCGACCCTGGGGTTCAACTTCGACCCCAGCCACCTCCACTGGCAGGGGATGAAGCCGCACCTCTTCATCCGCGACTTCGCCGATCGCATCTACCACGTGCACATGAAGGACTGCGCCGTGACGCTGGACGGGCGCTCCGGCATCTTCGGCTCCCACCTGCCCTGGGGCGACAACCGGCGCGGCTGGAACTTCCGCTCGCTGGGACACGGCGACGTGGACTTCGACAGCATCATCCGCGAGCTGAACGACGCCGGCTACCGCGGCCCCCTCTCGGTGGAGTGGGAGGACTCGGGGATGGAGAGGGAGCCCGGGGCCCAGGAGGCGCTGGCCTTCGTTCGCCGGGTGGACTTCGCGCCCTCCGGCTTCGCCTTCGACTCCAGCTTCTCGCGCTGAGCGGAGGGGCTGGCGTTGCCCGCGGGGGGAGCCCCCACCGCCACCCGGGTCAGCCGCCGGGGCGCCGGGCCACGTCGGCGAGCTGCGCCACGATTGGCCCCATCGCCCGCAGATCCTCCTCGGAGAAGGCGAGGCGGCCGGCCCGGGCGTTCTCCTCCGCCTGGGCCCGGTCGCGGGCCCCCACCAGCACGTGGGTGATCCCGCGCTGCGCGGCGGTGAGCGCGATCACCACCTGGGGGACGGTGGCCCGGTACTTCTCGGCGAAGGGCCGCAGCTGGGCCACGGTCTGGTTGATCCGGGCGATGACTTCGCCCTTGAAGAGCGGGTTGTCCCGGCGGGTGTCCCCCTCCGGGAAGCGCCGGTCCGGGGAGATGGCGCCGGTGAGGAGCCCCTGCTCCAGGGTGAAGTAGCTGAGGATGGCGATCCGGTTGGCGACGCAGTGGTCGACCAGCCCGCGCTGCTCGATCCCGCGATCGAGCAGGTTGAACTTCTCCTGGGCCGAGGCGATCGGGCCGTAGCGCTTGAGCTGCTCCACGGTGACGTTGGAGACGCCGATGGCCCGGATCTTCCCCTGCTGCTTGAGCCGGAGGAGGGCCTCCATGGTGCTCTCGATGGGCGTGGTCGCCTCCTGCCAGTGCGTCTGGTAGAGGTCGATCACGTCGGTGCCCAGGCGGCGGAGGCTCTCCTCCACCTCGTAGGTGATCCCGTCCGGACCGAGGTACTTGTGCACCCGGTACTTGGAGGCCTGGTCCCGCGGGCTCCGGTCGTCGGCGTGGGTGAAGAACTCACCCCGGTCGGTGTTCCACCGCAGCCCGACCTTGGTGGCGATGAGGACCCGGTCCCGCCTCCCCCGCAGGGCCTTGCCCACGATGGTCTCGGCCAGTCCGAATCCGTAGATGGGGGCGGTGTCGATCAGGTTCACCCCCAGGTCGATGCTCGCCTGGATGGCCTCGACGGCCTTGCGCTCGTCCGTCCCGCCCCAGAACCAGCCACCCATGGCGAAGGTCCCGAGCCCGACCACCGAGGCCCTCAACCCGCTGGTGCCGAGCTCCTTCAGCGCCATCTCCGCACTCATGTGCCCCTCCGCTAGGGAAGCGATCCGCGCCGGCCGCTACACCAGGTCCACGCTCAGGCCGAAGGCGCGGGCGGCCAGGCCCAGCTCCACCCGCCGGTCCCCAGTGGTGAAGATCTGGTGGTGCGAGTAGAGACGGTCCATGAGCGCCCGGCCGTCGCGCACCTTGACGATCCCGCCGTTC
>Ga0335071_10005080_pt1 | contig 13719 bp, 9 predicted proteins | sample Lox_Sample_15_FD_206724 | JGI IMG/M metagenome (GOLD analysis project Ga0335071, IMG submission 206724) | Soil microbial communities from Loxahatchee National Wildlife Refuge, Florida, United States - Lox_Sample_1.5 | ecosystem: Environmental > Terrestrial > Soil > Wetlands | place: USA: Florida... | reverse complement strand
GTTCATCAGGTGATAACCGCCCCACCATTTTTCAAAATCCAGAAAGCGCTCCCGCTCCGTGTCGACATGGCTCCACAGGTTGTAGTACTTATTCCAGTAAGTGTTTGCCGGGTTGAGGCTCTCGAAGTTATCCACCAGGTAGGCGCCGTCGAACTTTCCATTGCCAAGATCGCTTGCCAGAAGGGCCATCCATGAGCCTCCCAGCAACCCCCCACTGTAGCGCATCGGATTTTCGCCCTTACCCTCGCTCCAGCTGCCACTCCAGTAGGACATCGGCGCGCCGTTAATCACGATGGGACCTACTTTGTCGGGGTCGTTGGCCGCGATGAGCATGGATGCCCACCCACCCTGGCAGTTCCCGTAGATGGTCGGCTTGGGGCTCTTCGGGTGGCGTTGCACGACGATCTCCAGGAACTTTCTTTCGGCGCTGGATACGTCAAGGATCGTCTGCCCCGGCTCGGGCTCGGGGAAAAAAATCACAAAATAGACGGGGTGTCCAAACCGAATGGCGACACCAACCTCGGAATCTTTTTTGGATCCCCCTATGCCCGGACCGTGGCCGGCGCGGGGATCCACGATGATGAAGGGACGTTTGGCGTCATCGACCTTCTCGCCCTCCGTCGGTATGATACGGAGAAGCGCATAGTTGACGGGACGTTCAAAGGTCCGTCCATCCGAGATCATTTCCCAGTCGAAGGCCAGCTTCAGCGGCATCCCCGCCTTGATGTGCTCATTGTATGCGTTGCCGCGCTCGCGAATCGTATCCCAAAAGAGGATTGACCGCTGGGTGAAATCAGTCACGTAGGAGAACCAGGCCTGCCATGGATTTTCAAACTCCTTAGTTTCTCCAACGGAGATTTTCTCTTCCGTAGTGGCCTCCAGCATTTTGCTCATGAACTCTTTCTGGGCTTTGAGGCAGCGGATCGTGTAGATCCGACTTATTTTTCCCATAACATCAAAAAAGTCCGCCATCTTATTAGTCTGTTCTTCCATAAGACACTCCTTATTGCTTCAGGCCGTAAAAGACCCATATTAGCTGGATACAATCCAGCTTATTTAATACAACACTAAATGAACCACTGCGCCACAAGCAGCGGGGTATCAGATGTCATGCCGGACTTGATAAGCCTGCCCCGTACCTGATACGGGGCCATCCAGTTTGAATTTCTGGATTCCAGCTGGAACCTGCCCTTGAATTTCCTTATCGGGGGCTGGAATGACAACTCGCGTCTAGCCGCGGGGAATTAAACGCATAGAGATGACATTTTTAGAATCAAACAACAGCCTTCCTTATTTTGTCTTTGCGCCTGCCTTTTTCGCAGAACCCTTTGCCTTTGGCATTAATGATTCCCAGAATGCGAAGTACGCCTTTGTCTGCTCTGTGGCAAATGAAACCCACGCCTCCATCAGTCCCTGGGAAGATTCAAGACAGGATTTCCAGACCTTCTCCGGCTCCATCCCCTTCTCTCCTGTTGTCTTATAAGCCTCCGAGGTCTTGTCGAGACAGCCCAGCCAGGCATCCAACAATTTCACGTAGCCTTTCTGCCAGCCCCTCGAGAATTTAATAAATTCTTCGATCCCCTCCTGAGGCGGAATTACCCCCGCGGGCATATCTTCCAACATCTTCTGCCACATATCCAAGGCGTCTCCCCATGGAGGTTTACCCATGAAGGGGGGCATCCCCGGCATCTTGAATGTTTTGGCGAACATCTCCGACATGTCTTTGTACACACTTGTCATCGAATCCGACCAGGCCTTAAAGAAATCTTCCGGTTTGCCCTTTGCCGCACTCTGAACATAATCCGTCCATGCCTTAGTCATTTTGTTATACATATCGGCACCTCCAAACATGAATTCGAAACTGTCCTTCGGCAACTTGGAATAAAAATCCCAGTATGGCCCCTTCTCTCCTTCTTTACCTTCAGTCATAACATCCCCTCCTTTTTCTTGTTGATTCCTATTGACATCGTTCATGTTTATTTCTTCAAGAATGATGACATAACGAGGCGCGCTTCCCCGGATATGACAACAACGCCTTCCTGGTTGCTTACGTCCGTAGCTAGTGTAACACGTCCCTTGGTCGCATCCCACTCTGCTACCCGGGCACGCGCCGTCACTTTATCGCCCGGCCTGACGGGGGCAAGGAATCGTACCTGCTGGCTCATGTAGATTGCACCCGGCCCCGGGAGCTTTGTCCCCAAAACGGCTGATATCAAACCTGCAACGAGCATCCCGTGTGCTATTCTGCCTTTAAACATAGTGCCCTTCGCATAATCATCATTCACATGTACGGGATTGTCATCACCTGATATGCGGGCAAATGTCCTGATGTCATCGTCGCTGATTATTTTGGTTATCGTGGCTTCTTCACCAACAGTGAAACTGGTTCGCTCTTTTATCATTTCCATTCGCGCCTCCATTCAGAAAAACCGAGATTTGAAGCTCTCCGCAGCAAGCTGCGGAGATTCTTCGATTCTCAAGGAATAGTACCGTTCGGCATTCGCTCGCTTACCCCGCAGCAAGCTACGGGGAATGCGCTCGCTACCGAATTCAAACTAATATAAAATTCCAGTTTTTATTTGTGTCATCTCTTACAATTACAAACCATCAGGAAGAACCTGACTTTTGACTTCCAAAATCCTTATCACTTCATCGAACCAGCCGCGCGCGGACATTTGGCGACCAGGAATGGTCTAAACCAGCTAAGAGAATTTGATGGGCTGTCGGTTTTTACTGCATCTCGGTTTGTCCGGGGAAACAGCATCACCATTGTGGACGGCCATCTTCTTCATTACGAAGTTTCATGGTCAAATCTCCCTTGCTGATTTCTGTTGCTATGATAGAGAAACCAATTTTCTTTCCCTTCACCACAACGCTGTCGCCAGGCGAAAGTTTCAGCTTCTGATTATTAACGAACCAATCGGGTCCCATGTAGACAGTATGAGCATTGCCCTGATCAGTCTTGAATCTCATCTGCAGACCGTCTTCCATTCCGGGCATCTTCTCAATTAGCACTACCTTGCCGGATTCAACCACAATAGCCCCCGTTTCTATAGAGTCTTGATCGATTGCAGATTCGGGAACGCCCAGGCTCCATGCGCCCGTTGATACGCCGGCCCCTGCAGCTTGCGATCTCTGAGCAAATGCCACCTGCACGAACAACATACTAATTGCAACAACTATGACAATACCTATCCCCAACTTTCTCATGGCTTCCTCCCTAAGTTGATTAAGATCAGATTGTTTGGACCCACCCCATTTTCTTTAGTCTATATTTAGAAGGTGAGTGTCAGTTTATGAGTCAAGAGATAGTCGTTATCAACACCCTTGCTTGAATCGGTGCCTTTGAAGTAGTCGCCTGCCCACAGGTAGGCAAAGCCTATCATGTAGGAGAGATTGTCATAGATCTTGTAGGTCGCCGTAATATCCAATTCATTGCCGTAGTCCTTGGACTGCCACCCAGTGGCTGCGCCGTCCTTGTCCGCCTGGGCCATGGTGAAGCTCGCCTTGAGGTCCAGTTTCGGTACAGGCTTTATGCCTACGAAGACCTGCACCATCACTGCGTTCGTGATGCCGGGTCCTGAAAAGTAGTTGATATTGCCTTGATTGCCATTCCACCTGTTCAGATCGTAGTTGAAGAGCATCAGGCAGGGGTTGAAGTCTGTGCCGCCCGCAGCTCCTGCTTCGTACTTGTCGGTCGTGCCTGCGTCATCACCCGACACAAAGACGAATGTAAGACCGGCATACATGGGTGCGAAATCATAGGTACCCGAAAGATATGCAGACCATCCATTTAGGTCCATCTTAGCGGCGCTTGACCCTCCTTCAGGGTCCTGCCACTTGCCCGTCCAGTAAATGACTTCACCTTCCGTATATAGCGGACCGAACTGGGCCTTGAAGAACGGGTTAAATAGATAGATCGCCCTCTTGTAGCCGGTGGCATCCGTCAGCCCGGTATAACCGGATACATTATTAGGGCCCGCCTGATAAGATTGGGGGTAGTATTGGATGAGAAAACCGACTTGACCCGAGTTCGAGAGCCCCAAGAATGGACCTGGCTTATTGGCCCAGGTATACCAAAAGGCGCCAACGTACTTATCGCCCGATGAATCAACCTGGTAGGCGTTGTTGCCTATGTTTGCGGAAGGACCGCCAGGGGCATAGTAATTTGTGCCTTCGAGCTTGTCCCAGAGGACGAGAAACGTCCAGGGACCGACAATGTAGTCGTATCTGACCCTGGGACCATAAGTCTGATCACCATTGTCGCCGAAGGCGGTGCCCCACACCGACTGCTGCTGATAGCCTGCCCTCAGGATGCCGCCCCACAGATTGGCGGTCACATATACATGCTCGAACTTGATGATTTCAGCTTCCTGGTTGTTCCCGGTACTGTTGGTTCCAGTCGCGGTTGTTGAACGCGCAGCGCCCCAGATCTTCTCCATGGCATCGAACTTGGTCGTCAGCATCAGGCCCTCCTGGACCTTAAAATCAGTCTGAACCCTCAGTCTCTGCCATACATTAGTGACGGATGCGCCGCCGTCTTTCAAATTTGCACGGTTGTTGTCATAATAACCCTGAGCGACATATGATCCGCTGAATCTAACATCCGCGGCACATACGGGCATAGCGAAGGTCAAGGTCAGGGCAACTGATAGTAAGGCTATCCAAAGTTTTTTCATTGCTCTTTCCTCCTGTTCTTTATTTGTCAACTGATCTTTCCGGGCATGTTCCTGACAAATCGTTTTAACGCTTGCAGAAGAAGGCAAGCAGTTACTCATGGCCCCAGCCGGGTCAGGGAACCTCCGCCTTGATTTCATTCGACAGCGGCTGCCCTGCGGCGAATTCGTTGATACTGTTAATCGTGGTTTGACAGATGGTCGAAAACGCTTCCCGGGTGAAAAAGGCCTGATGTCCGGTGACAATTACATTTGGAAATGATAGGAGGCGCTGGAAAACATCGTCGGGAATGATTGTGCTCGACAGATCGCGGAAGAAGAGATCGGCTTCCTGCTCATAGACGTCGATTGCCAGGCCGCCGAGTTGCCCGCTCTTGAGGGCCTCGATCGCCGCTCTGGTGTCGACCAGCCCGCCACGGCTGGTATTAACCAGTAAGGCGCCGCGCTTGACGCGGGACAGTGTATCCGCATTGACAATGTGGTGCGTTTCTGGCGTCAGGGGACAGTGCAGAGAGATAATATCGGCCCTGGCGCCTATTTCGCCCGGTTGCGCATAGCGGACGCCAAGGGCTTCAAACTCGGCTGCAGGGTATTTGTCGTAGCCAATCACCTCGCAGCCGAACCCCAGCATGATACGGGCGAACACACGCCCGATCTTGCCGGTCCCGACCACGGCGACTGTCTTGCCGTGCAGATCGAAGCCCATCAGTCCGTCGAGTGCGAAGTTGGAATCACGGGTCCGGTTGTAGGCTCGGTGAATCTTGCGGTTGATAGCGAGGAGGAGGGCGACGGCATGTTCGGCGACCGAGTACGGTGAGTAGGTGACGACACGCACCACCTTCAGCCCGAAACGCGCTGCAGCCTGCAGATCGACATTATTGAAGCCGGTGGAGCGCAGGGCGACGAGGCGCGTCCCCCCTCGTGACAGCGCTTCAAGCACTTCGGCGTCTACCTTGTCATTGACGGTGATGCATACGGCATCGTACGCGTGTGCAAGTGATACCGTTTCCCGCTCCAGCAGCACATCGAAATAGGTAATCCGGTGACCGGCGGCGGCATTGGCTTCGTCCAGGTAATCGCGGTCGTAACGCTTAGCGTTGAATACGGCTATGTTCATTGAATGATCTCATTTCGACGGCGTATAGCTTCATAATGCTGCTCAAAAAAATCCCATCCGACTTACCCCCCGAGCAATACGGCGGCGATCTGAACGAACAGAATCTTGAGAATGGTCATGGAGGGAAAGATCATCGCATAGCCGATGTCAGGCTGGTCGGTCGGCGTGGTACGGCTGGCAAAGGCGAGAATAGCCGGGTTGCCGGTGGCGCCTGACATCACGCCCATCGCGGTATCGAACGGGAGGCGGAACACCCAGAGGCTAATGACCACAGTGATCAGGACGAGCGCCAGCGCGATGATGGCTCCGTAGAAAAGGAAAGTGATGCCTGTCGTGCCGACGGTGGCGAAGAACTTCGGGCCTGAAGCGATGCCTACCTGGGTAAGAAAGATGGTCAGTCCGAAGTTTCTCAGCACGAGGTTTGCCGACAGGGGCATGGTCCAGACCAACGACCCTGTGCGTCTGACCTTCCCGAGGAACAGGGCGAAAAGAAGCAGCCCCGCCAGGCCCAGCGTGAGTTTGCCCAGTCCGGGAACAGGGAGAGGGATCATCCCGACAAGCAGACCGAGGGCGGCGCCGATGCCGATCGAGATATAACTGAAATCGGCAGTCCCCTTGATCGAGTCGCCGAAGAACGCGCGCACGTTCTTCACTTTGGAGCTGTGAACCAGCACTCCAACACGGTCGCCGACTTCCAGGATCAAATCGGGGCTTGGCAAAAGATCACTGTCGCCGCGCCGGACCTGAACGATGGAGCACGTCACGTCTGCCGTAAGACCAAGATCGCCTATCATGCGGCCGACGACGCTGCGCTTTGACGCGAAGACCCGTATATAGGCCAGATCCTGGCGGTCGTCGGCGATGATACCGGGCTGAAGTTCGCCGAGCAGAGCGACCGCCTGCTGCAGCGCGGCTTTGTCAGTAGCTGTGGCGAGCAGCGCATCATCCTGGTTCAGCACAAGACTGTCGGATGGAAGTTGATTGCGACCCTCTCTGCGCACCGCGGCGATGGCGACGCCTGCCGGCAGTTTGGAGACCATTTCCGGAAAGAGCACACCGAAGAACGCCGGGTTGCGCAGCACGATTTCCGCAGTATCGATCTGTTGCGCTGCCGGCGATTCGATTTTCGGCTTGAGCCAGGCGTTGAGCGCGTAGATGCAGAGGATGGGTCCGGCAACACCGAAGGGATAGGCGACGCTGTAGCCGATAGCGGCGCCATCCGTCTTGAGCGCAGCTATGATCGCCTGCAATGTGGCGGTGCTAGTTCCCGATCCTGCAAAGAGGCCGAGCGTCTGGTCAGTCTGAATGCCGGCCAGAGGAATCAGGGCCAGCGAAACACAGCCGGCGCCGATAACCCCGAGGGCAGCCGCGGCGTTGGCCTTGAGGCCTTCCGCGCTGGTCAGGCCCCGGAAGAATTGTGCGCCATACTGGACGCCGCAGCCATAGAGGAAGAGGAGCAGGCCCATGGTGCCGAGAAGCGCCGGCGGCGCAGCCTTCGGCGCGAATCCGCCCACCGCCAGGCCGACAAAGAGCACGGCGCCGGAACCGAGAGAAAAACCCTTGATATTGATCTCGCCGACCAGATACCCCAAGGCGACAGTCAGAAATAAGGAAAACAACGGCTGAGTCTCAAGCAGCGCTTTGAATCCGTCCATCAAGATTTCCTCTCCTCTATTGATATACTATAGTGTTCCTCTGATCGAGCCACCGAATTCCAGGATCATATCCAAGGCCTATCACCAGAAACAGCGACAACAACTGTTGCTGCTCCAGAAATGTTTTTAGCCATTCCATCGCTCTTCCCCGTCTTGCTTTTCGTACGTCAGATTAAATACCGCTTTTTTCCAGTTGGACTCAATCCCCCATCCACTCTTTAACGCTGTTGTCAGAAAATCATGTTGCTTGTTCACCGAACAATACTCTTAGCGATCACCATGCTGCGCTCTCCATATCACGGAAAAAACACAGCTTCGCTCGTAAGATCTTTTCCGCTTTTCGCCGTGCCGGTTTTCATGTCCGCTTCCACCACCCATCCGCCTCCCATGGCCTTGTAGAGGTTTACGAAGGCCTGGAAAAGAACCGCCTGGGTCTGGGCATACTGGAGTTCCGCGTCGAAGAGGCTCCGCTCGGCATCGAGCACCTCGATATAACTGGTGTATCCGTTTTCATACCGGAGGCGGGCGGTGCGGGCGTATTTCCGAAGGGCATCAACCTGTCTCAACTGTGCTTCCAGTTTCTCCCGGGTGCGTCTCTGGTCCACGAGACTGTCATCCACTTCGCGGAAGGCCGTCTGGACGGTCTGCTGATAGCTTACAAGGGCCTGTTGCTGAAGGGCTTCGGCTGTCTTAACCTGCCCCGCAATTGCGCCTGCAGTGAAAACAGGGAGCGTCACATTCCCCGCGTAGCTCCACACCTTCGCCGGCCCCGTGAACAGGTCGGATAGGTCTTTGCTGGACCATCCGAAGAGGCCGGTCAGTGAGATTGTGGGGAAGTAAAGAGAACGGGCCACGCCGATCTGGGCATTGGCAGCGATAAGGGTCTGCTCCGACTGGCGGATATCGGGGCGACGCTCCAGAAGATCAGACGGCATCCCCTCAGGGACTGCCGGCAGAGTCAGGTCATCTATGCTCTTGCCCCGCGGGATCGGCCCCGGATTGCGTCCGAGGAGTACCGACATGGCGTTCTCCTGCTGGGCGATGGCCTTCTGTATCTCGGGGATCGTGGCCTGGGCCTGCTCGTACTGCGACTTCACCTGGCTGAGTTCCAGCTCTGAAACGACCCCCCCTTCAAAGCGCCGCTTGAAGATCTTGTAGCCTTCCCCGCGAATCCTGGATGTCTCTTCCGCGATATCGAGCTGCTTGTCCAGATCACGGAGATTTACATATGCACTTGAGACTGACGCGACAAGGGTCAGGACGACTGCCCGTCGTCCCTCTTCCGAGGCAAGGAGGTTTGCCCTGGCCGCTTCCGTGGAGCGCCGCAACTTCCCCCAGAGATCGATCTCCCAGCTACCGTACAGTGAGGCCTGATAATTGTCGGCAGGGTTTTCAACACCCGCTGTGATGGGGACAGGCCCCGATTCAGTGGCGCGGCCTCTCCCGCCTGTACCGCTGGCTGCCACTTGTGGAAAGAGGGCCGCCCGGGTTGTACCGTACTGGCCGAGGAATTGTTCCACCCGCGCCGCGGCGATCTTCACATCCTTGTTTTCTTTCAGCGCGATGTCAATAAGATCGTTCAGGATTGGATCATCGAACTGCTGCCACCAGGCCGTGTTGACCGTGTCTTTAGACTCTTTCTCCTCGATGCGCCAGTTCTTGGGACTGTCAATTCCCGGCCTCTTGTAGTCGGGTCCGAGCATGCAGCCGGCAAGGAGCAGTGCAATTATTATGATGGAGAGGATCTTCTTATTCATGGCCCGCACCCTCCTTTTCTGTCTTATCAACCGATCCATGCTCACCTGATTTTCCCCGGTGCGAAAGCTTCTCCACGACAAAGAAGGTGACGGGAATCATGAAGATGGCAATGAAGCTTGCCGCCATCATTCCGCCGATGACGACCATACCCATAACCCGCCGCGAGAGGGCTCCGGCGCCGCTCGCAAGGGCCAGCGGCACGCAGCCGAGGATGAAGGCAAAGGAGGTCATCAGGATCGGCCGCAGTCTCAGTTTTGCACCGGTCAGGGCCGCTTCGATTATAGGCTTCCCCTTGTCGTATTCCATCTTGGCGAACTCGACAATAAGGATCGCGTTTTTCGCCGCAAGGCCTATGAGCATGACGAGGCCGATCTGGGCATAGACGTTGTTTTCATATCGCATCAGCCACAGCGTGCCGAAGGCGCCCATGACGGCGATCGGTGTCCCAAGAAGCACGCTGAAGGGAAGCGACCAACTCTCGTACTGGGCTGCCAGGATCAGGAACACGCAAAATAGCGAGAATGCGAAGATGACGGCAGGCGACACCCCCTCCTGGGCCTTCTTTTCCTGGAAGCTCATGGCTAAGTAATCGAAGCCCATCTCCGGCGGCATCGTCTCGGCAAATACCTTCTCGAGGGCTTCCATCGCCTGGTTCGAGCTGTAGCCCGGCGCTGCGGCGCCGTTAAGCTGGGCTGCGCGGTAGAGATTGTAGCGCATGGTGAATTCCGGCCCGGCAGTGGAATGGGTATTGGTTATGGCAGCGAGAGGGACCATCTGGCCGTCGTTGTTTCGTACGTGGAATTGTCCGAAATTCTGCGCCTTCGTCCTGTACTCGCCCTCTGACTGGACGTAGATCTGCCACTGGCGGCCGAACCGGTTGAAGTAGTTCACAAAGGCACCCCCCATGAAGCACTGGAGGGTCTGGTAGACATCCGACAGTTTTACACCCTGCTTGAGTACCTTCTTGCTGTCCACGTCCACAAAGACCTGCGGCACGTTGGGGCGAAAGGTCGTGCTGAGGCCCGCCAGCTCGGGGCGCTTTCGCGCCGCCTCGAGGAATCGGTTGGTCTGCTCAGCAAGGAACGCGATGTCCTTCCCGGCCCGGTCTTCGAGGATGAATGTGAACCCGCCCGAGCATCCAATGCCGGGGATGGCAGGCGGCGGAAAGGCAAAGCCGATGGCCTCTTTAATGGACCCCAGCCCCCGGGTCAGGTTGGCCTTGATGGCCGCGTATTTTTCCTCCGGTTTCTTCCTCTCGCCCCATTCCTCCATAGTGATGTAGAAAAAGGCGCTGTAGGTGTTGTAGACCCCGCTGAGCATGCTGTATCCGGTTACTGCAACGCAGTATTTCACACCGGGCGTCTTCTGGATGATCTCCTCGGCTTTCTTGGCTATGGCGTCGGTCCTCTGGAGCGAGGCCGCGTCGGGGAGCTGCAGCCCTGCGAAAAAATATCCGTTGTCTTCTTCCGGGAGGAAGGCGGTCGGCAGTTGCTTCCCGAAGAATCCGGCTAGAATGGCCACACCGAGGAGGAAGAGGAGACTCAGCTTGCTCTTGCGGATGAAATGATCGCACCAGTTCACATACCCGTCCGTCGCACGACCGAAGACACGGTTGAACCCGTCATAGAATTTCTGCAGCGGTCCCCAGGATTTCTTTCTCGGCCGCAAAAGGAGCGCCGAGAGGGCCGGCGAAAGCGTCAGGGCGTTAAAGGCCGAAATGATGACGGAGACCGCAATGGTAACAGCAAACTGCTGATAGAGGCGGCCCGTGATGCCGGGGATGAATGCTGTCGGGACGAAGACAGCAGCCAGGATAACGGCAATGGCGATGACGGGTCCCGAGACCTCCTCCATGGCCCTGAGGGTCGCATCCTTCGGGGACATCCCCTGCTCGATGTGGTGCTCAACGGCCTCGACGACGACAATGGCGTCATCGACGACAAGCCCGATGGCTAAGACCAATCCGAAAAGCGAGAGCGTGTTGATGGAAAACCCGAAGACGGGAAAGAGCATGAAGGTCCCTATGAGCGAAATAGGCACGGCCAGGAGGGGGATGAGGGTTGCCCGCCAGCCCTGCAGAAAGATGAAGACGACGATGATGACAAGGATCAGCGCCTCGTAGAGGGTCTTGACGATCTCCTTGATGCCTTCAGTGACGGCACGCGTCGTGTCGAGGGTGATCACGTAATCCATATCCGCTGGAAACCGTTCCTTCAGCTTTGCCATAAGCTTCTTGGCGCCATCAGCGGCCTCGATCGCGTTGCTGCCTGGCATCTGGTAGAGGGCGACGATTGCCGCAGGCTTGCCGTTGAGGCGTGCGAGCATGTTGTAGGACTGGGACCCCAGTTCAATTCTTCCCACATCCTTGATCTGGACGAAGGAGCCATCCGCATTTGCCCGGATCACGATATTGCCGAATTCCTGTTCGTTCTCAAGGCGGCCTTGGGACCTCACGGCATAGGTGAACTCTTGGCCCGGCGGCACCGGCTCACCCCCGACCTGGCCGGAAGGGTTCACGGTGTTCTGCTGCTGCACGGCAGTTATGATCTCGGGTATGGTGATCCCCAGTTTGGCAAGCTGGTCGGGCTTCACCCAGAGGCGCATGGCGTACTGGCCGGCGCCGAAGATGGTGACACTGGCGATACCGGGCACGCGCGTCATCTGGTCGTTGATATTGATGTAGCAGTAGTTGGCGAGAAAGATGTTGTCATATGTCCCGTTGGGGGAAAAGAGGGCGAACATGATCAACGGCGCATTCGTTGCCTTAGCAACTGTTACGCCCTGGTTGATGACATCGACGGGCAACTGCGAGTTGGCCTGGTTCGTCCTCATCTGGGTGAGGATCTGATCGGTATTGGGGTCCGTCTTGACGTCGAAGTTCACCGTCAGAGTCATCTTGCCGTCATTGGAGTTTAGGGAATACATGTAGTTCATGTAGTCAACGCCCGACATCTGCTGTTCGATGGGCGTAGCCACGGACTGCTCGACGGTAAGCGCGTCGGCTCCGGGGTATGTGCCGGTGACTTTCATCTCCGGCGGGATGATATTGGGGAACTGGGCTGTAGGCAGGCCCGACATGGCCACAAAGCCTACCATAACCATGAGGATGGAGATGACCATGGCCACGATGGGGCGGTTGATGAAGAATTTTGACATGGCGGTCTACCTCTTTTCTGTGTTCGCAGGTTCGGCAGGTTTCGTGGGTGTCTGGGGTTTTTCCGCCGGTTTCGCTTCAGGCTTCGTTTCAGCCGGCGCCTCCGGCTTCACTTCGGGCTTTGCCTGCATTTCTGAAAAGGCCGTTGGCGTCACCAGCATCCCCGGGCGGACCTTCTGGATTCCCTCGACGACGACACGCTCACCGGGCTTTAACCCTTCTTGGATAACCCAGAGGCTGTCGACGCGCTCCGCTGTTTTTACAGGCCGGATGTCCACTTTGTTGTCGGCGCCTACTACGGCCACCATGTATTTTCCCTGGACTTCCGCCACGGCCCGTTGGGGAATGAGGAGCGCATCCTTCTGCACCGACGTAGCGACGCGAATCTTACCGTACTGACCAGGCCGTAGAAAATTACCAGGGTTCGGGAATATGCACGCTACCTTGATGGTCCCCGTCTTGACGTCGATCTGTCGGTCGGCGAAGCCAAAGCTTCCCTTTGCTGGGTAGACACTACCATCGGTGAGGATGAGTTCCACTTTCAGCCTTTCGGCCCTCTGCTCCATACCAGGCCCGGCCTGGACGTAGTCCCGTTCGCTTATCTGAATATAGGCCTTGATGGGGTTGACAGTGGAAACCGTCGTCAGTTCTACCAGTCCCCCCGGTCCGACGAGATTACCGATCTGCGCCTTGGCAAGACCGGCGATGCCATCAATGGGGGAGGTGATCTTTGTGAACCCCAGATTGAGCCGGGCGTTGTCCACGACGGCCTGGGCGGCGATCACCGCCGCGCGGGCCGACGACTCCATACCTATGGAGTCGTCGAGATCCTTCTTGCTGACGGCGTCTTCCTCTGCTAGGGGTTTGACGCGAGCCAGGTTTGCCTTGGCTGTTGTCCAGCGTGCCTGCTGTGCCTCGAGTTGAGCCTGTGCCTGTTCCAGGGCCGCCTGGAAGGTGCGCGGGTCGATCTCGAAGAGGACCTGCCCTGCCTTCACGTAGTCGCCTTCCTTGTAGTTCTGCTTGATGAGGTATCCCTGCACTTGGGCCCGGATGGTTGCGTTCACCATTCCGTCGAGGGTGCCGATCCACTCCCGGTAGACGGGCACGTCCTTCTGGATGACCGTCGTCACCTCGACGGCAGGGGCCGGAGGGCCTTCCTGGGGTCCCTTCGAGCAACCCGTCACCATGAACATGAATAAGATGGCGAGCAACAGGATGATGGCCGCAAGGTGCGGGCTGAACCGGCAACCATCTTGTGGATACGACTTACGATACCGTGACCTCGCGCTCTGCATGACCGAACCCCTCCTGAAAGATGATGCATTTTTATACATAGTACCCTCTGTGGCTGTCCATCGT
>Ga0335071_10005079_pt1 | contig 13721 bp, 10 predicted proteins | sample Lox_Sample_15_FD_206724 | JGI IMG/M metagenome (GOLD analysis project Ga0335071, IMG submission 206724) | Soil microbial communities from Loxahatchee National Wildlife Refuge, Florida, United States - Lox_Sample_1.5 | ecosystem: Environmental > Terrestrial > Soil > Wetlands | place: USA... | reverse complement strand
CGCACAGCCCTCTCTGGCTCGACTGGACGCTCGTCGTGGGCGTCCCCTCGCTTCTGCCCGTGATCGGCTACGGCCGCTCGTGGGTCAACCCGCTGCGCCTCTACGCGGCGCGCGCGTCGGACGAGTTCGACATGAGCGTCTTCAACGCGGGGGACTACGTCCACGCCGTCGAGCAGAAGATCGCGACCGAGACGATCTCGAAGGTCCTCTACCCGTCCGACAACGTCGCGCGCGGGCGGGAGCTCAGGCTCGTGCAGGAGTACTTCCTCGTCGCGTGCGCGCTCCGCCACGTCCACCGGCGCTTCACGCGCGAGTACGACGACTTCGCGTTGTTTCCGGAGAAAGTCGCGATCCAGCTGAACGACACGCACCCGGCGCTCGCGGTCGCCGAGCTCATGCGCCTCCTCCTGGACGAAGAAGCGCTCCCATGGGAGCGCGCGTGGGAGATCACGGTCGCGACGTTCGGCTACACGAACCACACGCTCCTGCCCGAGGCTCTCGAGAAGTGGCCGGTTCCGCTCTTCGAGAAGGTCCTGCCGCGGCACCTCCACCTCATCTACGAGATCAACAAGCGTTTTCTCGACCGGGTCGGCACCGTGTGGCCCGGCGACGGCGCGCGGGCGTCGCGGATGTCGCTCCTCGAGGAGTCGGACCCCAAACAGGTCCGCATGGCCCACCTCGCGATCGTCGGGAGCCACGCCGTGAACGGCGTCGCGAAGGTGCACTCCGAGCTCGTGAAAACGTCCCTCGTGCCCGACTTCGCCGCCCTTTGGCCCGAGCGCTTCCAGAACAAGACGAACGGGATCACGCCGCGGCGGTGGCTCCTGGAGGCGAACCCGGAGCTCGCAGCGCTCCTGACCGAGGTCGCCGGTGACGGCTGGGTCACGGACCTCGAGCGGCTGCGCCCCGTCGAGGCCCTCGCGGACGACCCCGGCTTCGTCGCGAAGATGGCCGCGATCAAGCGGCGCAACAAGGAAGCTCTCGCCCGGGACGTACGGCGGGCGACGGGCGTCGTCCTCGACCCCGGCGCGCTCCTCGACGTCCACGTCAAGCGCATCCACGAGTACAAGCGCCAGCTCCTGAACGTCCTGCAGATCGTCGGGCGGTATCTCGCGATCGTCGAGGACGGGGACGAGAGCGGGCCGCCCGTGACGTACCTGTTCGCCGGAAAGGCGGCGCCGGGTTACCTCCTCGCCAAGCGAGTCATCCGGCTCGTCCACGGCGTCGCCGAGGCCGTCAACGCGGACCCGAAGGCCTCGCGCCTCATGCGGGTCGTCTTCGTCCCCGATTACCGCGTCACGGTTGCCGAGCGGATCGTTCCGGCAGCCGACCTGTCGGAGCAGATCTCGATGGCGGGCACCGAGGCGTCCGGCACGGGAAACATGAAGCTCGCCCTGAACGGCGCCCTCACGCTCGGGACGCTCGACGGCGCCAACATCGAGATCCGCGACGAGGTCGGGGCGGAGAACATCTTCATCTTCGGCCTGACCGTCGACGAGGCCGCGGCCCTGAAGCGCGGAGGGTACGACGCGAAGGCCCGCGCCGCGGCGGATTCCCGCCTCGCGCGAATCCTCGCGGCTCTCTCCTCGCCGCGTTTCTGCCCCAGGGAGCCCGGGGCCTACGACCCCATCGTCCGCCGCCTCCTCGAGGAGGGCGACCCGTACCTGCACCTCGCGGACTTCGCGGCCTACGACGCCGCGCGCCGCGCCGCCCACGATGCCTCGCGCGACGCCGCGCACTGGGGCGCGATGTCCATCCGGAACGTCGCGCGGATGGGCCTCTTCTCGAGCGACCGCGCGATCCGCGAGTACGCCCGGGACATCTGGGGCCTCTCGTCCGTGCCCGTCTGACCCGGGCCCCCTGCGCTAGACTTCCGGGGGCCGTTTTTCGGGCCCACCACAGAAGGAGAACGCATGAAGAAGACCGTGCTTGCGATGCTCGCCGGCGTCGCCCTCGCCTCCGGGCCCGCCCTCGCGCAGTTCGAGGGCGAGATCACCATGAAGATGACGATGCGGGAGGGGAGCGGGACGGGGAAGAACTACATCTCGAAGGCCGGAGTCCGGTCCGAGCTCGACATCCAGACCGCCCGGATGCCCATGAAGATGACGACGCTCGTCAAGTCGGCGACGCCCGGCCTCGTGTACCTCATCAACGACGCGCAGAAGAGCTACACGGAGATCGACACCAAGAAGACGCGCGAGCGCCTCGAGAAGACCCGCGGCAAGAGCGCGGACACGTGGACCGTCAAGAGGCTCGGGCGGGAAACCGTCAACGGGTACTCGTGCGAGCACGTCCTCGTCACGCGGAGCGACGACGCGAAGACCGAGATGGAGTGGTGGACGTCGAAGGACATCGCGGGTCTCAGCTACGAATCCATGCGAGGCCTCATGCGGCGTGGCGCCGACAGCGACGAGGGCATCCTGAAGGCGCTCAAGGACGCCGGCGCGGACGGCTTCGCCGTGAAAATGATCACGCGCGAGAAGGGCAATCCGAACCCCGTCATGACGATGGAGCTCACGAAGATCGAGAAGAAGTCCGTTCCGGCGGCGCTCTTCGAGATCCCCGCCGGCTACAAGAAGGCCGAGGGGATGACGGGCGCGATGGGAGTCGCCTCGCCCGAGCAGCAGGAGCAGATGCGCAAGGCGATGGAGAATCTCACCCCCGAGCAGCGCAAGCAGATCGAAGACATGATGCAGAGGCAGCAGCCGAAGTAGCCCGGGGCCGGGGCCGCTCAGGCGGCCGCTTCGCGGTCCTTGAGCTGGAGCGCGTAGAGGCGGGCGTAGAGCCCGCCTTTCTCGAGGAGCTCGGCGTGGGTGCCGCTCTCTTTCACCTCGCCGTGGGAGAGGACGAGGATCCGGTCCGCGCGGACGATCGTCGAGAGGCGGTGTGCGACGACGATCGAGGTCCGCCCCGCGAGGACTCGCTGGACGGCCCGCTCGATCGTCTTCTCCGTCTCCGGGTCGACGGAGGACGTCGCCTCGTCGAGGATGAGGACGCGTGGGTCGCGCGCGAGGGCGCGCGCGAAGGACACGAGTTGCTTCTCGCCGACCGAGAGCCCGCCGCCGCGTTCCGTGAGCTTCGCGTCGAGGCCGCCGGGGACGCGCGCGAGGAGCGGGCCGAGGCCGACCTCGCGGCAGGCGCTCTCGACCCTCCCGCGCGGCATCTCCGGGTCGAAGAACGAGACGTTTTCGGCGATCGTGCCCGTGAAGAGGAACGTGTCCTGCAGGACGATCCCGAAGTGCTCGCGGAGACGCACGGGATCGTAGCGGCGCACGTCGACGCCGTCGACGAGGACGCGGCCGGACGTGACGTCGTAGAAGCGCAGGAGGAGGTTCAGGATCGTGGACTTGCCGGCGCCCGTCGCCCCGACGAGCGCGACCGTCTGGCCGGGCGGCACGTGGAACGAGACGCCCTTCAGAATCTCCTCGCCCGGCGTGTACGAGAAGCGGACGTCCTCGAACGCGACCTCCCCGCGGACCTCGCCGGCAGGGGCGTGCGCGTCGGCCGGCGCGACGATCGTCGGCGCGGCGTCGAGGAGCTGGAAGATCCGCTCGGACGAGGCCATCGCGGCCTGGAGGATGTTGTACTTCTCCGAGAGGTCCATGAGCGGCCGGTAGAAGCGCTTGCTGTACTGGAGGAACGCGACCACGGCGCCGATCGTCATCCGCCCGCGGACAACCTGATAGCCGCCGTACCAGACGATCGACGCCATCCCGATCGCCGACAGGAAGTCGAGCGCGGGGTAGAACACGGAGTAGTAGAAGATCGAGCGGATGTTCGCTTCGCGGTGCGCGTCGTTGACGCCGTCGAAGGCCTTCGTCGCGACGCGCTCGCGGCGGAAGAGCTGGACGATCGCGATCCCCGAGATGTGCTCCTGCAGAAACGCGTTGACCCGGGCGATCTTGACGCGCACGTCCCGGTACGTGTCCCGCGCGCCCTTGCGGAACCAGTTCGTGACCCAGAGCATCGGCAGGAGGATCCCGAACGTGATCGCGGCGAGGGCCGGGTCGAGCGCGAAGAGGATGCCGACGATCCCCGCGAGCACGACGACGTCTCCGAGGAGAGCGACGAAGCCGGACGTGAAGAGCTCGTTGAGGGCGTCGACGTCCGTCGTGAGGCGCGTCATGAGACGCCCCACGGGCGTCCGGTCGAAGACGGACACGTCTGCGCGCTGGAGGTGGCCGAAGATCCGCGTCCTGAGGTCGTACATGACGCCCTGGCCCATCGTGGACGTCCACCAGACCATGACCATCATGAGGACGAACGCGAGGAGGGCCGTCGCAACGGACAGGCCCGCGATCCACTCGATGCCGTGCCCGGCGGCGAGGTCGACGCCGAAGAGCCGGAAGAAGCGGTCGACGCCCTTCGCCGCGGGCCCTGCGCCCGTCCGCTCGCGCGTGAGGACGAGGTCGATCGCGGCGGCGGTCAGGAGCGGACCGGCGAGCTGCGCGAGCGACTCGAGGAGGAGGACGGCGAGCGAGCCCGCCGCGTAGGCGCGGTACGGCTTCGCGAGGCCGAAGAGCCTCCGCACGAGCCGCGGCTCGATCGCCTTGCCGAGCGCCTCTTCCTCGTGGAGGTCGGCCATCAGGCGGCCTCCATCTCTTCGGCGAGGCGCTGGCGCTCCGCGATCGCGGCGTAGACGCCGCCCCTCGCGAGGAGCTCGTCATGCGTGCCGGTCTCGGCGACGCGGCCGCGGTCGAGGACGACGAGGAAGTCGGCGTTCCGGAGCGTCGAGAGGCGGTGGGAGACGAGGAAGACCGTCCGGCCGCCCGCCGCCCGGCGAAGGCCCTGGAGGATGCGGGCCTCGGTCTCCGTGTCGACGGACGAGAACGCGTCGTCGAGGACGAGGACCGGCGCGTCCGAGAGGAGCGCGCGCGCGAGCGCCGTGCGCTGCTTCTGGCCGCCCGAAAGCGTGATCCCGCGCTCGCCGACGACCGTGTCGAGCCCCTTCGGGAAGCGCGCGACGTCCGGCGCGAGGCCGGCCGCGAGGACGGCGGCCTCGACGTCGGCGCGGGGCGCGTCCGGCCGCGCGAACGCGACGTTCGCGGCGAGCGTGTCCGAGAAGAGGAACGTCTCCTGCGGGACGACGGCGACGCTCTTCCGGACGAGCGGGAGCGGCTCTTTCGCGAGGTCGCGGCCGCCGACGAAGATGGTCCCCTCCGGCGGGTCGTCGACGCGGAGGAGGAGGTTCAGGAGCGTCGACTTGCCCGCGCCCGTGCGGCCGACGATCGCGACCGTGCTGCCCGAAGGCACGCGGAACGACACGTCCTCGAGGACCGGGCGGTCCGCGTAGCCCCAGGTGAGGTGCCGGAATTCCACGTCGCCCGAGAGCGGCGTGCCGCCCTGCGTCTCCGCGGGCAGCGGCGTCGCGTCCCAGATGTCCATCATGCGGTTCCACGACGCGGTGCCGCGCTGCCAGAGGTTCACGACCCAGCCGAGCGCGATCGCCGGCCAGATGAGCTCCATCATGTAGAGGTTGAACTCGACGTAACGCGCGACCGTGAGCTTGCCCGCGAGGATGAAGCGGCCGCCCGCCCAGAGCGTGAGCGCGAAGCCGAGACCGACGAGGAACTGGAGCAGCGGGAAAAACAGCGCGTTCAGGCGCGCGAGGCCGAGGTTCCGCCGGCGGAACTCGCGGTTGTTCGCGTCGAACCGGGCCTCCTCGCTCGCCTCGCGCGCGAACGCGCGGACGAGGCGCTGGCCCGTGAAGTTCTCCTGCGCCTCCGCGGAGATCTCGCTGAAGAACTCCTGGATCTTCGTGAAGCGCCGGTGTGTCATCTGGCCCATGACCTTCGTCGCGACCGCGATGACGGGGAAGACGGCGAGGGCGACGCCCGTCAGGGGAGGCGAGACGCGGAACATGAGGACGAGCGACACCGTGCCGACGAGGAGCGTGTTCCCGGCCTGCATGATTCCGGGGCCGAGGAGCATCCGAACGGCCGAGAGATCGTTGACGGCGCGGCTCATGAGGTCGCCGACGCGGTTCCGCCGGTACCACGCGGGCGGCAGGCGCAGGAGATGCGCGAAGAGGTCTTCCCGCATCTCGTACTCGATGTCCCGCGAGGCGCCGATCAGGAGCCGGCGCGTCAGGAAGAGCGCGATCGCGTCGCCGACCGCGAGAAGGACGATGTAAGCGGAGAGCCGGAAGAGCCGCCCGGCCGTGACGCCCGTGCCGAGCTCCTCGATCGCGCGCCGGACGAGGCCCGGCATCGCGAGGAACAGGCCCGTCGAGGCGAGCATCGTCCCGAAGCCGGCGGCGTAGACGCCGGGCCGGCGGCGGAAATAGGCGAGAAAACGGGGAAGATCTCTCATATCCGGGAAAGAGAGGGCCGCGCACCGCGCGGCCCGTTCCTCTGATGCCAATATACAGGAATGGACGACCGGGATCCCGTCTGCGGCATGAAGGTCGACCCCGCCCGCGCCGCCGCGACGGTCCATTGGGGCGACAGGGACTGGTACTTCTGCGCGAAGGGCTGCGCCGAGAAATTCCGGAGGGACCCGGAGAGATTTTCTTCGAATGAGAAAGGCGCGGCGGCGTTCGAGCCGATGACGTTCGGCGCCGGCATGGGTCTCCCCTCGCTGACCCTGCCGACCGCGCAGGCCGCGCCCATGGCGGCGCCGGCCGCCCCGCCCCATGCACCTTCCAAGAAATCCTCTTCTTCTCCTTCTTCCTCGAAATGGATCTGCCCGATGGACCCCGAGGTGGTGTCGGACGTCCCGGCGGCCTGCCCGATCTGCGGCATGGCGCTGGAGCCGGCCGTCGCGACCGGCGACGAGGGGAACCCCGAGCTGGACGACATGGAGCGCCGTTTCCGGTGGGCGCTCGTCTTCACCGTGCCGCTGTTTTTCTTCGAGATGGGCGCGATGCTGGCGCCCGCGCTGCGGGACGCGCTGCCCCCGCGCCTGAACCTCCTCGTTCAGCTCCTCCTCGCGACGCCGGTCGTCGCGTGGTGCGGGAGGCCGTTCTTCGAGCGCGCATGGCTGTCGTTGAAGACGCGGAACTTCAACATGTTCACGCTCATCGGCCTCGGCACAGGCGCGGCCTACCTGTACAGCCTCGTGAGGACGGCGCAGGCCCTCTTGCCCATTCGAAGAGACTCTTCGCTCCCGGTCCCCCTTCATTCCCTCGTGCACGACGTCTACTTCGAAGCCGCGGCGGGCATCGTGACGCTCGTCCTCCTCGGGCAGGTTCTCGAGCTTCGCGCCCGCGCAAAGACGTCGGGTGCGATCCGCGAGCTCCTGTCCCTCGCGCCGGAGACGGCGCGCGTCGTGCGGAAGGGCGTCGAGGCCGACGTCCCGCTCGACGAGGTCATGAAGGGCGACGTCCTGCGCGTCAGGCCGGGCGACCGGGTGCCCGTGGACGGCGTCGTGACGGAGGGCGGGAGCGCCGTCGACGAGTCGATGCTCACGGGAGAGCCCGTTTCCGTGGAGAAGGGACCCGGCGCGAAGGTCACCGGCGGGACGCTGAACGGCACGGGGAGCTTCCTGATGCGCGCCGAGCGCGTCGGCGCGGACACGGTCCTCGCGCGCATCGTCGCCCTCGTGGGCGAGGCGCAGCGCAGCCGCGCGCCCGTCCAGCGCCTCGCGGACCGCGTCGCCGGAATCTTCGTGCCGGCCGTCGTCGCGGCCGCCGCCGTCACGGCGATCGCGTGGGGCTTCCTCGGGCCCGAGCCGCGCCTCCCGCACGCGCTCGTGAACGCCGTGGCCGTCCTCATCATCGCGTGCCCGTGCGCGCTCGGCCTCGCGACGCCGATGTCCGTCATGGTCGGCATCGGGCGCGGCGCGAAGTCCGGCGTCCTCTTCCGCGACGCCGCCGCGCTCGAGACGCTCGGGCAGTGCGACACGCTCGTCCTCGACAAGACGGGGACGCTCACGGAGGGGAAGCCGAAGATCGTCGAGACCCGCGCCTTCGGCGCCTTCGATGAAGGTGAATTGCTGCGGCTGGCCGCGTCGCTGGAGCGCGCGAGCGAGCACCCCCTCGCGGCGGCCGTCATCAGGGCAGTCGAGGCCGTGGGCGTGGGCGTGGCTCTTTCACCTTCCAGGGAATTCTCTTCATCCCCCGGCAAAGGCATCCGGGGCAAGGTGGACGGCCGGGCGGTCCAGCTCGGGTCCCTCTCTTTCCTACTCGAAGAAAATCCGAATCTCCGTTTCCCTCGCGAGTTGCTGGAGGCGGCAGACGCCTGGAGACGCAAGGGGGCCACGATTCTCTTCATGGCGGTGAATGGCGAGCCGGCGGGTCTTCTCGCCGCGGCCGATCCGCTGAAGCCTTCCGCGAAGGCCGCTATCGCGGACCTCAAGGCGCTTGGCCTTCGCGTCGTCATGCTGACCGGCGACGCGGAGGCGACGGCGAGGGCCATCGCTTCCGAGGCGGGCATCGGCGAGGTCTTCGCGGGCGTGCTGCCCGCCGGCAAGGCCGAGACCGTCGCGCGGCTGAAGGCGGAAGGCCGGCGCGTCGCGATGGCGGGCGACGGCGTGAACGACGCGCCGGCGCTCGCGGGCGCGGACGTCGGGATCGCGATGGGGACCGGGTCGGACATCGCAATCGAGAGCGCGGCGATGACGCTCGCGGGCGGCGACGTCGTGGCGCTCCCGAGAGCCGTGCGCCTCTCGCGCGCGACGCTCGGCAACATCCGCCAGAACCTGTTCTTCGCGTTCGTCTACAACGTCGTCGGCGTCCCGGTGGCCGCCGGCATCCTGTACCCGGCGTTCGGCTTGCTGTTGTCGCCCGTGATCGCGAGCGCCGCGATGACCTTCAGCTCACTCTCGGTCGTGGGCAACGCCCTCCGGCTCCGGCGCGCGCGGTTCTAGAGGCCTGATTCCGGCGCATCATGGCTCCGGCCGCCCCGCCGGTCCGAAGCTGACGACGGGGGTGTCCCATGTCCACCACCGCGGCCGTGCTCCTCGTCGCCCTCGCCGCCCTCGCCGTGAGCGCGGCGGCCGTCGTCCGGACGTGGCTCTCGTGGAGGGAGAAGCGCCTCATCACGTGCCCCGAGAACGATAAACCGGCGGCCGTGCGCGTGGATGCGCTCCGGGCCGCCGCGGGCGCCCTGACGGGGCAGGGGGACCTCCGGCTGTCCGAGTGCTCCCGCTGGCCCGAGAAGCAGGGCTGCGGCCAGGAGTGCCTCGGCCAGATCGCGAAGGGGCCGGGCGACTGCCTCGTGCGGACGCTCGTGGCGCGCTGGTATGAGGGCAAGGCCTGCGCCTCCTGCGGCAAGCCGATCCGGGACGTCGCGTGGGCCGACCAGCGGCCCGGCCTGTGCGGGCCGGACGGACGGCTCGTCGCCTGGCCGGACGTCGCTCCGGAGACGCTGCCCGACGTGTTCAAGACGCACGCCGCGATCTGCTGGGACTGCCTCGTCGTGGGCAAGGTCGCCCGCGAGCACCCCGACGACGTGACCGTGCGCCCACCGCGCGAGCAGCTGTACAGCTAGCCGCGCGGCGGTCCCGCGAAAAAACCTGCGAAATCCCGGGGATCGACGGCCGCGGCGCACCCATGTTCGAGGCATGGAAGCGACGCATCGGCCGCCGTTCGAGCTCTCGAAGTGGTACCTCGACGCGGTCGACGAGGCGGGAGACGTCTTCATCGGCTACCGCGCGGACCTGCGCTGGAGGCCGCTTTCGGTCGCGTACGGCGCGGTGCTGACCGGCGGCAAGCACGGGCCGCGGACCCGCGCGACCGTGAGGCCGGGGAAAGAGCCGGGTTTCCTCGAAGGCGCCCTCGCGTGGGAGGAGCCGAGGCTCGACGTCTCGGCCTCGTGGCGGGGAGCCGCGCAGGCGATTTCCCGCACCCTCATTGAATCTCCCGAAGGCGCCGTCACGTGGCGCTGCCTCATGCCCTCGGCGGAATCCGATGTGCGCATCGGGTCCTCCGTCGTTCGCGGCCCGGGCTACGTCGAGCACCTCTCGATGACTCTCCCTCCCTGGCGGCTCCCGCTCGACACGCTCCGCTGGGGGCGCTTCCTCTCGCCGGAACGATCGGTCGTCTGGATCGACTGGGAACGCGAGGGGTGCCCGCCGAGAACCTGGGTCTTCGTGGATGGCATCGAGGTGCGAGGGGAAGTGTCCGAGGAGGCCGTTTGCTTCGAAGGTGGAGAGCTGCGGCTGCCCGCGCGAGAGCGGCTTGCGCTTCGCTCGGGCCGTCTCTCTTACCTTCTAAGAAATCTCCCTCGGTCTCTTCGGACGTCCCTGGCGGGGCGCGCCCTCGGGATCGAGGAGACGAAGTGGCGGACGCGCGGCCTTCTCGCGCTCGAAGGCGCAGCGCCCGCCGAGGGCTGGGCGATCCACGAGATCGTGAGGGTGAATCCATGAATGCGCGACTCGGAAAGCTCCTCTACGGCGTGGCGTTTGCGGCGGTCCTGCCCGCGCTCCTCGTCCTCTGGGCACGCGCGGCCGCGCCGAACGTCGGCCTGCCCGCCGTCGCTTCGCCGCTCGGCTGGGGCGTCGCGGCGGCCGGGCTCGCCCTCGTCCTCTGGGCGACGGCGGCGCTCGCCGTCTTCGGACGCGGGCTGCCGATGAACGCGTACCCGCCGCCGCTCCTCGTGTCCCGCGGGCCGTACGCGCTCGTCGCGCACCCGATCTACCTCGGGTTCGTCCTCGCGTGCGCGGGCTTCGCCGTGGCGGCGGGATCGGCCGCGGGGCTGTGGCTCGTGACGCCCGTCGCCGCGCTCGGAGCCGCGACGCTCGTCCTCGGCTACGAGGGGCCCGACCTCGACGCGCGCTTCGGCGCGCGGCCGCGGCCCCTCCTCGCCCTGGCGGACGCGACATCGGCGCGGCCCTCCCCGGCGGACCGCGTCTCCGCATACGCGCTCGTCCTTCTCCCGTGGCTCGTCCTCTACGAAGCGGTGCAGGCGCTCGGCGTCGCGCCGGACGCGATCGTCCTGCGCCTTCCCGGCGAGGCCGCCTGGCCCGTGTGGGAGAGGACGGAGCTCGTCTACGCCTCGACGTACCTCCTCGTGGCGCTCGTGCCGCTGGCGGCCGTCGCGCGCGCGGACCTGCGCCTGTTCATGTGGCGCGGCTGGGCGGCGACGGCGCTCATCGGGTTCCTCTGGCTCGTCCTGCCGGTGGCGGCGCCGCCGCGGCCGTTCGTTCCGGAGGGCCCGCTCGGCGCCCTCCTCGATCTCGAGCGCCGCTTCGACTCGCCGGCCTGCGCGTTCCCGTCGTTCCACGTCGCGTGGGCACTCCTCGCGGCGCCGGTCTGGGCGGCGCGTTTCGGCCGTGCACGCTCCCTCGCGTGGGCATGGGCCGGCGCCATCGTCCTGAGCTGCGTCACGACGGGCATGCACACGGTTGCGGACGTGGCCGCGGGGATCGCCGCCGCGCTCCTCGTCTTCCGCCTGCCGGCCGCGTGGGAAGTCCTGCGCGCCGCCGCCGAGCGCCTCGCGAACTCGTGGCGCGAGTGGGACTTCGGCGCCGTGCGCGTCATCAACCACGGCGGGTGGGCAGCGCTCGGAACGCTCGCCGGCATCGGGCTCGCCGCGTCGCTCGCGGGCCGCGCGGCCGTGCCGGCGGTGATTCTCGTCGCGTTCGCCGGTCTCGCGGGCGCGGGCCTCTGGGCGCAATTTGTCGAGGGCTCGCCGCGTCTCCTCCGCCCGTACGGGTACTACGGCGGCGTCCTCGGCGTCGTCCTCGGGTGCCTCGCGGCGCGCCTCGCGCTCGGGACGGACGCGTGGCTCCTCCTCGGGGCGTACGCGGTCGCGGGGCCGTGGATCCAGGCGGCGGGCCGCGTGCGGTGCCTCGTCCAGGGCTGCTGCCACGGCGCCCCCGCGCCGGAGTCCGTCGGGATCCGGTACGTCCACCCGCGCTCGCGCGTCTGCCGCCTCTCGAGCCTCGCGGGCATCCCGGTCCACCCGACGCCCCTCTACTCGATCGTCTGGAACGCCGTGCCGGCGCTCCTCTGCGCCCGGCTCTGGGGCGCGCGGTCGCCGCTCTCCGTGATCGCCGGCGCGTATCTCATCCTCACCGGCCTCGGCCGCTTCGTGGAGGAGTCGCGGCGCGGCGAACCCCAGACGCCCGTCTTCGCGCGGCTGCGCCTCTACCAGTGGATCGCGGCGGGCACGGTCGCGGCCGGCGCGGTCTTCACGTGCCTGCCGGGGACGGCGCCGGCACCGGCGCCCGAGCCTTCGCCCGCGGCCCTCGGGGCGGCCGCCGTGTTCGCCGCGGCGACGTGGTTTGCGCTCGGCGTCGACTTCCCGCGGTCGAACCGCCGGTTCGCCCGGCTCGTCTGACGCGCGTGATTCCGGCGCATCATGGAATCAGGCCGGGTGCGGACCCATCTCCTTGATGGAGGTGCGCCATGACGATGCTCGGCGCCGGAGTCGTCATCACCGCGATCGCGTTCGGCGTGGTCGGGCTGCTCTGGGTTCTGCCGTCGTACCGTGCGTACCGCTCACCGTGGGTCGTGAGGTGCCCCGAGACCGGCGCGGCGACGCCCGTCGAGCTGGATGCAGGGCGCGTCGCCCGTTCCGCGTGGCTCGGTCCGCTCGACCTGCGCCTGAAGACCTGCGCGCGATGGCCGGCGAAGGCGGGTTGCGGCCAGGAGTGCCTGAGCCAGCTGCCGGTCCGGTGAGATTCCCGAAACCGCCTGAGAGAGGGGCGCGGTTGCCGGTCCCGGTCTGCCTTCAGCGCCCCTCGACGCCGAGCCACCCGCGCGTGCCGTAGTCCGCGAGCAGGTTCACGAAGAGGATCAGGAGCATGAAGAGGCCGGAGAAGATCACGGCCGGGATGAGGCGCGTGTTCTCCTTCACGTGCATGAAGTAGAGGACGACGAGCGTCGACTTCGCGATCGCGATCGCGAGGGCGACCGCGTTGTTCGCCCAGCCGAGATCGACGTAGGCGGCGGCGACCGTGAGCGCGGTGCCGCACATGAGCGCGAGGAAGACGAGGAGGTACGTGGAGACGGGCATCACGTGCGGCGCGGGGGCGGCGGAATTCTGCGTGTGCGTCATCAGTGGTGCCGTCCGATGAGGTAGAGGAGCGGGAAGAGGAAGATCCAGACGAGGTCGACGAAGTGCCAGTAAAGGCCCATGCCCTCGAGAAAATTGTGGTTCCGGGGGGTCCAGGCGCCGCGGAGCGCCGGCCTCAGCATCCCGGCGAGGATCGCGACTCCGATGATCATGTGGAGCGCGTGGAGGCCCGTCATCCCGAAGTAGAGGCTGAAGAAGAGCTGGGCGTGGACCGCGTCCGGGCCTTCGAAGTGGAAAAGCGCGCCGGGCACGTGGTGGTGATGGAACTTGTCGGCGTACTCGATCGCCTTGACGCCGAGGAACGTCGAGCCGAGCGCGAGCGTCGCGAGGAGCATCCCGAACGTGACCTTCGGCTTTCCGATCTGCCCGCCGCGCACGGCGAGCGCCATCGTGAGCGAGCTCCCGATCAGGACGGCCGTGTTGAGCGCGCCGAGCCGGATGTCGAGCGTGTGGCTCGCCGCGCGGAACGCCTCGGGGTAGAGCGAGCGGTAGAGGCTGTACGCGGCGAACAGGCCGCCGAAGAACAGGATCTCCGTGACGAGAAACGTCCACATCCCGAGGGTCGCGGACTCCTTCTGCTGCTCGTAGCTGTCGAAGTGGTGGGCGAGGTCGGAGGCGCCGTGGGTCTCAACCGACATCGGCGGCCTCCTTTCCGGCCGGCGCGGAGGCGTACGTGTACGGCGGCGCCGTCACGACGGGGCGGACCGTGAAGTTCTCGACCGGCGGGGGAGAGGTCGTCTGCCACTCGAGGCCCGTCGC
>Ga0335071_10005076_pt1 | contig 13723 bp, 10 predicted proteins | sample Lox_Sample_15_FD_206724 | JGI IMG/M metagenome (GOLD analysis project Ga0335071, IMG submission 206724) | Soil microbial communities from Loxahatchee National Wildlife Refuge, Florida, United States - Lox_Sample_1.5 | ecosystem: Environmental > Terrestrial > Soil > Wetlands | place: USA... | reverse complement strand
GCGCGTTCGCGCTCGGCAGCCGTCAGCCGGACCGGGCGTGGGACGTGTACTGCGACGTCCGCGACCAGGCCTACGTCGGCGTCGGGATCGAGGACTCCCGCACCACGTCCGCGGTCAGACAGACCGCGGGGATCTGCCCGTCGTACGACGGCAAGCCCATCGTCGCGTCCTACTTCTCCTGCTCCGGCGGGCAGACCGAGGACGTCAAGTACGTCTGGGGCGGCAGCTATCCCTACCTCAAGTCGGTGGACGATCCCTACGACTCCTACGCCAGCCTGCACGACTGGGGCCCGCTGCGCCGCACGCCGTCGCAGATCGGCAAGCCGCTCGGCGCGGTCGGCACGCTGCGCGCCGTCTACACGGTCAAGCACGGCGACTCTCCGCGCATCGTCACGGCGGCGCTCCTCGGCAGCGGGGGGACCAAGTACATCGACGGCGGCTCCCTGCGCATGAAGCTCGGTCTCGACAGCACCTGGGCGCTGTTCACGAGCATGGGCATCAACCCGGCGGCTCGCAACGCCGTCAGCGTCGCCGCCGGCGGCAGCGCGACGCTCAAGGGCCGCATCTATCCGGCGCTCGCCGAGGGGGCCAAGGTGTACCTGCACTCCTACTACGGCGGCGCCTGGCACAGCAAGGGCGTGGCGACCACACGCGCGGCGGAGAGCCTCCCCGGCGGCTACACGGCGCACTTCTCCCAGTACGCCGTGACGGTCACGCCGTCCGCGACGACGAAGTACTACTTCTCGAGCCTCAAGGCGCAGTCGCCGACGACGACGATCCGCGTGCAGTAGACCGCTCGTCTTCGAGCAGCACCAGATCAAGGCTGCCGCACGCCGGGCACTCCACCACACCGCTGCAGCGGCTGTACGCGGCCGGCGCCACCACGAACCTCGCCCCGCAGATCGCGCACGCCAGACGATGCCCGGCGGTCGCGGCCGGGGGCCGGCCGGCGTCAGCGCGCACAGCTGTCGCCGGCCGGCTCGGCCACGCTTCCGGGAGGCTCCTGGGCCTGCGCGCCCGAAGAGGAGCTCAGGGGGCGCGGGGCCTTAGCCGGAATCGGGCTGGTCAGCCGGCCGCTGCTCCTCTCCTGAGCCTCCCGTAGCTCTTCGCGGCGCTCCTCGGGAGACAGCGCGGACGTCCGCGCGCTCCGGAGCTGGCGCCAGATCCTGGTGTGTCTGCGCTCCAAGGTCGACCTGCCTACTTGGGCTGGATGACCCCGTCGACGATGTACACGGTACCGTTGCCGGTGGTGATGGGATCGCCGACGACCTTGTACGAGTTCACGTACAGCTGGCCGTCGGTGCCCGTGTACGAGTAGATGGTGTTGTTGGGCAGCATGGCGTCCCACTTGGCGCCCTTGACGGCGTCGGCCTTGGTGACGTCGGTGCCCTGGATGACGCTCGCCTTGACGGCGTCCGAGTCGAGCTTGACCCCCGCCTTGGTCAGCGCGTCATTGGTGGCCGCGACCACGGTGTAGGGCCCGTTGCCGGAGATGCCGGCCGCGGCGAAGGCGTCGGAGTACTGCGACACCTGGTCGTTGTCCTTGAGCGCCGTGGCCACGTCGCTCGGCGTGGAGCTGCCACCGCACGCCGAGAGAGCGACGGCCGCAAGGAGCAGCGCCAGCACGAGGGCCGCGAGGGGCAGGATGGTACGTCTTGTCATCTCATTCCTCCAGAGACAGTGCCGTGTCCGTGTGAGCCCGGCTCACCAGCGGTGGAGGCTACCCGCCGATGGTGAGCGCGGTGTTAGCGAATGATGCGGAACGTGTGGCCGCTGAGCCTGAGGCCCGCCCGTGCCCCGTACGCGCGGCGGCCCGGGCTGGTAGGGGGGCCCGGGCCGCCACTGCGCCTTCCGCGATCCGGGGCAGGACCGGAGTCGCGGAGGCAGTCTCCATGCCGCTTCAGGCGCCCGTCAGCACGCCCCGTCGGTGAAGCCGAGGTCGCGCATCTGGAGCAGCTCCTCGGCCGTGCCCGGCGCGACCGACGTCTGGGTGTGGCGCTGGATCTCGCCCTCGACCATGTAGAGCACGTCCTCGGCGATGTTGGTCGCGTGGTCCGCCAGACGCTCCAGGTACCGCGCTACGCTGAAGAGCAGCACGATGGCGTCCATGTGCTCGGGGTCGCCGCGCAGCATGTCCTTGAGCTCGTCGATGAGCTCCCGGTACAGGGCGTCAATCTCGGCGTCGGCCGCCAGCACTTCCCGGGCCGTGACCGCATCCTGGCGGACGAGCGCGTCGAGCGCCCGCCGCAGGATGGTCTCGGTGCGGTCGGCGATGACGGTCACCGTCGCCGGCGGGACGACGGGGAACTCGTCGAGGAGGTCGAGCGCCCGCTTGGCGATGTTCTCGGCGAGGTCGCCGATACGCTCGAGCTCGCTGTTGATCTTGATGACGGCGGCGACGAAGCGCAGGTCGCCGGCCACGGGCTGGTAGAGGGCGAGGATCTTGAGGCACTCCTCCTCGACGTCCACTTCGTTCTGGTCGATGAGCACGTCGGTGGCGATCACGCGGCGCGCCTTGGCCGCGTCCCGTTGCTCGATGGCCTGGAAGGCGAGGCGCAGGCTCTCCTCGACCAGCGCGCCGAGAGCCAGGATCTTGCGCTTCAGCCGCTCCGTCTCCCGCTGCAGATGGCGCATGCGTGCCTCCGCCTCAGCCGAAGCGGCCGGTGATGTACTCCTCGGTCTGCTTCTGCACAGGGTTCGAGAAGATCTGCGTGGTGGGCCCGAACTCCACGATGTAGCCCTCGAAGAAGAACGCGGTGTAGTCGCTCACGCGCGCGGCCTGCTGCATGTTGTGCGTGACGATGACGATGGTGTAGTTGCTCTTCAGCTCGAGGACGAGCTCCTCGATCTTCGCCGTGGCGACGGGGTCGATGGCCGAGCTCGGCTCGTCCATCAGGAGCACCTCGGGCTCGGAGGCGATGGCGCGCGCGATGCACAGGCGCTGCTGCTGACCGCCGCTCAAGGCATTGCCCGGCTCGTTCAGCTTGTGCTTGACCTCGTCCCAGATGGCCGAGCGCTTCAGCGCGTGTTCGACGCGGTCGGAGAGCTCACCCCGCTTCAGTTTGTAGTGCTGGCGCAATCCGTAGGCGACGTTGTCGAACACGGTCATGGGGAAGGGGCTTGGCTTCTGGAAGATCATGCCGACCTTACGGCGCAGCTCGAGCAGGTCGGTCTGCGAGGACAGGATGTTCTCGCCGTCCATCATGATCTCGCCCCTGGCCTTCTGGTCGCGGTAGAGGTTGAAGATGCGGTTGTACGTCCGGATGTGCGTCGACTTGCCGCAGCCGGAAGGTCCGATGACCGCCGTCACCCGGTTCTTCTTGATCTCTATGGTGTTTGCGAAGAGCGCTTGCTCCTTGCCGTAGAAGAAGTCGAGGTTGTGCACCGAGATCTGGCTCGGGAGGGATTCGAAATCCTCGTCTCCACCGGCACGGCGCTCCTCGGAGACCTCCAGCCGCGGTGGGACCACGGTCGGGGTCTGTTGCTGACTGGTCTGGTCTGTCACGGTCGTCCCTACCATTCCTTGCCTCGCTGGAAGAGGAGCCGCACGAGGATGTTCATCCCGAGCACGGCTACGATGATGACCAAGGCCCCGCCCCACGCCAGCTGCACCCAGTAGGAGTACGGGGAGCCGGAGAAGTCGAACATGGTCTTGGTCAGGTTGGCGACGGGGCCGCCGAAGAAGCCGCCGGGCCCGAACAGCCCGGTCATCCAGTATGGGCTGCTGAGCGCGGTGAAGAGCAGCGGGGCGGTCTCGCCGGCGACCCGGACGATGGCCAGCGTCGCGCCCGTGATCAGGCCGCCGCGCGCCGCGCGACAGATCACGCCCAGCGTGACCTTCCAGCGCGGCGCCCCCATGGCGAGCCCCGATTCGCGGAGCTCGTTAGGCACGAGATTGAGGATGTCCTCGGTGGTGCGCGCCATGACCGGCAGCATGATGAACGCCAGGGCGACGGAGCCGGCGAACCCGGAGTAATGCTGGACCGGCTTGACGATGATGCCGAAGGCGAACACGCCGACGACGATGGAGGGCACCCCCATGATCACGTTGGCGACCATGCGGACCATGGTGGCGACGCGTCCGTTGCGGCCGAACTCCGCCAGGTACACGCCGCCGAGGAATCCCGTCGGGATCGCCATCAACGCCGCACAGAGCGTGATCACCAGGGTGCCGACGATCGCGTTGGCCATGCCGCCGCCGCTGGTCATCGTGGCGTCCTGCGGCGTGGGCTGGGTGAAGAAGTCCCAGTTGATTGCCACGATGCCGCGCTTGATGACCTCGTAGACGAGGAATCCCATGACGAAGATGCCGAACCAGGCCGCGATCCACGACGACACCTTGACGAGGCGGTCGACGAGCTTGCGCCCCGCGACCGGACGGCGGCGCATCTGACCCGTGTTCCCGGCTTGTGCGACCGTGGTCGTCATGCCCGGCCTCCCGTGGTCCGCTGAACGCGCCGCAGCCAGATCTGGGCGAGCACCTGGAACGCCAGCGTGATGAGGAACAAGATCAGGCCGAGCTCGATGAGGGCCGCGACGTCGAGCTTGCTGGTCGCCTCGCTGAAGGTATTCGCGATGAGCGAGGCGATCGTGGTGCCCGGGTCAAGCAACGAGTGCGGAAGCACGTTGTAGACGCTGCCGATGATGAAGGCGACGGCCATGGTCTCACCGAGCGCCCGGCCGAGGCCGATGAAGATCGCCCCGACGATGCCGCTGTTGGCGTAGCGCAGGCTGATCTTGCGCAGCACCTCCCAGGTGGTGGAGCCCATGCCGTAGCCGGCCTCCTTGGTCACCTGGGGGACCATGCGCAGCACGTCGCGCGATACGGCGGTGATGAACGGCAGGACCATGAACGCGAGCACGATGCCCGCGGTGAGGACGCTGAGCCCGCCGCCGGCGAACGAAGGACCGGGTTTGATGCCCGGGACCTTGCCCAACGGCGTGTTCAGCAACCACGGGACGACCGTCGCCTGCAGCCACGGCACGACGACGAAGAGGCCGACCATGCCGAAGATGATGCTGGGGATGGCGGCGAGCATCTCGATGGCCGTCCCCACCACCCTGCCCACCGTGGGATGAACCAGCTCGACCAGAAGCAGGGCGATGACGAGCGCGAGTGGGACGGCGATGACCATCGCGACGATGGTCGACAACGCCGTCCCGACGAGGGCCGCAAGCGCGCCGTATTGACCCTGTGAGGGCTCCCAGGCGACTGTGGTCAGCATCTTGGCCCCGACGCCGGTGATCGCCGGCCACGAGTCTACGATGAGCACGGCCGTGAGTCCGAACATCGACACGGCGACGATGAGCCCGCAGATGGTGGCGATGACGCGGAAGATGGGGTCGCCGAGCCGGAGGCGCCCGCGCGTCGCCGCCTTCGCGGCGTCGCGCGGGCCCGCCGGCCCGGCGAGATACTCGGTCTGCGTACTCACGGTTCCTGCCCCCGGAGTAGTCGGTTCAGCTCACGCTGACGGACGGGGTGTCACTGCTGCCACACCGGCGTGCCGCTGACGGTGATGTCCTTCCACACGTCCTTCTGGATGAGGGAGTAGACGCTCTTGGGGATCGGCACGTAGTCGAGGCTCTGCGCCGAGGTCGCGCCGTTCTTGAACGCCCAGTCGAAGAACGCGAGCGCCGCCTGCGCGCGGCCGGCATCCCCCTGGTTCTTCTGCATGAGGATGAAGGAGGCGCCGGTGATCGGCCACGTGTCCTTGCCGGGCTGGTTGACGAGGACCAGGTACATGCTTGGGAGGCTGCCCTTCCAGTCGGCCTGGGAAGCGGCCGAGGCGAACGTCTCGAGGCTCGGCTTCACGTACACGCCGTCCTTGTTCTGCATCTGCACCGTGACCATGCTCGACTGCTTGGCATAGGCGTACTCCACGTAGCCGATGGAGCCGCTGAGCTGCTTGACGCTGGCGGCGACGCCGTCGTTGCCCTTGCCGCCGACGCCGACGGGCCAGGAGACGGTCTTGTCCGCACCGGCCTTCCAGACGCCGGGTGCCGCGGCCTGGAGGTAGTTGGTGAAGATCCACGTTGTGCCCGAGCTGTCGGAGCGGTGCACGACGCTGATCTTGGTGGAGGGCAGGTTGACGCCGGGGTTGAGGGCTGTGATGGCAGCATCGTTCCACGTCGTGATCTGCCCGTTGTAGATCTTGGCGAGCACGTCGGCGTTGAGCTTGAGCTGGCCGTCGGTGATGCCGCTGATGTTGACCACCGGCACGACGCCGCCCACGCACTGCGGCCACTGGACCAGACCGGCGGTGCTCAGGTCGTCCGCGGACAGCGGCGCGTCGGAGCCGCCGAAGTCCACGGTCCCGTTGGTCACGGCGGAGATGCCGCCGCCGGACCCGATGCCCTGGTAGTTGATCTTGCCGGCCCCTGTGGCCGCGTAGTCGGACCCCCACTTGGAGTACAGCGGGTAGGGGAACGTCGCCCCCGCGCCGACGGCGGTGTCGGCCATGCTGCTGCTGGTCGACCCACCCGACGAACCGCTGCCGCCGCAGGCCGCGACGCCGAGCGCCATCGCGATCAGCGCGAGTGCGACGGCGGCGACCAGGAGCAGGCGCCACGAGCTTGCAGGCTTCTTCATTCGGTGACCTCGCTTTCGCGTCTTGAACTTCGCGTACGTTCCCTGGCGGGCGTCGCAGGGACGCCACCGAAGGGGGAAGGTATCCACCGCGTGTTAGCGGACGGTTAGCGGGGAGTCAGCCGCCCGCGAGGGGGCGCCCCGGGGGGCACAAAGGGCGGCGGGCGGGGCTTGACTCAAGCCCCGCCCGCCTGCCGGGCACCGCCTGTCACATGGGCCCGTCGCGCCCGGCTTTGAGCTGGAGCCGGCCTCGGCACAGGGCGGCTCCGACGCGGACGCGTGCGCCTGCCAGGGAACGGCCGGGCGGGCCGGTCCACCGGCGAGCCCGGCCTCCTCAGCCGGAGATCACCAGGCGGGCTTGCCGCCGGCCTTGATCTGGCTGTGCCACATGCTCTTGACGGCACTGACGGTCTTCGACGGGATGTTGACGTACTGGAGTGCCGTCGCCTTCGCCTTGGCCGACGAGTTCGTGTACGCCCAGTTGAAGAACTTCAGCATCGTGTTGATGGTGGTGTAGTTGCTGTTGCTCTTCTTGACCAGGATGTACGTGGGGCCGGTGATGGGCCACGCGCTGCCGCCCAAGTTGACCATCTTGGCGACGAAGCCCTGCGACGCCGAGGCGAAGCTCGCCTGCTTGGCGGCCGCCTGGAACGTGCTCAGCGACGGGAGGATCCACTTGCCGGACTTGTTCTTGAGCTGCGTCCAGGCGAGGTGGGACTGCTTGGCGTAGGCGTACTCGACGTAGCCGATGCGACCGCTGCCCTGCTTGACGAGCGCCGCGACGCCCTCGTTGCCCTTGCCGCCGATACCGGTCGGCCAGCTCGGCAGCTTGTTGGCGCCGACCTTGCTCGCCCACGTGCTCGAGACGGCTGAGAGGTAGCTTGTGAAGATGAAGCTGGTGCCGGAGCTGTCCGAGCGGTGCACGACGACGATCTTGGTCCCCGGCAGCTTCACGCCCGGGTTGAGCGACTTGATGCGGCTGTCGTTCCACTTGGTGATGGTGCCGAGGTAGATGTCGGCGAGCACGGCGCCGGTGAGCTTGAGCTTGCCGGCGGAGACGCCGCTCAGGTTCACGACCGGCAGCACGCCGCCGATGGTCATCGGGAACTGGACGAGGCTCGATGAGCTCAGGTCGGACGCGGCCAGCGGGGCGTCCGTGGCGCCGAACTGCACGGTGCCGTTCTTGATGGCCGCGATGCCGCCGCCGGAGCCGATGCCCTGGTAGTTGATCTTGTTGCCGGTGGCGGTCTTGTACATGCCGGCCCAGGCGGTGTAGAGCGGGTATGGGAACGTTGCGCCGGCGCCGTTCACCGTCACGGCCGCCATGGCCGGGGCGACGAGCGTCGCGAACGCGACGGCGGTCACGGCCACGGCCGCAGCCAGGGCCTGGATACGCTTCTTGGGTGTTCTCATGGGCACCTCTCCTTTGGCTCGTTGCGTACGTCCGGTACCCCCGGATGGAGTGCCGTCCGCGGCCAGACTAGGAGGCAGAGGTGTGCGAGCCGTGAGCGGTTGGTGAGCCGACCGAACGCGTTCGGCTGGCGGCGTGTGAGGCGTCCGCTTCGCCGCCGTGTGGAGCATGTGCAGAAGCCGTGAAGGTCCCGCGCGGAAGATGTGAAGACCGCGACGCGGCCCGTTGGCGCGGCCGCGCGGCGCCGGCGATCAGCTGCGCGGCACGTGCACGCGGAACGTGCTGCCGCGTCCCACGATGCTGTCGACGGAGACGCGGCCGCCGTGGATCTGCGCGATGTGCTTGACGATGGCGAGCCCCAGCCCGGTGCCGCCCATGTCGCGACTGCGCGCCTTGTCGACGCGGTAGAAGCGCTCGAACAGCCGCGGCAGGTGCTCGCGCGGCACGCCCTGGCCCTGGTCGGCGACGCTCACCACGATCTCGTCGGCGTCCTCCTCCAGGGCCACCACGACCTCGCTGCCCTCGGCGCTGTACTTGACCGCGTTGTCGACGAGGTTCACGACGGCCTGCTCGAGCAGTGGCGGGCTCACGCGGGCGATGAGGCTGCCGGTGCACTCCTCGCGCAGGCGGATGTGCTTGGCCTCGGCTTTGGGCCCGCACACCTCCAGCGCGACGGCCACCACGTCGCACAGGTCGGCCTCCTCGAGCTGCAGCAGCGGGCTGTCCGTGGACTGCTCCAGCGTTGAGAGGGCGAGCAGGTCCTCGATGATGGAGTTCAGCCGGTCGGCCTGCCCGGCGATGATGCGCACGAAGCGCCGGGCCGCCAGCGGGTCCTCCAGCGCCCCGTCCTCGAGCGTTTCGGCGAAGCCCTTGATGGAGGTGACCGGCGTCTTGAGCTCGTGTGACACGTTGGCCACGAAGTCTCGCCGGACGGCCTCGAGGCGCTTGAGGCGCGTGACGTCGTTGAGCACGACCACTGCGCCCACGTCGCCGGCCGTGCCGTCCCCGTGCAGCAGGGTCCCGTTGGCCTGCAGGTTCCTGTCTTCGGCGCCCACGCGCATCACGATGTCGGCCTCGACCGGTCTGTGTCCTCCCAGCGTCTGGGCGACGACATGCTGGAGGTCCGGGTTGCGGACCACCTCCTGGATCGTCTTGCCCTCGGCCGCATCGGGGTCGGTGTCGAGCAGCCGCGCGGCTGCCGCGTTGACGGCGATCACGCGCTCGTCGGTGTCGACCGCGAGCACGCCCTCCACCATGCTCGAGAGCACCGCCTCCCGCTCGTTGCGCTCGTTGGTCAGCGTGTGCAGCCTGTCGTCGAGGTCCTCCGCCATCTGGTTGATGCTCTCGGCGACGACGGCGAACTCCTCCGTCCGGGGCACATAGAGCTTGCTCGTGAAGTCGCCCGCGGCGAGGCGCTCCGCGCCCTTCTTGATCTCGCCCATCTGCCGGCTGATGCGCCGGGAGACGTAGAAGCCGATCACGGCGGCCAGCCCCGCCACGACGAGGGCGGCGACGGCGATGCTGCCGTACAGCGTCGCGAGCGCGTGGTTGACCCGGTCGAGCGGGACGGCCGTGCGGACGACATAGGCGATCTTGCCGTCCTGGGTGACCGGGATGGCCACGTACATCATGTCTTCCTTGAGCGTCGCGCTCGGGCGGACCGCATGCCCCGGCCTGCCCTGGATCGCAACGAGGAACTCAGGCCGGTTGGCGTGGTTCTCCATCGTGGCCGGGTCCACGTCCGAGTCTGCGAGCACCTGGCCGTGGACGACGGCGGGCTGCTCGTTGGAGATGAGGGTGATGCGCGTGCCCGACGACGCGCCGAGCGTACGCACGAGCGACTCGAGCCGCTGCGGCGTGTCCTTGCCGACGAGGGGTGCGACCTTGTCGCGGACCAGCGCGGCCCGCGCCTGCAGGTCGAGCTCGGTGTGGTCGAAGTAGAAGTCTCGCACCGAGCGCACGGCGTAGAACCCGACGGTCGCGGTGCAGGCGACGACGACGAGCAGGTAGGTGGCGTAGAGACGCCAGAACAGCCGCGGTCTACGCACGATTCACTGGTCCTGCAGGCGATACCCCACGCCGCGGACCGTCTGGATGTACGAGCCGCAACTGCCGAGCTTGCGCCGCAGGGAGACGATGTGCACGTCCACCGAGCGGTCGGTCACGAAGCGTTCGTTGACGAATGTGTCGTCTCCCTGGGCGGCGTCGACGATCTGCTGTCTAGTGAACACCCAGCCGGGCCGCTTGGCCAGATACAGGAGGATGCGGAACTCGGTCGCCGTGAGCTCGACGGGCGCTCCCGCGACCACCACCTCGTGTCTGCCGGGATGGATGGTGAGCTCCTTGATGTGGATGGTGGCCTCGTCGTCGGTGGTGTCGGAGCCGCGGCGCAGCACGGCACGGATGCGCGCCGTGAGCACGCGCGGGCTGAAGGGCTTGGTGACGTAGTCGGAGGCGCCCAGCTCGAGGCCGGCGACGACGTCGGCCTCGCTGCCCTTGGCGGTGAGCATGACGATGGGGATACCGCGCGTCTTGACGTCCGACTTGAGGCGACGGCACACCTCGAGGCCGTCCACGCCGGGCAGCATGAGGTCGAGCACGATGAGGTCGGGCATCCTGGCGCGGGTCGCGGCCAGGGCGTCCTCACCGCTGGCCACCACGGTCACGCGGTAGCCCTCCTTGTCGAGGTTGTACTTGACGAGCTCGAGGATGTCGCGCTCGTCGTCGACGACCAGTACGTTCTCTCTTGCCACCGTCACGTCCGTGTCGAGTGCCTGCGGGGGCGGACAGCGTACAGCATCCGACACCCCGACGTCGGGCGAAGCCTAGCCACATGATGTTAGCTGTTGATTAGCATATGGTCATAGCGGCGGCCGCTGGTCCGGCCGTCCGAGGAGGGAACCGGCGTGGACGAGCGCACGGACATCATCGTCATCGGCGGCGGGCCCGTCGGGGTCTGCTGCGCGCTGGAGCTGGCGCGGGCTGGCGCCGGCGTCACCCTCCTGGAACGGGAGCCGGAGATCTGCCCGCCCGAGAGCGGCGCGCACGCCAATTGTGGGCTGCTGGTGCCGAGCGACGCGACGCCCCTCGCCGCGCCGGGTGTGCTCGGCCAGGGACTGAACTGGCTGCTCGACAGCTCCAGCCCCTTCTACATCGCGCCGCGGCCGAGCCCCGCGCTGGCGCGCTGGCTGTGGCTGTTCCGGGCCGCCTGCTCGGCGGAGCGGGCCCAGGCGGCCGCCCCGGTGCTGCGCGCGCTGCACGTGCTCAGCGCGCGTCTCCACGACGAGCTGGCCGAGAATGGGCGCGGCGACGGATGGCGTTTCCACCACGGCGGCGAGCTGCAGATCTTCGAGAAGCCGGAGGGCCTCGTGGCGGCCGGCGGCGAGGTCGCGCAGGCGCGCGCCCTCGGCGCGCGCGTCGACGAGGTCTCGGCCCAGGAGGCGCGAAGGCTGTTCCCCGGCCTGCGCTGCGAGCCGGCCGGCGCCTACCTCTTCCCGGAGGACGGGCACCTCGACCCGCTGCTCTTCACCCGGGCCGCGGCGCGCATGGCCGAGGAGGCCGGCGCGAACGTGGTCACCGGCGCCGAGGCGCTCGCCCTCGAGCCGGCGCCGGACGGCGTGCGCGCCCTGACCACGCGCGGCCGCTTCGCCGCTCCTCAGGTGGTGCTGGCCGCCGGCGCCTGGACGCCCTTCCTGACCCGCGGCCTCGGCCTGCGCCTGCCCATCGAGCCGGCCAAGGGCTACAGCGTGGACGTCGACCGCCCGGCCGACTTCCCAGACATGCCGCTGTACATGGGTGACGCCCACGTGGTGCTCACGCCGCTGGGCGACTCGCTGCGCCTCGGCAGCACACTCGAGCTCGCGGGATGGGACATGCGCATACGGCCCCGGCGCGTCGCCTACCTCCGCGCCGGAGGAGAGCGGGCCGTCGGCGTACCGGCCGACGGCCCCGTCCGGCAGCTCTGGCGCGGGCCGCGCCCGGTGACGCCTGACGGCCTGCCCGTCGTCGGCCGCTTGCCCGGTCGCGACCGCGTGATCCTCGCGACCGGTCACTGCATGCTCGGGCTGTCGCTCGCCCCGGCCACCGGTCGCCTCGTGACGCAAGTGGCGAGCGGCGCCAGGCCGGAGATCGACCTGGCGCCGCTCGCCGTGCAGCGCTTCTCGTGAGGATGGGCGGGCGCTCCGCGCCTCCATCCCGTCAGAGGTACGTCACTTCACGTTGACGAACACCGGGTTGCTGTAGAACCACAGGTCCGCCCACGCGTTGTCGGGCAGATTGCCGTGGACGGTAGTGGCGCCGCCGTCCTTGGGGTTCGGGTAGTCGACGTAGTCGAGCGTGTCCTGCAGCGGGTTGCCCTGCGCGTCGGTCTGCGTCGCCGTGTTGGGGGCGAGGTTGGTGCCGCGCAGGCGGTAGTACATGTCCTTGGACGCCTTCACCTTGAACGTCATGACCTTCCATCCGCTCTGGACGCTCCAGGCGGACTTGCCGAAGGTCTTGGCGACCTTGGTGCTCGCGTTGGTGGCGTTCGTCGTATAGGCGGGATCGCTGGCCGGGATCAGGCCCGTCACGTCACCGGAGATCGCGTCCACGTGGTCGAGCTTCACCTTGTCGCCGTTGCTGTTCACCTTCGGCGACTTGACGGCGATGGAGACCGTGAGGGTCTTGCCGGCGGCGGTGTTGAGCGTGCCGCCCATGGTGGCCGTGTGCTTCCCGTCGCTCACCGTGAACTTGAGGCCGTCGATCAGGTCGCCGTCGACGATGTACGAGTCGCCCGACTGCATCCCGTTGAGGAGGCTCTGGTCGTTCAGCTTGTTCACGTAGGTGTAGGTCTTGCCGTACTGGCCGGGCCAGAAGTCGAAGTAGTCCAGCCCGATGGTGTTGCCGGCCGCGTCCTTGTAGGCCGTGTTGACCGTGCGGAACTCGCTGTTGTCGTAGACCCACCAGTGGCGGCCCTCACCGAGCAGGGAATCCCAGACGCCGCCCACCATAGCGACCATCCAGTCGGCGCCGCCGTAGGTACGAGCGTGGTCGGTGAGGGTCTGGTCGGCCTGCGTGGGATCCGAGGTGACGGTGCCGTCGGCCTTGATGTACTGGCCGTAGTCGCCGCGCGCCGTGGCGGCCTGGTGGCCGGGGATGCCCGCGAAGCCGAGCGCCACGTCCGGGGCCTCGTCGCTCATGGCGCGGAAGTCGCCGACGCTCCAGAGGTCCTTGCGTGACGGATGGTCGACCACCATGTAGCTCTGGTCGCCGTAGTTGTTCTCGAGCCAGTCGAGCGCCGTGAGCATGTCGGCCTGCGTGAGGTTGTTCTTGCCGAACGGCATGGCAGGGAAGTCGGTCACGGTGACGGTCTTGGTGGGGTCGGTCGGGTCCGGCTCCGTGTGCGTCACGGCCTTGGTGCCCTCGTTCACGCGACTGATGTCCGTGTCCAGCCGGTCGAACTGGTACTCGAAGTTGCTGATGCCGATGGGTTCGTTGCCCGCGCCGATGATCCCGACGGCTGCGGAGTCGTGTGCCGGGACGTTCCAGTCGAGGCCCTCGATGATGGTCCGTTCGGGATACGTCGCACGGCCGGCAAGCACGGTGGGGAACGAGTCGTTGCTCAGCGTGATCCAGCGCCAGACGCCGCCCTGGTAGCTGAGACCGGCAGGGCTGACGGTGGACTGCCCGCCGAGGTCGGTGTCGGCGAGGTAGTCGAGCCCGTACACCGAGAACCCGTTGCGCATGAC
>Ga0335071_10005075_pt1 | contig 13724 bp, 12 predicted proteins | sample Lox_Sample_15_FD_206724 | JGI IMG/M metagenome (GOLD analysis project Ga0335071, IMG submission 206724) | Soil microbial communities from Loxahatchee National Wildlife Refuge, Florida, United States - Lox_Sample_1.5 | ecosystem: Environmental > Terrestrial > Soil > Wetlands | place: USA... | reverse complement strand
AAGAAGATGAAGCAGTTCCGACCGGCCGCCTTGGCCTCGTAAAGCGCAAGATCGGCCGCCTTCATGAGGCGCTCGGGTTCACTGCCGTCCCTGGGGGCGAGTGCGATGCCGATGCTGCAGCCGACGAAGACGGTATTGCCGCCAATATCGAAGGCTTCGGTCAGACTGCTCAGTATTCTGCTCGCAAGATCGGCGGGGTCATGACTGGAGCCGGTTGAGATCGCGAAGGAGTCCTCTGGCGGAAGCAGCCGCGTTCGAACGATCGCGAACTCGTCGCCGCCGAGGCGAGCGAGAACATCGTCTTCGCGAAGCTCCCTTTTCAGGCGCATTGCTACGGCCGTCAACAAGGCGTCCCCGGCGGCATGGCCGAGAGAATCATTGACTTCCTTGAAGCGATCCAGGTCCAGAATGAAGATCGCGAACGGAGCACCGGCGTCTGCCAGAGCCTGACTGCTTTGCTCGATCCTGATGCGAAGCTGGGCGCGATTGGCAAGCCCGGTCAACGGGTCGTGATGAGCCAGATGCGAGACTTTCTCTCCCTCGCGTCGCAATTCGTCGGTTCTCTGTTGCAGGCTATCGGTCAGAAACTCAAGTCGTTGGCGCTCGATTGAATTCTCCCTGAGCACCGAAAGAGCCCGCGCCATGGCGCCAATCTCGTCGCGTCGATCAAGAGCGGGAATGACCGTGTCGAACGCCCCGGCAGACAGGTAGCTCATGGCACCTGTGATTTCCCGGATCGGACGCGTAACCCGTGACAGGATCCATGCAAGCAGCGCGCACAGTGCAAGCAATATCACCACGCCGGCGGCGGCAATACCAAAGCCCTCGCGAAGCGCAGCTTCGTGCATGCGACGACGTGAGAAAGAGAGCACCATGTAGCCGACATTCCGCCTGCCACGCTCGGCCGCGAAGAGCGGGAGGATATCGATCACTTCGTCGCTGCGAACAAACTCTCGCAACGCGGAGACATCGAGCTCTGTTGGGTTGGCACCCAGCAGTTGGGTCGCCTTAAGAGGGGTGATTGGCTGGATCTCGACCGCGCGCTGCGAGCTTGCGAATATGTCGCCTTTGTCGTCAACGATTATTCCCGACTGATAATCGGGATCGGACTCGAGCGATTGCAGCAACCGTGCGCCAGATTGCGCATCGAAATTCCAGGCCGCAGCGGCGGCGTTGGGCGCAATCACGCGCGCGGTCAGGGCGGCCTTCTCGAGAAGCTTCGCCGTCGCTGCGGCGTTATAGCGTCCAGCAAGGCCGACCACGGCCAACAGGGTAATCGCGGCCAACATGCCGGCAACCGGCAGGATGGCGGCGCGGGCGATCGACGGTCTGGTCAAATGGACGATCATTGCCTGGTCTGGCGAAATCCGTAGTAAACCGGATGATGTCGAACCGAACCTTGATGGACTGCGCGCGTAACACTAAAAATTGCTTTCGGAGGTGCGGCGATCCGGTCGCAGCACGCTCAATGCACAAGTATTGCACACTCCCCTGAACAATCGGTTTCGCCGCAACGGAGGTTGTCAGGAAGGATTTGACCTTAATACTTGCCATTTACCATGCGTGGCGACACAGATCGCGTTGCTTTGATCAAGGCATCATCGATTCAATTCGTAGCAATAAATCGCTGGTGGGATGAAGAATAGGGTGGTCGCACCACTTATTAAGACGGAGGACATAGCCGATGTGGCGTTTGCTTGGTTCTGCGCTAGCGATCGGACTTGCTTTGGCACGGCCAGGCGCGGCTGCAGCTGGCGAGCCGGTCAGCATTGGTATTCTCAACGTAGCACCGTACGGGATCGGACGTCCCGATGGATCGGTCAGCGGTTCCAATCACGACATTGCGGAGATAATTGCGGCGAAAGTCGGCTTGACCTTCAACTACCGTTTAGAACCGCTCGCGCGCCTGATAAGCGACTTGAAGGCCGGCAAGCTCGATCTGCTGATCATGCTTTCGACGGTCGAACTGAAATCATATGCCATCGCCGATCTCATGCCGAACAGCAGCATTGTCCTTCCTGCGCCGGGTCTGTCTTTCTCTGCGTACGAAGCTCTCAAAGGAAGGACCATCGCCCGGTTGCGCGGGGCCATTTATGATGAGCGGATGGCCGGAGACGACGGCATCCAGAAATATGACGTCGATTCCTATGTATTGGGACTTCGGATGACAAAGGCTGGTCGTGTCGATGGGATGGTCGGACCTGATTTCGGCCTGTACTACCAGGTCAAGTCGGACGGGTTGAAGCGGGACCAGTTCGGCCCGCCGCTGGTTCTCAACACCCGCATGCTCGTCCTCCACGGCTCACGGACGATAAGTTCAGAGCTGGCCGTCAGACTCAAGGGAGCCGTCGATGAATTGCGCGCCAGCGGTGCCATCGTCGCTGCAGCTGAGCCATATGTGAACTGACGATTGGCCGGAGCGAAAGCAGCTATCGACGTTCCACACCCATCGCACGCGCATACCTATCGGAATTTGATTGGAGCCTAGCGGCTCGTGACCGCCTCGGTGGGCACCTGCTGGGATAATCATGGCCCGGTCTGATCGGTCGCTTCATCCCGCGGTTTATGGGCGCACGCATATCGTCCCGCGCCGACACTATGCCGACCTCTACGACATCTCTGCTCAAGACTTGGCACACCTCGCGGAATCACGCCGCCGGCGCACGGTACATTGTCGCCAATGCCTCAGAGCAACTGGCTGCAGCGTTCTACATGCGAGGGGTGCCGACGGCGGCCAATCCATTTTTCATTTTCAATTCCATCTTCTGCCACAGTTCAAGAAAGACGGTCTGAACACCCTGTGCTGGCATCGCCTGTGACGATCGGGATAGCTGCATCTTTGCGATCCAGTCAAAGAGACGTCAACGTAGTGGCGCGCCAATCAGAACTACGCCGCGAAACCGCCACACGATTGAGATTGTCCGTCTCGGGTCCGCGATTGCTTCGCCATGAAACGAGCATACGATTGCCTTGACCAAACACCATCATCGTTGGCCGCGTACCTGGTTTCGATGCGCGCTCGTCCTTAATTTCATCCCGGCCCATATTTTGGCGGAGCTGGATCATGTCCGATGCGCGGAAGCTTGCCGCGATCGTTGCGGCGGATGTGGCCGGATACAGCCGGCTTGCCGGCGCGGATGAAGAGCGTACCTTGGCGCGGCTGCGGGCGCTGCGCAGCGACCTGATCGACCCGACCATTGCCGTATATAGCGGTCGCGTCGTGAAGCGCGTCGGCGATGGTATCCTGGTTGAATTCCGTAGCGTCGTCGACGCTGTGCGCTGCGCCATCGACGTGCAGAACAATATGGTCGAACGTAATGCCGGCCTGCCGCAGGACCAGTGCATCGAATTTCGTATCGGCATTCATCTCGGCGATGTGGTCGAGGAAAGTGACGGCGATCTGATGGGCGAGGGGGTCAATATCGCGGCACGTCTCCAAGGCATTGCCTCGCCCGGCGCGATTTGCCTTTCGGAAGACGCTTATCGGCTTGTGCGGACGCGGCTCGATCTCGTGGTCAATGACCTCGGCATAACCAGACTCAAGAACATTGCAAGCTGCATTCGAGTATTTTCGCTGCAAGTCCGAAGTTCCAGCCACACCATAAGACGCAACAAATCTTCAGTGCGGAGAAGGCGAACAGCGCTGGTGTTCGCCACAGCGGGACTTCTCGGGTCGTTCATCCTGGCTTTGAATCCCGAATCGTATTTCGTCGTCACAGGCCGTGTGGCTGATATTGCCGCGAAACTGCGACCGGGGACCGCGCATCTCTCCATTGTGGTGCTCCCGTTCACGAATCTGTCCAACGATACAGGCCAGGACTATTTCGCCGACGGCATCACGGAGAATCTCACCACCGATCTGTCGCGCATCCGCAATAGCTTCGTGATTGCGCGAAATACCGCCTTCAGCTTCAAAGGCAAGAACTCCAACGTCGCGGAGATCAGCAACGAACTCGGTGTGCGCTATGTCCTCGAGGGTTCCGTACAGTGTGACCAGAGCCGTGTTCGCATCAATGCGCAGCTCATTGATGGCAAGACCGGCGCCCAAATTTGGGCCGAGCGCTTTGAAGAGGACATCGCCGACGTGCTGAGGATGCAGGATCAGGTGGTGGCGCGACTGGCCAACACGCTCGGGCACGAGTTGATCAAGGCGGAAGCGCGGCAAAGCCTTCGTTCCAGCAACCCGGACGTGATCGATCTCGACATGCGCGGCTGGAGCTTGGTTTCCCAACGCGCAACGAGGGCCAGCAACATCACGGCGCGAAGCTGGTTCGAGCAGGCTCTCAAGATTGACCCCAACGACCCCGACGCCTTGGCGGGCACGGCGCGGACTTATCTGGACGACTATTCGTTCGGGTGGACCGATCCCAGCATTGACTACGATAAGATGATACTTGGCGCTTCCGACCGATCGATCGCACTCGCTCCGGACAATGCGCGCGCCTATCACGCCAAGAGCGTCTACCTCTTCCTCTCGCGCCGCGCCAAAGAGGCGATCGGCGCCGCCGACGCTGGGCTTGCCGTCGATCGTAACTTTGCCGCGTTGTACGGCGCGCGCGGTGGTGCCGAGACCTCTCTCGGCCGCTTCGAGCAGGCAATTTCCGACGTGCAGCAAGCGATACGACTGTCGCCGCGCGATCCGATCGTCGGAATATGGCATGTGATGTGGGCCGATGCGGAACTCGGGCTTGCGCATTTCGACGCTGCCATTGATCAGTATCGGACTGCGATCGAGGTGGGGTTTCGAACCTATGTCCCTTACGCAAACATGGCCGCAGCCTATGCCTTAGCAGGCAAGATTGACGAGGCGCGATCCGCCTTGACGGAAGCCCGACGCCTCAATCCCGACCTTAACGTGAAGTGGCTGCTGGCGCACGGACCGAACGTGCCGCGTCTTTCCGATGGCCTGCGCAAAGCGGGGCTTCCGGAAGGCGAAGCCGAAGCGGAACGCGGTCTTGCGGCCAGGACCCCGGCGTCGATCTTTTTGGGTCCGACAATGGACCAAGCCCACAGGCGTAGCCGCACGGGCAGCGGAGATCCAGTGTCTGCCAAAATTGTAACCCGCGCCATCATACCGGCCAACGACGTCGTCAAGCAATGAATTGCGAGCCGCTAGCTGGGACCTTCGTGCCGAGGATCATGAAAATGCAGGTCCTCGGTCTTCAACTCATCGCAGGCGCAGTCGGGCCGGCAAATCTCCTCTTGCCGCATCGTTGTCGCAACGGCGTACTGAACAACGCGGCCCATTGGAATAAATTGTCGACGATTGGTTTCGAAGTATCGATCAGAATCTAGCTTATCTTGGGTTGGTCGTCGGTCTCGCTCGCCCGATTTCACAACAAGACCCAAATGCTACAGCGCAAAGCGTGCTAACCGAACTTCTTCAGCCGAGGCCTCAATACCGTGAACGGCTGCCGCGTGAGTCGCGACGGTTCTGATGAATGCGAAATCGATTGCCAGTGTAGCCGGTCCGGCACCTTGTTTGCTCGTTTGCGACCAAATTCGATCAGTCGCTCGCGGTTGAGCCGGGGCAACTTCACTGTCTCCAGAGATTCCTTAAGAGACTCCAACACAGCGGCCTTGGAGTGGCGGGGAGGGCGGCCGACCCCTTGCATATCCTCGACATGGAGGTCGATGAGATCACCAAACGTACGAACCTGGAGGGCGGCTCGTGGTTTTGGCGATCCGCTACGGTCGATATTGCGCTCGATGTCGAGCGCCCATTCCTCGCCGTCCTTGCGACGGCGAAAGGTCTCTGCCACGTAGCGGTTCTTCCGGCGCACCTGGACGCGCCAGTTTCCAGATGGCAACTGAAGGAACGTGGCCATGGCCGTGTGCACTCTCTATTTCGTGTGCGCTACGTGTGCACTGAGAGGTCAAAACGGGTACAAACGTGTGCAATTTCGGCTAGTTTGGAGTGCGCATGTTCTTGTTTCATCCTATTGAGATGATAAGGTAAATCATTGAAATCGCAAGACTATCTGTTTTCCGTCGCCCCCATGATGGATTGGACCGACCGGACGTCTAAGTAGCTGCAACCACTTATCTTTTGTCGTCGGTTCATGAGGCGATGTCGTAACGATTTCAAGCTAATACCGGCAGTGGTTGTCGGTCCAACCCATCTCAGGCGCTCGTCAACGCTTCCATGTCCTTCCGCGCCGCATCGATTTGGCTATCAAGATAGCTCGCAAGGTCATTGAGAGCGATGCCCTTGGTCGCCTTCTGCCCCGGTCCCAGCTTCACCAGCGGCAGTCTCAATTCGCCGCAACGGATCTTCTCGACGAACTTCGTTGGCGTGAACTGCGGGAAGTAGTCACGGCAAACTGCGTCAATCGGAATCACGACCTTCCCGTCGTACTGGGCCATGAGCATGAAGGCAGTTTTCATTACGCGGCCTCGACAGCCGTTGGCATCATGTGGTGCTGGACGACCAGCTCACACCAGCGGATGAACTCGGTATCGTTCATCACGTTCTTCATGAGGTTGATTTTCTTACGTATCCACTGGACCTTGCCGATGGTGTAGCCGAACCGGCTATCCTTGCGATCCAACGAAGCGGTCTGAGCGCCGCGCGTGTCTCGAAAATTCGGACTGAACTTGATCTCAATCCCAGTCAGAGCGCAGCGGCAGCCTTGTGCTAGACACAGCTTCCAGCTTTGTTGGCGCGTGATCTCAAGTGGAATGCCGCGACGTATCACTTGCTTCACCCGAGGTGTCCAAAATGAGAGGGTGATGTCGCTAACAGCATCTCGATTGTGCGCGTTGCCGGTGCTGTAGCAGCCCCAAGATCTGGTGTCGCCATTCCGTAGGTACTTGCCAAGAACCTCGATTCCTATGCCGCAATCGCAACGGCAAAGCCCTATTGGACGCCGCGTCTTGCGGCGCCCTGTATCGGACAAGACCGCAAGCTTGCCGAAGCGGTGACCCGTCAGATCAATGTAGTTGTGGCCGCCGCGATTGGTGCGGGCCGTGGCTAGTCTCGCGTCCTGCGCTCCTTTCTCATCCGGCGTGGCAACGGCTATTTTCAATTCCATGGCCGCGCGCGGTCCGCGCGGCTCGTTGCCGTCTCTCCATGCGAGCGCCTCGTCGTGGTGCGCGCGCTCCATCCGCTCCTCCTTGGCCCTGAGTATGTTCAGTTCAGCTTCAATAGGCTCGTATATCGGTCGATACACAGCTCCACGTTTGCCAGCGCAATCAATCGCGAGGGCCACCCTGTTGAGCCACTTTCCAAAACCTCGACACTCACCTCGACGCTAGACTTCTTGCTGACAGGTGCTCGATAGCGATGTCGCATGTGGCGCCGAGTTGGGTGACTTATCGCCTATTCAACGCACCCTTTGCCTCGGTAGAAAAGGGCGCGATCGATCCGATCGCGCAATCGGTCGCAATGGCGCGCAAATACTGATCTCTCAAATCGTCGCGTGTCAGGGTGATCCATCCTGCCCCGCGCTGATGCTTCTCTTGACCGGCATTGTCAGCATTTGCCGGCCACCCGTTGGTCAGACCGGGCACGTCGATGGCGATTCGCTAGAAATCGATGGCATCCGGGGGAAAGGTTCCGGCACCCGTTCTTCCGAGGGTTGCGGGATGACCTATAGATGGACGCGTTCGATTGCTTCCTGCACTTAGCGTGGTAGTCCCCCTTAGCCGTCAATGAATCTCCGATGTTCCTGTGCTCTTAGGCCGAAGAGGACCACCGAGCCAGATCGGACAGCTCCAGAGGCAACTTGGGAATGCGTAAGGCGCCGGCACCCAGCAAGAGAAAAAGCGCGCGCTCCGCTTTGTATCTCGCTCCGCCGCGACTGCATTCCGAGCCGCACGTGACGGTGTGTCCGTCAGTTGTACGAACAGACCAATTTTCACCGACTGCGTCCGCGCCGCTCCAGCACGATGTCGAACGCCGCGAAGCGCTCGTCGCCCGTCTGACAGGTCACGCCGCAAATCTACCCGAGAAGCCGCCATGGAGCTCGTCCAGCAGCCGCTCCTCACGCTCGATCAGGCTTCTGTGCAGTTCGCGCTCCTCCTCGTTCTTCGCACTCGCCAGCAGCAGGCGATAGTGGTCGACAACCTTCTCGCTGCCGCAGATCAGCAGGTCTTGAATACCGCTCATGACGCCGTTCCCATGCTCGAGGAAGCAGACGATGAATCTTTCGCAAGGGGAAATGTCACCGGGAATGTCTCGGCGACCAGAGCATCGAGCGCGGCCTGCTCGTCGACAATCCGCCTATCGATGAAATCGCGCTCTAGATCGGACAATTCCGTCCGGAGCAGCCTGCGATAACGGTGGATGTTGTGGCGATGGGTACGGATACGAGCCAGGTTCTGTTCGAACATCGTCGTCCCTCGTGACGGTTGTATGATCTACGCTTCAGGCCGCCGCGCGCTTCGATTGATCGCAGCCGCATGGGTGTGCCGCCCGGGCGGGGGCCGGGGACCCAATCCAACATGCTTAGCGTCTCCAAGATCTCGTGGATGGTCACCGGCGCCGTAGCAGGCATTCGCCGGCAGGGAAGCTATTTAGGGATAAGCTGCCGTTCCAGCCCATGGAGCACAAGGGGTGAAAATGGCCCGTTGCGGACCTTCTGGGCGCCCTGTTCTCTTCAATCTCTCCTATTCCCGTGTAAGGTGTTGGGGCTTCTGCCGGTTGGGAGCCTATTACACCTTCTCGATGCAGCCACGCGGCAGAATCCAGCTTCGTGCCAGAGAAATAAGTTTCGGATAAGAAAATGGCCCCGATTAAAGGGGCCATTTTTGTATTACATTTTTTTGTCCATCTCAGGCTTCTTCATCTCGTGGTGATGATGATGATGATGATGATGGTGATGGTGATGTTTCATTGGCATGGCCATTGGCTTCGCATCTTCTGCGCTTGCGATTGATGGAAGCGCAAATGCGATGGCAGCCAACGCGGCTAAGACGTAGGAAAAACTCTTCATTGATCCCCTCCCTGAGGCCTAACTATGTAGGCACCAAAAGCTAGCAAACGTGAGGTTTGCAGCCAACACGAGAATTATGAACGGATGTTCAGATGCGCCGGATCATCTCTGAGCGAGACCGGACTACATGTGCTCGTGGCGAGCCTTTCGCATTTCGACCCTCAACAGACATCCGACCAGCGCGGAAACGACCCGTAGGTCAGGAGATGTTCGTCCATCCTGATCTGTGCGTACAGGCGACTTGGGCTGTCCGTCTTTTAGCCCTTTCCTAATTGAATCCGGCAGCGTCCTAATTTACAGATGCACCTATGCCCGTGACGGCAATCAAATTTTGGCTTGCGGTATGTCTGGTTTTGCTGTTGGGACACGTCTGTCTGTCAGTCGGCATGCTCAATCACCGCATTTCTAGGAAGGGGCTATTACTTGAGTGGTGGTTGCGCAGATTGACAGTTCTGACCAACCCAGCTGATTTTACTGAGACCGGCCAGATTTATCGCCGCTGGGCTATTCGATTTGAGGTCGCGCTCGGTATATGGATGTTCTTGATTGTCTTCATTCTTGCGGCCGCTCCGCGAGGATACGGCCCTCGGTTGGTAGCCTCTGTCATGTCAGGGCCCGGCCTACCATGTCGCCTTCTGTGAAGGGTTTCGGATGCCGGCCGCATGAGGAAGCTTGCCGCGCGTTCGGCGGCCGGCGTCCGAAAGCCTCCAAGGGAGGAAACCGCGGGTAAGGGTACGTGCGGCCGTGCCGCAAGCGCTATGGGGATTTGAGCGCCGCGGGCGAGCTGGCTGATGTGAATCGAGCCGGTGCAACGAGCTGTTCGACGGGGAATCGGTTCACGGATGAGCGGTGAATGGCATCAAGAGCTACAAGTTGTCGGATGATTTGCGGCCAGTGGCGGGTATTTGGGCGTGCTCTGCCGTGGCTGGTCGAGCGGCAGCGAGCAAGACGAACAGATTTGCAGGAGTATGGCACTGTCATGAGGTGTCGATCCTGATGGCGCTTGTTGGAGCACGCGGCTGATAGCGAGGCGTTGTCCCGCGGGCGAAGACCTCGATGATGATCATGCGACCGCCGCAGCATGGACAACTCGGCTTGCCGGGATCGAGGGCGGCAGCGGTGGGCTGGCCTTCAGTTGTTGCGACAGCGAGCAGTTCACGTGCGCGTGCGACGTTGTCGGCGCAGGAGCCCTTGGCGAACAGGCCGTAGTGGCGGATGCGGTGCAAGCCCTTCGGCAGCACATGGATGAGAAAGCGGCGGATGAACTCGAAGGTGGCGAGCGTCATTTGCTTGTATCGATCGCGGCCCTCGATACGGTAGTCCTTCCATTTGAAGGTGACGCCCTGTTCGTCAACGGCGATCAAGCGGCTGCTGGCGATGGCAACGCGGTGGGTATAGCGCGACAGATAGGCCAGCACGGCCTCAGATCCGCCGAACGGTCGCTTGGCGTAGACGACCCACTCTGCCTTGCGCAGCGGTGCGAGATAAGCCGTGAAGGACTGCGCATCGGCTAGATGGATATCGTTGCCGAAGAAGTTCAGACGGCCAACGTGGTGGGCGGCAACGAGCTTCTCCAGGAACAGCCGGCGGAACAAGCGGGAGAGCACACGCACGGGGAGGAAGAACCCTGGCCGGCACGACACCCAGCGCTGGCCGTCGAGTGAGATGCCGCCGCCCGGCACGATCATGTGCACATGCGGGTGATGGGTCAGTGCCGAGCCCCAGGTGTGCAGCACGGAGGTGATGCCGATCCTGGCACCGAGATGCTTCGGGTCGGCGGCAATCGTCAGCATGGTCTCGGCAGAGACCTTGAACAGCAGATCGTAGATGACGGCCTTGTTCTGGTAGGCGATGTCGGCGATCGCCGCAGGCAGCGTGAACACCACGTGATAGTATGGCACCGGCAACAGCTCGGCCTCGCGGTCAGCGAGCCATTGCTTCGCGGCGGCGCCTTGGCACTTCGGGCAATGCCGGTTGCGGCAGGAGTTGTAGGCAATCATCGTATAGGCGCAGTCCTCGCAGCGCGCGACATGGCCGCCGAGTTCCGCCGTGCGGCAGCTCTCGATCGCCGACATCACCTTCAACTGCTGGAGGCTCACATGGCCGGCATTGGCTTGACGCCACGCCGGTCCATGGTGGCGGAAGATATCCGCCACCTCCAATCTTGGACGCGCCACCCGCCTTCCGCTTAGGCCGGTGGCGTATCCCTGGGCTCATTCTTCCTGGGCGTCAGCGGCGTGAGGCGATCCAGCGGGCTCGTGACCTCGCGGATGGTGTTGGTGGCGACACGGGTGTAGAGCGCCGTCGTCTCGAGCTTGGCGTGCCCCAGCAGGACCTGAATCACCCTGATATCGATGCTCTGCTCGAGCAGGTGGGTCGCGAAGCTGTGGCGCAAGGTATGCGGCGTCACCCGCTTGGTAATCTCGGCCATCTGGGCCGCAGCATGGCAGGCGCGCGTGAGCTGGCGTGTCGTCATCGGGCTGGCCGGCTTCAGTCCCGGAAACAGCCAGCCCTGCGGCCGGCCAATACGATACCAATCGCGCAGCAGTTCGAGCAGCACCGGAGAAAGCATCGCGTGGCGATCCTTGCGGCCTTTGCCCTGCTCGACGCGCAGCATCATGCGTTCGGAATCGATGTCGGACACCTTAAGCGCGACGACCTCGGCGACGCGCAGTCCCGCACCGTAAGCGACGCTGAGCGCTGCCTTGTACTTGACGCTCGGCGCCGCCTCCAGAAAGCGCGCAACCTCTTCCGGGCTGAGGACAACCGGAACCTTGCGCGGCTCGTGCATGAACGAGAGGTGCTTGGCAAGCTCGGGCCGATCGAGCGTCACATTGAAGAAGAACCGCAGCGCCGAGACTGTGGCGTTGATCTTTGGTGTGTGGGCGCCGATCGACGCCAGATGTAACCGAAAGCTCCGCACGTCCTCCGGTTGGGCCTGGTCGGGAGAGCGGCCGAGAAATGTGGCGAAGTCCTTGACCCTTTGTACATAGTCATGTTGGGTCTTCGGAGCGAACTTGCGGATCGCCATGTCTTCGATCATGCGCTGGCGCAACGGACTGATGGCCTGCTGGCTCATTGGGGATGCTCCTGTCTTGAGTGAGGTTCTCGAACCCCTCGATCTCAAGACAGGGCGCCCCGTTGCGCTATCGTCTTGCCTCCGTCGCCAGCCCCGGCGCCCTACCGCGCGAGCGGTTTAGTCCTTTGGCCCGACCGAGAAATCTTCACAGCCGAAATCGATGTCTGCTATCTGGGGTAGTGCTCATGTCAGACGGAGTAAAAGGCGGCTTGGCCGAACCTTGCGCTAGATCATGGTCTGGCATGTCTGAGCCGTCATATTTTCATAATGGCCAATTTTGTTTTTCAGGTGTGCGGCGACCGGCCTCAACGTCCAGCATCAATTGGATGACGATCCAGAGATTTCCGAAAACGCGTACGAGGCGATCACCTGTCTTGCTTGCACGAAGCTGCATTTCCTTAACCGAAAGACTGGCAAGATATTAGGCCAAGATGACGAGTAATGCAGCCTCAGTTGGCGCTTCTTCTAATCGCGTGCCCCAATTTGAAGATGAGCAATTTTGACCAGACGATCGCGGCACGATTCGCTGACATCCCAGCGACAGAACCGGACGTGGAGTCGCGATGATGGCTGACAATCAATGGAGTGAGTTACTGACATGCCCGAACTGCGGACAATCGGGACCTGTCCATCTTTCTCAGCCTGAAGGACGCGTTTACGACTTCAGCGTGGAAGCCGTTCCGACAGGCTTCAAAGTTGTTCGCACGGAATATGGCGAAACCTTCTTTTGTAAGGCTTGCGACCGGCATGCGGTCACCAAGTACCCAGGTCCATAGTATTCGTGGAGCAAGTAAGGGCCTCCTCGGTTGGCGGCCTATTTTCCGGCGATGTCGCCTTGGCGCGCTCGATCTGTCACCTGTGATGCTCGCTCGCGCCGATGGGGTGATCGAATGAACCCTTTTGTTGCGGCGCATGAGTCTGGAAATGGCCCGGAGCTGCCGACTTGCGGCGCTGCATCAAGTCGGCGGTTATCCGGGGTACACCGGCCATGAAATTAACGTAGCGTCACGGCAGTCCGTGGCCCACTCGGTCCATCAGACTGCCCCCACTGAACCTAGAAGTTAGGGTGACCCAGCAATGTTGCCCCGCCAACCCGTCAATACCTCTGTGCAGAGGTACTAGGCGGGGGCGACCCCGCCCCGACAGCAGGTGAATTGAAACGCCGCTTTCCTGCACTCCGAATTCGGCCTCTATGACGCGGAGACGCAATCGCGGCACGAGATCCAGGCCTAAGTGGCGTCAAAGGCCATCATTTGCCGACATCCGGTCGACAGTTGTATGCCGGCATCTCGATCATCATGCTGCGAGCGGATCGTCGCTGGGCGGATCTTATGATCAGCGATGTTCGGGCGCAGACCGACATGTAATGATTACTAGCAATTGCCATTGCTGACGCTCGTAACCGCAAAGCCTAAGTCCGCAGACAGAAATGCGATCGTCGATGCCCACGCTCGCGCCTGTTTTCATGCGCTGATCCCGCCGAAACCGCGAAAGCTGAGCTCCGCACCTTGCGCGGATGTCGCGACACGCCTTTCTATCGCTGCCAATAGAGTGGCGGAGGTCAGCATCGAACATGAGAAAGATTCTCGAAACAGATTTGCGGACGGCCGCGGCTCGGAGCGCGCCATGAAGCGAAAAATCTGTGTCTATGTCGGCGAAGAACTCGTCACGCGGCTAGCGGCAGCCGCTGAGCAACGCGGCGCCACCAA
>Ga0335071_10005074_pt1 | contig 13726 bp, 13 predicted proteins | sample Lox_Sample_15_FD_206724 | JGI IMG/M metagenome (GOLD analysis project Ga0335071, IMG submission 206724) | Soil microbial communities from Loxahatchee National Wildlife Refuge, Florida, United States - Lox_Sample_1.5 | ecosystem: Environmental > Terrestrial > Soil > Wetlands | place: USA... | reverse complement strand
CTCGTATCCCAGGACCCATTCGGGGGACCAGGGCTCGCCGCCGGCCTCCTGGAACCAGGGGCCCGCACAGGTCTGCATGGCCTCGAGCACCAGCTCACTGGTCAGTCGGTGCCCCAGAGACGACTCGTTGCGCTCATGGACGAAGAGAATGTGTGGCTGCAATCGCCGGATGATACGGATGATGTCGATCTTCATCTCCCGGTTGAACGCCGTGAGTCCATCCGGGTATCTCAGGAATTCCGCCCGGCAGGCGCCGATCGCTTTGGCCGCCTCGATAGCCTCTTTCTGCCGGATCGCGCTCAATTCCCACGGAGGGATCGTGTTACTTCCCGCCTCACCGGAAGTGAGAATCACGTGGGTGATCTCGCATCCCTTCTGCGCAAGGAGCACCTCCGTACCGCCACAGCCGATCTCGATGTCATCGGGATGCGTCCCGAAAGAAAGCACTCTTTTTTTTATGTCGTTCATGTTTCCTTCCCTTTCCCCTGTCCCCTTTCCCCTGAACCCTGTTTTTTTAGGTCACGCCAAATAACCCATGCCGCCGCCCCTGCCACTGCGAGACAGACAAGCCCCTGAACCGTCTTCTGCAGGATAATCTGTCCCACTCCGAAGAGAACGGAATAGACGAGAATGACCCCGCAGAGCCAGTCCCTCAGGAGACGCCCGTATCCGCAATCCGCCTTTACGTCGGGGTACCTCTCTGCTAGGGCTCTCCAGCCCGGCCCTCCCGGGTGGACACGCCGGTAGAAGCGGAAAAGCGTTTCCTCTTCGGTCGGTTTCGTCAGGAGAGTGACCACGATCCAGCAGGCGGTGGTCGTCGCCACGATCATGTAGAGGGTATGCGGGAAACGGACCTCCGTGGCAACGTACAGCCAGCCATAGACGGCAAGAGGAGTCACCATCGCGGCAATCTCGCTCCACGCGTTAATCCGCCACCAGTACCATCGCAAAATGAGGACAAGCCCCAGCCCGGCTCCGGCCTCGATGAGAAAGGCCCAGGCACCAGAGATCGTATCGAGGATCGAGGTGACATAGAGCGAAAGGGCCATCATGGCCAGCGTTGCGATCCGCGCGACGGCAACGAGATGCTTCTCCCCGGCTTCCGGCCAGACGAAACGTCGGTAGAAATCGTTGATGATGTAGGAAGTGCCCCAGTTGAGCTGTGTGGAGATGGTAGACATGTAGGCGGCAAAGAAAGCGGCAACGAGCATGCCCTTGATGCCCTGCGGCAGGAAGTCGCGCATCGCATAGACATAGCCCAGCCTCTTTTCTCCGGGCCCCAGTTCGGGGTAGAGCACCAGTGTGGCGAGCCCCACGATGATCCAGGGCCAAGGCCTCACACAGTAGTGGGCCACGGTGAACCAGAGGGTTGCAAACAGCGAATGACGCTCGTCTTTGGCGGACATCATGCGCTGGGCCACATAGCCGCCACCGCCGGGTTCCGCACCGGGGTACCAGCAGGCCCACCATTGGATCCCGACGAAGGCGAAAAAAGCACTGGCGCTCAACGTGAGTGCACCTGTCGAATCCTGCTGCGCACCTTCTGAAATGACCGGAAAAAAAGAGAGCGACCAGCCGGGGACTTTGTCCACGAGCCCCGCCATCCCCCCGATCTGGGGCAGGTCCAGGACGAAGACGGCAAGAACGATGGTCCCGCTCATGGCCAGAATGAACTGGAAGGCGTCGGTTACGGCCACTCCCCAGAGACCGGACAGGGCCGAATAGACGGCCGTCAGCCCCAGCGACAATGCCACGTAGATCATGACTTGGCCGGGCGGGATGCCGAACATCCCTTCGAGTACGGAGGCCATAGCCAGGTTCACCCAGCCGATGATGATCGTATTGATGAACAGGCCCAGGTAGAGGGCCCGGAATCCGCGCAAGAATGCGGCAGGCCTGCCGGAGTATCGAAGTTCGACGAATTCCACGTCAGTCAGGATGCCTGCACGTCGCCACAGGCGTGCGAAAAAGAAGACGGTCAGCACCCCGCCGAGAACGAAATTCCACCAGAGCCAGTTCCCCGCGATGCCGTTTTTTGCCACCAGTTCCGTCACGGCCAGCGGTGTGTCGGCGGCGAAAGTCGTGGCGACCATGGATGTGCCGGCGAGCCACCAGGGGAGATTCCGTCCCGACAGAAAAAATTCCTGGATGCTCGAGCCGGCGCGGCGGGTAAAGTACACACCGATCGCCACACTCAGAAGGAAGTAGAGTCCGATGATGACCCAGTCAACGACATGCAGCATCGCTACCCCTTCTTGTAGGACGTCTTTTCCCCCGCTTCCTCCACCCTGGACCCTGGATCCTTGTCCCGTCGCTAGTGTCCCCGGCCCGATTTTTCGATCTTCTTCAGGGTGTCCTTTTCAAAGGTCAGGACGTATACGAAATCGCCGTAGCCCCTGTCGTAATACCACTTCTGTCCTTTTCCAGAGGAGGAAGTCGATGTCGTGCCCTTCGGTTTCTTTTGCTTTTTGTCTTTGCCGGTTTTTGCCACCGATTCGCTTCTCGACGGTTTCCCGCAGATTTTTTCGACGGTATAACGGGAATCTCCGACGGAGACACTTTCCCCCCCGCAGCGGAAGACTGTGTCATCGGCTATCGCGGGACGGAGATTTCCGATTGCAAACCCGGCAAGCAGAAATAACGAAAACACGACTGCCCCTAGCGAACTCTGCAGCATAGCCCCCCCCTTCAAAGAAACGGTCCAGCACGGCCTCATTGGCTCCTTCCTTACTATAAAACCGGGTGCAGGGAAAGGACGAACTTGACAGCGGCATCCCCATTCCCCTAAAGTGAAAAGCGCCGGCATCCGAAGGAGAGGAAAGAACCCAGACGGCGCTTCGGCTTCCGCCGGCCTCCGGCAGAAAACACATTCGGCGAGGTATAGATATGAAAATCGGGTGGATCGGTACGGGGATCATGGGAGTGTCAATGGCGGGTCATCTGCAATTCGCAGGGCACGAGTTGTTCCTCTTCAATAGGGCTCGCGACAAAGCCAAACCGCTCATCGACCGGGGAGGACGATGGTATCCCACCCCTTCGGCCGTGGCCGCCGAGACCGAGGTCGTCTTCACCATGGTGGGAATGCCTTCCGATGTGGAGGAAGTCTATCTGGGAGGGAAGGGAATCCTGTCCGGAGAACCCACGTGCCGCGTCGTCGTTGACATGACGACCAGTGAGCCGGCGCTGGCACGACGCATTGCACAGGCGGCCGCGAAAAAGGGGATCGCCACGCTGGATGCTCCCGTCTCGGGCGGTGATGTGGGGGCGAGAAACGCAACACTTGCCATCATGGTCGGTGGAGACCGGAAGATCTATGATGAAATCCTTCCTCTCTTTCAGCACATGGGGAAAACGATTGCATTTATGGGTTCTGCGGGCGCTGGGCAGCACACGAAGATGTGCAACCAGATTCTGATTGCAGGGTCGATGATCGGCGTGTGCGAAGCGCTGGTCTATGCATCGAAGGCCGGACTCGATGAACAGGCCGTGATCGACATCGTCGGAAAGGGGGCCGCGGCTTCCTGGTGCCTCAACACACTGGGACCGCGAATCGTACAGGGGGACTACCGCCCCGGATTCTATGTCGAGCACTTCATCAAGGACATGGGCATTGCCCTGAGAGAGGCATCGGCCATGGGACTTGCATTGCCGGGGCTTGCCCTGGTGTACCAGCTCTATGTCGCTGTGAAGGCTCAGGGGCATGGAAAGTCGGGAACGCAGGCCCTGATGCTGGCCCTGAAGACGCTCAGCCGCCAGCCGGAAGGAGGAGACGCCAAGGCATGAACGATTATGAGACCCTCTTGCGCAGGAGGCGCTCCGTCCGGGAATTCCAAAACCGGGAGGTGCCGCTGGATCTTGTCAGGGAGATGATCCGCGAGACCTGTCTGGCACCCTCCGCCATGAACGGTCAACCCTGGCGGTTTTCGATCGTGACAAAACGCGAGGAAATCCAAGCGTTGTCCGACGAGAGCAAGAGAAATCTCCTGTCGGATCTGGAAGCCGACCCGTCATCGCCGCTGAGGCGCTACGGAGATCTTCTTCGTGATCCCCAGTTTAACGTGTTCTACAACGCGCCCTGCGTTGTCTTCATCAGCGGTCCTGCAGGGCTGGCAAGCCTTGAAATGGATTGCGCACTCGCGGCCTGCTACTTCATGTTTGCCGCCGCGGCAAGGGATCTCGGCACCTGTTGGATCGGCCTGGGGGCCAACCTGCGAGACTCCGCCATCCTCCGCAATCTGGGAATCACGGGGGATCTGCGGATCATCGCCCCGATCATCTTGGGTTATCCGAAGGAGATCCCTGAAATGCCGGAGAGGAACGAGCCGGTCATCCTGAGAATCGTGGAGTAGGTGACAGGTACAAGGTACAAGGTCCTTCATGACCTCCTGTTTTTTCCTGACACCTTGCACCATTCACCTGATACCTGGTTCTTGGAACGGCGGGAGCGGGCCCGGAGGATAATTTGCTTGACGGGACCTTTCCTTTTCCATTATCGTTTCGGTGACCGGAGGCGCATCACACGGACCGCCCGTGGGCGGGTCATTCCATCTGGCGTCGCGGCGCTTTTCCCCGGGACCGGATCAACGATATCACCGATTGGATAATATCGCGGAAACGCATGGTGCATCTGAAAAGAAGTCTTTTTCTGCTGACGGCCCTTCTGGCGATCCAATTTCTCCAGGCCGACGAGCTGTTCGCTGCCAACCGCAAGCCAAAAGCCAAGCCCAAGCCGAAGGCGGTTCTCTCGGCCCAATCCGCCCTGGTCATGGACATGACGACGGGTGAGATCCTGTTTTCAAAAAACCCGGACAAGCCCATCGCGCCAGCTTCCCTCACGAAAATCCTTACTCTGTATCTGATTTATGAAGCCATGGACGAGGGAAAGGTTCGGTTTTCGGATGTCGTTCGCGTCAGCCCCGCCGTCAACCAGGTCAATGGGTCCCGGATGAGGATCCGGGCCGGATCGGAAATTACGCTTGGGGATCTGATGAAGGGGATGGCGATTGTGTCGGCCAATGACGCCTCCGTCGCAGCGGCAGAGTACGTGGGCGGAGACACAGGCGAGTTTGTCAGAAGGATGAACGTCAAAGCGCTAGAGCTGGGCATGACGAGCAGCCGCTTCCGAAATCCCAGTGGGCTGCGGGAAGAGGATCAGGTGACGACGGCAACGGACATCCTGAGACTGTCCTGTGCCTACCTCAACCGGTTTCCCCAGTCGCTGGAGATTCATTCCATGCCGTCCTTCCAGTACGGCCGGAGGAATCGGAGCAACACCAACCACCTGCTCGAAACGAATCGAAATGTCGACGGCCTCAAAACGGGGCATGTGGCCGGGGCGGGCTATCACATCGTTGTCACCGCAAGAACGAACGGGACACGCCTTGTCGCCGTCGTGCTGGGATCGAAGACCTCCGGCGCACGCTTTCGTGATGCCCGGATGCTGATCGAGGAGGGCTTCAGAAAACTGCAGCCGTCTGCGTCGTCCAGGCAGGTCGTCGTCGCGCCCATGACCCAACGGGTTCGTGAGGGGTGAAAAGGCGGCGACACGGGGAGCTTGAAATAACCATGAAGAACACAACGGTAAAAATTCTGGCGTCGGGGCTCGTGCTTCTGTGGGTCGTTTCGGCTTTCCCGGCCGGGGCACAGACGTCACGGGATCGTACCCCGAAAGGGATAGGTCCCATGCCCTCCGGTATGATGAAAGGACAGGAGTCGCAGACGGAGAAGTCGAACCAGCGCAATGCGTGGCTCCAGGGGGATGAAAAACAGCAGGAACAGCTTGCAGAGTGCTTCCGTCTGTCGTCCATCCTGACCCAGCATGCCCTGGGAATCCGGAAGATGCTGATCGTGAGCGAGGTCAACTGGAAAGAGATCCAGGCCCAGTACGAGGACCTGAAGCGCGGGATCCAGCTTCTCGTGGAAAAGCATGAACAGTTTGCCATGGGGCTCAACAACGGCCAGCGATCCTGGTGGGAACGGCAGATGAAGGAGATCCTGGCGGCTGAGCTTCGCATCCAGGATTGGACCGTGACGCTGGACCGCGACGTGAACAAGGAAAAACCGGAATCGGCACAGCTGACGAAGGTCTTCACGGACTTAGAGGGCCAGTTCCGAAAGTGGAACGGTTACTACCGGCAGATCGGTGTTGACATGAACATTCAAGATCTGGATCAGCTATCGGCACCAACCGCGATCAGGGGGCTCACGGGTGCTCAAAATCCTGGACGATGAATCGACCATTCGGCGTTGCCAGCGTCAATTCATCCGTTCGCTGAAGCCATATGTGACCGAGCGGATTGCCGTCAGGATCGGTCATCCAGGGGAAAGCGTCCGGGCGAATGTTTTCTGGGCCGAGATTCCCGGCATCTGGTATCACAGCAAGGCCGTCGCCGGAGGTCGCTACTGGAACGCCTTCGGAATCGGTAAACCGGCAGCCGGCGGCGCGGTCTCGAGCACGATCGAGATCAATATCCCGACACTGAGCCTCGACCGGAAAATCGGAGGGACCTTTGCCCAGGACGATGCAGGAAAGGTGTTCCTCGTGCATCGCGGGAAGATCGGGGGCAGACGGGGTGTGGGGAAATCCCTTTTCGAGGCACACTACCGGGGCGTATGGACGGAGGTTCAGGACGGGCATACCCGAAGCGCTGTCGTCGTTATCGGCGATCTTCATTCCCCCCTCTTTGTCAGGCAACTGGCTCAGTTTGTCCACAAGATCGAGGCGATTAAAGACCTGGGGGTCGATGATGATCATCAGGCGAGGATCTTCTTTGACGACGAGCGCTTTCGGGGGGAATTCATCGGCGGGCGGTATGTTCCAGAAGGGCGGGATTATGCCTCCGAGTGTGACCGTGATCTCGCCGTGCTCGATCTGGCTTTTCGACTGAGAGAAGCGGGGGCCCGGGTGAAAAACAATCTGGAAGGAGATCTCTTCACGAGTGATGCCACGGGGCAAGCGACCGCGATATTCGAGGTGATCACCGGGACGGGCTCGCCGTTTTTGGAAAAAGGCATGGCAAGGCTGCTGTTCAGGAGCCTGAATCTGCCTCAGGAGCCCCGGCGCTTTCTCGTCGTCCCGGGTGAGATGGGGCAGGAACAGCGAGAGGTGCTTCTGAAATTGGGAATCCATGTCATTTCTTACGCGTGGGAGATGGGCACAGCGGTCTTTGCAGGCCTGAACGAACAGCTGGTCGGGTAATAGTGAGGAATGAGGGTTCGGGCCTCGCGATTCAGGATTGAGAGGGAATAGATTCTTCCTGTGCCTGTTGCGTGCAGCTTTTGAAGAAGCGAGAAACGGACAAACCACTACATCATGGCATGCAGGAGCGTGGGTATGGACTGGGGAATGAAGAATAGGATGTCGCAACTATTCCGGAACGGGCGCTGCCTGTTTCTTCCGATCGACCATGGGTATTTCCAGGGACCCACGAGTTGCCTTGAGAAACCGGGTGAAACCATCGCCCCGCTTTTGCCATACTGCGAGGCTCTCTTTGTAACGCGCGGTGTCTTGAGAAACTGTGTAGACCCTGCGGGTGGCAAGCCTGTCATCCTCCGGGTATCCGGCGGCACGAGCGTCATCGGCCAGGACCTCGCCCACGAAGCCCTCACCACCTCCATCGACGAAATCCTGCGGCTCAATGCGGCGGCGGTGGGAGTGTCGATCTTCGTCGGCAGCGATTATGAGCACGAATCGCTCATGAATCTGGCCGATCTCGTCAACGACTGCGAAGATTTCGGGATTCCCGTAATGGCTGTCACGGCCGTGGGCAAGGAACTGGAGAAGCAAGAAGTCCGCTACCTGGCTCTGAGCTGCCGGATTGCAGCCGAACTGGGTGCCCGTGTGGTTAAGACCTACTGGTGCAAGAATTTCGACAAGGTGGTCGAAGGGTGCCCTGTCCCCGTGGTCATGGCCGGCGGCCCAAAGTGTGAGACCGAACTCGAGGTGATGGCCTTTGTCCACGACGGCATGAAGCGGGGAGCCGTTGGGGTCAATCTCGGGCGAAACATCTGGCAGTGCCCCGAGCCCGTTCCCATGATCCGAGCCCTGAGGGCGATTATCCACGAGAAGGCGTCGATGAAGCAGGCCTTCGACCTTTTCCAGGCGGTGAAGGCGGACATGGCGAAAACGCGGAAGAAGAAATAGAAAGGCTTTGACTGTTTCCTGATGAAGGTTGCCGTCTACTACAACAACCGGGATGTGCGGATCGAAGAGCGGCCCGTGCCGAAAATCGGCACGGGCGAACTGCTCGTCAAGGTGATGGCCAGCGGCCTCTGCGGCAGTGACGTCATGGAGTGGTACCGGATCAAGAAGGCGCCCCTCATCCTCGGGCACGAAATTGCCGGGTTCATCGTGGAGAAAGGCGAAGGAGTCGAACGCTACCGGGTCGGAGATCGCGTCTTTGTTTCGCATCACATCCCCTGCAATACCTGCCGTTACTGCCTCAAAGGAAGCCACACGGCCTGCGAGACGCTGCACACGACCAATTACGACCCGGGAGGATTCAGTGAATACCTCCGTGTCCCCACCCTGAATGTTGACCGCGGGATTTTCATCCTTCCCCAAGGCGTTTCCTTTGACCAGGGCGTGTTCATCGAGCCGCTGGCCTGTGTCGTCCGCGGTCAGAGGCTGGCGGGATTTCGGCCCGGTGACAGCGTGCTGATTCTCGGCAGCGGCATCTCGGGGCTGCTTCACCTCATGCTGGCCAAGGCCCTCGGCGCAGGGAAAATTGTGATGACCGATATCAGTGAACACCGTCTCCGGGCAGCGATGAATCTCGGGGCCGATGCGGCACTTCATGCCTCGGAGGATGTCCCCGCGCGATTCAAAATCCTTAACGGCGGCGGGCCTGCCGATCTGGTCATCGTCTGCACGGGCTTTCTTTCCGCCTACCGCCAGGCACTGCACTCCGTTGACCGGGCCGGTACCATCCTGTGTTTTGCGCCTACAGACCCGGGTGTCGAGCTGCCCATCCCGGTGAATGATTTCTGGCGCAACGAGATCCGTGTGCTGCCTTCCTATGGTAACGCCCCCTACGATGCCGTGGTGGCGATCGAGTTGATCGACTCGGGGCGCGTTCCCGTTGAAAAAATGATCACCCACCGACTGAGCCTTGACGAGGCGGGGCAGGGCTTCCGACTCGTCGCTGAAGCTGGGGAGGCCCTGAAAGTCATCCTCTATCCCCACTCATTGTAGGTACGAGGCGCAAGGTTCGAGGAGCGAGAGCATTCCTCTTTTTTGCCGGGCGGATTCTATTCATTGGAAAATGACCCCATGAAGCAAGTTGTGCCGTCGGTCACGTTGGTCGACGCTCCTGAAAAAGAAAGCGGTGCTATCGGCAGCATGCCCTGTTCAGGAGCCGTTGCGGACCATCTCAGGGTACGGGAAGCTACCGCAAAAGAGAAAGAGGAATTCGCAAGTCTATTCCCGGAGCGGGATTGCGCCCGGTGGGTCGAGCAAGCCTTTCAGGCCAACCGGTCATGGGCTCCCGTTGTGGAGAGGTTCGAGAACAGGAAGTGGATTCCGATCGGGCTTGCCATCGTCAGCGCCACAGGGCAGATGGCCTTCGGACTTCTTCCCTCGTACCGGGGGCAGGGTCTTTCCTCGGCAGCGATCCGTGCCGTGATTCAATACCTGCGTGAATACACCCTGACGGTTCTCACCGTAAGGCTCGATGACACGGAACCCCTGATGGCGAGGGCTTTCGAGCGGGCCGGTTTCGTTTTTGCGGGACCCATCGTTTCGGCGGACCGAACCGAACGACGGTATGACTTTGTCATCCGGGGCGATTGCACAACCTTCAACGTCTGGATTTGAACCCTGTACTGGAGCCGCGGCCGACCGACATGCCGAAGGAGATTACCCACTGGCTTCTTGCCGAAGAGGTGTCACGGAGACTTCGAGGGACTCCTTTTGAGGAGCCCCTGAGGCGAAACGGCAATATCCTCCACCTCGGAGCCGTCGTCCACGATGCCCCCTATTATTATCTGAAGCCCGATCGCGAGAGACGATTCGGTGACCTTCCCCGGAAACTCCACGGTACGGTAGATGATGCCTACGAATTGATCGGGGCGCTTCTCAGCTACGCCCTGGAGAGGCCCAGGCAGGAGGAAGAGCCTCTGTTGGCCTTTCTCGTTGGGCTCGTAACCCACCTGTTTGCCGATGCCCTGATGCATCCGCTCATCTTCTATCTGACCGGCCGCTACGATGACCCTTCCTTTCGACAGGGGACCGTTGCGCGTCAGGACCACCGAAGGCTGGAATCCCTCATTGACATGCACCTTGTCGGCGGCTACGACCGGGTTCGGAACTACTCTCTTGCGGCCTTCCTCCGGTCAGCGGAGGTGCCGCTCGCCGGTCTTTACACCAACGTGGGCAGGGCCTGGTTCGAACCGGGAAGGGCGCCCGATTTTACCGGAGGCCTGATCTCGGCGTTTCGCCTCTTTGCCTTTCTGCAGGGAATCTTCCGGAATCCTTTCCTGGGGCGTCTTTCTTTCCGCCTGTTTGCGATTGCCCCTGCGATTGTTCGGGAGATCCTTGCCCTCTCGTACTCGCCCCAGCTTCTTCGATACGAGGGGCGGATCGCGGGAACGATCTCCTACCGTCATCCCTGTACGGGCCGTGAGCAGGCTCACGGGATTGCGGAGCTGTTTCAGGAAGCCGTTAGGCAAAGCGTCGCCTTCTGCCTGGGACTTGAGCCCCTGCTCGATTCAAGAGCGAATCGACCGGAAAGACTCATCCTGCCTGTTGTTGATCCGGCACTGGGTTTTGATCTCGATCGACCGCTGTGCCATTATTCAGAAAAGCGCTTCTTCGACTGATCCGGGGTATCGGCCATTCCCGGGGATTTTCCATTTGCAAAAACGACTCTCCATCATTACTCTAAAGTTTGTTATGAGCGCGGCCGTGCAACCTTTTGCCGCTTCTCCATTCCCGGGTACGCGACGGAATCCGATGACCTGGTTTCTCCTCAGCTTCTTTCTGATATATGGCCTGATGCATGGCTACGCCTTCTTCAAGGTGAGGGCTGCCGTCCACCTGGGAAGCACCGGTGGGATCCTCCTTGCCCTGTGGATGCTGTTGATGATCCTGGCTCCCGTCGGCATCCGGATCTTGGAATACCAGGGACATGAGAAACCGGCCATGGTCCTCTCCTGGGTGGCCTACCTGTGGCTCGGGTTTCTCTTTCTTTTCATGGTCTGCGCATTGATGGTCGACCTGTTGCGCTTCTTTGGCGTTACGGCAGCCTGGCTGACGAAACAGAGATTCCCGGCCTTTGCGCCGGGAGTGAAGGCTGCCTTTTTCTTGCCTCTCGTTCTCTCGTTGGCGGCTACGGTCTACGGGTATTATGAGGCTCTCCATATCCGGACGGAGCGTGTCGTCATCGAAACGGATAAACTGCCGGCAGGCATGGAGCGGTTCCGCATCTGCCAGATCTCGGACGTCCATCTCGGTCTTATCGTGCGCGAGAGAAGGCTGGCGATCATGCTTGACATTGTAAAGCGGGAAAACCCGGATCTGCTGGTCTCCACGGGAGACCTGGTCGATGGCCAACTGGATCACCTTTCATCGCTGGCCGACCCGTTGAGGGAAGTCCGACCCGCAGGAGGGAAATTTGCCGTGACGGGAAACCATGAATTCATTGCCGGCATAGAAAAATCCCTGGCTTTCACGAGTGATGCAGGTTTTAACGTCCTCAGAGGGGAGGCGCGTGATGTCGGCGGCTTTCTCACGATTGCCGGAGTTGATGACCCCGCGGGCCAGGGCTTCCGGCTCATGGGGAAGGAAAACGGGGAGGGTGAACTCCTCGCATCGCTTCCCCGGGACCGATTCATCCTTTTCCTCAAGCACAGGCCGACGCTCGAGGTGACCACCCGGGGTTTTTTTGATCTCCAGCTTTCGGGTCACACCCACCGCGGCCAGATTTTCCCCTTTAACTGGATCGTGGGACTCTACTTCCCTTTGGGAAGCGGGCTTCACGACCTCGGCGGCTCCCTTGTGTACGTGAGTCGGGGGTCGGGAACCTGGGGCCCGCCCATCCGTTTCCTTGCACCCCCCGAGGTAACGGTGATCGATCTGGTCAGACGCAAGTCGGGGAGTCCCAAGAGAGGGAATGCAGATGGATGAACAGACCCTGAATGCAGCTGACATCGAGTTCATTCGGGCGCATGGCATCGCCCGGGAGACGGTCTTGCATCAGATCGATCTATGCCGCCGGGGAGCCACCGCCGTTCGCCTTGACCGACCGGCGACCGTCGGCGATGGCATCGTCAGAATCAAAGAGGGGGAGCAGGAAGGCTTCGTTGCGCTCCACGATGAGGCTGCCGCAGCCGGGCGCTGTCTGAAATTTGTGCCCGCCTCGGGAGCGGCCACACGCATGTTCAAGGAGTGGCACAGTATCTATCGGAGCGGATTTCAAGGCAAGGAGGCATTCGAAGCCTTCGTGGAAGCTCTGCCTCGCTATGCCTTCTTCAGGGACCTGATCGCCGTTCTTGCCGCAACCGGCCAGGACCTGCGTGATCTGATCCGCCAGGGACGAGGACAGGAGATCGTCGATTTTATTCTCAACGAAAAAGGGCTCCATTACGCCGGCAAGCCCAAGGCACTTCTGAAATTCCATCAATATGACGATCGAGCTCGGACAGCTCTGGAGGAGCACCTCATTGAGGCAGCTCTCTACGTCAGGGACGGCACCGGTCTGTGCCGGATCCATTTCACCGTCTCCGATGAGCATCTCGAAATGGTGAAGGAACTCCTGGGCCAGGTGACGGAATTTTACGAAAAGCACCTCGCTGTGAGGTTCGAAGTGGGGCTCTCCGTCCAGAGCGATTCAACTGACACGATTGCCGTCGATCTTGAAAACCGCCCCTTTCGGGACCGGGCGGGACGGCTTCTCTTTCGTCCGGGAGGGCACGGGGCATTGCTTTACAACCTGAACGCCATCGACGGGGATATTATTTTCATCAACAACATCGACAATGTCGTTCCGGACCGGCTTCGAAATGTCACGGTCCGCTACAAGAAAATGATTGGCGGATACCTGGCCCTTGTGCAGCGCGAGCTCTTCGGCTATCTTCAGGCACTGTCAGATCCGGCAGCGGGGGAGCGGGCAATCGACGAGGCGACCCGTTTTGCCATGGAGCGTTTGGCGTGCGTTCTTCCTGCCGGCTTGGAGAGGCAGCCTCTGGATCAGAGGAGACAGATTCTGATGGAGCGGCTCAACCGACCCTTACGCGTTTGCGGGATGGTGCAAAACGAGAGGGAACCGGGGGGTGGACCCTTCTGGGTGACCGGCATCGACGGCGGGTGCTCTCTGCAGATTGTTGAGGAAGTCCAGGTGGACAAACAGAAAGGAAACCAGGCGAACATCTGGGCATCTTCGACTCACTTCAATCCCGTCGATCTTGTCTGTGGTGTCCGTGACTTCCGCGGCAGGAAATTCGATCTCAGGCAGTTCGTCGATCAGGATCAGGTCTTCATCTCGACGAAATCGCACGAGGGCTGTGACATCAAGGCAATCGAACTTCCCGGGTTATGGAATGGATCGATGGCCTTCTGGCACACCCTCTTCGTTGAGGTTCCCAGCGAAACCTTCAACCCGGCGAAGACCGTCGAGGATTTGCTGCGCCCGACGCATCAACCGTAAAAGGATCGAGGTCCTAGGAACGAGGACCGGAGAAAAAATAGAAATCCTCGAACCTCGCGCCTCGATCCTGCCGTTATTAGATC
>Ga0335071_10005073_pt1 | contig 13728 bp, 9 predicted proteins | sample Lox_Sample_15_FD_206724 | JGI IMG/M metagenome (GOLD analysis project Ga0335071, IMG submission 206724) | Soil microbial communities from Loxahatchee National Wildlife Refuge, Florida, United States - Lox_Sample_1.5 | ecosystem: Environmental > Terrestrial > Soil > Wetlands | place: USA: Florida... | reverse complement strand
ACGGAACTGACGTACGAGGAACACTGTCGGATTCTTGACGAGATCACCGACGCAGGATGTCTCTGGCTTCTTTTTACCGGCGGAGAAATTCTCGTGCGGGAAGATTTTCCTAAGATCTATACGTATGCCAAGCAAAAGGGGCTGCTGATCACACTTTTTACCAATGGCACGTTGATCACTCCTGAGCTGGCTGACTTTCTCAAAGACTGGCCTCCCTTTTCCGTCGAGATCACGCTTTATGGCCGGACGAAAGAAACTTACGAGAAGGTGACGGCTACGCCCGGCTCCTACTACCGATGCATGTCTGCCATTCGTCTGCTCTTGGAACGCAATCTCCCGCTCAGCCTGAAGACCCTGCTGTTGACCACAAACAGCCACGAGATTTGGGTCCTACGGACTTTCGTCGAGCAGGAATTAGGTCTGCACTTCAGATCCGACGCCACGGTCAATCCTCGCCTCGACTGTTCCCCGCAGCCGCTGGCCTTGCGGCTCAGCCCCCGCCAAATAGTAGAACTGGACGTGACCGACGAACGGCGTGCCAGCGAATGGAGGGATTTGGCGGAGAGACCCTTCGTCTCGCCCGAAAACACCCTGTACGTTTGTGGCGCCGGCATGAACGCCTGTGCAGTCAATCCCTTTGGGCGCTTGAGGCTCTGCACCTTTGCAGGCGTTGAAGGCTATAATTTGCGCTCCGGCACCTTCCGCGACGGATGGGAAGGCGCGCTACTCACCGAACGTATGAAACAGATCACGCGAGTGACCAGATGTACGCGTTGCGCGGTACGAGGGGCGTGTGGCATGTGTCCGATCTACGGACATCTCGAGAGCGGGGATGCTGAGGAGCCGGTTGATTTCATGTGCGCCACTGCACACCTGCGGTATATGGCGCTGGGTGTCGCTATTCCTCAACACGGGGACTGTCCATACTGCCCGGGGGGCGCGAAACACGCAGAGTTGGCAGAATCTGCCGAGCAGATCAAACAGGCATACCGCCCGTCTCTTCCCGGGGGTTTCTGAAGAGATGGGATCCGATGCGCTGTTCCAGGACTATATGAGCCACCTGAGCAGTTTTGGTTCCGGCGACAAGGCGTATACGTCGCCTCAGGCCACTACTGTGCCCCTCTCGCCTCAGCAAGGTGGCGTTCTCGGTTCATGCAAGACAAGCAGCACCTCCCAGCAACTCAACTATACTGGCACATGCAGTTTGCCCGCGAATTGCAACACGATAGGGTCCTAAGCCGATGACAGCGCTGACTCAGTATTTCCTGACCATTGCCGAAACCACTGTCGAGGTCAGCAGCATAGATCCGGAAATGTCCCTGCAACTCGGGGAGACAGAGAAACGCTTCCAAGCGGCCAATGCTTTGCCAGATTTACAGATCGAGGCTTCCTTCGGCACCACAGCCATACCGCATGTCTCATCGATCTTTGATACAGGTGGCGTCTGGAAAGTCTATTGCCAAAATGGTTCCTACCTTTTCACGTTTAGCTCACCAGTTTTCGGACCGCTGCCCTATAAGACCGCAGAGTTCAACGCAGGGTTCTCGTGCGGAAAAGTTTTTCTTCATCGTCCCTACTTTTCGGATTCATACCAAGGAGACCCCCTGAAATGGCCATTGGATGAGGTCTTGATCAGCCACCTGCTGGGCCTAGGTAGAGGCGTTGAACTGCACGCAGCGGGACTCGTCGACGCTAGAGGCCGAGGGCACCTTTTCGTCGGCCATTCGGGTGCAGGAAAGAGCACGATGACGCGCCTGTGGGAAGATCATACGGGTGTGGTCATTCTGAGTGACGATCGCATCGTTCTTCGACGCAAGGCAGGCCAATTCGTGATGTACGGTACCCCATGGCATGGAGATACCCGCCATGCCGCACCTGCATCAACACCCGTCTCCGCAATTTACCTGCTGGAGCATAGCGACACGACCCGGCTGATTCCGCTCTCGGCGCCTCAGGCGGTGGCGCGCCTCTTTGCCATGAGCATTGCCGCCGTGTACTGCCGGGAAGCTGTTGAGTTCACCCTGGGCTTCTTGAACAGGCTTGCAGATATCGTGCCCTGTTTTGCACTTCCCTTCGTTCCCGACACCTGTGTGAAGGATTTCGTCCTGAACGGAGGTGTTGCAGCACGTACAAATTCAGCCACATACCCCTGTCATGTGTCAGGTTTGGGTCACACACCGATGATAGCCGAGAGGAAATATACACAACCGTTGACCGTCGCGAATACTAAGAATGCACACGTTCACGGAGGTCAGTAATGAAGGAGAGAAAGATGAACAAAGCGGCCCTGAGGGTCGGTGTTCTCTTGCTATTTCTCACAGGAATCGCTCTTTCTGATGCCGGAGCCGCCAACTTCGGGTACCGGATGAAGATCACGGTCAACCCCAACCAGGTACAGAGCGGTCCACTGACCAATTTCCCCTACCTCTTCAGCACCACGAGTGATAACCTTAAGGCAACAGAGAACGGCGGGCACGTAACGAGCAGCAATGGTTACGACATCGTCTTCCGCGCCCTGGATGATACGACGTGCGGCGGTGTGGGAACCTCACCCTGTACCTTGAGCCACGAGATCGAGAGGTACGACGGCTCAACCGGCCAGTTCATAGCCTGGGTCAAAATCCCATCCATCAACAACGGCAGCGTCCTTTACATATACTATGGGAACAACAGCATCACTGTTTCTAAAGAGAACAAGACTGACGTGTGGGGCAATGATTACGGCGGCGTCTGGCACATGGCAGAAGCAGCCGGCCCCTACGCTGACTCCACGATAAACGGGAACGACAGCACCGGAGGCACCTATCCCACACAGGCAAACGGTAAAATCTGGAAGGGACAGACCTTTAACGGCTCTCAAGACATCACTATCCCTTTCGCTTCCTCTCTCGACGTGACGACCACTGGCACGGTCTCACTATGGTTCAACCCGAGCAACGTGTCGCCGCCGTCAGTGTATTACGACCTGATCCAGATGAGTCCGACCGCGGGTTATACCTTTTTCTTCGGCACTCAAGGTTCACAATGGCAAGGCATGTGGTATGGTCCCCAAAATGTGTCATCGAATTGCTGGTCCAGCGTTGCAAATCCGTCGATGAGCACCGGCACTTGGTACAAAATCGATGGGGTTACCAGTGGTGGACAAAACACAATCTACATAAACGGTAACCAGTTCATTGGCGCTCTTTCAAGCGGAATGACCTTCAGCAACAACACCACCCTCCAGATCTGTACTGGCGAAGACGGCCACTGCTATGGCACCGTCGAGGACGTCCGTGTTTCGACCACTCAGGCGCGCTCTGCCGGCTGGATCGCCACCGAATACAACAACCAGAGTTCACCTTCCGACTTCTATACATTAGCAGCAGAAGAGTCCAACCCCCCTACCCTCATCACCCTTGTCTCCTTCGACGTTTACCCCGAACAGGGTGATGCGCGCATCGAGTGGCAGACCAAGAGTGAAGTGGAGAACCTCGGGTTCAACCTCTACCGGACGAGCGCAGATGGCACGGGATCGGTGAAGCTTAACGCATCACTCATCCCAGGGTTGGTCAGCTCAGCCATCGGCAAGGCGTATACATACGTGGATACGGGTATCCGCGGGGGAAGTACAGTCTGCTACACGCTGGAAGATATCGACCTCCACGAGCAGAGCACCTACCACGGACCTGCCTGCGCCAACTGGCCCGGCCCCCAGAAGGCTACGCAACTTCAAGAAGGGGCTGCGGTACAAAACACGGCCGATGTAGCGGGGCCGGGGGGTCTTTCCGCAGTAGGCGACTCTTTCGCAGGAGCCGTTGCTTCGGGTGCCCAGCAGGTGCCGGTAAGCACCGGTGCGGTCACTGCCGTCACGATGCGGAGCATGACTGCCCGCAAGGCCCCCGAAGGCGTCCTTGTCGAGTGGCAGACCGGACTCGAGGTGCGGAACCTCGGCTTTTATGTGTACAGAGATGAAGGCGGCAGGCGCGTCCAGCTCAATGACGAGCTGCTCCTCGGCTCAGCGCTGCTCGCCGGTGCTCACACGGTGCTACGCTCCGGCCACGCATACAGCTGGTTTGATGCCGGCTATACCGGTGGCGCCACGTACTGGGTGGAAGACGTCGACCTGTCCGGTGCACGCAACCTGCATGGTCCGTTGACGCCTACCGTTGCACAAGGACCGTTTCCGGCCAAGAAAATATTCACCCTCAGCCAGATGACACCCGCCATACCGGATGAGTCGTTCCGGGTAGGACGACGGCTCTTGGGTGCTTCACCCGACTTTCCCGGCGGACCCAATCCAGTGGAGACCCAGTGGGCATTAGCAGGGATATCAACGATGAAGCTGCTCATTCGCAGCGAAGGCTTCTACTACGTGAGTTTTACCCAACTTGCACAGGCAGGCTTTAGCGTCCGGCGTCCGGGATTTCTCCAGCTCTATGTGGACGGCAAGGAGCAGCCGATCCTGGTTACGCCCACGGGTATCGAGTTCTACGCTACCGGTGTCGATACGCAGTGGACCGATACCCGGGTCTACTGGCTTGTCCATGGATTAACTCCGGGGAGAAGGATAGAACCCGTTGCTGCGGGGTTTGGTTATCCAGGGCCTACGACCTTCTCGTCATCCGTAGTCGCAAAGCCCCGCGTCTTCTACTTCCCTGCGCTCCTGAATGGCGATGCATCGAACTTCTTCGGCACGCTCATCAACGAGACAACGGCAACGGTGCCGCTCAGTGTCGCCCATCTGGCACGCGGAGATGCGCATCTCGACGTGCTGCTCCAGGGAGTCGTGGATGGGAGTCACGGCATCAGCGTCTCCCTCAACGGATCGTCCTTAGGTAACGTCATCTTTAGCGGCCAGGTTCCCGGACACGCTCTCTTTCCGATTGCAGAGAGCCAGCTGATAGAGGGCATAAACCAGGTGAGCCTCACTTCTTCCGGGCCCTATGATGTCGCCGCTGTAGATACCCTTACCCTTACCTACACGCGCACGTACGCGGCGGATGGGGATCATTTGCGTTGCACGGCGCCAGGAGGCACGATTGTGACCCTCACGGGCTTCACTCGCCCTGTGCGGATCTTCGACGTCACCGACCCCCAGACGGTCAGAGAGGTGCCGGCGGCACAGGGACAGAACCAGGGCCTACGGATCCGGGTGCCCGGAACAGGCCAGCGCACACTTTTCGCCGTAACGGAATCCGCGCTGATGGCACCGCAGCTTACCGGTAACATCCCCTCTGACTGGCATGCACCGCATCGTGCCGACCTGGTGGTGATCACGCACGAGGATTTCAAGCAGAGCCTTGCTCCCTTGATTGCGCTCAGGCAGCAACAGGGGCTCTCGGTAGCAGTCGTCGATGTCGAGGATCTGTACGATGAGTTCAGCTTTGGCCAGAAGACGCCTTATGCCATAAAAGCATTTTTACTACGAGCCAGGAACTGGAGACGGCCACCCCGGTACGTGCTCCTCGCAGGGGGCGCGACCTATGACCCTCGCAACTACCTGGGAGCGGGGATGCTTGATCTTGTGCCGACGAAGCTTCTCGATACAACCATGATCGAGACCGCATCCGATGACTGGTTCGTCGACTTCGATAACAATGGACAGGCGGAAGTGCCCATCGGCAGGCTCCCGGTAAACACCGCACAGGAGGCTGCGAACATCGTTGCCAAACTCGTCAGGTATGAACGGGGTGCTCCTGCAACAAAGGCACTCTACGTGGCAGACGTCGGGGATGCAACGGACAACTTCGAAGGAGCCATCATCGCCATGGAGCCACTTATCTCGTTAGTCCCCGAAGAACTCTTCCGTTCGAAACTGGGAGAAAACACCAAGCCTGCCCTCCTCGCCGGACTTGCCGAGGGGGTAAATCTCGTTACGTACCTGGGCCATGGTTCGGTAGGATTATGGGATGATGACGTACTCGATACTACCAGTGCTGAGGCACTTAACAACAACACCTATCCTTTCTTTGTGGCGTTGACCTGTCTGAACGGCTACTTCATCATCCCTGCAGTAGATAGCCTGGCGGTCAGCCTGACCAATAGCTCGGGAGGGGCCGTGGGTGTTATTGCCTCATCAAGTCTTACGCAGTTCGCACCGCAGGCAATGCTGGGTGGTGCATTGTTGAGCAATTTTTCTACCAGATTAACTGCGGGAGAAGCACTAGTTGCGGCAAAGCAGATGATCGATGATCCTGACGTGCGGAAGAGCTACATCCTCTTCGGAGATCCGAGTATGCGGGTGAGGAGGTGAAGGGCTGAAGCTCACTCCTACCCACAGCCAGGTAATTAAGGTCCCAGATTCTGACGAATGCCAGATCGAAATCATCCAGAGATCTAAGATCATATTGCATGTCTCAATGCATAAACGCTCCCACAGCAGCTCTCGATTAACTAGCACATGACGCGTAGAGTAGACTACGGGCGCCGCGTGACCTTTCAGCCATCGGTTTCCCGTAGCCACTCCCCGGTAGGGTCGAAGATTGGCGCGCCGGTTTAGGTTGAAGTTTGTGTTCCCCGTTTGCTCGCCCTTTCGTTCCGGTCGCGGTAGGAATGCCGGTCACCCGGCACCCCCCGCGCACACCCGTACGTGCGGTTTGCCCGCATATTATGGACTGCAGCCCATAATATGCGCTGAACTAAACCGCTCCGCGGTGGTTAACCCCACAGATCCGTCCTGCCTTCGCCTCATGAACACAGTTAGTCTCCCTCTGTAAAATGGTTTCACGTACAATCTCCTTTAACACCGTCGTGTATCGGCGGTGAATCCATCCACAAAAGGAGATTGGCTATGAAAAAGACACGCAGAAGACTACGGGGATTGAGCCTGCATACGCAGGCGGCCTACCTCATGCGGGTGACGCTGTTTGCCCGGTTCTGCAACAAGCACCGGGATCACCTGGGAGAAAAAGAAATACGGGAGTATCTCCTCCACCGGGTGAACGAAAAGCACGCGTCCTACGGGGTGGTCACCCAGACCTACTACGCACTCAGGTTTCTTTACAGAATCACCATGAAACGGCCGTGGGAGGTGGAGAAGATACCCTGCATGAAGAAACCCGAGCGGCTTCCCGTGATACTGGACAAGGAGGAAGTCCATATAAAATGCACCACGGTCATGGCGCACTTACCAGAGGAAGTCGAGAATCGCGGTTCCGCACGCTTTGCAAATCGACAACTGGAGGGATGTTCCTCGGTGAGCGGATCGTGCCACGACCGAGCCATGCCTTTGTCAACCTGATATATCAAAGCTGTCACCTGGGCGGAGGAGATAGTAAGGGGCCGGGGAACCGGCAAGTGGATTCACGTGTTCGTAGCGTGTGCTATCGGCGTCACTAGTGGGCATTAGTCCTCGAAAGAAAGCGCACAATTCTGACGACAACCTCTTTACCATAAAGGCTCTCCATGTTCTTGGCAGTTCTTAGGAGAAAGCAACCAGCAAGTTATCAGCTTGCATCGTCATCTTCCGGCGACGGTTGTTGAGAGATTAGATTGGTGCGCTGGTCGACCTTGTAGCAACTCCCCACGGTTTGTTTTGCAAACTTTTTCATCTCTGCAGCAACCGAGGCTATTTCACCGTAATGGGCGAACGGCCGGATGTCATTCCGAGTTATGCCTATGGATATGGTCATGAAAGGGAAAGCATCCCTTGAACCCCGCCTGTCTAGAACCTCTATATAGCCGCGAGCCTTGTCGTCGGGGTCGTAAAAGGTGGGTACGATACTGTCAAAGAACGACATGATATCAGTAGCCACTGCTTCGACAAACGGAACGTCTGTTAGGTAGACAAAATCGTCGCCACCAATATGTCCTACAAAGCTGTTCGTCTTCTGCCTCTGCCTTACCGTATTAAGAATGAGTCTGCCGAGCATTTTGAGCACTTCATCTCCGCGGGCGAAACCATACGTGTCGTTGAACGGCTTAAAGTGATCGATGTCGAGCCAAGCGGTCGCAAACAGCTGGCCTGAAGCCAGCCTGTTCTCAATCTCTTTCATGATGGCGATGTTGCCGGGAAGCTTGGTGAGGGGATTCACATTGGACGCGCGCTCGGCCCGCTGCACGACAAGGTTGACCAAAGCTTGAAGCTCGCTTTCGACGCGGTCGAGCCTGACGTAGCCATCGGCATAAAAAGCTCCCCAGTCTGAGATTGCTAGGTCGTGACCAATGACGAGAACCACGGGAACAGAGGCGAAAATTGGGTCATTTTTTAAGGCGTTGACAACGGGCGGGGCAGCACCATCGTCCGTCACTTGGTAGATGATTAGACTCGGGATCTCATTGTAGGCAAATTCGATGGCGCTGTTGACTTCCGTATACGCGCCAACTCTGTAGGACCCTGAAAGGAGTTTATCGACCATATGCTTGAGAACAATATTCTTTGTCACGAACAGAATAGCCTTGCTATGGTTTTCCTCGTTCACACTATCTCCATCAATGCGTCTAATACTTACAGTTCGAAAGCTTCCACGTCACGGTCTATGTCGCTAAGCCTACCGATGATTTTTTCTTCGTCTTGGGTCGATAAAGAAAGGATCTCACGTGCCGAATGGTAGAGACGAGGCAAGTGATGACAGTCACCGATGAGGTTCTTGTGTTGCCTCGCCAGGACATCGGCAAAATGTACGATGGAGGTGTGAAACGGAAATTCCCTAGCCTTGTTTGGCTCATGGTGGTACGCAATGAGCTCAACGAGCTCGGTGGGGAACTTCCATTGTCTTGCGACACGTCCGCCAATATGGGCATGAGTCACTCCGAGAGCTGCTTTTTCTAGTTCGGAAATTTCAATATCCTTGACAGCAGCATCCGCCAGGAGCGGTATGTAGAGTTTGGGCACCTGAAGGGCGAGGACCGCCTTGCCAAGGTCGTGCAGGAGGCCGGCAGTAAAGAGCTGCTCCGAATTCCGTATTCCCTTAATGTCACCGACCGCTCTGGAAAGTGTGGCAGTGAAGAGGGAATGTCTCCAGAGGCCGACCATGGCCTTCTCCATTATTTCAAAAACGGAGACGCCCAAAACAATCCCCCTCACGGTGTCCATGCCCAGGAGCACACAGGCGTGGTTAACCGACAGTATCCTGCTCGGAAAGCCGTAGACAACAGAATTGATCAATCGCAGCACCCGTGCAGTGAGTGCAGGATCGCTATTCACGATCCTTGCGACCTCTTCCAGGGAGGCGTCGTTGTCAGAGCCGGTGATTTCCACAAGCCTGTTGAGCACCGCCGGTATCGTGGGGAGTTCAACACGGTCAATGCGGTTATAGAGAGTCTCTCTATCCATGGGGTCCTTTGAATCGGGCTTCTTCAATGCCTGATCTAGCAACACAGTGTGTGTCTTTTTTGTTGCATCGATAACACCAATCTCCGGCGTTGAAAACCACTGCGTGATATAAGTTCCTGCCTCCACAAAGGCGTGCTTGGCAACGGCACTTCATGTCTTGCTTTCGCGCCCAAACCTTTTCAGAATAGGGTTCAACAAAAATGTTATCGCAGCTATTGCATTTTAATTAAGTGATGAGTGGGTCGCCGAAGTATCATGCCTGCGGCTAACTTTATCGTTCAGTATTTGCCGATGCATACGAGGAGGGAGGGACGAAGCATGACACGCGAGCATACTCATAGTCGAAGACGAAGTGATAACGGGACCGAACATCCGTCAGATGCTCCAGGGATTCGGCTATGAGCCTCATGGACCCGTTGCCACAGGCAGGGCTGCGGTAGAAAGTGCGTTGGCCCTCCGTCCTGAGGTGATCCTTATGGACGTGACGCTCAGGGGGCCGATGAACGGCATCCAGGCTGCCGAAGCAGTACGCGCTCAGTACGACTGCCCGGTGATCTATCTCACCGGCAGCTCAGACCGAGTCAGGGCGGATACAGCCAACCTGACGGAGCCATTCGGGCTCGTCATCAAACCCATTGACGAAGAGGAGCTTCATAGAGCCATCAAGACGACGCTCAGGCTTCACGAAGCCTGAGCCAGAGTCCTGCCGTCAGCGATGCCGGAAAGAACAACAGCACGGGTGGCAGAAGACACCACCTGTTAGGGAATACCGTACCGCGTGAGGTCACGCGTCATTGCCAGTACTAATGCAGGAACCCAAGAAGAAGTCGAGCGCCTACTGTTAGAGCGACGAACGAAAAAAATGGACCCATAGGCAGAAATTTCCCAGCATAGCTAACGCTTATTTCCGAGAGCCGCCGTGCTGTTCAGGCCGAGTTTCATTCGTCTGCGGGTCAGAGGATGTGGTCGAGGTGCTCTGTATAGGCCGTTATGGCCATATTGCGTTACGTGCGGCACTTGGTAGGCCTTCCTTTAATCGTGCCTGCATAATCGCGCGCAGCGAAATCATTGCCTGAGCGTGTATCTGTGAGATGCGCGGCTGGGAAAGGCCGAGAACCTGGCCGATTTCTCTATAATTCATATCTTCATAGTAATAAAGGCTCAGCACCATTTTTTGCTGTTGGGGGAGCCTCTCTATCTCTGTACCGAGGATACGGTGCATTTCGCCGAGTTCAGCGCGCATCTCCGGGGAGGCGCCGTCCGCCATGATCATGCTGATGATGCCTTCCCGATCGATACCCGATGACTCGGCTAGTTCGTCGATGCTCACGACGGAAAGGTTCCCCAGGTCTTTGGCCATATCGAGGTAGTGTTCCACATCTATCTGAAGTTCCTGTGAGACCTCTTCTTCTGTTGGATACCTTCCCAGTTTTCTTTCGAGCTTCCTAATGGCGGCTTCCACTCGTTTCACTTTGGCCCTGGCGCTTCTCGGGAACCAGTCTCTCTTTCTCAGCTCGTCCACCATGGCGCCGCGTATCCTGAGATACGCGAAGGTCTGCAGCTTTGCCCCCCTGACTGCATCGTATTTGTCCATCGCTTCGAGCAGGCCGAGAACACCTGCAGATACCAGATCCTCTATTATGGGGCCATCATCAAAACCTCTTGCGTACTTATGGGCCAAGTGCTTGATGAGGGGGAGGAAGCCGGCAATTATTTCCTCTCTATCGTCCAGCGCGGTGCGTTTATATGCTTTGGTGTATGTGGTCATTGGCGTACCTACTCAGTTCTGTATGGTCCTCGCTATCCGTTCAGAGTAGGGTTGGTGCAAGATGTGTTCCGCGCGTCGATTATGCGTACTATTGTGCCCGCAGTTTTGTATGTAGTTCTTACCGGCTACGGGATGCCGTTTGGTGCCGTATGGTTAGAAGATGGCTAGAATACGGTAGAAGGAGCATAAAACATGGTCAGTGCCAGACAGACTGCCCAACACCGTTACCACCTCAAATCGACGATAAACAGAAAAATGTTGACGTGCTCCAGCACAGAAGATATCCGCAGGACTTCTCTTTTTTGTGGTAATCCGCAGCGGCTTTTGATAGCATTGCTGGTATGTTCAAGACCCTGTTGGAGCGCATGAAGGGAGGTCGGATCCGGGAACTCGGAGCCGCGCTCGCTGAACTCAGGCTCGAGAACGAGGCCCTGCACAACACGCTCGCGGCCCTGCTCAGCGGCAGCGGGCGGGCAGCGTTCCTTACCGATGTGAACGGGATCATCGTGGCGGCAAACGTGGCGGAGGCGGAGAGAGCGCGGTTCCATTCCCGGCATGTGATCGGCAGGTCGGTCTACGACATCCTGTTTCCCGAGAGTGCCGGAGAACGGAGAAACCAGGTGAACGCACGCATCACGACCGGAGAACCTGCGGTGTTCGAGGACCGGTATGGTGAGAGGTGGGTTCAAACCTCGGTCTACCCCGTGTTCAATACCCAACGAGAAGTGGTCGGCCTAGCCGTCCACGGGACCGATATAACCGGACTCAGGCGTATCGACGAGCATATCAAAGCGTCGCACCGGGAAAAGGAGGTCCTGCTCAGGGAAGTCCACCACCGGGTCAAAAACAATCTCCAGATCGTGCACAGTCTCCTCTCCCTGCAGATAAAGAGGTCGGATCAGGCCGAGATCACGCAGATTCTGAAGGAGTGCCAGAATCGGATACGATCCATTTCGCTCATACACCAACGTCTTTACCGTGCGAAGAATCTCGCGCAGCTCGACATGGGCGACTACCTGGAGAGCCTCACGCACGACATCGAGCGCGCTTACAGGGCGAACGAGCGGGGTATAGCAATCACCGTAACGACGGACGGGGTGAGTCTCGACCCCGACACCGCCATTCCCTGCGGGCTTATCGCAAACGAACTGGTCTCCAATTCCCTCAAGCACGCCTTCCGTGGCGGCGTTGAAGGTCGCGTAGCGGTCAAGCTCGAAGAGCAAGGCGAGCGCGTCAGCCTCAAGGTCTCCGACAACGGTGTCGGGTTGTCGCCCGCCCCCGATTTCGACCATATCCCGTCACTCGGTTTGCAGCTGGTCGCCGTCCTTGCGCGTCAACTGAACGGCACAGTCTCCGTCCACAGCTCCCAGGGCTTGACGGTTTCAATCGTTTTCCCGGTAAGCAGCAACGCGGACGGCACACCCGGAGTCCGGGATGGACGCCCAGCGTGCGGGGACCGTCGCGCAGAGGGAATATGACTGTAGCGGTTCACCTCGCTGACCGGTTGGTCCGGCAGACCCTGTCTCAATTCCTGCTCAAGATGGGGAACGTCAGGATGGTCGCGACCGATACGCGTTCTGCCAACGGGGTTGCTCCTGACGTGCTGCTCGTGGACAGTGCCAGCCTCCGGCAGGAGCTGCTCATCCGGCACCCCGCGGCCAAGATTCTGCTCCTGGATACCGGGATACCACGGGAGAAACTGTGCGCTACCCTCCTCGCGTACCGGATACACGGGGTGGTCTCGCTCAATACAGGCAGCCACAATGTGAAGAAGGCGCTGCAAGCGTTGGGCACAGGACAATCCTGGAGTTACCACGGGTCGGTCAAGACCTATTTGACCGATACCGTGACTATCGTGACGGAAGGGAAAGTCAACGGCATCACCGACCGGCAACAGGAGATCGTCCAGCGCGTCTGTCAGGGCCTGAGCAACGGGGAGATCGCCCAGCAGTTTGGATTGTCAGAAAACACGGTGAAGTCACACCTCAACCGCATCTTCAAAAAGCTTCATGTGCGGAGCCGGTCAAAGCTGATCACGCTGGCCATGCAGAGTCCGTTGAGGACTTCAGCCTGACAGAGGGGTGGTATGCGCGGGATAGAGGGAAAGGGGGGTACATGCAAGACGGCTCTGCATAGCACCAATCCTCCTCTCCTTGGAGGCATTCTTCTCATTATGGACAATGACTCTTCACCTTCGTCAAGTAACAGGTTGCCGGTTTTGACCGCACCAATGGTAGCTCCGGTCCCGTTGCTGCAATGAGTTCCTGCATAGGCCCCGTAAGAGGTGCAATCACAACTGGCGTACACCCCTGCATGGCAATCGGTTAAGGTGCCCCCGCTGACACACGACTGGCCGGAGTATCTGGCGCTGTTCCCGTAGGCACAACCCCAGATGGCAAGAGCGCCCTGCGTGCACCCGCTCGCCGCATGTGACCCCGTGCGGGCACAGGTGTAACAGATGCCTCCTGCCGTGCGTCTCTGCTTAGTTCGACGAGTTGAGGAGGTTGATAGATTGCATCAGGAGAGTCCTTGGGGGACGCCTGCGGTGCAGCGTCGTGGGAGCTCCCTGGGTGCTTGACATCGTCCGCCGCCAGGCCGCCCGTGTCAGGTAACCGCCTCCACGAACGCCACGAGGTGCTCCCCTGCGTCGTGTGGCACATCCAAGGTGTGCCGATGAACCGCCTCTCGAGCATCACGCTGATCG
>Ga0335071_10005072_pt1 | contig 13729 bp, 14 predicted proteins | sample Lox_Sample_15_FD_206724 | JGI IMG/M metagenome (GOLD analysis project Ga0335071, IMG submission 206724) | Soil microbial communities from Loxahatchee National Wildlife Refuge, Florida, United States - Lox_Sample_1.5 | ecosystem: Environmental > Terrestrial > Soil > Wetlands | place: USA... | reverse complement strand
TGCTGGAGCTGGCGTCACTGGGGGCGCAGGTGTTGCACCCGCGTTCGGTGGAATGCGCCAGCATCTATAACATGGTGATCCATCTGCGCCACAGCCAGAAGGAGATCGAAGGGACTTACATTATGTCCCCCGCGCAGATACAAAAGGAGGTCGGGAAAATGGAAAAGCAGGAAGCGGTGAGAGGGATCGCGCTGGACGAGAACATCGCCAAGATCGGATTGCTGAAGGTTCCCGACCGTCCGGGGATCGCGGCGCGGATATTCGGTTCGCTCGCCAAGGAAAAGATCAACGTCGACATGATCATCCAGTCGATCCATTCGTCGGGCAAGTTCGCCGACATGGCGTTTACCGTCGATCGTCCGGAACTCAAAAAAGCGCTCGAAGTATCGGAGAAGATCGCGAAAGAGCTCAGCGCCGAAGGAGTGGTGCACGACAGTGACGTTGCCAAGGTCTCGCTGGTGGGGATCGGCATGGTCTCCCAGCCCGGCACCGCTTCGAAGATGTTCGAAACGCTGGCCGAAGCGAAGATCAACATCCAATTGATCTCAACCTCCGAGATCAAGATCTCGTGCGTGGTGAAGGCGAGCGAAGGGAAACGGGCGGTCCAACTGCTCCACAAGGCGTTCAACCTGGACAAGATCGCTCAGTGAACCTGTTCTTTTCTTATCTGGCGGTACTGTTATTCTCGTACCTTTACGGTTCCATACCATTCAGCCTGATATTCTCCCGCCTGCTCAAGGGGGTGGACGTACGGCAGGAAGGGAGCGGCAACGTGGGAGCGACCAACGTGCTGGTGACCTCCGGCAAGCGGGCGGCGGCGTTTGCGGCGCTCTTTGATATCTCGAAAGGTTTTTTGGCGGTGATCGCGGCCCGGTTCCTGATCGGCGGCGGCATGCCGGAGATGCTGGCGGGGATCATGGCAGTGGTGGGCCACGATTTCCCGGTTTACTTAAATTTCAAGGGCGGCAAGGGGATATCTTCCACCGCCGGCGCGATCATCGCGATGGACCCGTACGCTTTCGCGCTTTGCCTGCTTTGTTACCTGGTTTTCCTGGCTTTGACCCGTTACCTGATCCTTAGCTCTTTGCTTACTGTCGCCTCCGTCCTCTTCCTATTTTATTTCCTTAAAGACAGCCTTTGGTGTGTCGCGTTCGCGGCGGCGGCGCTGGCGCTGGCGCTCTATGCCCACCGGGAAGACATCTCTCGCCTGGCTTCCGGCAATGAAGCCCGCCTCGGCGCATCCATCGAACGTGTGGTATAATTTACATATAACGGGGCGTAGCTTAGCTTGGTAGAGCGCACGGTTCGGGACCGTGAGGTCGGAGGTTCAAATCCTCTCGCCCCGATATCTCGATTCATCGGGGCGTGGCCCAGCTTGGTCTAAGGCGCTACCTTGGGGTGGTAGAGATCGTGGGTTCGAATCCCGCCGCCCCGATTCTTTTTGAGGGTAATTACTAATGAAAGGGCGTGAGAAAAATAAGTCCTATACATTCATGATCGTACCGCACGACGCGGCGGGCCGGTCGCTGCAGCTCCGCATCCCTTCCAACCTCGCCCACGGAATATTTTTCATAATCATCGCTTTTGTGGCAGTTTTTTCGCTTTCGGTCGTATATTCAACTTTCCTTTCCGGCAAGCTCATACATTATAAAACGGTGGTAATGACCAGCGCGGAGAAGGACCGGAACCTAGAGCAATTCGCCTCCGAGACCGAAACGATAAAACAGGAATTGCAGAATTTGCTCGACCAGAACAATTCGCTGAGAAAGCAGCTTGGCCTGCGGGTCGAAAAAACTTCGATCGACCTCAAGGCGAAGGAACCGGACAATAAACAGTTCGACCTCTCCAACCTCCAGCCGAAGGTCAAGCGGGTCTCGCTAGACCTTAAAAGCTCGCTCGACGAGATCGAAAAGACCAAGACGAGCTACAAGGAACTGCAGGGGCGGGTGGAGTATTTGCAAAAGCGGCTGGCGGTAACGCCGACGGCGTGGCCGATCTACGGGCCCATTATGTCGTATTTCGGTTACCGGCGGTCGCCGTGGCGGAGCTTCCATACCGGGGTCGACATCGGCGCGCCTTACGGAGCGCCGGTGCGCGCGACCGCCGCCGGAACGGTAACTTTTACCGGCTGGCGGACAGGGTTCGGACGGGCGGTTGCGATAAACCACGGTTTCGGGTTATCATCGTTCTACGCTCACAATTCGAGGTTCGCGGTCACGGAGGGGCAGCATGTGCGGAAGGGGCAGGTGATAGCGTATATCGGCACTTCCGGCTATTCCACCGGGCCGCACTGCCATTACGAGGTCCACCGTAACGGGGTAGCGGTCAACCCGATGCCTTATTTGGGCATGAGCATTTTGACCGCGGGCAGGTGTTTGTAATGAAAAAACTGGAAGCGATAAATTCGATCATCGGCGATGAAACATCGTTCCGCGGCGAGATCTCCTCTCCCGGTTCCCTCCACGTTTCGGGCGAGGTGCGCGGCAACATCAAGGTCAAGGGCGACGTCTTCGTTTTCGGCAAGGGACGGGTGATCGGCGATATTTCCGGGGCAAGAGTGGTGGTCTCGGGTCTGGTCGAGGGGAATATCTTCGCTTCCGCTGGGTTGGAGATACTTAAGAGCGGGAAGATCAACGGCGAGATCACCTGCGACAAGCTGGTGATCGAAGAGGGCTCGGTTTACCAGGGGAGGGTCAATGTAAGGTCGGGGGCCGAGGCGGCGCCCGCGCCGGAATTCGAGATCAAGGATGTCTGAGCTGTTCGTCGTCGCTACTCCCATCGGCAATCTGGAAGACATGACGCACCGGGCGGTGCGCATGCTTAAAGAGGCCGACCTGATCGCGGCGGAAGACACCCGCCAGACCAAAAAACTGCTCAACCATTACGACATCAAGACCCCGATGACCAGCTACCACAAGTTCAACATCAAATCCAAATCTGGACATATCATCGAAACCATCAAACAGGGGAAAAAAGTCGCGCTCGTCTCCGATTCCGGCATGCCGGGGATATCCGATCCCGGTTACGAACTGATCCGCGACGCGATCGCGGAAGGGGTCCGCGTAACGCCTGTTCCCGGACCCTCCGCATTGATCGCGGCGCTGGCGGCGTCGGGGCTCCCGACCGATAAATTCGTCTTTCTCGGCTTCCTCGAAAAAAAAGCGGGGAAACGGAGAAGGTCGCTACGCGAGCTTGCGGATTTTGACGGCACGATCATCATCTACGAATCGCCGTTCCGCGTGGTAAAATGCCTGCAAGACATCCTGGCGGTGCTGGGGGAGCGGGAGGTGGCGGCGGCGAGGGAGCTGACCAAGGTGTACGAGGAGGTGGTGCGCGGAAAAGTGTCCGAAGTGATCAAGAGGTTCGAGGGCAAACCGCCGCGGGGCGAGTTCGTCCTTCTGGTAAAAGGTAAAGACTGAAACCGCTATCGGCTCAATCGGGAGAGATCAAAACGGAGCAGTGGGTTCTACCCCCACATGGCGGCGGCCCGGAGTTACCCCGAAAGCTCTATATCTTAAAAAGGGGTATAGAGATGATAAAAGAATATTTCTGCCGTTTGGTTTGTTTGATCGGTTTGGTTTGCATGATCGGCCCGTCTTCCGCGTTCGATCTTCCGCGATTCTACGGTAACGAAGTGGTGGTCACCGCGCTGCGCCTCCCGCAATTGAACACCGATTCCCCCTGGAGCGTCGACGTGATCTCAAAAGAAGCGCTGGTCGGCAAGAGCAACCTCGGACAGGCGTTGCGCGAGCTTCCCGGCCTCGACATAAAATCTTCCGGTTACCTCGGATCGGTCGCGTCGGCGCGGGCGAGAGGATCCACTTCGCAACAGGTGCTGACGCTGATCGACGGGCGGCGGCTCGATTCCCCGCTCCTCGGAATGTTCGACCTGGGCGATATTTTATTGGCGAACACGGATAGAATAGAGGTTGTCCGAGCGCCGCTTTCCGCGCTTTACGGATCGGACGCCATCGGCGGCGTGGTCAACGTCATCACGAGGAACGAGGAGAACTCGTTCTCTATTTCCGCCGGAAGCTACAATACGCAAAAAGCTTCCCTTTCGATCGGCGGGACGGATCTTTCCCTTATCAGATCGGACGGCACCCGGCAGAACGGCGATTACTCCGCGCAGCAGTTCGGACAAAAACTGGGTTGGGATGTGTCGGGGGTCGGCACGGTCAACGCGGGCCTTTCCTATTATAATGCAGACAAAGGGGTGCCGGGCGTTCCCGTATCAGAGTCCGATCCTCATTCCGCCTCCACCCCCGGCGACCGGCAAAAGGACCAGAACCTCTCCGCCGACATTTCGTTAAAACGGGATGACGGCGGGCTCAAGACCGAGGCGAAGCTTTATTACAACAACTTATACGAGTATTCCCGCTATTACGATTTTTTCGCCCTTCAATTCACCGATTCCGATTTCCGCACCGAACAAAAGTCGTTCGAGTTGACCCAATCTAGGGACTTTACCCGCAACCTGAACCTGCTCCACGGGATCGAGGCAAGGGAAGATTCCGGCCGGTCATCATACGCCGGAACGCATTCGATCGATAACTACGCGCTCTTCGGCCAGATGAAGTATTCGCTTCCCGCGCTCGATCTGGTAGCGGGAGCGAGGGCCGACCAGCATTCGGCGTTCGGCGCGGTGATCAATCCGCGCGCGGGCGTCAATATTAAACTGGCGGACGATCTAAGGCTGCGCGCTTCGACCGGTACCTCGTTCAAAGCGCCGACACTAAACGATCTCTACTATAATAACGCGGCCTGGCAGACCTACGGCAACTCCGCGCTGGCCCCCGAAAGGAGCCGCTCGGCGGAGATCGGGATAGAAAAAGAATTGGGCGATAAAGCGAGCATCGGCATGAATTATTTCGTTAATTCCATTACCGATCTTATCCTGTGGGACTGGGACCTGACGACCAACATCACCCGTGCCAAGAACATCGGGGCGGTGGAGGCGAGGGGCGGGGAACTGGAGGCGAAATATCAGGCAACGCCGCTTTTAGATCTGTTCGCCAACTGCACGCTGCAAAAGTCGGAAGATACCCGCGATACCGATCCGGCGAGCGTGGGAAAGAACACCCCCTATTCCCCGGAGATGAAATATAATATCGGGGCGGAAGTTCCGGGCAATGTCCGGATCATCGCTTCGTATGTCGGGGAGCGGTTCGCCGACGGGGCGAATACCGTCAAGCTCCCGGCCTATTCGCTGGTCAACCTATGGGCCGCAAGGGAATTCGGCAATTACACCGTTTCCCTCAGCGTTGACAATCTTTTTGATCAAAGTTATTATGAAACGGTCGGTTACAATCCCGTCACTTACGCCCGGCTCGGATACCCGATGCCGGGGCGGGTAATGACCGTTTCCATTGGAGGAAAATTATGACAAGATCGAAAGAGCTTACGAATATGATCGTGTTCGCGCTGGTGATGCTGGCGGCATTTACCTTATATATGTCGTCCCGGCCAAAACCGGCGGCATCGACGCAGACCTTCGTTTATCAGGAAGTAAGGGCGCAAAAAGCGGCGACCCGGGTCGCGGTCCAGGCCGAAACCGCTCCGATCGCACTCCCCGAGAAACCGGCCAGCGTGACCGTTCCCGTAATACCTCCGAGAGTGATCTCGGAGGTGCTGCCCGAGTACCCCGCCTCCGCCCTGGAGAAGGGGACCGAGGGGGTCGTGTTGGTGCAGGCTTATATCGGCGCCAGCGGAAAACCGGAAAAGGTCGAGGTCAAGACCTCGTCCGGCAATGCCGAGCTCGATTCGGCCGCGGTGAGCGCGGTATCGCAATGGATATTCTCCCCCGCCTCGCAGAGTAGCGCGGCGGTGGCGAGCTGGTTCGAGGTCCCGGTGAGGTTTAACTTAAAATAATGGCGCTCGAACCTTTAGGCAGATTACTGATCATCATCGGCGTCAGCGTGGTGCTGGTCGGCGCGTTCTTTATGTTCCTGGCAAAGGTCCCTTGGTTCGGGCGGCTGCCGGGAGACATCACGATCGCGCGCGCCGGCTGGACGTTCTATCTCCCCCTCACCACCATGATCTTGGTGTCGCTGGTGCTGACGGTGATCCTTAACCTGATATTCAGAAGGTAGGGATTGGGGTTGACAGCGGCGCGGGGCGGGGATAAACTGCTAGCCCGGATGAAGACCAGATATCTGATATTGCCGCTTATCGTCCTGTTCATTTCCGGCTGGGTTTGCGCCGGTGCATGCTCGGCCAGAATATGTTGTTGCTGCTGCGGGGACGAAGCTCCTTGCTACACGACCGCTCCATTCGACGGCGCGTTTGCGGCGGATGCGGCCCTTACCGATGTCGTGCCGCCAAATACCGCAACCCATGATATCGTCCCGCTAGATCGAAAGCTTTCTTTCAAACCGTCCGCCGCCGACATTCCGCCGGTCTATATCAGCCAGGCGAAGGAAACCTATCCCTCCAACGGGCCTCCGGCCGCTTGATCCGTTTTTTCAGACGATTTGATAAATATAAAGGAGAAATATATGTTCAAAAAAATAATGTTCCTGCTTATGATCGCGACCCTGGTCGTCAACCTTTCCGCTTTTTCGTGGGCGGCATGTTCGCATAAGGCATGCCGGACGATTTGCGGGACCAAATGCACGGCCCATAACTGTACCAGCGCGGAGTGCAAGAACTGCATCAAAAAGGTCTGCCTTAGATCGGCGGAATGCAGGAATTGCGGCTACGCCGGAAATTGCCAGACCGCCAAATGATCCGTTAGGCGATCCAGTATCAAAAGCGGCAGGGGAAACCCTGCCGCTTATTTTTTTCGGCGATTTGTTGATATAATGTATGTAATGCCCAAGACATCCGACTTCGATTATTCTTTTCCAAAGTCGATCATCGCCAACGAGCCCGCCGCAAAGCGGGATCACTCGCGGTTAATGGTGCTTGACCGCAGCCGCGGTACGATCGATCACAAAATCTTCTTCGACATCGTCGATTGTTTTTCCCCCGGCGACCTGCTCGTTCTTAACGATACCAAGGTACTGCCGGCGAACATCGTCGGGAAAAAGGAAGGCGGCTCGGCGAATATCGAAGTGCTTCTCGCAAAGCGGATAGAGGGGAATACCTGGGAATGTTTGGTCAGGCCGGGCAAACGGCTGTCGGTCGGCTCGCGGATCGTTTTCGGCGACAACGAAGTGCTCGGCAAAGTGAGGGAAAAACTCGAGACCGGCGAGCAGCTCATCGAGTTCGAAGGGGACCTGCACGGGTTCATGATGAAGAACGGGGAGATCCCGCTTCCCCCTTACATCGAGAACGTAGAGAGCAGGAAGTCGAGCGTAGAAAATAGATATCAGACCGTGTACGCAAAGACGGAAGGGGCATCGGCGGCGCCGACCGCCGGGCTGCATTTTACGCCGGAATTGCTGGAAAAGATAAAAGCAAAAGGGGTCGGCATAACCTATGTTACGCTCCACACCGGGCTGGCGACCTTCAAACCGGTCTACGCCGAAAATATTGAAGAACATAAGATGTTCTTCGAGCGTTACGAGGTCGGACCGGAAACGATCTTGGCGATCAAAAAGGCAAAGCGGGTGATCGCGGTCGGAACGACGTCGGTGCGGACACTGGAGACGATCGCGGGGCAGCTGTCAACGGGGAAACTATCAACGGATTTTACAACGGATCAACGGATAGTTGGGGAGACGGACCTTTTTATCTATCCGGGATACAAGTTCAAGATCGTAGACGCCATGATCACCAATTTCCATTTCCCGAAGTCGACGCTGCTGATGCTCGTTTCCGCTTTCGCGGGAAAGGATCTTGTTTTCCGGGCCTACAAAGAGGCGATGGAGAGCGGGTACCGGTTCTTCAGCTTTGGCGACGCGATGCTTATTGTTTAAGCTCAACTTTCAGCGAAAGCCCCTGCGAAAATTCTTCCGGTGCCAGCCACTGCTCCCGCCCCAGGACCTCCAGTTCGACGTATTGATGGAACGAATTGAAGAATATTTCCGCCGCTCCCTTATGCGGATAAGGACCTTCCGTCACCGGGAAACTGTGCTGTAATAGCATCCCGTTCTGATAAAGCGACCTGATCTTCCCGTTGACGGCGGCCGGATCGAACGACAAACCGAGCTTGAACATCGGGATGTCCAGGCCGGAACCCAGCGCCAGCGTCCAGATCCCTTTGTCCTCTTCCGTGACGAGGCCGGGGACCCGGTACGGGTCGCCGAACTCCCGGAAAACGGTAGGCCGCTCCCGCAGCGGGCCGACCGTGATCGAGACCGGCCGCTTGACCTGTAGCAGGTCCCAGGGGGCGACCAGTTTTCTTTCGCGCGAATGGTTGGCGATTCGGTCGGTGATGCTCGTCCCTTCCGTCCCCGCCGGATCGAACCGGATCAAACGGGCTACCCGCAAAAGGGTCTCGCGGTCCACCGGGCTGCAAAGCACAACCGTATTGCGGTCGGCTTCTTCCAGCGAATACTCGCCAAGATCGAGATCGAGGAACGGGACCATCCCTTCGCCTTTGCCGTCTTTACCGAACAAATTCTGCGGCGCCGGCCAGCATCTTCCCCCGCCCAGGTTCACCTGCTCCCATTTGACTTGGCTTCTTTCCATTTTAAGCAGGCCGGGAAGGGCGGCGATCACCTCGGGATTGGAATCAATGGCGTCGAACGAGCCGCGGCATAAGCTCATGATCCGCCCGCCGTTCGCCGTCACGGTCGCGGAAAAATGGGTCTTGGGATTGATGTAAGTGCAGTAACGGATGCCGGGGAGCCCATGGTACATGTCGGTCCGGCAAGTCAGTTCACCGTTCACGCTTGGTCGTCCTTTATTTCCATATATCGATTTCCGCGATTTCCGGCCGGAATTTCACCGTCCGGCTTTCCAGTCCCTTACACTATATGCTAACATTAAGAAAGAGATGTTTAAATTCGAGATCTTAAAAAAGTCAAAGAAGTCCAGAGCGAGGGTGGGAAAACTTACCACCGATCACGGTGTGGTCGAAACCCCTAACTTTATGCCGGTGGGGACGCAGGGAACGGTCAAGACGATGTCGCCTCGCGACCTCAATGAGATCGGATCGCAGATCATTCTCTCCAACACCTATCATCTTTTCCTCCGGCCGGGACCGGAGGTCATCAGGGAGGCGGGCGGCCTCCACAAGTTCATGAACTGGGACAAGCCGATCCTGACCGATTCCGGCGGATTCCAGGTCTATAGCCTGGCGGAAAAGCGGAAAGTGACCGACGACGGGGTGGAGTTCCAATCGCATATTGACGGGACCAAACATTTTTTCACGCCGGAAAAGGTGATCGACATCCAGTCGGCGTTCGGCTCCGACATCATGATGCCGCTCGACGAATGCGTCCCGTTCCCATGTGATAAAAGAGTTGCGACCGAAGCGCTGATCAGGACGACCAATTGGGCAATGCAAAGCAGGCGATACGTTAGCGGCGGAAAACCGATACCTGGAACGCTGTTCGGCATCGTACAGGGGAGCACCTATCCCGATCTTCGCAAACGCTCCGCCGAAGAGATATGCGCGCTCGATTTTCCCGGTTACGGCATCGGCGGGCTTTCGGTGGGCGAGCCGCAGGAAGAGATGTTCGGCATGCTCGAAGTCCTTTCGCAGGTGATGCCGGAAGACAAACCCAAACATTTGATGGGGGTCGGGTTCGCCAGCGATATTCTCGGCGCGATCGATTTTGGCATGGACCTTTTCGATTGCGTCATCCCGACGCGGCTGGCGCGGCACGGCTCGTTCCTCACGCTCGAAGGAAAGACGAGCATCCGGAACGCGCGGTTCGAACGCGACTTCACTCCCATCGACTCGGAATGCGATTGTTACGCCTGCAAAAATTTTACCCGCGCTTACATCAGGCATCTCTTCTGGGCGCGGGAAATACTTTCGATGCAGCTGCTCACCATCCACAACCTCCGCTTCTTCATGCGGATGCTCGCAAAGGTGCGGGCCGACATCCTGGCCGAGTAATCTGTTATAATAGAAGGTGGCGTGCGCCCGTAGCTCAATTGGATAGAGTGTCAGCCTCCGGAGCTGAAGGTTGTGGGTTCGAGCCCCACCGGGCGCAATTTGCCAAATATTTCGGCATCTGATATAATTGCAAAGTTCCATCATGAAGAAGAACATCAACCAGTTCCGCATACTGATCCTCCTCGCCATCATCGGCGTGTCCATTTACTGCATCTATCAGTTCCCGATCAACCTGGGCCTTGATCTCCAGGGCGGCACCCGCCTGGTGTTCGAAGGCCAGGATACCGACAAGGTCAAGGTCTCCGACGACAGCATGTCGGGCGTAGTGGCGGTGGTCCGCGGCCGGATCGACGCGCTCGGCGTGACCGAACCGATCATCCAGCGCAAAGGGAAGGAGCAGGTCATCGTCGAGCTCCCCGGCATCAAAGACCCCAACCGCGCCATCGGCCTGATCGGCGATACCGCCCAACTTGAGTTCGCGGAAGCGGAATGGGCCCCGGGCGACGAGTCCACGCTCACCCCCGCGAAGATAAAGGAATTCTACGGCCCCGACGCTTATCTGGGGCATGTTTCGGAAGGGCACGGCGGGCAGGAAGGATACGAAAGGCCGATCATCATCAAGAAGACGGCCCTCACCGGCGCCGACCTACGAATGGCCTATCCGCAGGTGGACGAGTACGGCAACCCGAGCGTCGGGTTCGAGATGAACGCGGAAGGGGCGAAGATCTTCGCCGAAGTCACTTCTCGCAGCGTCGGCAAACCGATCGCCATAATCCTGGATAAAAAAGTGATCTCCGCTCCCAATGTGAAGACCCCGATCACCGAAGGGAAAGGGATCATAACCGGCAACTTCACGCCGGAAGAGGTGAAGGATTTTGTGATCAAACTTAAAGCGGGCGCCCTGCCGCTGCCGATCAAGATCGTGGAGACCCGGATCGTCGGGCCGACGCTGGGACAGGACTCGATCCACCGGAGCTTCATCGCGGGCGTGATCGGCCTGCTCATCATCATTACTTTCATGATCGTCTATTACCGGCTTCCCGGGTTCCTGGCCGATATCGCGCTCCTGATCTATTCCGTCTCGACCCTCGCCATTCTTTGCGTCATGCACGCCACACTCACCCTGCCGGGCATCGCCGGCTTTCTCCTTTCGATCGGCATCGCGGTCGACGCGAACGTCATCATCTTCGAAAGGCTGAAAGAGGAGCTTCGGCTGGGGAAGACGGTCAAATCCGCGATCGAAACGGCGTTCGACCGGGCGTTCTCCGCCATCCTTGATTCCAACGTCACCACCGTGATCGCGGCGGTAACGCTCTTCCTGGTCGGGACCGGCACCATCAAGGGCTTCGCGGTGACGCTGGCGGTAGGTATCGTGGTATCGCTGCTGACGGCGATCCTGATCACCCGGATGATGCTCGATATGATGGTGGACGGCAAGGTCCTGACCTCGCCGGACACGAAGTTGTTGTACAAATGAACATAATAAGGAAATATAAATTGTGGTTCCTCTTCTCCGGCACGCTGATTGTGCTCAGCCTCGTCACTTTGGTCTTTAACGGCATGGTGCGCGGCAAGGTGATGAACTTCGGGATCGACTTCACCGGCGGCACCATCCTCAACCTCCGCTTCACCCAGCCGACCAATGTCGGCCAGGTGCGCGGGATCCTGGACGAGTACAAACTGGGCGAAGCGAGCATCCAGAAATCGGGCGACAACGATTTCCTGATTCGGCTGGAGCCGATCGAGCCCGAAGTCAGGCAGAAGATCGTCGATGAGGCGGGGACCAAGCTGGGCGGAGTGGAACTGCTGGAGGCCGACACCATCGGCCCGGTGATCGGCTCCGAGCTGCGTTCCCAGGCGATCTGGGCGATCATCCTGGCCAACGGATTGATACTGCTTTACCTTTCGTTCCGGTTCGAGTTCATTTACGCGCTGGCGGGAGTGCTGGCGCTGATCCATGACGCCACTATTACCACCGGTTTCATGGCGTTCCTTTACCGCAATATCGATGTCACTTTCGTGGCCGGCATCCTTACCATCCTCGGTTATTCGATCACCGACACGGTCGTGATCTTCGACCGGATCCGCGAAGATCTGAGGAAACCGGGCGCGGGTAAAAAGCCGTTCGCCGACCTGGTCAACCAGTCCATCTTCTCCACCCTGGCGCGGAGCATCAACACCGTGCTGACCGTCATCATCATGGTCCTTTCGCTGCTGATCTTCGGCGGCGAGAACACCCGCGACCTCTGCATCCTGCTTTTGATCGGATTCAGCTTCGGCTGCTACTCGTCGATCTTCATCGCTTCTCCGATCGTGGTCCTCTTCAGCGGGAGGAAGTGACCGTTCCGGCCTGAGGCACGCGCGTTTCCCGGCCTCTCAATTGGAAACCGCGGCGATTATTTGATATAATACCGCCGTGGCAAAGAAGAAAACCCAGCAAAACTTAGAGCCTTCGCCTTTCCAGCAGGACCTGGCGGGGATACTGCTCATAGCGTTCGCGATCTTCATCCTGGTCTCCAACTTTTCCTCCTCCACCGGCCTAGTCGGTCTGTATATCGTTAAGCTGGCGTTCCGCTCCATCCTGGGGATGGGGATCTACATCCTGCCGTTCTTCATCGGCCTTTACGGCGCGATCATGCTTTTCCGCCGCGAGATCAAAGAGCTCAAGATCAGGTTGACCGGGCTTTCCATCCTGTTCATCACTTTCATCACTTCCGCTCAGTTCTATTCCCCTTTTTATTTTAAGTCCGAATCCAGGTTCGCCATCATCCAGGGGGCGGGCGGGTTCATCGGTTTTTGTTTTAAGTACGCGCTGGAGCGGACGATCGGCAACATCGGCGCGTACATTCTTTTAAGCTCGCTCGCTTTCATTTCCATTTTATTGGTGATGAACGTCACGGTGATGGGGCTGCTCGCTTACCTTAAGGCGGTGCTGACGCTTCCCCGGATGCCGCAGATGCCGGAGCGTAAAAAGCCGGTAAAGGAAAAGAAAGAGCGGTTGATCGTTCCCGAAGATACCAAGTCGATCGCCTCGCAGATGCCGCTGATAAAAGAAATGCCGAAGGAAGTGGTGGAGTTCCCCGCCCCCGTCCATCTGGATGTGGAGACCGCCACCGCCAAGAAACCGGAAACGGTGGAAGAGGTGGTGGTGGTGGAATCGGGAGATAAAGAATCGCGCGACCGGAAAAATTATATAAAGTACAAGCTTCCGCCGCTCGATCTGCTCGACGACCCGACCGAAAAGGACCGCGAACGCCAGAACAAACTGCGCGAAGTGACGGAAATGCGCCAGCGCCTGCTGGAAGAAACGCTCGGCTCGTTCGGAGTGGAGGCGCGCGTCGTCTCCATCAACCAGGGGCCGGCGGTAACACGCTACGAGCTGCAGCCGGGGCCGGGGGTGAAGGTATCGCGCATCGCCAACCTGGCGGACGACATCGCGCTCAACCTGGCGGCGCAGGGAGTGAGGATCGAGGCGCCGGTGCCGGGGAAGTCGGTGGTCGGTATCGAGGTCCCCAATACCTACGTCACGCCGGTAAGACTGAAAGAGATCATCAAGCCGAACGAGTTCCAAAGGAACCCGTCGAAGCTGTTCGTCGGGCTGGGCAAGGACCTGGCCGGATCGCCGATCTACGGCGACCTGGCGAAGATGCCGCATTTGCTGATCGCCGGCACCACCGGCTCCGGCAAGTCGGTCTGCGTCAATTCGCTCATCATTTCCATCCTCATGCGCGCCAAACCGGACGAAGTGAAGTTCATCATGATCGATCCGAAGAT
>Ga0335071_10005071_pt1 | contig 13731 bp, 12 predicted proteins | sample Lox_Sample_15_FD_206724 | JGI IMG/M metagenome (GOLD analysis project Ga0335071, IMG submission 206724) | Soil microbial communities from Loxahatchee National Wildlife Refuge, Florida, United States - Lox_Sample_1.5 | ecosystem: Environmental > Terrestrial > Soil > Wetlands | place: USA... | reverse complement strand
CGTATTCGACGGGAACCGCATGCTGGAACCAGAGAAGCGCGGGTCCTCAGGGCGCTCCACCTGGCCAGCGTGCCAGGGCACTCCAGAGCGCGCGCACGCGCCTCGACTCCTGCACAGCCACAAGGCGCGTGAGCCGATCGGCGTTCACCCGGCCAGAGTGCGCGTCACCGAGAACCCCCAACACATAGGCCCCAAGGACGGAGCACTCCTCGCACTACCCTCGTTTCCGGTATCGGGCAGGTGGTGGATCGACCAATGGCAAGCCACAGGGTGTAGCCTGTCAGGGTGCGCTTCCTTTTCACCTCGGTCCCCATGTACGGGCACCTCCACGCGATGGTGCCGTACGCCCGGGCCCTACGGGCCCGCGGCCACCAGGTCGTGCTCGCCACCGGCGCGCGCTTCGGCGACATGGTCCGGCGCGCCGGACTGGACCACGCCCCCGCCGGCCTCGACCACGACGGCTCCGCCGACGTGTTCCAGTCGCTACCGGAGTGGCCGTCGATTCTGGGCCGTTACCCCGATCTGGCTATCGCCCAGCTCCACGGGTTCGTGGAGGGGCTCGCGCCGCGTATGCTCGCGGACCTGCTTCCGCTGGTGGAACGCTGGAGGCCCGACGTGGTGGTTCGCGATCCCGTCGAGGTCGGGGGCTACGTCGCCGCGGAGCGGGCCGGGATCCCGCACGGCACCGTGTGCTGGGCGATCTACATTGGACTGCAGCAGGCCGCCACCGCCGCGCTGGCCGCGCTCCGAGCGCGGCACGGCCTCGCTGGCGAGCCGGGCCTGGCCTCCCTCGACCGGTTCCTGCTGCTAAGCGCCCTCCCCCCGTCATGGCCCTACCCCGGCTGTCCGGTGGCGCAGGTCCTGCACCGCTTCCAGTTCCCGCCGTTCGACGCCAGCGGCGACGAGCCGCTCCCGGGCTGGGTGGCGAGAGGGAACCGCCCCGTGGTCTACGTGACCCTGGGCACTACCTTCAACCAGGCACCCCGGACCTTTCGCGCGCTCTTAGCGGCGCTCGAGGGCGAGGACGTACAGGCGGTGCTAACGGTAGGCCGGAGCGTGGATCCTGCGGTCCTGGGGTCGGTCCCCGTAAACGTGCGGGTGGCGCGCTACATCCCCCAGAGCCTCCTCCTCCCACACTGCGACGCGATCGTATTCCACGGAGGGTTCAACTCGGTCCACTCGGCGCTCTGGCACGGCCTCCCCATGGTGCTCGTACCGCTGGGCGCCGGCGACCAGATCTGGAACGCCCGCCGCTGCCAGGAACTCGGCGCCGGGGTGGTGGTCGAAGGCCAGCCGCCCGATCCGGAGGCAGTTCGGCACGCCATCCGCGCCATTCTCCGAGAGCCGGGCCCGCGGTTCCGCGCCCGAGCACTGCAGGCGGAGATGCGCTCGCTGCCCGGCCTTGACGCCGCTGTCGAGCTTCTGGAGCGGCTCGGAAGGACGCAGGAGCCGCAGCTCGCAGCCGCACCTCGTGGCCCGTCGCGACCCTCCTGATGGAAGATCCCCAGCCGCCCCCACGGCGGATTGGACGGATCGTCAGGTGATCGAGGCCTTCACCGAAGCGGCGTCACCACGGTTCCCTGGTTCGTGACCGCGACGGGATCTCATAGCGGTGTCCCATTGCCTTGAACCGAGAGATCTGATCTACGGTTCTCGGAGGTGGCGATGCCGGAGCCGTTGTCGCTGGATTTTCGAGAGCGGATCGTTGCAGCGTACGAGCGCGGCGAGATGACAAGCAGGTCGCCCCCCGCATCCAAGCGCTTCGCGACCGTTTTCGAGCCCGGGCGGGCACCCTGGACCCTCGAGATCTCGTCTTCATCGACGAAGCGGGGTCGCAGGTCGGGATGACACGGGACTACGCCCGAGCGCCTTGCGGAGACCGCGCTCGCGGGTACGTGCCGCGGAATCGAGGCACTGTTACCACGATGATCGGTGCACTGGGCCTCGAGGGCGTTCACGCGATGATGACGGTCGAAGGGGCCACGGACGGCGCGGTATTCGAGGCATTCGTTACACACCTGCTCGTCCCGAGGCTGAAGCCCGGCTACATCGTCGTCCTGGACAACGTCGGAGCGCGCAAGCCGGAGTCCGCATGGGGGCGGCAAGCCGCGGAAGCTGACGCCGCGGGGCGAGAAGGTGCTCCGTGCTCTCCTCGCGGAGTACCCCGACGCAACGATCTCTGAGCTCGTGCGGCTCTTGCTGGCACAGGCCAAGCTGGCCGTGAGCACGTCCACCATGAGCCGGGAACTGGCGCGGCTGGGCTTCACGCGGAAAGTAAGTCTCTCGTCGCCACTGCTGGTCGAAGATCAAGGCGCTCCTCAAGAAGTTCGAGGCGCTGACCCTTGCCACCCTCGACGCGGCCATCGCCAAGGCGGTGGAACTCGTGACCCTACAGGACGCTCGCGGCTGGTTCCCCCTGCCCAGATCGCTGACTCCGCGCAGGCCGTAGCGAGCGGCGCCTCGGAGCAGGCGGCCTCGCTGCAGGACACCTCATCGGCGCTGGCGGCCGCCTCGGAGATCACCCGCGGGGCCGCCGAGGGTGCCCAGCGAGCGGAGGCGCTCGCCGCGCAGGCCCGGACCGCGGCGGGGGAGGGGACCGAGGTGGTGGGCCATATGCGCGGGGCCATGCAGACCATCCGCACGGCGGCGGAAGCCACTTCGCAGATCATCCAGGAGACAAACGACATCGCCTTCCAGACCAACCCGCTCGCGCTCAACGCCGCCGTCGAGGCGGCGCGCGCCGGCGACGCCGGGCACGGGTTCGCGGTGGTGGCCGAGGAGGTCCGCTCGCTCGCGCTTCGCTCGAAGGAGGCGGCCTCGCGGACCGAGTCGCTGATCCAACAATCGGTCCGGCAGACAGCGGAAGGCGAGGCCACCACGCGAGAGGTAAGCGAGCGGTTCGACCGGATTGCGCAGGCGGTGGGCCAGGCTACCGACGTGGTGGCGGAGATCGCCGCCGCGGCCCGGCAGCAAGCCGCAAGCACCGCGCAGGTGAGCCAGGCGGTGGGGCAGGTCGATGTGGTTACCCAGCAGAACGCGGCCAGCGCCGAGCAGTACTCCTCTGCTGCCGCTGAGCTGAGCCCCCAGGCCGAGGAGCTGGCCAAGCTCTTAGCCGGCTTCCGGCTGCGGGCGGATCAAGAGACGCTGCTGACCTCCGCATTTCGCAGTGGTACGAGCCACTCAGAAAGGCCCCGCGCTTCGAGAAGCTCCTCGTGAAACGCGGGCTCTGATACGCGTATGCAGCAGCTGGGCAAGTAGCTGCCGCGCGTTCTGCTCCCTCACGGTGACCGGACCAGCACCCGGAGCCCCATCGGGTTGGCTCAACGCTTCGTTAGGTCAGCAGTGGGCAGAAGCATCGGTGACTGCCGCAACGGGCTCGCTTGCTCGCAGGCGCCGCCGCCGCGCCGTTGATTCCACCGCCCAGCACCAGGACGTCGAGCCGCTCGTTGCATAGCCCCGACGTAGGTTTCGCGCGAGGTAGGTGAGCCGGGCCCGGCCACGATTCGACCCACAGGTCACCGTCCGCTGCGCTTACGTTCGATAGCCCGCCGAGCGGCACCGACGATCGAGGCGACCGACAACCCGAACGCATCCATGAGCGTTTCGGGATCGGGGCCGGTGTGTGCGAAGCGGTCGGCGATGGCGACGCGCTCGAGTGGGGCGGGGCAGCCTCCCGAGAGCACCTCGGCCACAGCGCCCCCTAGCCCGCCGACGATCGAATGCTCCTCGGCCGACACGATGGCTCCAGTCTCCTCGGCCGCCCCACAGATGAGCTCGGCGTCTATGGGCTTGAGCGTGTGGATCTCCAGCACACGGGCTGCGATGCCGAGCTGGGCCAGCTCCTCGGCGGCGCCCAGGCAACGCCCGACCATGGAACCGGTTGCGACCAGGGTGACGTCGCGCCCAGGCCGTAGGGTGAGGCCGCGTCCCACCTCGAGCTTCAGGCTCTCGTTCCCTGCCGGGAGCGCAGAACCGCGGCTCAGCCGCAGGTAGGCCGGCCCGTCCAGCTCCGCCACGAGCGGCACCCAGCGGGCCGCCTCCGCGGCGTCGGCAGCCACGATCACCGTCATCTCCGGCAGCGCACGCATTATGGCCAGGTCAGTCATTGCGTAGTGCGTGGGCCCATCCTTGAAATCGGACAACCCCGCGTAACTTGCCGCCAGCTTCACGTTGGTTCGCGCATAGCAGACGCAGGTACGGACCTGCTCCAGGGCGCGCAGCGAGAGCAGCGCCGCGAACCCGTTCACGAACGGGATCTTGCCGCCCAGGGCGAAGCCAACCGCCATGTCCACCATGCACGGCTCGGCGATGCCGACATTGAAGAAGCGGTCGGGAAAGCGCGCCGCAAAGAAGCTGGAGAAGGTCGAGGATGAGGTGTCCGCGTCGAGCACCACGACCCGAGGGTTCGCCTGGCCATACTCTGCCAGGGCCCGGCCGTATCCCTCCCGGATGGCCATGGCGCTCACGATGCCCTCCCGAGCTCTGCCTGGGCCTGCGCCAGTTGCGCGTCGTTCGGCGCCGCCCCGTGCCACTGAGCGCGGTTCTCCATGAAGGACACGCCTTTCCCCTTGGTGGTGTGGGCAACGATCACCGTGGGGCCTCCGTGGATCTCGCTAGCCGTGTCCAGCGCCTCAAGCACCTGGCGAAGGTTATGGCCGTTGATCTCCAGCACCGCCCAATTGAAGGCGCGCCACTTCTCGACCAGGGGCTCGAGCGGCATGATGTCGTGCACCGCGCCGTCCAGCTGAACATCGTTGTAATCGAGAATGGCGGTCAGGTTCGAGAGTCGGTACTTGGCGGCAGCCATGGCGCCCTCCCACAGAATGCCACCCTGGCACTCGCCGTCCCCAAGGAGCACGTAGATCCGGTGGCCCTGCTGCTGCATCCGGGCGGCGAGCGCCATCCCGACGCCGACCGGGATCCCGTGCCCCAAGAACCCGGCGGTCATGTCAACACCGGGCGTGGTCTGGCGGTCGGGGTGGCCCTGCAGGTGGCAGTCCACGGCGCCCCACCGGTCGAGGTCTTCCCGGGGGAAGAAGCCCCGCCGCGCCAGGGCGGCGTAGAGCACGGCCGAGGCGTGCCCCTTGCTCAAGATGAAGCGATCGCGCTCGGGCCAGTCGGGCCGGGTCGGATCGATCCGCAGCTTGTGGAAGTAGAGCGCCGCCACGATCTCCGCAGCCGACAGCGATCCGCCGGGGTGGCCCGCCCCGCGGCGGTGGATCATGGTCAGGCTGTCGAGGCGCAGCGCGCGCGCGTGCTCGGCGAGCTCTGCCAGCAGTGACTCCGGGTGGTAAGAGGTCGCCATGGCCATGGCCCGCTACCCCTTTCCCGTTGGCGCGCGGCGGAGCAAGGCTGACCGCAGTGCCAGGTCCTCAACCGACCCGACGTCGACTAGGTCCCACATGCCCGGGTAGCCGAGCGCGGGGTCGAGGATCTCGGCGGGCAGGGTCGCGACGATCTCGGGCCAAGGCTTGTGGGCCAATCCGGAGACTTGCGCCAGTGAGGCGCGGGACGCGCGTTGAGGTGCCTGCCGGTGCGGTGGGTACCCGCGGCCGCGTTCGACGTCGAAGTAGGCGTCAAAGACCATGCGCAGGGTCACGTCGGCAGCCCACCCGTACCCTTGGTTGAGCATGAGGGAAATGCAGTTGCCGTCGTTGATCTGGGCGAACAGCCACGCGTCGAGCGGGGAAAGGATGTGGCCGCAGAAGACGCCCGGGTACTGCATGGCGGAGTTGAGGAAGCCCTGCCCGGTGCCGCAGCCTCCCACCACCAAGTCCACCCGACGGAGGTGGAGCAACAGGCCCGCCATCAGCCCGGTGTGGATGTACTGCACCTCTGGGAGCTCGCCGCCTCTTCGCATGCCGACGTTGAGGACGTCGTGGCCTCGGGCGTCCAGGGCCCGGAGGATGTCCGCGTTGCGATCCGCGGCGCTCGTCTCGTTGATGACTGCGATCCGCATCGCTGCTCCAATCGAAGCGTCTAGAGGTTCCGTCGGTGGTACTCGCCCTGCACCCGCTCACACCAGCTGCCCACATTCCAGTCGCCGTAGGCTCCCATTCCGCCCTCGGGGTCTTCACCCGCGTAGACCGGGACGTGAACCAGCGAGAGCCCCGGGTGGGCACCGGCCCGCTCGAGCGCCTCGCGGAGCGACCCGGGGGTGGTCCCGCCCCACACCCCCAGGACGCCGCGGACCGCGGAGGCCATGGCCGCGTAGTCGACCGCGACCGAGTCGTTCGTACGGTACTCCTTGCCGTACTGCGCGACCTGCAGGCCAGTGATCGCCGCCATCCGGCGGTTGTCGAACACCACCAACATCCCGCGGGCTCCGTGCTCGACCGCGTCCACCAGCACCTGCGGGTTCATGAGGAACGAGCCGTCGCCCGAGAAAGCGATGGCGTAGGAGGGCTGGTCGGCGAGGGCGCCCGCCAGCAGCGCGCTCGCCGCGAACCCCATGTACGAGGCGCCCGATTCGGTGAAGGTCTGGCCAGGGCGGTCGTCCTCGACCAGCTGGAAGCCGTTGGCCTGGACGTCGCCCGCATCGAAGAGCTTGATCGCGCCGCGCTCGCGGGCGAAGGCAGCCACCACCGCGATGGCCGCAGGCTGGGTCAGCACCGGCATCCCCCAAGCCGGGTCGTGCCGTGGCGCCGCGTCGGCGCGGGCCACCTTGAAAGCCCGCCAGGCCGACTTGCGCTCGAGGCACTCCGCCAGCCAGCGACGCTTCCCCTCGCCGAGCGGGTGCGGGCCGATCTCTCCCAGCAACCGGTGAATGCTCGCGGTGATGTCGCCGCGCAGCGGGGTGGTGAGGTTGTAGTGGTGCAAGTCGTCTGGGTCCTGGTTCAGGTTGACGACCGCTCTGACCCGCGGGTAGCCGATTCCCGAGCAGTCGGCCTGGCAAACGGCCCGGCTCCCTGCCACGAGGAGCAGCGTCGCCTGCTCCATCGCCCAGTTCCCGCTGATGGACCCCTTGGACCCGCCCACGTGCATGTTCTGCGGGTGGCCGTCGGGCAGCACGCCCACCGAGCCCGGCGAGAGGACCACCGCCCCGCCGATGGCCTCGGCCAGTTCGCGCACGGCAGCGAAATGGCGGCGCGTCCCACCGCCCGCCTTGATCACGATGCGATCGTGGGATCGGATGAGGTCCGCCGCCTCCGCGAACGACGGCGGGTCGGCCCCGACCAAGGGCTGGGGCCTCGGCCGGACCGGGAGGGCGGCGAGGTTGAGGGCCAGCGGTGAAGGTTGGGTGTTGATGGGCAATAGCAGGTAGAACGGGGCCGACCGGACCTGGTCGAACACCGTCACGGCCCCCTGGCGCAGGGCCTCGCGCAGCGCCTCCGGCGTGTGCAGCACGTAGCTGCGGCCCATGACCGAGGCGAGGTGGCCATAGCTCCCCTGCAGCGCGCGGGGGATCTGCTGCATGTTGTACCCCTCGCCGTGCGTGGTCTCGTCGCCGTAGAGGTGGTAGACGCCGATCCCGTTGCTGGCTGCCGCGAGCGAGCCGGCGAGGGCCTGCAGCGCCCCGGGGCCGATCGAGGTCACGACAGCCGGCACCTCGCCGTACTGCCAGGACAGCGCCGTGGCCGCGTGGGACATCTCGATCTCGTTCCGGAAGTTCCAGGTCCGGACGGCGCCGGCGGCCTCGTAGACTCTCAGCACCTCCGCCAGCGCGGTCGACCCGTGCCCGAAGACAGCCAGATACTTCCTCACCCCCTGCTTGAGGAGGCCCAGCACCAGCGCCTCGGCCAGGCTGGTCGTCACCTGGAGGGGCCACTCGCCCGAGGCAAGGAGGGCCGGGATGCCGCCGTGCCGCGCCACCAGCCGGGACCGGGCCTCGACCGCGCTGGTGCTCGTCCCCTCGATCGCCGTAGCGTTCATGGCCGTGCCTCACGTGGGAATCTTGACGGCTCTCCCGGTCCGCGCGGACTCCTGCGCGGCCAGTGCGAAGCGCAGGACCTCGGCACCCTGCCGGCCGGTGAGGAAGGGCGGACGACCTTCTAGGAGCGCCTCGATGTGGTGGCGAGTCGAGGCCGCGAAGCTCGCCTCCCACCCCGCCTCCATGCCCGAGAAAGATCGGATCTCGTCATCGGCGTACAAGACCACCGGCGGCTGGTCGAAGAGCCTGCCGTGGCCACGGTTTACCCAGATCACGCCGCGGGTCCCGGTGATCTCGACGCGGTCGTCCTGCGCGTAGTGGACCGTGTCGATCTCAAGATCGCGGGAGTAGACCACCTCCAGGTTCCCGAGCCGGCCGTTCGCGAACTTCCAGGAGACCATGGCCGGGCTGTCGAGAACGACGCCCGGCGAGGCCTCGGTCTGGCCAATCCAGGCGTGGACCTCCGCGATCGGCCCCATGAAGAACCAGCCGAGCGCGAACTTGTGGTGGCCGTCATCGAAGGCCAGCGGCCCGCCACCGCACTTCTCCGGATCGAGCCGCCAAGCCTGTGCCGCCGACGGCACGGGCCAGGCATGCTTGCCCTTTCCGGCGTTGCTCTTGACCCGGATGGTCAGCGGCTCGCCGATGGCCCCGGCCTCAACCAGTTCCTTGGCCTTCCGGATGGGAGGGTAGAACACGAAGTTCTCGAACACCTTGAAGAACACGCCGGCGCGCTCGGCGGCGCTGTTGATCTCGTCGGCCTCGGCCATCGACAAGGCCATCGGCTTCTGCAGGGAGACGTGCTTCTTCGCAGCGAAGGCGGCCAGGGCCGCGGCCTTGTGAAGGTGGTGGGGCAGAAGGATCTCCACCAGATTGACCTCGTCGCAGCCGAGTATTTGCTCCCAGGAGGTGAACACTCGACTCCTGGGGACGCCCCAGCGTTCCGCTTGCCGGAGCGCGATGTCCGGGTTGGCGTCGCAGACCGCGACAATCCGCGCACGAGGGTTTCGCAAGTACTCAATGGCATGAAGGTCGGAGATACGGCCCGCGCCGACGAATCCCACCCTGACCGTGTCCATCGTGGCCATCCCTTTCCACGTCTCAGTGAGCTCCCGCCTTTGCGCGGGCACTGGTAACGCGGCCGAAGCCGCCGGCCACACCTCGGACGAACGCGCCCAGTTCGGCCAGAGCATCCAGCGAGATCCGAGCCGCGGCGCCGGAGACGCCGATGGCCGCGATGACGCGCCCCGCGGAATCACGCAGCGGGGCGGCGACACAGCGCACGCCGACCGCGTACTCCTCGTCGTCGGTGGTGTAGCCCTGAACCGCCACGCTGCGGAGGTGGGCTGCGAGCAGGTGAGGATCGACGATGGTGCGCCGAGTCAGGCGTTCCATCTGATCGGGGATGGGCGCGCCGGCGAAGGCCAGGAAGACCTTGCCGAGGGCGGTGCAGTAAAGCGGAGCCAGGGTGCCGATGGGGTGGTCCACCTTCAGGCGATGCTGCGACTCGGCTGCGTCGAGGTAGAGGGCCCGGTCGCCGGCGAGAACGGCCAGGTGGGCGCACTCCTGGCTGTGCTCGACCAGCCGGGCCAGGAGCGAGCCCGCGTGCTCGCGGAGTCGGACGATTTCGACGAGCTGGGGCGCCTGCGCGGGCAACAGCTTGTTCCCCGGCACGAAGCGTCGGTCGCGCGTTTGCTCGAGGTACCCCGCCTGCGCGAGGGTGTGGAGCGTGCGGGAGGCCGACCCCTTGTCCATCTCTAGGTGGGCGGCGACGTCGATGGCCCGGACCGGATCGGCGCTCGCTCGGACCAGGTCGAGGGCCCGGAGTCCCCGCAGCAGCGCTTGCACCGTGCTCATCGCCCCGTTGCGACCTCCCGCCGCTCCGTTGCGCGATGCGCAACCGAGCGGGTGCCGTTCCAAGCGTGGCGATGTCGCCACATCCGCTAGACTTAGTCAACCAGGGTTGCATCTTGTCGCAGGAAGTCCTACGGTCGCCTGAATCCTGGGAGTACCCGGTTGCTTTATACGCAACACAGACTCGAGAGCATTCGAGGAGGGCACATGCGGGGATCGGTGCGGACCCGCGACAGGTCGTAGGCCTGGATGAGCACCTGAAGCACGTGAAACCGGTCGCGACGCATGATCATCATCGGCTGCTCAGGCGAAGAAGGCGTCAACAAGATTGGCGGGGCGCCGTGCATCACTCAAAGTGGGAGGGGGTTCTATTCCTCCCGGGCTTCAGTCGAATCGTTAGATGATGAGAGGCTTCTGGGTGAATTCACTTCCGGACATGAAGAACATCGATGAACATTTCGGCGGCGTTCATGCCGGTCAAGCCGCATTGAACGGGTGTCTTTCACAGGAGAGAGCCATGAGAAGCATTCGCAAGGTTCTGCCGGTACTCTTGGCGCTGGGCTTTTTGGCGCCGACCGCGTATGCCAGCTCGGCCAAAAAGGGCGGCAAGATTGTGATCGCGGCCTGTATGCAGGGAAACCAGAGCGGCTTTGTCCGCTACATGGTCAGCGGTCTTAACGAATACCAGAAAGCCAAGGCCGCCGATGTCGACGTCAAGGTGGTGTTCGCCGACGACGATCCGGCCAAGCAGCAGAGTCAGGTGGAACAGTTCGTGTCCCAGGGCGTCGACGCGATCATCCTGAACCCCGTCGACAAGGTGCAGAGCGCCGCCGCCGTGGATATCGCCAAAAAGGCGGGCATCCCGCTCATCACCATCAACACGGTTTCGGACAGCAAGAACGTGACCGCCCACGTCGGTTCCGATGACGTGGAAGCCGGTACGCTCCAGATGGAGCGACTCCTCAAGTCCGCTGCCGGGAGGGGCATCAAGAATCCCCGGGTCGCGTACATCAACGCGGTATTGGGGCATTCCGCCCAGGTGTTCCGCGAGCAGGCGTACAAGCAGGTTTTGGCGAAGCATCCGGAAGCCAAACTGATAGTCCAGAACACCGCCGACTGGTCCGGCGAAAAGGCCCTCCAGCTTACGGAAAACTGGATCCAGACCTATCCGAACGGCATCGACATCATCGCGACCGAGTGCGACTGCCAGCTCGTCGGCACCATCACCGCGGTGGAGAACGCCGGCCTCGGCGGCAAGATCCTCTTGGGCGGCATGGATTGCGACATGCCGGTCATGGAAAAGATCAAGACTGGCGTCGTGGACAACTGCATCTGGCAGGACGGCCTCGGACAGGGGGAATGGTCCCTCAGGCTCGCCATCGACGCGGCTCGCGGCAAGAAGATCTCCAACCACATCATCCCCTACGAAGTCTGCACGAAGGACAACGTAGACAGCTACATCAAGCAGGCCCAAGCCCGTAACGCCCTCTCAGCGAAGTACTTCTGACCGGTCTTGGCTTCCGGGAGGGGTTCTACCCCTCCCGGACTTTCATAGCGCCGATCACTTCACCAGAGCCGCGTAGCCACAGTGCGTGAATCGCGCGACAGCATCGTCGAAGCGGATAAGGTCCATCGTCGCGCGGATGGCTCTATCGAGTGCCGGCTGGGTGCGAGCGCCGAAGTCCTTCAGGATCGACTTCAGCTCGCTCCAGCACCGCTCGATTGGGTTCAAGTCGGGGGAGTAGGGCAGCAGGAACAGCAGCGGGGCCCCGGCCGCCCCGATGAGTTGGCCGGCGTTCGGCCCGTTCTATGCCCCCAAGTTGTCGAGGGGCCGCAGCTTCCGGGCCAGCACCAGTTCGACGAACGTCTCGAAGACTTCGGCGTCGGTCGCCCGCGCGATGGTCATCATTGCGCGCATGCGCTCGAGGTGAAGCGCCCCGATCGTCGTGGTGACGGTGCCCGAGTTGCGTGGCACGGACCCCGGTGCTCGATCGCCGCGGGGTGCGCGAGCGGGGTCACGCGTCATCGCGATGCGGCTGCCGGACTCGACCAGGAACACGAGCCGACGCGAGTCCTCGATGAACCGGCGACGCAGTTCCCGCATGGGCTGATGTGCTTGCTCAGTTGTGCAGAGGGACTCTTCTCTCGCTTGAGGCCAAGCTTGCGCAGGGTGCGGTACATCGCGGAACAGCTCAAGTTCCTCCCCGCCCGCCTCCTGGAACTCCTGGGCGACCTTTTCGATTGCCCGGTCGGCCTTCTCCCTCACGATCTCCCGCACCAGGTCCGACGGCTCCAGCGTTACCCGTGGTGGGTTCTCGCTCTTTTGGAAAAGCAGCTCCAGGCGGCCCGTCTCCCGGTGCTGGCGCTTCCACCGGTGGACCGTCGCCTCGCCCGTTCCGAAACGTCCCGGGGTCTCGTGGTCCGTCCTGTCCCCAAGGTCGAACGCTTTCACCACCCGCCCACTCAAAGCCACCGGGTACGCCAGGTCATCCCCTGTCCATCGAAGCGATGACGCGGAGAGGCTGATGAGTCAAACCATTCTGGACATGAAGAACATCGACAAATATTTTGGCGGCGTTCATGCCCTGAACAACGTGAGCCTCTCCCTGAAACGCGGAGAAGTCCATGCGCTGGTAGGTGAGAACGGCGCAGGCAAATCCACCCTGATGAAGATCCTTATCGGCCTGTATGCGCCCGACAGCGGCGAAATCATCCTGAACGGGAAAGCGGCTCGTTTCCGGTCGGTCAAGGACGCCCAGAACGTCGGCATCAGCATGATCTTTCAGGAGTTCAACCAGGTCAAGGTACTTTCCGTGATGGAAAACATCTACCTTGGCAGGGAACCGAAGACCTCAATCGGTTCCGTCGATTTCAAGAGAATGGAACGCGATTCGTCTGAATTGCTGAAAAAGCTCGGCGTCGATCTGGACCCCAAGGTGAAGATCAGGGATCTGACCGTGGCGAAACATCAGTTGGTGGAAATCGTCAAGGCCATCGCCTTCAATGCGCAGATCATCATCATGGATGAACCGACGTCCGCGCTGAGCAGAAATGAGATTGAATACCTCTTTTCCATGGTCCGGACTCTCCGGGATCAGGGGAAATGCATCGTGTTCATTTCCCACAAGATGGAGGAGATCTACTCCGTCTGCGAAAGCGTCACGGTCTTGAGGGACGGAAATCTCATCTACTCGGGTTTGGTGAAAGATGTTTCCGAAAAAGAGCTGATCCGCATGATGGTCGACCGGGAGGTCAACGAGCTGTTCCCCAAACAAGAGTGCGCAATCGGGGATGTGCTCCTTCAGATCAAGGGCCTCACGGTGAACGGGGAATTCCGGAATGTGACGTTCGATCTGCGCAGAGGCGAGATATTGGGCATCGCGGGGCTAATGGGCGCGGGGCGTACCGAGCTGGTGGAAACCATCATGGGCGCCAGGAGAAGCGACGCGGGCCAAATATTCTATAAGCACAAGAAGATCGTCAATCGCATCACCGAAGAGGCCTTCAAGCGGGGAATCGCCATGATTCCCGAGGACCGCAAGAAGAACGGCGTATTTCTGCGGCTGCCGATAAAGGACAACGTGCTCATTTCGGCCTTGAAGAAGTGCATGCGGGGGCCGTTCATACGGCGGCAGCTGGAAAGGAAGTGCTTCGACGTATACGCCGAAAAGCTGGAAATAAAGTATTCAAACTGGCGGCAGACCTGCAAGAACCTCTCGGGAGGGAATCAGCAGAAGATCGCTGTCTCTCGGGTCTTGAACGCGGACCCCGAGGTCATCATCCTCGACGAACCAACCCGCGGCATCGACGTCAAGACGAAAGCCGAGATTCACCGGCTCATGTCCGCGCTGGCGGGGACCGGAAAGGCGGTGCTCATGGTTTCGTCGGAGCTGCCCGAGATTCTGGGGATGAGCGATCGGATACTGGTGCTCCACGAGGGGGTGCAAACGGGCATCCTCGACCGCAAGGGTGCTACGGCGGATAGACTAATGGAACTGGCGGTTAAG